>Ga0194127_10002710_pt1 | contig 23637 bp, 21 predicted proteins | sample TA2KigC100mmetaG_FD_148624 | JGI IMG/M metagenome (GOLD analysis project Ga0194127, IMG submission 148624) | Freshwater microbial communities from Lake Tanganyika, Tanzania - TA2015036 Kigoma Deep Cast 100m | ecosystem: Environmental > Aquatic > Freshwater > Lake | place: Tanzania: Lake...
CTCGAGCCCTTGATCGATCGTCGCCACGCTCCAGATGTGGAAGCGCCCGGTAGCGACGGCCTCGCGCACCTCGGGAATCAGCATCAGATGCGCTCGTTGGTGGCGGGGATCATCACGCCCTGCTCGCCGGTCAGGCCCTTCGCCTTGCAGACGGCGAAGTAGCCCTCGATCTTCTCGTTCGCGCCGCCGATCGGCTGCACCTCGCCGTGCTGGTTGACGCTGCCCGTGACGGCGATGCCCTGACGGATCGGGATTTCGCCGAGGCTGCTGAGCAGAGCGTAGAGCTCCGTGCTCGAGGCGCTGTCGCCGTCCACGCCCTCGTAGCTCTGTTCGAAGGCGAGACTGGCCGAGAGCGCGAGCGGCCGCTTCTGCGCGTAGGTGGCGCCCAGGTAGCCCGAGAGGATCAGCACGCCCTTCTGGTAGATCTGCCCGGCCAGCTTGGCCTCGCGCTCGATGTCGACGACGCCGGCCCGCCCCATCCAGGTCTTCGCCGTGATGCGGCTCGGTTTGCCGAAGCTGATGTCGCCGAGGTCGAGCACGGCGAGGCCGTTGACCTGCCCCACCCGCTCGCCCGCCACGTCGACGAGCAGGGTGCCGTCGGCGAAGAGCTGCTGGATGCGCTCCTCGATCAGGTTCGAGCGCTGGCGCTTCATCGCGATCGCTCGCTCGACGTGCGCGCGGCCGGCCAGCTTGGCGCCGTCCTCGCGGGCGTAGTAGCTGGCCTCGCGCACGAGGTCGGCGGCGTCGGCGACGCGGGTGGACGCATAGTCGCGGTCGTCGACCTGGCGGGCGGCGTCCTCGATCACCGCGGCAACGCCCCCGCGGTCGAAGTGCAGCAGCCCCTCCTCGCGCACGCGAGTGCTGATGAAGGCCGGGTACTCCTGGCGCGCCTGGGCCATCGGCATGCGGGTGTCGAAGTCCACCTTCACCTTGAAGATCTTGCGGAAGTCCTCGTCGAGCATCTGCAGCAGGTGGTAGATGCGGGCCGAGCCGATCATGATGATCTTCAGCTTGGTCGGGATCGGCTCCGGTTTCATACCGGCCAGGGGCACGAGGCTGTACTGCTCGCCGAGGTCCTCGATCCGCACCTGATTGTACTTGACCACTTTCTTCAGGCTCTCCCAGACGCCGGGGCTGATCAGCACATCGAGGGCGTTCACCACCAGGTAGCCCCCGCGCGCCTTGAGGATGCTGCCCGCCTTGATGAGCTGGAAGTTGGTGACCAGCGCGCCCATGTAGCTCTTGCGCTCGATGCGGCCGAAGAGATTGTAGTAGCTGGGGCTCGTCTCGATGATCACCGGCGCGCCCTCGGTGGCGCTGTTGTCGACGACCACGTTCACGCGGTACTTCGCGAACTTGTCGCTCTCGGATTCGGGCCGGCCGCCGAGAAAGGGCAGCTGCGGCTTCTCTTCCTCGTCGCCGAAGTCGCCGAGTTGCTCGACGACGTGCTGCTGGAAGGCGTTCAGGTAGGCGATGACCGCCGGGTGCTCCTCGTACTTGTCCTTGTAGATGTCGACGATCGAGCCCACCACGAAGACCCCGACGCGGTCCTTGATGTCGTCGATCTTCTCCCGGGTGTCCTTGTTCAGCTCCTTGGCCGCCTTGAGGAAGCGTTGCACCTCCTCCTGCACGGCGACCCGGTTCTGCTCGAGCTGCTCCGTCTCCGGCGGCGAAAGGGCGGCCACGCCCTCGGCATCCAGCGCCTCGCCGTCTTTCACAGGCTGGAGGGTGATGCCCACCTTCGTGAACTCGATCGTGTAGCTGCGATCGCTGGCGAAGCGCTCGAGCCCGCTCAGCAGCTCCTGCTGACGCGCCTGGCTGGCCTGGGCGACGGTCGAGACCTGACTCTCGTAGTCCTTGCTCTCGAAGGCGCGCGGCACCTCTTCGCGTAGGGTGTCGACGAGCTGGTTCATGTGCCGGCGCAGCTCGGCCCCCTTGCCCGGCGGCAGGATCAGCGCGCGCGGGACGTCCGGCTCCTCGAAGTTGTTGACGAAGCAGATGTCCTCGGGTCGCGGCGCGAACTTGACCAGCTCCTCGAGGTGCATCTTGATCAAGGTCATGCGGCCGACGCCGGTGAGGCCGCTGACGTAGATGTTGTAGCCGTGATCGCCGATCTTGAGACCGAACTCGAGGCTCTCGATCGCGCGCGGCTGGCCGACGATCTCCTTCAGCGCCGGCACGCTCTTCGTGCTGTCGAACTCGAAGCTGGACTCATCGCAGGTCCAGCGCAACTGGTCGGGAGAGAGGCGGCGGGCGGCGCGCAGATCGGACATGCGAGTCCTCCGGGAACGGGCCTGGCGGCGGCGGTCAGCCGCGGCAGTATAGCGGCAGCCCGGGCCGCGATGCCAGGGCCACCCCGCCGGGGGATCGAGCGCGGGAAGCGGCGCCGAGACTAGGGATTATACCGAGGGCGCCGACGGCGTGCCGGCGCCGCCCCCACCACGGCAACCTGTATCTGGGATTGAGGGCTTTGTTTATCCTCTCGTCCTAAAGAGTTGTTGCCGCAATCGTTGCTTCTTTGCCACAGCCTCGCGTATGCTTATCGCCTGAACCACCCCGCGTCTTGCTCCAATGATCACCGGATGGAGGGCAACGATGGACAGATGCCTCACAGTGCTCGCACTCGCTCTTGCGGCCGGGGCCTGCGTCGTACCGCAGTCCCAAGCCGCGACCGTATTCACGACCGCGCTCGCCGGCAGCAACGAGACGCCGCCCAACGCGTCGCCGGCTACGGGATTCGCCGTGCTCACCCTCAATGATGCGCAGACCCAGGTGACCTTCCACATCCAGTTCTCGGGGCTCGTCGGCACCGAGACCGCGGCGCATCTCCACCATGCCCCGCCCGGCGTGGCCGGCCCCGTGGTCTTCGGCCTGCCACTGGGCTCGCCCAAGAACGGCGTCTGGCCCGTGGGGCCGACCGAGGTCGCCTGGCTCACCGTCGGGGAGATCTACGTGAACATCCACTCGACCAGCTTCCCCGGCGGCGAGATCCGCGGCAATCTCTCCGCCTCCGACAACGACTACTCGGCGGCGCTCGGCGGCAGCAACGAGGTGCCCCCGAACGCCTCGCCCGCGACCGGCACCGTCTCGCTCTCGGTCAACGACGCCGGGACCGTCGGCATCTACCATGTCGAGTACTCCGGACTGCTCGGGACCGAGACCGCAGCGCACTTCCACAATGCCCCGCCCGGGAGCAACGGCCCCGTGGTACTCGGCCTGCCCCTGGGCAGTCCCAAGGACGGTGTCTGGCTGATGAGTGCCGCCAATCTCGCTTCGCTCCTCGCGGGTTCGATCTACCTCAACGTGCACTCGACCCTGTTCCCCGGCGGTGAGATCCGGGGCAATCTCGGTCCCGCGCCCACCGCGGTGGACGGGTCCGCGCCGAGCTCGGGGCTGACCCTGGGGCAGAACTTCCCGAACCCCTTCAACCCCAGCACCCGGATCGAGTACGCGCTGCAGGCGGACGGACGGGTGACGCTCACGATCCACGACCTGCGCGGCCGCCTGCTGCGCACACTCGTCGACGAGGTGGTCGCGGCCGGGCAGCGCGCGGTGACCTGGGACGGCCGGAGCGACGCGGGCGAGGCACTGCCCAGCGGCGTCTACCTCTACCGCATCCAGGGGGCGGGCGAGCAGCAGACGCGCAAGTTGATGCTCACGAAGTAGGGCCGGCGCTCACGCAGCGCCCGGAGCGTAGGCCTCCGCAGGGTCTTCTGCAGGAGCTCGCCGCCCCCGCGGGCGGCGAGCTGCGTTTCGCAGACCCGTGCGCTGGATCCGTTTGCAGGGTAGGGGCCGCAGGGGGTAGGCTGCCGCCATGCCGCCCGCTGCCTGCCGCCGTTCTCCCCTTCGCCGCGCCATGGCGCTGGGAATCGCTCTCGCGGGCAGCGCCTGCCTGTCACTCGCAGCTTCGCTCTCCCCCGGCCCCGCCGACGCCCCGCGGCCGAACGGCGCGCCTTTGCGCACCTACCGCTTCGTAGCCCCCACGATGGGCACCCAGGCCACACTCACCCTCGTCGGCGAGGATTCGCTCGCCCTCGCTCCCTGCGCTGCCCGCATCCTCGGCAATCTAGCGCGCGTGGACTCCCTGATGAGCAACTGGACGCACACGAGCGAAGTGGCGCGCATCAACGGCGCGCTCGACGCCACGGTGGGCGGCGCGCCGCTCGCCCTCGAGCCCGAGACGGCCCGCGTGCTCGCCGCCGCCCTCGCCGTCGCCGCGGCGAGCGAGGGCGCCTTCGACATCACCGTGGAGCCACTCGTGCGGCTGTGGGGCTTCCTCGGCGGACCCAAGCGCGTGCCGAGCGCGGCGGAGATCGCCGCCCTGCGGCCGCGGGTGGGCCGCGCGCTGCTCGCGCTCGATCCCGCCAGCGGGCTTGCGGCCGCACGGGCGGGCGTGCGCATCGACCTGGGCGGCATCGCCAAGGGCTATGCCGTCGACTGCCTGCGCGACTCGCTGCTCGCCATGGGCATGCGCGACGCGCTCGTGGACCTCTCGGGCAACATCGCGCTGCTCGGCGCCCCGCCCGGTCGCGACACCTGGCGGTTGGGCCTGCGCGATCCCGCCGATCGCGAAGCCACGCTGGGCACGCTCCGCCTGCCGAGGCCGGCCGTGGCGACCAGCGGCGACTACGAGCAGTTCTTCGCCGCCGACGGCAAGCGCTACGGGCACATCCTCGATCCGCGGACGGGCTGGCCCGTGGACTCGCTCGCCTCGGCGACCGTCGTGATGGACAGCGCGATGCAGGCCGACGCCTGGGCCACCGCGCTCTGCGTGCTCGGCCCCAGCGCAGCGCGCCGCCTCGCGCGCGAGCGCCATGACCTGGAGGCCATCCTCGTCGAGCGGCGGGACGAGGGCCCCGACCTGGTTTGGGTCGAGGAGGGCCTTGCCGCGTCCTTCAGCCTGGATCCCGCCCTGGCCGAGCGCTACGCCCTGCGCCGCTTCTAGCTCGCCGCTCCGCATTCCCGCCGATCGCGCATGTTCTTTCCGCCGCACGGCGCAGAATACAGGCCTCCCCTCATCCGAAATCCGACATCTCATGTTTCCTTCCGACTTGGCTCAGGCATTGCTCCCTGCCGGCCCAAGCTCGCGCGGAGGTCGCGCCGGGAAGGCCCGGGTGCCCGCCCCCCTCGCGAGCGGCGCCCGGCACCGGCTGCCGAGGCGGACTGCGAGAGCCGGGCCGGAAGGAGGCAGGGTGGTCGCCAGGACGGACGATCGGCAGCGACGCGCCGCACAGGCGGCGAGCGCCGCCCGCTTCGCCGCGCTCGGCCTGCTCGCGCTCGCGAGCGGCGCCTGCCGTGCGGCCGGGCCCGCGGCGCCGCCGCCGGGCGGCGACTCCGTCTTCGTACTCGACGCGCCGCGCTTCGCCGCCGAGGTGCGGCCCGTCATCGTGGCCGAGGGCTGCAACAACGCGGCCTGCCACGGCGGCGGCCCCCGCGGCAGCTTCGCGCTGTCCCCGCCCGACGACCCCGACGCCGACTTCGACTTCACGCAGGCCGTGCAGCAGGTCCACGGCTGGGATCCGCTCGCCAGCCCGCTGCTGCTCAAGCCCCTGAGCCGGGAAGCGGGCGGCGTCGATCACGCGGGCTCGGCCCTGGCCGGATTCGACAGCACCGACGATCCCGGCTACCGCGCGATCCACGACTGGATCCTCGCGGGAGAGTGGCAGTGATGCGCGCCGCGCTCTCCATTGCGCTCTGCGCACTCGCCGCTACGGCGGCGCCCGCGGCTGCGGCCGGCGAAACGGCGGCGGTCGAGTACCTGACGCCCGCGCTTGCGGACAGTCGCCTCGGCCTCGCGCCGGGCGCGCGTCCCTACCAGCGGCGCTTCGCCTTCAGCATCGGCGCGGGCGAGCTCGGCGGACAGCGCCAGTACCTGCTGCGCGGCGCCTACTGCCCGCGCGCCTGGCTGGCTTGGGAGGCGACGGTGGCCCACAACCCCGCGTCGTCCGTGCACGCGCTCTTCCACGACTTCGGGCTCGTGCTGCGCCGGCCCCTGCCCTGGCGCCTGCAGCCCTACCTCACGGCGGGCTATGGCATGATGATCGCCTTCCCCGGCGGCGCCCTGCTCGCCGACTCCGTCACGCGCAACGTGCTCAGCGCGGGCGGCGGTCTCGAAGTCTTCATCCGCGACGACCTCGCCCTGCGCCTGGACGCGCGCGGCCGCCGCGTGCTGCACCCCGCCGAGGGGGAAACCCTCGTCTACGACTACGCCGATTACAGCGCCGGCTTCGTCTTCTACCGGAGCCTCGCACGCTGAGCCTTCGCCTTCACCGGGAGAACCGCAACCGCAAGGAGCTGCCCATGCCTGCCACCATCGCACGCTCGATCCGGCCTCTCCTTCTGGCCGGGCTGCCGCTCGCGGCCCTGGCGCTGGCGAGCGGCTGCCGGAAGGACGCCCCGCAGGACGCGATCGTCGGCGACCAGGCCACGCCCGCGCTTGTCTTCGTCAAGACGGAGGCCGAGGAGACGCTGAACCGCACCTGGGGCGGGGGTAACCTCTACAAGCTCGCGCCGATCGCGCCCGACGGCGCGGTGACGCCGATCACCAACTTCAACGGCGCAAGCATCAGCGATCCCTGCGTGAGCTGGGACGGCGAGCGCATCCTCTTCTCGATGCGCGCGCCCGGCGAGTCCGACCGCAATATCTGGGAGATCGGCGCCGACGGCACGGGCCTGCGCCGCGTCACCAGCGGCGGCGGCCACGACTTCGATCCGCTCTACCTGCCCGATGGCGCGATCGTCTTCACGAGCAGCCGCGCCGGCGAGATGGACGAGTACAACCACTCGCCCGCCGAGCACCTCTACGCCTGCGACGCCAACGGCGGCAACATCGAGCGCATCAGCTTCAATCAGAGCGACGACTTCGATCCGGCGATGCTGGCCGACGGCCACATCATCTACACGCGCTGGGAGCACTTCGGGACTTTCAATCGCTTTCCGCTCTTCTTCACGAACCCTGACGGTACGGGCACCTTCCACATGTACGGTCCTCACGACCGCAACTTCTTTCACGCCCAGCCCACTCCCGACGGGCGCCTGATCGCCGTCGAGAGCACGCGGGTGAACGAGGATGCCGGTCCGATCGTCGTCATCAAGCTGGAGAACGGCCCCGCCGATCCGGCCCCCGGGCCCGACAGCGACTACTGGGACGTGCTCACCCCTGATGTCAACACCGACGGCGCACCCTGGGCCTATGGCGCCTTCAAGTACCCCTTCCCGCTGGGCAACAACCGCTATATCGCGAGCTACACGCTGCCCGCGGCCGAGGACGAGCAGGCAGACTACGGTCTCTACACCTTCACTCTGAGCCAGACGGGCGCGGGCACAGCCGAGGATCCGGCCACGCTGAGCCTCGACGCGCTGAGCTTCCTCTACAACGATCCGGCGACCAACGAGTACGACGCGCAACTCCTGTGGCCGCGCGAGAGGCCGATCGTGATTCCGCGCGCCGTGGACTCCTCGCGTGATTCCGGCACCTTCCTCGCGCATGACGTCTTCAACCGCAGCCTGCAGGACGACCAGGAAGTCCCACTGCGCGGTGTGACGCCCGTGCCGCAGATCGCCGTCTTCGCGTCCCGGCCCACGCAAGCCGGCGAGACGAACGACTTCTCGGCCAACTCCTTCGAGAAGCGCGCCTTCCTCGGGTATGCACCCGTACAGCCGGACGGCTCCTTCAAGATCGAGGTTCCCGCCGACACGCCGATCTCCTTCGCGACGCTCGACGAGCATGGTCGTGGCTTTGTCGTCAAGCGGACCTGGCTCTACGCGCGGCCTGGTGAGGCCGTGAACCAGTGCACCGGCTGCCATACGGACCGCGAGCGGGTCACGGACCCGCCGACCAATCCCTTCCCGATGGCCGACATGCTCCCCGCGACCGATCTGAACCTGGATCCTGAAGACTACGAGGTCATCAACTACCTGGACGATATCGGACCCATCGTCGAGGCCAAGTGCGTCGCCTGCCACCAGGTGACGGTGAGCGCTCCTGGCGACACGCTCTGGGCGCCGGCCGGCCTGGACCTCGGCGCTCAGCCGGACACGCTCGAGATGGGCCAGATCTTCCCCCGGGGCTACGTGAACCTCTCCGGCGAGTCGGAGCACCTGGAGGATCAGGTCGTGATTCCGGGTTTCCCTCGCCGTTCGACGCTGATCGATGCCACCGAGGGCCTTGGCAGCTGGGAAGGTCGCGGCCGTCATCCGGTCGGCGCGAACACACTCACCGACCGCGAGCGCGAGCTCTTCCGCCTCTGGGTGATGCTCGGCGCTCAGTACCGCTAGGAGCAAAGATGCGCAAGACCATCGCCCTGACCCTGCTCGCGTGCGCGCTGCCGGCTGCGGCCGGCAGCGCACCGAGCAAGCCAGACCCGGCGTGGATTGCCCTGAGCCGGCACCCCCTGCTGCCGCTGGACGCTCCGGCAGGCGAAGCCCCACGCGTCGCGCCCCCCGTGGCCGGCCGCCCCCTGCTCCTGCACTTCTGGGCGAGCTGGTGCGCACCCTGTCGGCGCGAGCTGCCGGACCTCGACGCGCGTCTCGCTCGCTGGCTGGACGCCGGCCTCGAGCTGCGTGCCGTCTCCATCGACCGCGAGCCGGAGAAGGCGCGCCACTTCGCGGCCGAGCTCGCGTTGAGCATGCCGCTCTACCTCGATGGTCCGACCGGTCTGGCGCGCACGCTCGATCTGCCGGCGCTCCCCTGCACCTACCTCTTCGATGGGGACGGCACACTGCGCTTCGTTCTGCGCGGTTCGAATCCGCAGGACCTTGCCGTGCTCGAGTCAACGCTCGGCCAGATGCTGCCGCCTCAGGCGGCGCCGGCCCCAGCAGCGCTGGGAGCCCGCTGATGCTGCGCGTCCAGCCCCGCCCGCTGCTGATCGCCATCGCGCTCACGACCGCCTTCGCCGTCGGCGGCTGCGCCGGCGCGCGTCCCTACGAGCGCGAGCTGCTTGCGGACCCGATCATGGACTTCGCCGTCGAGAGCGGGTCCGAGGCTCGGGAACTGAAATGGTTGGAAGCGCGCGAAGGCTCCCTGGGTGGAGTCGGCGGTGCCGGAGGCGGCTGCGCATGCAAGTGAGCATCCGGCAGTGTGCGGCCTGCCTGGGGCTGCTGGCGGCCGGCGCCGGCGGCGCGCTGCCTGCGCGCGCAGACTTCGCACCCGAAGAGCAGAGCGCGGGCGTGCTCTTCCACTACTTCGCCGACCTGGAGGGCGTCCAGGTGCGGTCGCACTATCTCGCCTACGGACTCGACCTGGGCGGACACCGACTGGACATCGAGTTCGACCACGAGCGCGTTCTGATTCCGGCTGTGCAGGGCACGATCGGCAGCCAGGAAGCCGCCGATGCGATCACCGCCGCCAGCCGGCCGATCGCCGGCGCCGGCGATGCCTTCAGCGACTACACGAAGATCCGCAACGCTCTGCAGGTCGGGATGGCGCTCGGCCCGGCGACGATCGGCCTCTACCGCTCGGAAGAAGTGGACTACCGCGCGAGTCAGGTCTCAGCGGGCGTGGCGCGCGACTTGCTCGGCGAGCAGCTCAATCTCGCCCTCGGCGCCAGCTACGGCTGGGACCGGATCGAACCGCTGCGCGACGAGGAGTCGCCTGCTCCCACCGACAAGAACAGCCTGCACTTCAATCTCGTCGCAACGCAGATCCTCGATCCGCAGACGGTGCTGCGACTGGGAATCGAGGTGAATCAGATGACCGGCCTCCAGCACAACGTCTATCGCGCAGTCTACGCGGGAGGTCAACGCCTGCCCGAGCTGCACCCCGACATGCGGCGACGCGAGGACCTCTTCATCAAGCTCAACCGCTACCTCGGCGAGCGGGCGAGCCTGAACGCCGATTACCGCTACTACCGCGACGACTGGCAGCTCGACTCGCACACGCTGGGCCTGCGGCTCAACCAGTACCTGGGCGAGGACCTCACCGTGCGCTACCGCTATCGCTACTACAGCCAGAGCGGCGCCTGGTTCTGGGCCGAGGAGTACGCGACGACCGCGGGCATCGACGGCTATCGCAGCGGCGACTATCGGCTCGGCGCCTTCGACGCGCACCTCTTCGGCGGCCGCCTCGAGTGGGCCCCCGCCGCCCTCGCGGCCAGCTTCGGCTGGCTGCGCGAGGCGCGCCTGCGCCTGGGCTACGAGCGCTACTTCAACACCAACGCCTTCGCGGCGAACGTCTTCGAGACCGGGCTCAGCCTGACCTTCTAGGACGGGGAGCATTGCGAAAGGAGCTCACCATGCGAAGCATCCATCTCGGGTTCGCGGCGGCGCTCGCCCTCGGCGCCGGCGCGGTCGGCGCGCGGGCGGCCGACTTCACGCCGCTCGCCTTCCCCGGCGCTGGCGAACGCACGCTGCTCGATCGCCGCGCGAGCCGCGCCGATCTCGATCGCGAGCTGTTCGGCGGCACGGCGGCCGGCCTGATCGTGGGCCGCGTCGATGTCTACGAGCGCTTCCCCTATCTCGAGGCGCGCTACCTGCAAGTGGTCAGCGACCCGGTCTGGAACCGCCTGCTCTACGGCGATCCCGCGACGGGCCTGGCCGCCTACACCGGCGAGGGCAGCGCGCTCGGCGCGCTGGCGGCGCCGCGCGGCCTGGCCGCCGACGACGCCGGGCAGGTCTACGTCGCCGACAGCGGCAACGACCGCGTGCTCGTGCTCGCCGCGCGCTACGACAGCGAGGCCCTCAGTCTGACGCCGCTCTATGTGATCGTGGATCTCAAGGCACCCGGCGACCTCGCCTGGTCCGACGGCGGCACGCCCTTCGATGCGCGTGACGACCGCCTCTTCGTCGCCGAGACGGGCGCGAACCGCGTCGCGAGTCTCGCCATCACGCAGGGACAGTTCGCGGTGCGCGCGCGGCTGGGCGCGCTCGGCGGCGGCAACGGCCGCTTCGCCGGGCCGGTGGCCGTCGCCGCGACCTGGGACGCGGCGCGCGCCGCGCACCGCATCCTCGTCGCCGATGCGCACGGCGGTCGCCTGGTCGAGCTGAGCGAGACGGCAAGCGGCCTGCGCTGGGAGCGCGAGCGCGCGCACGGGCTCGGCGTCGTCACCGGCCTCGAGTTCGACGCCGCGGGCAACCTCTACGCCGCCGCGCCGCGGGCGGGCGTGCTGCGCAAGTTCTCGCCGAGCCTCGCGCCGCAGGGCGACCTCGAGGCAGCGCTGAATGCGCCGCGCGACTTCTGCGTGCCGGCGGTCACCGTGCACGATCACCGCACGGGCGAGCAGACCCGGCGCCGCGAGGCGGCGGGGCTGCTCGTCGAAGCCTGGAGCGAGGGCAGCGGCCTGCGCCTCTACAGCCTGGCCGACGAGCAGGGCGCACCCGGCGCGGGCGCCGCGCCGGCCAGTCTCGCGCTGCTCGGCAATCATCCGAACCCCTTCAACCCGAGCACGACCCTTCGCTTCAGCGCCCCCGTCGGCGAAGCGCCGCTGCGCCTGAGCATCCACGACCTGCAGGGGCGCCTGCTACGCGTGCTCGCCGAGGGGCAGTTCGCCGCGGGTGAGCACGCGGTCGTCTGGGACGGCCGCGACGCGCACGGCGAGGCGCTCCCCTCGGGCGTCTACTTCAGCCGGCTCAGCCAGGGCCGGCGCCTCGAGCAGGGCAAACTGCTCTTGCTGAAGTGATGAGCCGCCTGCGCAGGCAGCGCGCCCTGAGCGCCTTGGCTCTCCTCCCGCCGCTCGCGCTCGCAGCGGCGGGAGGCGCTTGCCTCGAGGCGCCCGGCATCGAGGAGACCTGGACGCGCCTTGAGCTGCTCGCCTCGGCGCCCACGGCCGCGACGCCCCTCGCCCTCGGGGACACGCTCGCGGTGAGCGCCGACGCCCGCATCACTTTCCGCGCGATCCGCACGGGCGAGCTGGCCATCGAGCTGCGCCGCGGCGACGCCGCGCTCGCCGCCGCGCATCCCCTGCGGACGGACGACGATCCGGCGCAGCACAGCCGCCGCGTGGAAGCTCTGCTCGCGGCGACAACCCCGGTGGCCGGCGCCTCGCGCGCCGTCACCGGCTTCGATCACCTGATGATGGACCTCGCGCTGGACTTCCGCAGCCAGGTGCCCGCCGACCTCGGCGCCGGCGAGGCGCTCTGGCTGCTGCTCTTCTTCGGGGAGGGCGAGGAGATCCGCCGCGCAGGCATGGCCGACACCGTGCTGGTCACGCCCGTCGCGATGGACAGCCTGGAGATCCTCACGACGGGCTTTGCGCTGCGCATCGAAAGGGGAACGCCGTGAGCGCGCGCTGGCAAGCGGAATCCTCGGCGCCGCTCGCGCGGCGCCCGGCCGCGCCGCGCGAGCGGACGCAGCGTCGGCTCGGTCTCGCGATCGCGCTGCTCCTGCTCACCGCGCTGAGCGCATTGCTCGCAGTGCGCCCCGCGCGGGCGGCCCTGCGCGTCGAGGCGCTGGCGGGCTTCACGCGGCCCGACGCCGACTTCGCCACGTTCCGCTGGGACACGGGGCCTCAGGTCGCGGCCGGCGGCGGCATTGCGCTCGAGCGCGGCCCGCTCGCGCTGGGACTGCGCCTCGCCCATCACGGCGGCGCGCAGGCGACCGGCCTGCCTGCGGGTCCCGCGGCCCTCGCGCTCGACCTGACGAGCCTCGAGCTCAGCCTCGGCCACCGCGTCGCGGCGCTGCTGGGCAGCGAGTGCTGGCTGCAGGGACATCTCGGCTGGCTGCGCCTAGCCTACGAACCGGAGCGCCTCGGTCTCGCCGGCGCGGGCGGCGACGGCGAGACGCTCTGGGTGGACTTCCCCGCCGTCGACACCCTCTGCGGCGGTGGCGGCCTGCACCTGCGCCGCGGCCTCGGCCGCGCCCTGGCGCTCGGCCTCGAGCTGGACGCGCTCGCCTTCGCGCTCGACAGCGCGCGGCGCGTGGAGGACAGGCTCGTCGAGGAGCGCGAGCGGCGACTGAACTGGCGCCTCGGACTGCGCCTGGACTGGTTCCCCGGGGCCTGAGCCCCGCGAAGGCGCTGCGCTTTGCGCGCGGCGCCGCAATGCGAAGGAGAACGAGCGTGCTTGCATCACCCTCTGCCCGGCTGCGGCGGGCTTCCTGGCTGCTGGCGATCGGACTCGCTGCCCTGCCCGCGACGAGCGCGCGCGCCGAGGCGGAGCCGGCGGCGCCGGCCGCCAGCGCCGCCGACTCGAGCGCGGCGCCGCTCTGGTCGACGCCGCTGAACGGCCCGCACGTGCTGCGCGAGAAGTCCGTGCGCCTGAAGGGCGATGGCGAGCAGGTGCTGCGCAGCGGCCCGGGCCCCGAGTTCGCGATCGTCGACACGGGCAAAGCGGGCGCGGCCTACAAGGTCGTCGCCAAGCGCGGCGATTGGATCAACCTGCGCCTGGACGACGAGCGCACGGGCTGGATCCACGCCGATCTCTGCGCCGAGTTCGACGATCTCTCCGGCCTCGAATTCCGCCCCAACCCGCGGCTCTTCTCGCGCGCCGGCTGCTTCAGCCTGCGCGCCTACAGCGGCGCCTACGCCTTCGATCGCAAGAGCAACTCGCTGGTCGTCGGCGGCGGCATCGGCTACCAGCTGCTCGATCACGTGGAGATCGAGGGCGGCCTCGCCTGGACGCGCGTCGCGCGCCCGGCCGAGATCGTGGAGAGCCTCTTCAACCTCGCCCTCGAGGAGGAGCAGTTCCACCTGCTCTACTACTCCTTCAATCTCAATCTCAAGCTGCTCCCCGGCCGGCAAATGGAGCCCTTCCTGACGGGCGGCGTGGGCAGCAGCATCCTGCGCGGCCAGACCGAGTCCAGCCTGAACCTCGGCGCCGGCAGTCTGCTCTACTTCAGCAAGCGCCTGGCCATGCGCTGGGAGTTCCGCAACTACCGCTTCGCCTCCGGTGCCGGCACCGCGCGCCGCGACAACAACAACGTCGAGTTCAGCCTCGGCAGCAGCCTGCTCTTCTAGGAGACACCATGCGCATCGCACGCCTGCGGCCCGCGCGAGGGTCGCGCCGCTTGCTCCTCCTCGTCCTCGGCGCCGCGCTCGGGGGCGCCGCCCCCGCGGTAGCCGGCGAAGCGCCGGCGCAGAGTGCGCGCGCGCAGCTCGCCCTCGCCGAGGACGCCGCCCGCGCCTGGGCGTCCGACGCGCGGCTCGTCTACCTCGAGAACGACGCCGCGCCCGATGCCCGGGGTGCGGCCGCGCGCTGGGGCTACCTCTTCCACTCGGAGGCGCGGGCCGCGAGCCGCGTCTACTCGCTCGCCGGCGGCCGCATCGAGGAGGCGCGCGATCTCGCCTTCGCCTTCGCGGCGCCGCCGCTCGCCCCGGACTGGCTGGACTCCGACGCCGCGCGCGCCGCGGCCGAGGCCGCCGGCGGCCGCGAGTTCTGCCTGAAGCAGAGCGGACGCCTCGAGAGCCTCGTCCTGCTGCGCGGCGCGCTCTTTCCCGAGCGGCCGGACCTCGGCACCTGGGCGCTCATCTACAGCGCGCCGCAGGCGCCCTCGCTCACCATCCTCATCGACGCGGCCAGCGGCAAGCGCGTCCGCACCTGGAGGGGCTAGCATGCGGGGTCCTTCGCTCATTCTGCTCGCACTCCTGGCGGGCGCGGCCGGCGTCGCCCACGCCGAGGCGCCCGCGCCGGTACGCGTGGAGCGCAAGGCCAGCGACGCGGGCGAGACACCGACGCTGCGCTGGCTGAATGCGAATCGCGACTTCCTGCGCGCGCGCCTGGACCTGCTGCGCCAGCGCGCGCTGCCCGCAAGCGGCGAGGCCGCGGCGCTCGACGAGCGCTCGCTGCTGCTCGCGCGCCTGCTCGGCGAGATCGACGCCGCCCGCGACAGCCTGCGCATCGAGAGCGCGCTGCTCGCCGACAGCAGTGCGGCGAGCCTCGGCGCGCTCGGCGAGCTGGCGGCGCGCCTCGATCGCTTCGACGCCCTGCTCGACGGGCAGAGCCGCCGCCTCGCCACCCTCGACAGCCTGCTCGCCGGCGAGCAGGAGACGGCCCTGCTCGTCCTGCTCAAGGGCCTGCCGCCCGCGCTCGAGCCGACGAGCCTGACGATCCACGACCGCGATGGCGACAGCTGGCAGGTCACCCTCGGCGAGGCCGAGCGCGCGGCCCTGCGCCGCGGCGGTCTCGTCGAGGTGCTGCACGAGTACGTCGAGCCGCGTCTGCACCGGCTCGAGTTCGCCTTCGGCGGCGGGGGCCGTCTCAGCGTGGCGGCCCAGACGCCGCGCGATCGGCTGACCCTGCTGCAACTCGATCTCGGCGCGCTGGACTCGGAGGCCGACCTCAGCGCGGTCACCGCAACGATCTGGCAGGATTGAGGTGGCCACGATCCGCAGCGCAGTGCTGCTCGGCGGCGCCCTGCTCGCGCTCGCCTTCTCGGGCGCGCGGCCTGCCGCCGCGGCGTCCGCCGGCGCGCCGGTCGATAGCCTGCGACCCACGCCGCAGCCGCTCGATCCCGCGAGCGCCGCTGCGCTCGGCCTCGGCCGCGCGCTCGGGCGCTGGGGTCGCGTCGCACCCGAGGCGGCGCTGCTGCCGCTTGCCGAGAGCCGGCGCGCGCTGCTCGCGGGTGAGGACGCCGCGCGCGCGAACCTGCTCGAGGCGCTCGCCGCGCTCGCGACCGGCGACGGCGCGGCGCTCGCCGTGCTGGCCGAAGGGCCGGCGAACGCGGCAAGTCCCGCGCTGCGCACGCTGGCCCTGCTCGTCGAGCGCGGCGAGGACTGGCGGCCCGGCGACCCGCCGCTGCTCGCGGCCCTCGCCATCGAGGCCGCGCTCGCGCGGGCCACCCGCCTTGATGCCGTCAACGCTCCCGCCGCGCTGCCGCGCGCGCGCGCCCTGCACGCTGCCGCCGACGAGAGCCTGCCTCCCGCGCTCGCGCTGCAGCTCGCCGCGCGTCTCGCCGAAGCGGCCGGCGAGGATGCCCAGACCCACTGGCGCGCGCTGGCCGCCCGCGTGCCCGCCAGCGACTGGGAAGCGGCGCTGATCGCGGAGGCCGCGCATCGCGCCGAGCCGGCGCCGCCCGCGGCGGGCGATCGTGGACGTCTCCTCGCCGCCCGTCGCCTGCTCGACGAACGCCGCGGCGAGGAGGCCTGGCCCCTGCTCCTCGCCGTCGAGGCCACGCGCGCCGAGGAGCGCGCGCGCCTCGCCGCGCTGGATCCGGCTGCTGCAGCCGACTCCCTGCTCGCCCTCGCCGGTCCGGGTGGGCTCGCACTCGCGGCCGAGCCCGTCGCCGCGCTGCTGGCGGCGATCGACGCGGCCGCGGCCGATCGTCGCCGAGCGCTCGACACGATCGCCGGCGGCGCAGCCCTGGCGCTCGCTGCCGGGCCGGCCCCGAGCCTGCGCCTCGCGCCCGCCGCCTGGGACAGCCTGCGTCGCGCCGCCGCTGGCCTGGGCGCCGCGCGGCGTCAGGCAGCCCAGCGCGGCGCTGCGCTCGACGCGCGCCGCGCCGATCGCGCGGCCCGCGACCGCTACCTCGACGGCGAAGCGGCGCGCCTCGCCGCGCTGCGCGCCGAGCTGGCCGCCGCGACGGGACCGATCGACAGCCTTGGCGCGGCCGCCCGCAGCGAGGCCGCCGGACTCGCGCGCGTCCTTGCCGACCATCGAGAGGCCCTGCTCGCGCGAGCGGCCCGTCTGACGGCACGCGCGCAGCTTCAGGCCGAAGCGCAGCGCGCGCTCGCGCACTTGCGTCTCGAGGGGCCGCGCGCGCGGCGTCCGCGTCCCGCGCTCGACGCCGACAGCGTGCTCGCCGCGGACGGCGCCCTCGCCGCCGAGCTCCTTCGCTACGGCCGCGACTACGGCGACGGGCTGCCCGGCACGCTGGCCCGCGCGGAGCGCGCTGCGCAGACGCGCCTGGCGAGCTGGCCCGCGCAGGCCAAGGCCGCGCTCTCGGCGCAGGCGGCGGCGGCCTCCGCGCTCGCCGCGCGACTGGCCGGCCTGCGCGGCGCGGTCGATCCCGAGACCGTGGCCCTCGCCGGCGCGCTCGCCGCGGCCGAGCAGCGCAAGGCCGTGGCGACGGCACAGCTCGCCGCGACGAAGCGCGCGGCCGCCGTCGCCCTGATCGCCGCGCGATTGGCAGCGCTGGACCGCGAGCAGGAGCTGCTCGACTACCAGCTCGCCGAGGCCGCGCTGCTGCGCGCCGAGGCGGCGCCGGCCGACGACCCGGCCGGCCGCGGGCTGCAGGCCGAGGCGGCCGCACGCTGCGAGCGCTTCCTCGCCGCGCATCCGCAATCGGCGGCGCGCGGCGAGCTGCGCTTCCAGCTCGCGGAGCTGCGTCTCGTCGACGCGCAGCGGGCCTTCGCCGCGCAGCTCGCCCGCTTCCTCGGCGAACGCGGCGCGGTGGACGAGAGCGCCCAGCGCGCGCTCGCGCCCTTCCTCGCCATCGAGCCGGCCTGCGCGCTCTACCGCGCGATCCTCGCCGAGGACGCCGACTTCAGCGGGCGCGCCGCCGTGCGCTTCAACCTGGGCATGCTGCTCGACGAACAGGGCGATCCCGAGGGGCAGCGACAGCTCGCGCTGCTCCTCAGCGAGTTCCCGGAGGCGCCCGAGCGTCCGCGCGCGGAGCTCCGGCTGGCCGAGCGCGCGCTGCAGCGCGGTGCGCGCGCGGAGGCGGCGCCGCACTACGCGGCCGTCGCGGCGAGCGGCGATCCCGAGCTCGCGCGCGTCGCGCTCTACACGCTCGGCTGGTTGCGCTACGGCGAGGACCGCTTCCTCGAGGCCGCGGCGCTCTACCGGCAGCTCATCGACCTCGAAACCGCCGAGGCCGCGCGGGGCGCGGGCGCGTCCTCGCTGGCCGCGGAGGCCGGCGGGCATCTCGCCGAATGCCTCGTGCGCGCGGGCGGCGCGCGGGCCTGGAGCGACTTCTTCGCCGGCGCGCAGGATCGCCCCTACGCCTTCGCGACGCTCGAGCGCGTGGCGAGCCTCGAGCGCGACTACGGCTTCCACGCCGAGGCCGCCGCCGCCGACTCGCTCTGGCTCGCGCGGCAGCCGCTGGCGCCCGGCGCCCTCGCGCAGGCCGAGCGCCTGCTCGCCGATCGCCGCGCGGCCGGCGCTGCGGCGCGCGTCGATCAAGAGCTGGACGCCCTCGCCCTGCGCTTCCTGCCCGGCGCTGCCTGGCAGCAGGCGCGCGCCGCGGGCGAGGACAGCCTGGCCCGCGCTGGCCGCGACTTCGCCAGGCGCTGCCTGCTCGAGCGCGGCGGCCCCGCGCTGGAGCGCGCCCGCGCCGGCGGCGAGGCGGGCGACTGGCGCATCGCCCGCGCGAGCCTGGAGACGCTCCTCGCGCACTGGCCCCGCGACCCCGAGAGCGCGCAGCGACGGCTCGCGGCCGGCGAGACCGCCGCGCGCCTGGGCGACAGCGAGGCGGCGCTCGTCCACTTCGCCGACGCGGCCGTGGACCCGGCACTCGCCGCGCTCGCCGACTGGCAGGCCCTCGCGCTGCTCGACGCGCTGCATAGCGCGGCGGCGGCGGCGGTCGCCGCGGCGCCCGCCTCAGGCGCGCGGGCGCGCTTCCTCGCTGCGGGGGATCGCTACCTCGATCGCCATCCGGAAGACCCGCGCGCGCCGGCGCTGCTCTGGCGCCTCTCGGCGCTGCGCGAAGCGACGGCGCTGCACGCGGAGGCCGCCGCGGGCTTCGCGCGCTTCGCCGGGCGCTGGCCCGCGCATGCGGCGGCGCCCCTGGCGGCCGCGCGCAGCGGCGACGCCCTGAGTCGCACGGGAGACGCCGCGCGAGCGGCTGCGCGCTACGAGGCAGCCCTCGCGCTCGCCCGTGCCGCCGGCGCCGACAGCCTGAGCGCCGCGCTCGGCCGGCGCATCCCGGAGTGTCACTTCATCGCGGCGGCCGCGGGAGTCGCCGCCGACAGCAGCGCCTGCGCCGGCGCGCGGCGCTTCGCCGATCTCGCCGCGGCCTGGCCGCGGGACCCGCGCGCCGACGAGGCCTGGTATCGCGCCGGTCTCGGCTTCGCCGCCTGCGGCGAGCGCGAGGCGGCGGCGGCGGCCTTCGCGGCGCTGGCCGCGCAGCATCCCGCGAGCGCGCTGCGCGGCGACGCGCAGCTCCAGACGGCGGCGCTCCTGCGCGAGCGCGCGCCCCGCCGTGCCGCGGCCGCGCTCGCGGCCTTCGCGGAGAGCGCGCGCGATCCTGACGATCTCGCGCAGGCGCCCGACGCGCTCCGCGAGGCGATCGCGCTCGCCGCGGCCGCCGGCGACCAGGCCGACGCCGAGCGCTACCGCGAGCGCTTCCTCGCGCGCTTTCCCGCGCACCCTGCCGCGCTGACCGAGATCCTGCACGCGCGCGCCCTGGCCGTCCTCGCCGCGAAGGGCGACGCGCCGCTCGCCGACGCGCGCGCCCAGGGTGGCCCGCTCGCCGCCTATCTCGAGGGCGTCGCCGCGCAGCCCGCGCTCGGCGATCCCGAACTGCTCGCGCAGGTCGACTACCTCGCCTGCCTGGCCGCCGAGCGCGCCTTCGCCGCGCAGGCGCTCACCGACCCCCTCGAGACGAGCCTCGCGCGCAAGCAGGCCCTGCTGGCCGCGCTCGCCGAGCAGAGCCAGCGCGTCCTCGCCCACGGCAGCCGCCGCTGGTCGCGCGCGGCGGCCTACCTGCTCGGCGCCTCGCTCTACCGCTTCGGCGATGAGCTGCTCGCCGTGCCCGCGCCCGCGGCGCTCGGCCGCGACGATCGTCTCGCCTTCCTCGAGGTCCTCGAGGGCCGCGCCTGGGAGCTCCACGCGCGCGGCGAGCGAAGCTGGCGCGAACTGGTGAGACAGGCCGATCCCGCAGATGGCGACCCGGACAACTGGGTCGCCATTACCAAAAACGCGTTGTGGCCGAGGATTGCTCGGCGCTGCCTGCACCTGCCAGCGCTGGAGTTTCCGCTGGTGGCCGCAGCGGAGCCGTCGGCGCGCCCGTGATGGGTATGCGACTTGCGAGCAGCGAATTGAAACCGACCCCGCGCCGCCGACCGGCGGGGCCGGAAAGCACGAGGAGTCCGATGACCGATCGCTCAGGCCAGATTGCGCGTCGCCGCCTGCCCGGCGCCGCGCTGGCGCCGCTCCTCCTGCTCGCGGGCTGCGCCGCCGGCGGCGCGCTGCAGACGCCCGCGCCCACGCTCGAGGCGAGCGCGCAGCTGGCCGCCGAGGCCGACTCGCTGCGCGCCTGGGCGGATCGCGCGCCCGGCGAAGCCTACTGGCCCTACCGCCTCGCGGCGCTCTATGCCGCTGCCGACTCGCTGCCCGCGGCCGCGGCGGCGCTCGAGACGGCGCTCGCGGCCGATCCGCGCTACGCGCCCGCGCTCAGCCTGCGCGCCAAGCTGCACTACGAGGTCGGCGAGTACGGCGCCGGGGCGGCACTGCTGCGCGCCGCGCTGGCGGCTGGGGTCGAGCCCCGCGTGCCCCTGACGGCGGCGCTCGCCCTGCACCTCGATGCGCTCGGCGAGTGGGAGGAGTCCGCGCGGCTCGTCGGCACGCTCGAACCGCCGACGCCGGCAACGGCCGCTGCGCTCGGCTTTCTCCTGCTCCGCGGCGAGGACCCCTTCGCCAGCGAGGCGCGCCTGCGCGCAGCAGTGACGGCGGCGCCCCGCTCGGCGGCCGCCGCGAACAACCTCGGCATCGGCCTGCTCTATGCGGGCCGGCCCGATGCCGCCGCCGCGGAGTTCGAGCGCGCGCTGGGCCTGGACGCCGACTGCGCGGGCGCCCACTACAACCTGGCCCTGCTGGCGCTGAACTACCGCTTCGATGCGGCGACGGCGCGCGCGCACTTCACCGCCTATCGCCGCCTCGCGCCCCGCGGTGAGGATCCCGACGCGCTGGGGCAGAGCCTCGCCGCTGCGCCCGCCGCCGGCGCGCTCGCCCTGAGCCCGAACCCCGCGGCCGCCGCTGCGCGGACCGCCGCCGATGGAGACGCCGATGCCCACTAGGCCGCGCGCTTTGCTGCTCGCGCTCACGCTCGCGCTGCCGGCCACGGCCGCGGCGGCACCAGCCGAGGCTGAGCGCAGTCTCGAGGCGATCACGATCGAGGGCCTGGCGAAGGGGCCCGAGGTGCTCTTCATCAACGCCCGCGAACCGGCGCGCGTGGAGCTCGCGCTCGGCTGGCGGCTCGCCGCCGCCGCCGGTCTCGCCGCGCCCGAGCGTCCCTGGCCGCGCGTCCTGCGCGCGGCGCTCGTCCCCAGCGACCCCGCGAACGCAATCCCCGCCACCGTCGACCCCGCAAGTGAGGAGTGAGGCATGAACCCCGTCGCCGATTTCGCCGCCTTCTTCAGGAATGGCGGCCCCTTCATGTACGCGATCCTGGCCACCGGCCTGCTCGTGCTCGCGCTCACGCTGGAGCGCTTCTGGGTGATCCAGCGCGCGGCGCAGCTCAACTCGGCCAAGCTGGGCAAGGACCTGCTGCGCCTGGTGCGCGGCGGCGACAAGCGCGGGGCCGTCGCGCTCTGCCAGAAGGTGGAAGCGCCGGTCACGCGCGTCGCCAAGGCGATCCTCCAGCGCGAAGGCACGGGGAACCCCGCCGGCGAGGAGGCCCTGCAGGCCGCCGCCGACGGCGCCGCCACGGTGGTGCTGCCGCCGCTCGGCCGTCGCCTCTCCTACCTGAACATGCTCGCCAACACGGCCACGCTGCTCGGCCTGCTCGGCACGATCTTCGGGCTGACCACGGCCTTCAACGCCGTCGACACGGCCGACGCCTCGCAGCGCTCGGCCTTCCTCGCCGCCGGCATCAGCCAGGCCCTGAACACGACGGCCTTCGGCCTCATCGTCGCCGTGCCCGCCCTGCTCGTGCACGGCTTTCTCGTCAGCAAGGTCGAAGGCATCGTCGACAGCGTGGACGCGCTCAGCGTGCGCCTGATCAGCCTGCTCACCGGCGGCGCGGAGGAGCTGTAGATGCCGCGGCCCGCGCACAGCAGCTTCCGCCAGCTCGTCGCGGACGAGCTGGAGATGCTGCCCCTGATGAACCTCTTCGTGGCGCTGATCCCGATGCTCTTGATCTCGGCCGTCTTCCTGCAGGTGACCGTGATCGACATGCAGCTGCCGAGCGAGGAGGCCGCCGCGCCGGCGGCGGCCGCGCCTGAGCTCGCGCTCGCGCTGCACCTGGAGGAGCGCGGCTGGCGCCTCGCGGGCGCGGGGCTCGCGCCCGTCGCGGGCGAGGAGACGCCCGAGGGCGCCGCGCGCCTGGCCGCGCTGCTCGCCGAGCTCGCGGCGTCCCACCCCGAGGCGAAGGACATCACCATCGTCTCGCCGCCCACGGCGCGCTACGCGCGCATCGTCGCGGCGATGGACATCGCGCGCGAGAACGGCTGGCCGCAGATCGCCCTCGCCGCCGCGGGCGAGGAGGCGCGATGAGACTCGCCACGCAGCGCGGCCGCGCCGGACTCGGTCGGCACCGGCGCGAGCAGACGAAGGCGGTGCTCCGCCTCACCTCGATGATGGACATCTTCACCTCGCTGCTGCTCTTCCTGCTCAAGAGCTTCGTCGTCGACGGCGAGACGGTGACGCCCGTGCCGGGCGTCGAGCTGCCCGAGTCGCGCAGCGAGGCGCCGGCGCCCGCAGCGCTCGTGGTGGCGGTCTACGACGACGCCATCCTCGTCGGCGACGAGCAGGTCGCGAGCGTCGGCGCGAGCCTGGCGGGCGAGTCGCTGTGGATCGCGGGGCTCGGCGCGCGGCTCAGGGCCGAACACGCGCGCAGCGAAGCGATCGCGGCGCGCCGGCAGGGCGAGTCGCCGGCGCCGAAGGTGGCGATCCAGGGCGACCGCGACATCGAGTTCGCGATCCTCCAGCGCGTGATGTTCACCTGCAACCAGAGCGGCTACGGGCAGATCGCCCTGGCCGTGATCAGCACAAGGGACTCCTGAGATGGCCATCGCCCTCAGCCCGCGCCTGAGCCCGGCGGCGCGCGCCTATCGCCTGCCCTGGCACGTCGTCTGGATCGGCGAGCTGGACGCGCGCACGCGGCGCAGCTTCGGGGCGGCCGGCGCCCTCGGCCTGCTCATGCTCGTCGCCCTGATCAGCGCGCCCGCGCCGCAACGCGAGACGCCGACCCTCGAGGCGATTCCCGAGCGCCTCGCGCGGCTCATCCTCGAGGAGAAGCCACCGGCGCCGACGCCCGCGCCGCAGGCGCCGGTCGCGCTGCCCGCGCCCGCGGCGCCGCGCGCGGCGCCGCGGGTGACCGAAGCGCCGAAGCCCGCTGCCGCGCCCGCGCCCCTCGCGTCGGCGCCGGCGCCGCGGCGCAGCGAGCGCGCGGCCCAGGCGCCGCGGGTGGCGCCCAATCAGGGCGTCGCCGGGCGCCGCGCGGCCGAGGCGGCGACGCAGAGCCTCGCTGCGACGAGCCGGACGCTGGATGCCACGCTCGACAAGCTGGCCGCGGCTCTGCCGGCCGCCGAATCCGGCAACGCCGCGCCGGCCGCGGCCGCGCGCGGACGCCTGCGCCGCGGGCGCGGGCAGGAGGCCCTCGGCGACGCGGGCAGCGGCGTGGCGGCGGCAGCGCCCGCGAGCGGCGGCGCGGTGCTGCTCGCGGCGGGGCTCAGCGTGGACATCGGCGAGTGGAGCGCCGGCGCGGCGGGAACCGCGAGTGGCGCAGCCGGCGGCGGCGCGACGGCTCCGCGCGACACGGGCACCGCCGCCGGCGGCGGCGAGGTCCGCAGCAACGCCTCCCTGCTCGCCGTGCTGCAGCGCTACGCGCCGGGCATCCGCTACTGCTACGACGACGCGCTCAAGCGCGACGCCACCCTGGGCGGCAAG
>Ga0194127_10002711_pt1 | contig 23637 bp, 21 predicted proteins | sample TA2KigC100mmetaG_FD_148624 | JGI IMG/M metagenome (GOLD analysis project Ga0194127, IMG submission 148624) | Freshwater microbial communities from Lake Tanganyika, Tanzania - TA2015036 Kigoma Deep Cast 100m | ecosystem: Environmental > Aquatic > Freshwater > Lake | place: Tanzania: Lake...
CCCCCCATAAGCTCGCGACCTGGATCGACCAGTTTGGCTCGTCGGGCTGCGTCGGTTGCGGCCGTTGCATTACCTGGTGCCCGGTCGGAATCGACATCACCGAGGAGGCGCGCGCGATCCGCGCAACGGTCGCCGCGACGGGAGAGTCTTCATGAAGGACATCGCAGCGCTGCTTCGTGAACATCCCTTCGCCCAGGAACTCGGGGAAGACATCGTCACGCTGATCGCCGGCTGCGCCAAGAACGCAATATTCCAGAAGGGCGACTACCTCTTTCGCGAAGGCGCGCCGGCGGACCACTTCTATCTCATCCGGGATGGCGCGGTCGCGCTCGAAACATTCGCGCCTGGCCGCGGCGCCTTCGCCTTTCTGACCGTCAAAGCCGGCGAGATTCTTGGCGCCGATTGGCTGGTTTCACCCTATCGCTCCTCTTTCGACGCCCGCGCCGTCGAACTCACCCGCGCCATCGCCTTCGACGGCAAATGCCTGCGCGGCAAATGCGAAGCGGATCACCATGTCGGTTATGAGATGATGAAGCGATTCATCCCGCCGCTTGTGCAGAGGTTGCGCCTGGCGCGGTTGCAGTCATTGGATGCATAGCATGTCGGAACCGGCCAGCATCAATGTCGCGGCGCCGCGCCCTGAGCCAATGGCGCCACGCTTCCTGACCGTGCGCCGCCGCATACGCGAAAGTGCCGACGTGGCGACGCTCGACATTGCGCTTGACGATGCCGATGCGCGAAAGCTTGCCTGCCGTCCCGGGCAGTTCAATATGCTTTACGCGTTTGGCGTTGGCGAAATTCCTGTCAGCGTCAGTGGCGATCCGGCGATCCTCGATCGCGTGACGCATACGATTCGCGCCGTCGGCGCGGTCAGCTCGGCGCTCGTTAAACTGAAAGCAGGCGACTCCATCGGCTTGCGCGGTCCCTTCGGCAGCCGTTGGCCGGTCGAAGACGCGGCGGGGAGCGACGTGGTCATCATCGCCGGCGGCATCGGTCTCGTTCCATTGCGGCCGGTTGTTTATCATCTGTTGCGCCGGCGCGCGAGTTATGGCCGAATCTCGCTGCTCTGCGGTGCGCGCACGCTCGACGATCTGCTGTTTCGCAAAGAGCTCGACCGATGGCGCCGCACGCCGGATTTTCAGCTCCGCGTGACGCTTGATCGCGCCGATCAGCGATGGGCGGGCGACGTCGGCTATGTCACGAATCTTCTGCCCAAGGCGCGCGTCGATCTTGCCGAGACCGTCGCCATGATCTGCGGTCCGGAGATCATGATCCGCGCGACTGCGCAGGCGCTCGAAGATGTTGGCGTCGCGCCGGCGCGCATTTTCGTTTCGTTGGAGCGCAACATGAAATGCGCCATTGGCCTCTGCGGCCATTGTCAGTTCGGCCCACATTTTCTTTGCAAGGACGGGCCGGTCTACCGCTACGATTGCGTCAGCGATTTTCTTGCAGTACGGGAGCTCTGACATGCGCAAGCGCCGCCCCAAGCTCGCGGTCTGGAAGTTCGCTTCCTGCGACGGCTGCCAACTCAGTCTCCTCGATTGCGAGGACGAATTGCTCGCCGTCGCAAACGCGCTCGAGATCGCGCAATTCGCCGAAGCGACGCGCGCCAGCGTCAAAGGCCCCTACGATCTTTCGCTCGTCGAGGGATCAATTACGACGGCGCATGACGCCGAGCGCATTCGCGAAATCCGAAGAAACTCGCATTTCCTCGTCGCCATTGGCGCCTGCGCGACCGCTGGCGGCATCCAGGCGCTGCGCAATTTCGCGGACGTCGGCGAATATCTCTCCATCGTCTACGCCAGGCCGGACTATATCAGCACGCTGGCGACGTCGACGGCCCTATCGGAGCATGTCGCTGTCGATTTTGAATTGCGCGGCTGCCCGATCAACAAGCATCAGCTGCTCGAAGTCGTGTCGGCGTTTCTTGCGGGACGGCGACCGATCGTTCCGGCGCACAGCGTCTGCATCGAGTGCAAGCTCGGCGGCAATGTTTGTGTCATGGCCGCGCATGGGACGCCTTGCCTCGGTCCTGTCACCCACGCTGGTTGCGGCGCGTTGTGCCCGGCATACGACCGCGGCTGCTACGGCTGCTACGGACCGATGGAGACGCCGAATGCGCCAGCGTTGAGCGCCTGGCTGCAAGGGCTTGGCTGGAACGCAGACACGTTGAAGTGTGTGTACCGCACCTTCAACGCGAACGCCCCGGCGTTTCGTGACGAAAGCGAGCGTCACGACGGTGCGCCATAGAAGCGCGCGTCAAAGGACTAAAGCCGATGGCGGTCAAGACGATCAAGGTCGACTATCTCGCCCGCGTGGAAGGCGAAGGCGGGCTCAAGGTCGTCATCCGCGACGGAGGCGTCGCTTCTGCCGAACTCAAGATTTTTGAGCCGCCGCGTTTTTTCGAGGCGTTTCTGCGCGGACGCGCTTTTTCCGAAGCGCCCGACATTGTCGCGCGCATTTGCGGCATCTGTCCCGTAGCCTATCAGATGAGCGCGGTGCAGGCGATCGAAGACGCGCTGGCCGTCGATGTCGGCGCTCCGCTGCGCGCCTTGCGGCGGCTGCTTTATTGCGGCGAATGGATCGAAAGCCACACGCTGCACGTCTATATGCTGCACGCGCCGGACTTTCTGGGCTATGAGGGTGCGGTCGAGATGGCCCGCGATCATGGTGACGCAGTACGGCGCGGCCTGGCCCTGAAGAAAGCGGGCAACGCCATCATCTCCCTTCTCGGCGGACGCGAAATCCACCCGATTAATGTCCGCGTCGGCGGATTTTACCGCACGCCGCGCCGGCGCGAGCTTCAACCGCTCGCTGAAGAGTTGAAAGCGGCGCGCGACGCGGCGCTGGAGACGGTGCAATGGGCAGCCCGATTTGATTTTCCCGATCGCGAACGCGATTATGAATTCGTCGCGTTGCGGCACGAAACCGATTATCCATTCTATGAAGGACGCATCGTCTCGACCAGCGGCCTAAATATCGCGCCTGCCGAATATGACGCGCATTTTGAAGAGACGCAGGTCGAGCATTCGACGGCGCTGCACGCGCATATGAAGAATGGCGGCGCTTATCTTGTCGGACCGCTCGCGCGCTACAATCTCAACTTTGATCGCCTCTCGCGGCTTGCAAAGGACGCGGCGCGCGAAGCGGGACTCGGGCCGGTCTGCGCCAATCCCTATCGCAGCATTATCGTGCGCGCCGTCGAAGTGCTTTACGCCTGCGATGAGGCGCTACGGCTCATCGACGCCTATGAGGAGCCCGAGCGGCCTTTTGTAGACGTGACGGCGCGAGCGGGCGTCGGCTATGGCGCGACCGAGGCGCCGCGCGGTCTTCTTTATCATCGCTATGAGATCACTACAGACGGAATGATCAAAGACGCGCGCATCGTGCCGCCGACCTCACAAAACCAGCCGAGCATCGAGGAAGATTTGCGCCGTTTCATCGGCGGCTGGCTCGAGCTGCCCGAAGCGGATTTGCGTCACCGCTGTGAACAGACCGTGCGCAATCACGACCCCTGCATTTCCTGCGCGACGCATTTTTTGCGGCTCGAGGTCGAACATGCGTCCTGACGCCGTGGATGGTCGCCGCGTCGTTCTCGGCGTCGGCAATCTTGACCGGGGTGACGACGCGGCCGGGCGTTTTGTCGCGCGCCGCCTGCGCGAGGCGCAGCTGGACGACGTCGAGATTATCGAGAAAGGTGGCGAGGCGACGCAGTTGCTTGCTGCGCTCGAGGCCGCATCAGCGGCGTTTATCGTCGACGCATGCGCCTCCGGCGTGGAAGCCGGCGCACTGCGACGCTTCGATGTCGCGGCGCAGCCTCTACCGAGCAAAGCTTTCGCGCTTTCGAGCCACGGGCTGGGCCTTGCTGAAACCATCGAATTGGCGCGCGCGCTGGGGCGACTGCCCCCTGTTTGCGTCGTCTATGCGATTGAAGGCGAATCGTTCGAGACGGGCGCGCCGCTTTCGCCAAAAGTTGCGGCCGCCATAACCGGCGTCGTCGAGAAACTGCGCGCCGAGATCGTCACGGTCGCAAAACAGGGAGAAGAACGAGATGCATGAAGCGTCCGTCATGGCCGGATTGATGCGCCGGATCGACGAGGCAGCGAAAGCCGAGCGCGCCAAAAAGGTCATCAGTCTTTCTGTGTGGGTCGGCGCGCTCAGCCATATGTCGGCCGAACATTTCGCAGAGCATTTCGAACGCGCCGCGGCCGGGAGCGCCGCCGAGGGCGCGCGGCTCATTGTAACGGCTTCGCAGGATATATATCACGTCAACGCGCAGGACATTCTTCTCGAAGCAATCGAACTCGAGGCCGATCCGTGACGACGGCGCCAGCCCGCCAGATAAAAGACGATCTTCAAACGAAGGTGCGCATGCGCGTGCGCGTGCGCGGGCTTGTGCAGGGCGTCGGGTTTCGACCTTTCGTTCATCGCGAGGCCACGGCGCGGGGTCTCGCCGGATGGGTTCGCAACAGCGCGGAAGGAGTCGTGCTGGAAGCGGAAGGCGAGCGCTCAAGCCTTGAAAAATTCCTCGACGCGCTCGAGAACGCGCCGCCGGCGCATGCAACAGTCATCGACATGGACATAAGCGAAATCGTGAGGCGCGGCGAAGACAGCTTCAGGATTCTCCCGAGTGACGTTGATGGCGCGCGCACGACGACGCCAGCCCCTGACTATGCGCCCTGTCCCGAGTGCCTCGCCGAGTTCTTCAACGCATCGAACCGGCGCTATCTCTATCCCTTTATCAACTGCACGCAGTGCGGCCCACGTTTCAGCATCATCGAAGATTTGCCCTATGACCGCGCGCGGACTTCGATGCGGCGCTTTGCCATGTGCGCGCAATGCCAAAGGGAATATGACGATCCGCAAGACCGCCGGTTCCACGCGGAGCCCAATGCCTGTCCGGTTTGCGGACCGCAGCTCGCATTGTGGAATGCGTCCGGCGAAACGCTGTCGATGGACCACGAGGCGCTGCTCACCGCGGCTGAAGCATTGCGCACGGGCGCCATTGTCGCGCTCAAGGGAATTGGCGGCTTTCATCTTTTGGTCGACGCGCAAAATGAAGAGGCGGTGACGCGGTTGCGCGCGCGCAAGCGGCGGCCGGAAAAGCCGTTCGCCGTGATATTCCCGACGCTCGCGACGCTGCACGAGGCGTGCCGCGTTTCGGCCGAGGAAGAGGCGCTCTTGACCAGCCCGGCGAGCCCAATTGTGCTGTTGAGACGAAGCGGCGACACTCTTGCCTCCGCCGTTGCGCCGGAGAATCCATTGCTTGGCGCGATGCTTCCCTACTCTCCGCTGCATCATCTTTTGATGCGCGAACTCGGCTTCCCGGTCGTGGCGACGAGCGGCAATGTTACGGACGAGCCGATCGCGATCGATGAGCGTGACGCGCTGCGCCGTCTTGGGGACGTCGCGGACATGTTCCTGGTTCATAACCGACAGATTGTGCGCCCGCTCGACGACTCGGTCGCGAGAATCGTCTGCGGCCGCGAACTTATGCTGCGATGCGCGAGAGGCTATGCGCCCGCCTCAGTCGCCGTTGCAGGCGTGGCGGCGGGCGTTCTTGCGCTCGGCGGCCATCTGAAGACGAGCATCGCGCTCACGGGCGAGGGCCGCGTCACGCTTGGCCCGCACATTGGCGATCTTGAATCGGTCGAGACGCGCGAGGCGCATGCGCGCACGGCGCAAGACATGCTCAGCCTCGGCGGCGCGCGGCCTCGACTCGTTATCCGCGACCTTCACCCCGATTACGCGACGAGCCGAACCGCGGACGATTTCGGAGCACCGATCCTCGCCGTGCAGCATCATCTCGCGCATGTCGTCGCTTGCATAGTGGAAAACGGCGCTGAGCCACCCGGGCTCGGCGTGGCCTGGGACGGCGCCGGCTACGGTCTGGACGGAACAATCTGGGGCGGCGAATTCTTGCTCGTGACCAAATCCGGCTGGCGCCGCGTTGCCCATCTGCGCAGCTTCCCGCTGCCCGGCGGCGACACAGCCGCGCGTGAACCGCGCCGCGCCGCGCTCGGCCTGCTATATGAGGCGTTCGGGCCGGACGCCCTCGCCATGACCGATCTTGCGCCGCTCGCCGCTTTTGCGCCGCATGAGCGCGACGCATTGGGCGTCATGCTCGCGCGTGGCGTCAATTCGCCTCGAACATCAAGTATGGGACGGCTCTTCGACGCATTCGCCGCGCTTTGCGGATTGCGCCAACGCGCCAGCTACGAGGGACAAGCGGCCGCAGAACTCGAATGGGCGGCCGCAGATCGCGCTGGCGGACGCGCCTATCCTTTTCCGTTGCGCGATCCAACGAACACGGACGGCGCCTGTACCATGGATTGGGGGGAGGCGCTGAAAGCGGCGCTTGCCGACCTCCGCCGCGGAGAACCGGCTGGAATAGTGTCGGAAGCCTTTCATAATGGCCTCGCCGTGGCGATCGTCGCCATGGCCGAACACATCGGAGAACGCCGCGTGGTTTTGACTGGAGGCTGCTTCCAGAACGCGCGTATGCTGGAGACGACCGTCGGCGCGCTGCGCGCGGCCGGATTCGAGCCATTGTGGCATCGCCGCGTTCCGCCCAATGACGGTGGCCTTTCGTTCGGACAAGCGGCGTGGGCGGCGTGGGGCGAAGCAAAGGAACGCAAGACATGTGCCTAGCCGTTCCCGGACGCGTTCTCAGCATATCGGGCGACGATCCTTTGACGCGACTCGGGCGCGTCGACTTCGGTGGGATCGTCAAGGAGATCAATCTCGCCTTCGCGCCGCAGGCCCGTATCGGCGATCATGTTCTCGCCCATGTCGGCTTCGCCATCGCCGTGATCGACGAGGCAGAGGCTGCTCGCGTTTTTGAACATCTGCGTAAGATGAACGAACTGGAACACGAAGAACGGAATGCGCCGTGAGGTTTCGTGACGAATTTCGCGACGCTTCGGCCGCCAGGGGCTACGCCGACGCAATTCACCGAATGGTCACGCGCCCCTGGACGCTGATGGAGGTCTGTGGCGGTCAGACGCATGCGATTCTTCGTTTCGGCGTCGATCGGCTGCTGTCGCCGGAAGTGAGCCTGCTCCACGGACCCGGCTGTCCGGTTTGCGTCACGCCCGCCGAATATATCGACAAGGCGATTGAGATCGCGAGCCATCCGGGCGCGATCCTCTGCTCCTTCGGCGACATGCTGCGCGCGCCGGGAACGAGGGGCGATCTTTTCGCCGCTAAATCGCGCGGCGCCGACGTGCGCATCGTCTATTCCCCGCTCGACGCCGTAACGATCGCGCAAGCTGAGCCCGAGCGCGCAGTCGTGTTTTTTGCCGTCGGCTTCGAGACCACGGCGCCCGCGAACGCCATGGCCGTCCTTCACGCGAAACAAAGCGGCGTAAAAAATTTCTCCATGCTGTCGTCGCACGCGCTCGTGCCGCCGGCGGTACGTTCGCTGCTTGAAGCCCCCGGCGCACGCGTGCAGGGATTTCTCGCCGCGGGGCATGTCTGCACCGTGATGGGCTATCGCGAATATGAGCCGATCGCAGAGCGCTTCGGCGTTCCGATCGTCGTCACGGGCTTCGAGCCGATCGACATTCTGCAGGGCGTATACATGTGCCTGCGCCAACTCGAGGACGGACGCGCCGTCGTCGAAAACCAATACAGCCGCGCGGTGCGGCGCGACGGCAATGAAGCGGCGCGGCGCGTCATGCGCGACGTGTTTCAAGTCGCGCCGCGCCGCTGGCGCGGCGTCGGCGATATCCCTGAGAGCGGATTCAGCTTCACCGAAGCCTACGCCGATTTCGACGCCGAGCGGCGCTTCGGCGCGGTGATCGCGCGCGACGATGCGGCGGGCTCGTGCATCGCCGGGCAAATCCTGCGCGGCGAGCGTAGGCCGACGGACTGCCCCGCCTTCGGCGAAAGCTGCACGCCCGAACGGCCGCTCGGCGTCACCATGGTCTCGAACGAGGGCGCATGCGCGGCCTATTATCGCTATCGCGCGCTGGAGACGATGGGCGCGGCGCCATGACGCGAGCGGACGCTTTCAATTTCGCCTGCTCCTCGCCCCTCCCGGATCGCAAGACAGTGCAGCTCGCGCATGGCGGCGGCGGCCGCGCGATGAAGCAGCTGATAGACGAAATCGTGCGCCCCAGTTTTCAGGATCCTGAACTCGATCGCGGTCATGACGGCGCGCTGCTTGATGTAAGCGGCCCGCTGGCCTTTACAACCGACTCCTATGTTGTGCGTCCGCTGTTCTTTCCAGGCGGCGATATCGGTTCGCTTGCGGTCAACGGAACCGTCAACGATCTCGCGATGTGCGGCGCGCGTCCACTTTACTTCAGCGTCGGCTTGATCCTCGAAGAGGGTCTGCCGATCGATACGTTGCGCCGGGTCGCTGCATCGATGCGGGACTCTGCCGACGCGGCAGGCGTTCGTCTCGTAACCGGCGACACGAAAGTTGTTGACCGCGGGAAGATGGACGGGATGTTTATCAACACCGCCGGTGTTGGAAAAATTGTCGCGCCGTCGAAGATCGGTCCGGAGAGCGTGCGGCCTGGCGACGCGGTGATCGTCAGCGGCGACATCGGCCGCCACGGAATCGCGGTCATGACGGCGCGCGAGGGATTTGAGTTCGAAACGCCCATCGCCAGCGACTGCGCGCCGCTCGCCGCGCCCGTGTTGGCGCTTATAGACGCAGGAATTGCCACGCACTGCCTGCGCGATCTGACGCGCGGCGGGCTCGCCAGCGCGGCGGTCGAAATCGCCGAGACTTCCGGACTGGCGATCGCCCTTGAGGAGCAGGCGGTTCCCGTCTGCGAGGAAGTCAAAGCGGCTTGCGAACTTTTTGGTTTCGATCCGCTTCACGTCGCCAATGAAGGCCGCTTCATCGCTTTCGTTCCCCAAGAAGACGCCGCGCGCACTATCGAGATCCTGCGGCGATGGCCGGTCTGCAAAAACGCGGCAATCATCGGCGTCGTCGAGGGAACGCCGCGCGGTCGTGTCTCTTGCCGCGGTCCGCTCGGCGTCCGGCGCGCCGTTGACATGCTGAGCGGCGAGCAGCTGCCCCGGATTTGCTGAGCGCGAAACGCCACGCCCATATCGGACGCTGCGTATCGAACCCCGAGGGCCACGACAGCCAACAAGCGAATTCTTGTCGCTTGCTTGCCGGTTGGCGAGACGTCCTCCCACGCCTCGGCCGACGCAGATCCGAAGTCCTCGCGCTCAGCAAAACGAATCCAGGCGGCGAAACTCAGCTGGCCCGATTGAGTAGACTAACGCGCGCCATGTCTTTCGTGCTTGGTCCAACGCATCGAGGCCCGGCGCGCATCTGCCGGCGGCGAACGAACGCGTTCGCCGATTGGCGCGTTTCGCCAACTGCGCTATCGAACGATTGCAGCCGCAAAACCCTATTGTGCCCTCCGCAGGCGAACCGGTCACGCACGAGAAATGGGATCGCGACGTCTGATCCCGGTGCCCCGTGCCCGATCTGTCTTTTGAGCGGACAGACGGTGCAGGAACATTCCTTAATCGAAGCCAGCGCCGTGGCGACGCCGGCGCGAACGATCGTTTCTCCGCCGTGATCCCTGACGCGGATATACGATTTGCCGCGGTCGCCAAGCAGCGCAGCTATGGCTTCCACCTGAGGCCAGACCTCGCGACGATCGGAAAGCAGCAGCACGCAAGAAGCAAAGGGCGCCTCTGCCTCCCGAAAGACTTCAAATGTGAACCACATCCGATCCTCTCTAGCGAAAAGTCCGAACCGCGCAATACGATCCTTCGATCGCGTTTTCGGTTTTCGTTGACGTTTCCAAATCAAATCCTCTCATAGGCGTGCGAGAAAGAAAAATAGAAATACCCAAAAGCGGTCATTGGCTTAGTGATAGAAGGACTCTGGAGGCGCCTCACAGTGAGCGCATCCATCATCCCGACTCAAGCTATGACAAGGCGCCCTCAAATTTTGCGGAGCGTTACGTTCGGATAGAGTCGTTCAACGTCATCGCGGCAACAAAGCCCAGTCCCGGGCGAAAGAAGAGCGGCCGAACCTGCTGCAACGCCGTAGCGAAAGGCGTCATCCACGCTTTGCCCTTTGGCAAGACTCGACACCATGGCGCCCAGAAAACTGTCCCCTGCGCCGACCGCGCTGGCCGGCGTGATCGGCAAAGCGGGGGCGCGCCATGCGTTCTCGCGCGTGACCAGTAGCGCGCCTTGATCCCCGAGGGTCAAGGCGACGATCTCCGAACGGCCTGTCTCAGTGAGTTGTCGACACGCGCCGACCCATGCGCCCTCGTCATCGAGCGCGGCGCCTACAAGTTCGCGCAGCTCGCGAAGATTGGGCTTAATGAGGTAGACGCCCTTTTTCAAAGCGGCCGCCAATGGCGGCCCGGATGTATCGAGTACGAATTTCGTGTCGCGCTCGCTACAATAATGAGCAATGTGCGCGTAAAAATCCGATGGAACCCCGGGCGGCAGACTGCCGCTCGCAACTATGAATCGCGGATTGTCATCCAAGACTGCAAGCGCGTCGACGCATCGGCGCCATTCGTTGTCCCGAAGCGTCGGCCCCGGAAGGATGAAGCGGTATTCCTGCCCACTTGAATTCTCGAAAACGGTGAAGCTTTCGCGAGTCTCGTCCGATACCCGAACAACTTGATTGGGAATGTTTTCGCGTTCGACGAGCCGGGCCAGGAGTTCGCCCGTCGCGCCGCCCGCGGCAAAGACCGCTTTGACGCTGCCTTCAAAGCGCGTAACGACGCGGGCGACATTAATCCCGCCGCCGCCGGGATCGCGGCGCGGAGCCGCACAGCGGAGCTTGTGAATAGGCGCCACGCGATCAAGTGACGTCGAAATGTCGATCGAAGGATTGATCGTGAATGTGACGATGTCGGCCATGTGCAGCTGATTTTAGGACCCAGCGCCCGCAACGAGGCGCGCACCGGCATCCGCCGGCGCCAGACTCCGCCCGCCGACGCACGCATTCACCGCGTTCCGTATCGGAACAAGATCCTCTTCGCCAAAGGTCTCCTTTTCGAGTAATCGCTGCGATGAGTCCTTGTGGATTGCCGAGCAACTCACCAAAATTTCGGTCGCACGGTCAAAGGCTTCGTCGACGAGCTTGCGGATGGCGACGTCGATTTTCGCGTTGGTTTCGTCGCTGGCTTCGGACTGCGCCGGACTTAAGCCTGGCAGATCGAGATACCGCGGCCGTTCAGAGGCGAAGGTGGCTTGCCCGATTTCCGGCTCCATGCCGTAACGCGCGACCATTGCGCGCGCCATCTCGGTCGCCCGCTGAAGATCGTCAGCGGCGCCCGTCGTCGCTTCGCCGAAGATCGCAATTTCCGCCGCCCGCCCGCCGAGCAGCACAGTGATCCGATTCAAGAGTTCGGTGCGGGTCATCAGATAACGATCTTCGGTCGGCATCTGCATTGTATAGCCGAGCGCGCCCATTCCTCGCGGTATGATCGATACTTTCTTGATGGGGTCGGTCTCCGGCAGCGCCATGGCGACGATCGCGTGGCCCATCTCATGATGAGCGACGATCCGGCGTTCGCGCGGATTGAGCAAGCGCTTGCGCTTTTCCGGGCCAGCGATGATGCGCTCGACCGCGGCGACGAAATCCTCGAGTGATACCGCTTGCGCATGACGGCGCGTCGCAAGCACCGCCGCCTCATTGACCAGATTGGCGAGATCGGCGCCCGTGAAGCCCGGCGTCAACGCGGCGATCTGAGTTGGGTCGAGGTGTTCTTCGAGTCTGATTTTCTTCAAGTGAACATTAAGAATGGCGACACGCCCATTTTTGTCCGGTCGATCGACCGAAATTTGCCGATCGAACCGGCCTGCGCGCAGCAGCGCCGGATCGAGCACTTCCGGACGATTGGTCGCGGCGAGCAGCACCACGCCGCTGGACGGGTCGAAGCCGTCGAGTTCGCTCAGGAGCTGGTTGAGGGTTTGCTCCTTTTCGTCATGTCCGCCGCCCAACGCCGAAATGCCGCGGGCGCGCCCCAGCGCGTCAAGTTCGTCGATGAAGATGATGCTCGGCGCGCTGGCCCGCGCCTGAGCGAAGAGATCCCGCACGCGCGCCGCGCCGACGCCGACGAACATTTCGACGAATTCCGAACCTGTGATCGAAAAGAACGGCACGCCAGCCTCGCCCGCGACCGCGCGCGCCAAAAGCGTCTTGCCGGTTCCAGGCGGTCCCACGAGCAGAATGCCTTTCGGGATGCGGGCGCCAAGGCGACCGTGCGTCGCCGGGTCTCTCAGGAAAGAAACGATCTCCTGCAATTCTTCCTTGGCCTCGTCGACGCCCGCCACGTCAGCAAAACCGATCTTGATGTCTTTTTCGACGAAAACCTTGGCCTTGCTCTGGCCGACCGCCATCATTGGCCCTAGGCCCTGTTGCAAACGACGCGTCAACAGGCTCCAGAAGAAAAAGAAAATCGCGACCGGCACGATCCAAGAGAGCAGCGTGGTAATCCATGTTTGCTCGATGAGCCCGGTGTATTTGACGTTTGCGGTTTCGAGCTCCTGGGCGAAGTTGGGCTCGACGCGGACCGCGAGCACCTGCTTTCTGCCGTCGGCCATCGGCTCCTTCAAAGTCGCGCGAACGACTTCCTGGCCAACCATGACCTCGGCGATCTTGTCTTCACGCAAGAGATTCGCGAATTCGCTATAGGGAATAACTTCCGTCTGTTGCTGGACTTCCCACAGTCGATGCAGAAACAGAACCGCGATCAGCGCGAAAAGCAGATAGCCGACATTGAATCGCCAATCCCGCTCGACAGGCGGTCTGTCCATATTACTGTCGCGTTGTGACGCGTTCATTCGCTTCGGTCCTCACGAGGCAAAGCGGGCTCTGGCTCCCTACCTCATCGCTCATTTTGGCCCAAGGCTTTACTCTTGATCGCATAGCGACGAGAACAGCGAGGCTGTCGTTTTTATATAGTCGCCGCACGAAGTCCACGAGCTAAAAAAATATAAAGTTATAGCTGCAAAGCGTCGACGTCCATTCACAAAGATATTCTTATCAATCTTCCGAATGAGGGACGGACGAATTGCGAAGCGTCTCGTTCATCGTCCGTCCTTCGTCCGGAACTATTTCGCGGCTTCGAGATGAGTCAAAGCCGTCTCGGCCTCTTTCGTCGCCTTAGCGACACGCCGGCTTGAATGGGTATGCTTTGCCCATTTTACGGCCTTCTTCAAGTGGGCGATGCCGCTCTTGACGTGATCGCTCGGCTTTGCCATTTGCGCGGCATGCGCATGATCGATCGCATTGACGGCATGTTCAACCAGCGATGCTGGCTCGTCGCGCCTTCCTTCATGGATCGCTTCCTTCGTCTCCTCGATCGCTTGCTCCAAGTGGCGTCCGCTTGCCATTGCCATGCGCGGCGTCATCGCCGCCGTGAAGGCGCACGCCGCAAGGGCGATTATCAATCTCCGCGTCATCATTTCCGTTTACTCCTCCCATCGAGTCTCGTTTGTCCCGCGTTCGACGCACGGCGCTTTAAATGAGCGCCCGCCAAAAACGGGCTCCCTTTTTAGCTTGGGCGCAAGCGCTCGCTTTTCCAGATGTCTCCGGATGTCCCGGGGGCGATTTCGTTGCGTCATCTTGACGCATTCACATCGTGACGCATTCGAATTCCGGCTTGTCAATCTATAACGGCATTTTGTTTAGCAGCTTTCTGATGTTGCCCGTTCTAGATTTTAATGTTGGTTTCTTGCCTTCATGCGATCCAGTTCCGCCGCCTACCCCGGTCGATGGTCGTGAGAGAATCCCGCTCAACGAAGCGAGCGCTTTCGCGACTACTCAGCCAGAAAGAGACTGCTGCGAATGAACGACAATACCGCCATCCGTCAAGACAACTGGTCAAGCGCTCGGTTCGAAACCGTTCTTCAGCGTTTCCAGTCGTCGAACGAAGGATTGAGCGACGCCGAAGCCGCGCGGCGCCTTACGCAATATGGCCGCAATCGGCTTCCGGGCGCGCGGCGGAAAAGTCCGCTGCTCCGTTTTCTTCTGCAGTTCCACAATGTTCTTATCTACGTGCTGATCGCCGCGAGCGTCGTTACCGCCTTCCTTGGCCACTGGGTCGACACCGGCGTCATCGTCGCCGTGGTCATGATCAACGCCGTCATCGGGTTCATTCAGGAGGGCAAGGCGGAAGAGGCGATGGACGCCGTCCGCAAAATGCTCTCGCTGCATGCAACCGTCATCCGTGACGGGCGGCGGCAGGTCGTGGACGCGGACTCCCTCGTTCCCGGCGATATCGTCTTCGTGCAGTCCGGAGACAAAGTGCCGGCCGATCTGCGTCTCATTCGCGTCAAATCGCTGCAGATTCAGGAGGCGGCGCTGACCGGCGAGTCGCTGCCGGTCGACAAGGGCGTCGAAGCGGTCGCTCCCGAGGCGCTGCTCGGCGATCGTTCGTCGATGGCTTACTCCGGCACGGTCGTCACATACGGCCAGGGCATGGGCGTTGTCGTCGCGACGGGCTCCGCGACGGAAATCGGCCGCATCAGCGCGATGCTGTCCGAGGTCGAGGAACTGACCACGCCTTTGCTTCAGCGCATGGCGGAATTCGCGCGATGGCTGACGGTCGTCATACTCGTGCTTGCGGCCGCGGTTTTTCTTTTCGGAACCTATGTGTGGAATTTTCCGCCGTCCGAGATGTTCATGGCGGCGGTCAGTTTGGCCGTATCGGCGATACCCGAAGGCCTGCCGGCGATCATTACGATCACGCTCGCAATCGGCGTCGAGCGCATGGCGCGGCGCAGCGCCATTATCCGGCGCCTGCCCGCCGTTGAAACCCTGGGTGCGGTGACCACGATTTGCTCGGACAAGACGGGCACGCTGACGCGCAATGAATTGACCGCCCGCACGGTCGTCGCCTCGCGCTCGATCTACGAAGCCTCCGGCTCCGGCTACGATCCGCACGGCGGCTTCACTAAAAGCGGGCGTGACGTGCCGATCGACGGCGCGCCGGAGCTCTCCGAAATGATGCGCGCTGCGGCTTTGTGCAATGACGCGGTCTTGCATGAGAAAGACAATGTCTGGAGCGTCGACGGCGACCCGACAGAAGGCGCGCTGCTGACCGCCGCCGTCAAAGGCGGTCTCGACCTGCGTGCGCAGGCGCAGGCGCTCCCAAGAACGGACGTGATTCCCTTCGAGTCCCAGCATCGCTTCATGGCGACCTTGCATCACGACCATGTCGGAAACGGCTATATTTTTGTGAAGGGCGCGCCAGAACGCCTGCTCGAGATGTGTTTCTGGCAGCGCGACGGCGGCGAAGAGCATCGACCGCTCGATGGCGCCTATTGGCTCGCGAAGATTGATGAAATCGCCGCGAAGGGACAGCGCGTTCTCGGCGTCGCCGCGAAACAAACGACGGCAGATCATTGCGAACTTAAATTTGGCGACGTTGAGACCGGCCTCACATTCCTTGGCCTCATCGGATTGATCGACCCTCCACGGGAAGAAACACTTGACGCCGTCCACCAGTGCGCCGAGGCAGGAATCGGCGTGAAGATGATCACCGGCGATCATGCGGCGACGGCGGTCGCGATTGGTCGGGAGTTGGGACTGAAGAATCCCGACGCCGCCTTAACCGGCCGTGATCTCGACGCGCTGACCGACGATGAATTAAGTAAAGCGGTCCTGAACACGAACATTTTCGCCCGTACGAGCCCTGAACATAAGCTGCGTCTCGTGAAGGCATTGCAAGGCCACGATCAGATCGTCGCGATGACTGGGGACGGCGTCAACGATGCGCCGGCGCTCAAACGCGCCGATATCGGCATCGCCATGGGCGTGAAGGGAACCGAGGCCGCGAAAGAGGCGGCCGAAATGGTGCTTGCTGACGACAACTTCGCGTCAATCGTGCACGCCGTGCATGAAGGCCGGGTGGTTTATGAAAATCTGAAGAAGACGATCCTTTATATTCTGCCGACCAATGGCGGCGAGGCGATGACCGTCGTCGCGGCGATTGCGATGGGCGACGTTCTGCCGGTAACGCCGGTGCAGATACTTTGGATCAACCTTGTCACCGCGGTGACGCTCGGCCTGGCGCTGGCCTTTGAACCGCCATCGGCCGGCATCATGACGCGCCCGCCACGGGCGGCAAAAGAGCCAATTCTCTCTGGATATTTTGTGTGGCGGATCGTCTTTGTCTCCTTCCTGATGCTTATCGCCACTTTCGGCCTCTATGAATTCGAAAAGGCGGAGGGTATGGGCCTCGCCAGCGCGCGCACTGTTGCGGTCAACGCGCTCGTCGCATGCGAAGTAGCCTATCTCTTCAATGCGCGGTTCCTGTCCGAATCGTCGATTTCGTGGAGAGGGCTTTTCGGCAGTCGAGCGGCGCTTATCGCCATCGGTCTTGTTGTCATTTTGCAGGCTCTCTTCACTTATGCGCCCTGGATGCAGCATTGGTTCGGCACAGTGGCGTTGGACTTTGCAACCTGGATCCACATCTTCGCAGCGAGCATCGGGCTATTTTTCTTCGTGGAGATCGAGAAGGCGCTTTTCCGTTCCAGCGCGACGCAGGATTTCTTCCACCGTGCGTCTTCAAAATTGCTTACGCTTCGCTCGAACGGGCGTCGCTGGGCTTGGCCGCTCGGCGCCGCCTTGGTCATTTTCCTCGTTCTTGGCGGCGGATGGGTATACCGTTCGATCTATCTCGGAGAAGAACGTTACAAGACCCACAAGATCGCGCGAGTCGTGAGCGTGGGCGGCGTGGTCGCTCCCGCCTCCGTCACGCCGATCGTCTCGCTGGCCTCGGGCGTCGTCCAGGCGGTCTATTGCGAACGCGGGACAAAAGTAGCGAAGAACCAGCTCTGCGCGAAACTCGACCCGCGTCCTTTTGAGGATGTCATCGAAAGCGCGAAAGGCGCGCTGATGACGGCCGAGGCGCAATTCGCGCAAGCTAAGGCGAGACTCGCCGCCGCGCAGGCGGATTTCGATCGCAAGACAACACGCTCTGATCGCCGCGCGGTTTCGCGCAAGGCGCTTGACGCTTCAAAGAAGCGATTGGAGGGCGCGCGGGCGCGTGTCGCTCAAATCGAATCGGCATTACTCGCGCGTCGAGAGGCGCTGGCGAGCGCCGAAATGTCGCTCCGCAAGACGGACATCCTTGCGCCGTCGGAAGGAATTGTGGTCGCCAGAAACGTCGAGATCGGAACAAACATCAGCGCCGGCGCTGAGGCGCCGCTCTTTCTCCTAGCGACCGATTTGACGAAAGTGCAAGTCGAGGTCGAGATCGGCGAAAAGCTTGCCGGCGAGATCAAGGTTGGCGCCGCCGCCGTCGTCACGGCGCCGACGCGCCCCGGCAAGACGTTCTCCGGCGTGGTGCGCAGCGTGCGACGTATGGATACGCCAAGCGAAAATGGCGCGATTTACAAGGTCTCGATCGACGCCGCCAATCCTGATTTGCTGCTAGAGCCAGGCATGACGGCGATCGCGAGCATCGATGTTGACAGGCGCGACGTTTCAACGCCGTGATCGCGCGTCGGCGCGACATCGAAACCGCGAAACGCAGCCTGAACCGTAAGGGAGTTGCATCCAGCGGCGGACGGCCGTGGACGAATATCCGTAGGAGCGCCTGTTTGAGGCGGAGAAGGCATATACGCCTTCGGTGCAGCAATAGGCGCTCTCGACCGTCGTTGTCTTCGTGATCGCTGTCGAATAATTTGATGGCGGCCGCGATCGCCAGAAAGTTCGGCACGGCGCATCCCGCTGTTCGCGTAAGGCTCGCCCTTGTTTAGGAAATGAAAATGCCGCCGCCCGACGCTGCCCGATACGCGACGATCCACAAGGCGCGGTCGACCTTCGCCGTTGCGCCGAATCTTTTAGATTACGGCGCCGCCTGCGCCGCGTTCAGTTGGGATCGAGCGCGCAAGGATTTGAGCGATCTGCCGTCCGGCGGCCTCAACATCGCCTATGAAGCGGTCGATCGGCATGCGCGGGGGCCTCGCGCAGAACGAGTCGCGTTACGGTGGATCGGCAAGGCGGGCGAACGGCGCGACATCACTTATAGAGAGCTGGCCGCTTCGACCAATCGTTTCGCCAACGCCTTACAATCAATGGGCGCGAAGGCGGGCGACGGCGTCTTCGTGTTGCTCGGCCGCGTTCCGGAGCTTTACGTCGCCATGCTGGGCGCGTTGAAAGCGAAATGCGTCGTTTCGCCGCTCTTTTCCGCTTTCGGGCCCGAACCCATCGCGACTCGCATGGAGATCGGCGAAGCACGCGTTCTGGTCACGACCGAAGCGCTCTATCGGCGCAAGGTCGAGGCGTTGCGCGAACGCTTGCCCAAGCTCGATTGCGTTATTCTCGTCGACGCTGACCAAGATGGCGAAGGAACGCTTTCCTGGCGCAAGCTGACGCAGGCGTCGTCGGAAACGTTCGAGATACAAGCCACCGATCCGCAAGAGACGGCGTTGCTGCATTTCACCAGCGGCACGACGGGCCGCCCGAAGGGCGTCATTCACGTGCACGAAGCTGTGGTGACGCATTACATGACGGGCCTTTACGCGCTCGATTTGCACGAAAATGACCGCTTCTGGTGTACGGCCGACCCGGGTTGGGTCACCGGCACGAGCTATGGCGTCATCGCGCCGCTTGTCCATGGCGTAACCAATATTGTCGTCGAGGCGGAATTCGACGCGCCAACGTGGTACGGCGTGCTCGCGCAGGACAAAGTCAGCGTCTGGTACACTGCGCCCACCGCCATCCGCATGATGATGAAGCTCGGCGCCGCCGCCGTGAAGGACTACGATCTTTCCGCGTTGCGCTTCGCCGCCAGCGTCGGCGAACCCCTAAACGCGGAGGCGGTGGTATGGGGAATGGAGGCGTTCGGAATGCCGTTCCACGACAATTGGTGGCAGACCGAGACAGGCGGCATCATGATCGCGAATTTCGCGTCCATGGACATCAAGCCTGGGTCGATGGGCCGGCCGCTGCCGGGCATCGAGGCGGCAATTGTCAGGCGGAATTCCGACGGCGGAGTTGAAACGGTCAGCGCCGGCGAAGAGGGAGAACTCGCTTTGAGAAGCGGCTGGCCTTCAATGATGCGCGGGTATCTTCACGAGGAAGCGCGCTACAAGAAATGCTTCCTCGGCGAGTGGTATCTCACCGGCGATCTCGCGCGTTGCGACCAGGACGGCTATTTTTGGTTCGTCGGCCGCGCCGACGATGTGATCAAATCTTCAGGCCATCTCATCGGACCGTTTGAAGTCGAAAGCGCGCTCATGGAGCATCCCGCTGTTGCCGAGGCCGCGGTTATCGGCAAGCCAGACCCGATCGCCGGCGAAATCGTCAAAGCCTTTGTCGCCTTAAGGCTCGGGTTTGACGCGGACGAAGCTATGCGCAAGGAGCTGCTCGGCCACGCGCGTAAGAGACTCGGCGCCGCCGTGGCGCCGAAGGAAATCGAATTTCGCGTCAATTTGCCGAAAACGCGCAGCGGCAAGATCATGCGTCGCCTGCTCAAGGCGCGTGAACTCGGAATGCCGGAAGGCGATCTGTCGACGCTGGAGAGCGACGAGCGATGACCAAAAAGGTCCATCTCGATCACGCACATCTGGTTCATCTCCTGAAGGAGATGATCCGCATAAGGCGTTTCGAGGCCAAATGCGTCGAGTTGTATCAGGCGCAAAAAATTCTCGGCTTTCTTCACCTCTATGACGGCGAGGAAGCGGTTTCGGTCGGCGTCATGGAAGCGCTGACGCGGGAAGACGCCGTCATCGCGACCTATCGTGAACACGGACAGGCGCTCGCCCGCGGCGTCGGCATGAAGTGCCTGATGGCGGAGATGTTGGGCAAGCTCAACGGATGTTGCCGTGGGCGCGGCGGCTCTATGCATTTCTTCGATCGCGCGCGTCGCTTTTACGGCGGCAACGCCATTGTCGGCGGCGGTCTGCCGCTGGCGCTCGGCGTTGCGCTCGCGGATAAGATGCAGGGGCGATCCGCCGTGACCGCCTGTTTCTTCGGCGAAGGCGCGGTGGATGAGGGCGAATTCCATGAGTCGCTTAATCTCGCAAAGCTCTGGCGGCTTCCGATTCTCTTCGTTTGCGAAAACAATCTCTATTCCATGGGCATGGCGGTCGAACGCGCGGAAGCCGATGTCGACTTTGTGCACAAGGCGTCGAGTTACAGAGTCGCCGGCGAGAAGGTTGACGGCATGGACGTCGTCGCCGTCGAGAGCGCGGCGAGAAACGCTGTCGATCGCATCCGCTGCGAAGGCGAGCCTTACTTTCTCGAATGCCGCACCTATCGCTTCCGCGCGCATTCCATGTTCGACGCGCAACTCTACCGCTCGAAGGAAGAGATTGATGCCTGGCGCAAGAAGGGGCCAATCCTGCGCTTTCAGACGTGGTTGGAAGCCAACAAATTGATCAGACCGGAGGAGTTCTCTGCGATTGAAGGCGAAGTAGACGCGGAGATTGCCGCGGCGGTCGCTTTCGCGGAAGCCGGCCCGCTCGAACCGGTCTCGGAAGTCGAGCGCTTCGTGACGATGGAGGCAATTCCCTCGTGAACGCGCCGCAATCGACCGCCGTAGTGACGCGCATGACCTATCGCGAGGCGTGCAAGCAGGCGCTTCGCCAGGCGCTTATCGCCGATCCGCGCGTCTTTCTCATGGGGGAGGACATCGGCCGCTACGGCGGGTGTTACGCTGTGACGAAGGGGCTCCTGGAGGAGTTCGGCGAAGAACGCATCCGCGATACGCCGCTTTCCGAGAGCGCATTCGTCGGCGCCGGCGTCGGCGCCGCCATGGCGGGCATGCGGCCGATCGTCGAGATCATGACGGTGAATTTCAGCCTGCTGGCGCTCGATCAGATCGTCAACAACGCCGTCACCATTCCGCATATGTCGGGCGGTCAGTTCGCGATCCCGCTTGTCATTCGTATGGCCCCCGGGGGCGCGTCGCGGCGCAACATTCACGCAGTCTCGAAGGCTGGTACGCGCATATTCCCGGCCTGCGCGTCCTGACGCCTGCGACGATCGACGATGCGCGGTTCATGCTGATCGGCGCGCTCAAAGACCCAAATCCGGTGATCATTTTCGAGCATGTCATGCTCTACAATATGGAGGGAGACATCGCGCCGGACGTGACCGGCGTCGATATCGATCGCACCAAAGTGCGGCGCGCGGGAAAAGACGTGAGTCTCATCACATATGGCGGCAGCCTGTTCAAAACACTCGCGGCGGCCAACGCGCTCGCGGCCGAGGGAATAGACGCGGAGGTCGTCGATTTGCGCGTGTTAAGGCCGCTCGATACGAAGACGATCATCGCGTCGGTCGCAAAGACCCGACGCTGCGTTATCATTGACGAAGGCTGGCGCAGCGGATCGATCTCGGCTGAAATCGGCATGCGCATCGCTGAAGAAGCGTTCTTTGAACTCGACGCGCCGCCGCGTCGGGTTTGCGCGCGCGAGACTCCCATACCCTATGCGGCGCATCTCGAAGACGCCTGCCTGCCGCAGACGGAAACGATCGTCGCGACGGCGCGCGAACTCGTCAAACCGTCATGAGCGATTTCAAAATGCCCGCGCTCGGCGCCGACATGGAGGCGGGCACGCTTGTCGAATGGCTCGCCAAACCCGGCGATCGCGTCAAGTACGGCGACGTTATCGCCGTGGTTGAGACGCAAAAGGGCGCGATCGAGGTTGAGATTTTTCAAGACGGCGTCGTTTCGAGTATACTCGTCCCGGTCGGGGAGCGCGTTCCGGTCGGGACAGTTCTGGCGCAGATCGACGGCGCGCCGGGCGCAGCGGCGCCTCGCGCCGAAGCGGTCGCCGTCGCGGCGAAGCCGGCGCCGCCGCCTCTGGTAGAGTCGCCGCCGCCAACGACCGTTGGCGCGCCGCAAGGCCAACGCATAAAGGTCACGCCCGCCGCCCGGCGGCGCGCCGCGGCGCTTAATCTCGATCTCGGATCGATCCTGAAAGGAACCGGCGTCGAAGGATCAATCCGGCTCACCGACGTCGAAGTCGCCGCGAGCGGCGCGAAGCTTGCGCCGCCCTCGGCGAAAAGGGGCCTCGACCTTTCGGAAATGCGCAAGGCGATCGCCGCCGCGATGAGCCGGTCGAAGCGAGAAATTCCGCACTATTATCTTACCGAAACCGTCGATCTTCAGGCTGCATCGACCTGGATCGAACGTTTCAACGCCGAGAAGTCGCCTATCGAACGCATTCTGCCGGCCGTGCTTTTCCTTAAGGCCGCGGCGCTGGCCTTGCGCGAGCAGCCCAAACTCAACGGCGCCTATGAGAACGGCGTCTTCTCGCCGTCGCCGGACATCCATGTCGGCTGGGCGGTTTCGCTACGCGGCGGCGGGCTGATTGCGCCCGCGATTCTCGACGCAGACAAAAAATCGCTTGCCCAGCTCATGGCGGCCATGCGCGATCTCGTCGAACGCGCGCGGCGCGGGAATTTACGAAGCTCGGAACTCACTTCGTCCACGATCACCGTCACGAGCGTCGGGGATCGCGGCGCCGAAACCGTGACCGGGATCATCTATCCGCCGCAAGTCGCAATCGTCGGCTTCGGCCGTATCGTTACGCGACCTTATGCCGTCGAGGGTCGGATTGAGAGCCGTCCACTCGTGGCCCTCAGTCTCGCAGCCGATCACAGAGTCACCGACGGCCATATCGGTGGATTATATTTGTCGGCAATCGCGCGCCTCTTGCAGGAGCCGGAGAAACTATGACGGACGCCGAAATCAGAGCGCTCATTTTCGAGCTTATTGGCGATATCGCGCCGGAGGCCGATCCTGCGGTCGCTCGCGATCAGGATGACTTGCGCGAAATATTCGATCTCGACTCGATGGACTTCGCTAATCTCGTCGTCGCCATTCACGATCGACTGAAGGTCGATATTCCCGAAGCCGACTATAATAAGCTCTTCACGCTGAGCGGGGCTATCACTTATTTGCGCGACGCGTTCGCGAAAAAATGACGGATGGCGCTTTGAGACGGAATTGATCCGACATGTACGTCACGGTCGACATTGGCGGAACGAAAACGCGTATCGCCGCCTCGCGCGATCTCATAGTGCTGGAGGAACCCGTCATCACCGATACGCCCCAGGATTGTCGGGCGGCGCTTGACGCGCTTGTCTCAGCAGCTTCAATTGCCGCCGGGCCCACGCCAATCACCGATATTGCGATCGGCGCGCCGGGCGTTCTCTCCCGAGACAAACGCATTCTCGTTCACGCGCCAAATTTGCCAGGCTGGAATGGCGCGGCAATCGCCGATGATATCGAGAAAGAGTTACGCTGCCGTGTCATACTGGAGAATGACGCCGCTCTTGTCGGGCTTGGAGAATCTACAGCCGGAGCCGGCAAAGGCGCCTCGATCGTCGCCTATATCACGATCTCGACGGGCGTGAACGGCGTGCGCGTTGTCGACGGTGACATCGACCGGGCCGCGTTCGGGTTTGAGATTGGCGAACAATATCTCGGCGTCGATGCGACGGCGCCAACCTTCGAACAGCTTGTCTCTGGCCGCGCAATTAGCGATAGATTCGGCGTGCATCCTCGAGACTTGGGTAAAGCGCATCCGATTTGGCGAGAATTGGCGAGCGTCGTCGCGATCGCCCTGCACAACACGATCGCCTATTGGTCGCCGGATCGAATCGTGCTCGGCGGCTCGATGATGAATGAAATCGGAATTCCGCTGGACGAAATCGTAAAAAAA
>Ga0194127_10002713_pt1 | contig 23634 bp, 16 predicted proteins | sample TA2KigC100mmetaG_FD_148624 | JGI IMG/M metagenome (GOLD analysis project Ga0194127, IMG submission 148624) | Freshwater microbial communities from Lake Tanganyika, Tanzania - TA2015036 Kigoma Deep Cast 100m | ecosystem: Environmental > Aquatic > Freshwater > Lake | place: Tanzania: Lake...
GCTGCCGGAGCTTCCGCCGCAGCCTGTTCCGCCTTGCCGTCCTTGCCCATGTCCCCGGCCGCTTTCCGGTGAAGGTCGGCCCCGCTTGCGTCCTCCCGTACCGGCGCAAAACCCGCCCCCACCCCCTCCCTCTTTCCCTCCTTCTTTCCCTCCTTCTTTCCCTCCGGCTGTCCCTCCGCAACGGCCGTCGCAACTCCGGCATCCCCTTGTTCCGCCCCCTTCTCCGCCATGCCGGGAAGTGCGGGAACAACGGCCGAAGGCTCGTCCGCCGGCTTCGAGGGCAGCGGGCGCATCTCCTCACGAGCCTGCTCGGGCGTCCCAGGTCTGGTCGGCTGCTTCGCCTCGCGGGCCATGTAGATCCCCACGGCCACCACCAGCATGGCCGCCAGCGCGATCCCCGCCTGGGGCCGCACCAACCAGCGGAGCGACTCGGCCAGCCGGTCGAGCCACCCCGTTTCCTGCCGCTCGCGCCGCCGACAGGCAGCATGGGCCTCGGCCAGCACCCGCTCCACCAGCTCAGGCGGAGGCTCGCTCGAAGGCAGCCCGTCCAGCCGGATCTTGAGCGCCTGGAGTCGGGCAACCTCGGCCTTCAGCGCCGGCTCATCCTGGAGCCGCCGCTCGAATGCCGCCCTGTGCTCCGGGGTCATCTCGCCGTAGAGGTAGTCCACCACCTCGATGTCCGGCTCGTGCCCCGTGATGTCGTTCCGCTCGCTCATCCCCAGCCCATCAAGGCACATCCACGGGGTCGGCGCTTCGGCACCGTCCCACATGGAGCATCAACTCCACATCCACGGGGTCGGCGCTTCAGCACCGTCCCACATGGAGTCCCCCCAACAACAAGTTAACGCAAAAGCACCCCTCTACGCAAAATCCTCCAACTCTCGGCGCAACGCCTCGAGCGCATACCGCATCCGCGTCTTGGCCGTGTTCTCCGGGCACCCCTGCAAATCCGCGATGTCGGCAAAGGGAAGCCCCTCGAACTGCCGCAGCACGAACACCTCCCGCTGGTCGGGATTGAGCTTCTCCAGGGCCTGCTGCAAACGCCCCTCGAGCTGCTTCTGCCGGGCCGTCTTCTCCCCGTCCGCACTCTCCGGGTCTGCCAGCGTGTCCCCGAACGTCCGCTTCGTGTCCCCTGGCTCCAGCGGCATGGACATCGACAGCGTCTTCAACCGCCGCTTCTTGTAGCTGTCGATCAGGGTGTTGCGCACAATCGTGAACAGCCAGGTCGAGAAGCGCCGGTTGGGATCGAACGACGCTGCTGCCCGAATCAGCTTGTAGAACGAGTCCTGGAACAGCTCTGCGGCCCGGTCCCGGTTGTAGCAGTGACGGTAGATGTAGCCCCACACCCGCCCCTGGTACCGGGACATCAGCACGTTGAACGCCCGCTCGTCGCCGTTCTGGTAGCGCACCATCAACTCCTCGTCAGAGGGTCCCAGGTCGGCCCCTGGCTCGGGCTGACCGGCTCCGGTTCTGGACCAGAGAACGGCGCATTGTACGGTCACCAGAATCCAAAGTTCTGCGAGGAAAGAGAAGCGAAAATGTGGTGCAAGAACGGCTGCCGACAAGCCTTCCCCCGTGCCACACGTCCGACAAGGAATATAGACCAACCAGAGAGGAAATGACAGGGAGTTGTTGCCCCTGCCCCCCGGACCCAACTTCGCCAAGGCTTCGCAGGGCAAGCCCTGGAGCCTGCTAGATATACAGCCTGCCGGGGTCGATCTCGTTGCGGAGCAGGGTCAGCTCCTTGTCGGACGGCGGCTCGTTGATGCCGACCTTGTCCGGGATGATCAGCTCGAACCCGGTGTTCTCGACGACCTGCTGCACCGTCACGCCCGGGTTGGTTGCGAGCAGCTTCATCCGCTTGGTTTCTTCATCGTAGCCCATGAGGGCGAGATTGGAGACCACCCGGTACGGGCCGGAGTTGGGGGCAAGCCCGGCCGCTTCGCGGGCACCGGGACCGGTCAGGTAGCCGGCCGTGGTCACGAAGTCGACCTTGGGCATGAACCGCCGGGCCGTGTGCTGCATGACCGCAATCGTCTTCCAGCAGGAGCTGCCGATGTCGTTGGCACCGCCCGAGCCGGGAAGACGCACCTTGGGCTTTGGCTGCGGTCCGATCACGGTGGAATTGAGGTTCCCGTACATGTCGATCTGGGCCCCGCCGAGGAACCCATAGTCGACCATCCCCCGTTGCGCCGTCTCCATCAGGTCGCAGATGACCAACGCGGCCCACGCCTTGTAGAAGGTCTTGGAATCGCCAACCCCCAGGGGCAACACTTCGAGCGTGCCGCCGACACCGCCGAACTCGAACAGCGGAATGAGGTTTGGCGCATGCATCCGCTTGGCCAACGCAGCGGCCAGCATCGGAATGCCGGTGCCGATGAACGCGCTGGTACCGTCCTCCATCTGGCGGGAGGCGATGCAGATCAGGAGCTCGTTGCTCTTGTATTCCATGGTCCTACCTCCCCAGCACGGCCTTGCGGAGCTCGTCCATCTTCTCCGCGCCGACCAGCTCCAGGAACTCGGCGTGGCTCTTGGGCCCGGTCACCCACTTCTGCAGGTAGGCCTGGGCCCCTTCCTCGGTCTCGGTCTGATCGATGTAGTCCTTGATGTGCTGCTTGTCCCGCTCGTAGTAGTAGCACATCTCCCCCGGGTAGGATCCGAACGGAGCGTGCACGACCGCGTCGACCAGGAACCAGGGGATGATCGTGCGGTCGGGGTACTTGCGGATCTCGTCGGTCGGGATGATCTCCTCGCACGAGATGATGAGCCGCTTGCTGGCTCTGGCCAGCTCCCAGGCAAACCCGGTGATCCCATCGATCTGGCAGTTGCCGTACAGGTCGGCCCGATGCACGTGGATGATCCCCACGTCCACGGGCGAGGCCGGCAGCGCGACCAGCTTCTGGCCCGTGAAAGGGCACTCGATCGTCTTGGCCCCGCTGTACTTGAACGTGTCCGTCCCGAGCATGGAGCGGGTGGGGATGAACGGGATGCCCATGGCTGCCGCCTTGAGCCGCCAGGCGAGCGAGGCGTTGCTCCACTCGCTGATGGTGACCTCGCCGCTTTCCGCCGCACGGCGGAGGATGTTCGAGATCCCGTAGACCTCCCACCCCTGGTAGGTCAGCTCGATCCGCTTGACGCACTTGCCCGAGATGAGGTGCTCGGTCTCCATGACTCCCTGGCCGGCCAGCGACAGGTCCTTGAATCCCTGGCGCACGACCTCGCGGCACAGTGACATCGGGGCACGCACGCTGCCATACAGCTCGGTGGCGATGTAGCAGCCCTCCCGGATGAACGTGCGGATCGCCTCCGACTCGCTCATCACCTTGTCTTTCAGGACCATCGACTTGTTCTTGTGCAGCCACTCCCGGATGTCGTTGGCATCCGGCGAGAGGAGCAACTTGTTCAGCCCGCTTTCCTGCTCTCCCATCGTTCCCTCCACGCTGTTCGGTCCGCCATTCCGGGGGCCGTCCCAGACAGCGGCTCCCCCCTGCCCGACCGGCAACCCGCAGGATTGCATAGCACACTCGCCGGGGGAGATACAAGGACCGATGGGACGAATCCGGGTCATATCCCCAGCCCGCAGGGCCAGAGCCCCTGCTCGAACAGGTACATCGTGTCGCAGCGGGAGTGGGTTTGACCGGCGGTCGGGGGGGTTACGAGGCTACTTCCTCTTGTCCAACGTCTTCTGCACCTCGTCGACCATCCTGTTCCAGCGCTGAGCGCGCCAGAAGAAGCGGGCGGGGTCGAGGAGCTTGCGGGCCAGGTCGAGGTGCTCCTGGGCGGCCTCGTAGTCCTCGTCCTCGATCTGGGCTTCGGCGAGGAACAGGTGGTTGAGAGGATGGTCGGGATGATCCTCCACTGCCAATTCGAGAAGCTCGAGGGCCTTCTCCTCGTCCCCGACTCCGGCCGGCCACGGGGGCGCTTTGAGATAGAGCGCGCCGAGCACCCGCAGCGGCCCCCCCTCGTCCATGTCCGGGGCCATGTCGACCGAGCGTTTGAGGGCCTTGACCACGGAAGACAGGTTGAACGGGGCCGCCGTGAGCGGGGCAACTTTGAGCGCCAACGCCATGTTGAGGGCCAGGTAGTACTGGTACTGGGCGTTGTCCCGGTCTGCGGCCACGGCCGCTTCACCGAAGTGCGTGCAGTCCGCAACCTGGGCTTCCCCCTCATCCCCGTCCCAGCAGACCGGCGGTCGCCCATACTCGGTGAGCCAGAGGCACGACCGGGATGCCAGGTGGTTCAGCTCGCCGTCGACGCTGAGCTTCTCAAGTGCCTTGCACGTGGCCAGGAAGGAGATTGCCACGTCCTCGACCGGAGCGTCCTCCCGGAAGAGCCGGAATGCCTCCCTCCGGAGCTCGTCCCCGCCCGCGGGAAGTGCCTGGTACTGCGCCTCGGCCCACCGGCCCTGCCCATCGTCCGTCCGCCCCCAGAGCGTGCTGCAACCGCTCCCCAGGAGTGCCACCAGGCAGGCCTGGACCCAACACGCCGCAGGCGCACCGCACCCACGGGTGGGCCGGGACGGCGTGGCCCGACGGCCCGGCTCCGCCCCGACGGCCGCTTCCGACATCGGCCCGTCCGCCCACATCGGCCCGTGCGCCCGCATCGGCCTCCGCACCAGGAGCCGTTCGCAGGATTCGGGGGGCCGTCCTATGCCGTCCATTCGTCCTATTCGTCCTATTCGTCCTATTCGTCTTTTCCTTCCCGGCCCCCCGAATCCTGCCCTCGCATCCCGCGGTCTCTGTGCTGCCGTCTTTCCCCAGGCCCCCGCCCCGGATTCCCACCCCCTACTTCCCATACAACGCCTTGATCCGGTCCAACGCATTGGGCGGGACGGCCTCGAACCCCTCGACGTTGAAGTCCTTGCACATGGTCTTGCCAACGGGGTCGCTGCACATGCCGACCAGCGCATCGGCGAGCTTCTTCGCATCCGCGTCCGAGGTCCGCCCGGCCACGTAGACGAGACCGAGGTTGGGCATCTCCTCGGACTCGAAGATCACCTCGAGCTTGTCGAACAGCGGCAGCTCCTTGAGGCTGGAGAACTGGAGGTCATCCACCAGCGCAGCATCGGCCTTGCCCTTGCTGACGTTGCGCAGGGCCCTCAAGGCCCGGGGGGTCTGCTTCAGCTTGAAGTCCTGTCCGGCCCGGTACTTCCCGGCGAACACGACCTTGGTCAGGAAGAGCGGATCGTCCACCAGGTTGCCGGTGAGCACCTTGTCCTTGAGGTCGTCCAGCGTCTTGTAGGTTCCCTTCTTGACCATCACCCGGTACTTCGTGGTCGTCTTGCCCGAGATGCGGGCCAGGACGAGCGGCTTCAACCTGTACTTCGCCTCCCCCTCCAGGAAGATGCCCAGCGAGAGCGTCCCGTATGCGACCTTGGGATCGTCCAGGAGCTTCATCCCCCCTTCTCGGGAGTTCTCGAACTGGATCCGGTAGCTGCCCTCGGCCCACCCCGCCTTCCCGGCCAGGTACTTGCCGAAACTGTCGATGTAGGGCTGGGCTTCCTCGGGGCTGGTCACCGACCCGGTCTGGCAGATCACGACCACCCGCTCCTGGGCGCACAGTGCCATACCACAGAGCAGCACGACCAGAAGTGATGCCGCAAGAAGGATGGGTCTCATGCATGCCTCCTCAATCGTCCGTTCCACTGCTTGGGGAACTGCCGCCATCTCCGGCCCCCCGCCCTGCATCGGCCCGCTCCGTCGGTCTCGCCCCGGCGTCGTCGCCCTCGCCCCCCGTTCCCCCCTGCGCCCCCGCACCGTCTCCCTGCCTGCGACCGGTACCGCTCCTTCGATTGCCCGTCAGGCGTCGGTCCCCGCCTTGTCCCCGCCCCGATCCCCCCCGGAGCTCCTGCACCACCGCAGCGGCCGAGGGGAGTACGACAAGAGCAGCCAGCAGGCAGGTCGCAATCCCGCACAACAGCGCCTGCCCCAGCGACACGGCCCCCTGGTGCTGCCCCAGGCAGATGGCCCCGATTCCCGCCATGGTCGTCAAGGCCGCCATGAGCACCGGCTTTCCCGCCACGACCATCGTGGCAAAGGGGTGGACCCGACCCGCCTCGGCCAGGCGGTGGGTGATGTACACTCCGTAGTCGACAGCCAGCCCGATGACGAGCGGGAGCGCAATGATATTCGCATAGTTGTAGGGCATCTTCAGGAAGTACATCAGGCCGAACATCCACGCGGCCCCGACACCAAGCGGCAACGCGGCCCCCAGCATCAGCCCGAGCCGCCGGAAGTCGACGAGAAGCAGCACGAGGACCACCAGCACGGCATACAGCGATGCCTGGCGGAACCCGTCCACGCTCATGCGGGAGAACACATGGTGCGTCGTCGGGAACCCGGTGGCCGTGGGCGAGATCGCGTACACGTCATGCAGAAAGCGGTCCAGGAAGTCCACGTCGTAGATCGACCCGGCCGGGAACACGAACACAGCGTACTTCCCGGTCCGACTGCGGAAGCGATCCAGGATGCCCTGCGGCAGATCATCGGGCGCCATGGCCCCCATGCGGGTCCAGCGCTTCACCACGTCCACGGCCCCGGCCACGGTGGCGAAGAGCTCCTTCTCGAACTCCCGTGCGCGGCCGGCAAGCCCGGGGTCCTTGCGCAGCTTCTCCGATACCTGCTCGAGCAGCGTGGCCAGCCTGTCCAGCTCGAGGGTCAGCTCCTTCTGGCCGGCGGAGAAGGTGCGCTCCTGGGCATCCGCTATCACGTCGCCCAGGTCATCGAGCTGGTCGGCCAGCTCGTCGGCCTCGAACGGCTCGAAGTCACCCCGAGGCACGAGGATGCGGTCAAAGACCGGCTCGACCTCGCGGATGAGGCGTACCTTCTCCTCCTGGTCGGTAGGCACGAGGTTGGTGATCGACTCGACCCGAGACACGGTGGAGAGCTTCGAGAAGCGATCCGCCAGGGTCCGGGCTTCTTCGACATCGGCCGCGGTGACGGCCGCAAACTCGGGCTGGAAGTCGCTCCGGTCGGCCATGAGGAGCTGGTACTTCACCGATTCCGAGTCCCTGGGCATGATGTTGCGCAGGTCGAAGTCCATGGGAACCTGCGTAGCGAAGTAGAGCGACAGCCCGGCAGCCGCGAGCCCTGCGAGAGTGACCACCGCGGCAAAGAGAAGCGGCGGCCGGCGCTCGGATGACTCGGCCCGGGCGGGCAGGGACTTCGACCGCGGCACCTTGACCAGCGCGGACAGGGCGGGCAGCAGCACCAGGAACGCGAGCAGCGCCAGCAGCACACCGGTCCCGGCCACGATGCCCAGCTCAGCAAACCCCTTGAACTCGACTGTCCCCATGACGAAGAACGCCGCAGCGGTGGTGCCTCCCGCGGTCAGCAGGGTGCGGCCGCTGGTGCGCAGCGCGGTGAGGATGGCCTCGCGGTCCGAGGCTCCGCGGGCCAGCTCTTCCTGGATGCGCCCGGTCACGAAGATCCCGTAGTCCACCCCCAGCCCGAACAGGATCGCAGTGAACCCGCTGGTCAGCAGCGTCAGGTGTCCGATGGTGAGTGCCGTGAGCCCCAGGTTCCAGAGCCCGGCCAGCACGAGCGGGACGAAGATGATGAGTCCCCGACGAATGGAGCGGAACCCCACCAGGATGATGAGCAGGATGGCCACCGCGGCCACCGAGGCCGTCATCATCACGTCATGCTGGATGGAGACCATCTCCTCGACCGACTGGGCCGGCAGCCCGGTGAATCCGAGCGTGGGGGGGCTGCGCCCCTCTGCTGTCCAGCGGTCCGACACTTCTCGTGCCGCGGACCTGCAGCTCGTGAGCAGCCCCTCGAGATACTCGAACTCGTCATCGTTGGTGGACGGCTGGATGAACAGGAACAGGAGACGGCCATCCCGGGACTTGAGGTACCCGTGCCGATCCTGGGCCCCACGGCCCGAGAACTGCTCCACGAACAGGTTCTCGAGGACCCGCACCTCCTTCCGGCCCGGGTCGGACAGCCAGGCATCCATCTCGGCAACGAGCTCTCTCCCCGCGGCAATGATCTGCTTGCCGGACGAGATGTCGATCTTCTCCTTGAACGCGGTCTCAGCGTCCGTGCCTCCGAATGCCTCCAGGAGCGGGACGAGGCCGTTGAGCCGGTTGATGCGGGTGACCCCGTCCTTCTCCTCGAGGACCTTGTCCCGTAGCTTCCGGAGCTGGTCGACGGACAGGAACAGGAAGGCCCGGTCTGCGAAGAACTCGACGTCGGCCTTGTAGAAGACGTCGCCGACGAAGTCGGTGCGGGCCCGGAACGCAGCAGCCAGGTCATCGGCGAACGGGCCGAGTTCCTCCGGTTCCCCCTCGAGCACGGCGATGAGGTTGCTGGGGGTCTTGAAGTCATCCAGGAACTCCTGGAAGCGCCGGTTGACGTCGATGTCGTCGGGATACAGTGCACTCCGGGAGGTGTACATCTCCAAAGCCGGCATCAGCAGGCCCGATGCCACGGTCAGCACAACGGCCCCGAACACCACCATCCAGGGGTGGCGCACCGTGAGCTCACCGAGTCGGGTCAGAAGTCGGTCGCGCATCCATCCGCTCCGGAAGGGGCCCGGCCAGGTCTCGGAACCCGTTCCGGTCCTGTCCGAACCCGCATCAAAAACAGTCGCCAAGTTAACCGCGGCATAGATCGCAAGTCAAATGGAACTTGGAGAGTTCCGGGTTCTATCCATAGGCCGGCTGGTGGTCGTGTTCGTCGCCGTTGACGTCGCCGTCGCCGTCGCCGTCGCCGATACCAACATCCCCAACTACTCGTTCAGCATCTTCTTCAGTTGGTTGCCCAGGTTGCGGTCCATCCCGTCAAGGCGGCCCCAGGTCTTCCAGGCATCGGCCTTCTGGCCGGCCATGACAAGCTCGACGCCCCACATGTAGAGCAACTCCGCGTCGTCCGGCTTGCGCTCGACCGCGCCGGCAAAGGCCCGGGATGCCTCGATGTGCTTGCCCGCGTTTCCCAGCGACTTGCCGAGCTGCTGCCAGGGGCGGAAGTCCTTGGGGTCAGCGTTGACCGCTATCCCGTAGTATTGTGCGGCCCGCGCCCATTCCTTCTTCTCGAACCAGACGTCCCCCAGGCGCAGCGAGCACTCGAAGCACTTCTCGTTCTTCTCGAGCGCGGTCTGGAGTTGCTTGACCGCACGGTCGAGGTCGTTGTCCGTGATGGCGCACTCGCCGAGCAGGTAGAAGGGGGTCTCGGTCTTGAACTGCTTGTCCCAGCCGGCCAGCGCATCGTAGACATCGGTGCAGCGGCGGTTGCGCGCGGCGAGCCGGGCCATGGTCAGCGCGGTCTCGTAGGTGGGCTCGAGCTTCTGGAGGCGCCAGAAACGCTCCCAGGCCTGGTTATACGCTCCCTGTTCGACCAGCACTGCGGTGAGCTCCTTGAGCAACTCGGGCTCCTTCTTCTTGAGCACGAGGGTTTTCTCGAGCACGTCGCGGGCAGCGTCGAGCTGGCGGCGGGATGCATGGACCCGGGCCAGATCCAGGGCCACGTCAACGTCCTCAGGGGATATCGTCAGCGCCTTTTCCAGCGATTCCGCGGCAGGACCGAACTTGCCCAGCTTGGCCTGAATGCGCCCGAGATGCGCGTGCCATTCCGCCTGCCCGGGCATCTCATCGGCCAGCAACTTGAGGTGCAGCTCGGCCTCCTCGAAGCGCTGCATCTGGACATAGACGTGGGCGAGATTGCGCCGGTTGAGGAGGTCTTTCGGCGTGGCCCGCAGCCACTCTTCCAGGAGCTGCGTGGACTGGTCGACCTTGTTGGCCTGGAGCAGCTTCATCGCCTCCTCGAACACCTTGCGCTGCTTCTCCGCATCGATGCCCGCGGTTGCCGCTGCCGGAACCTGCGGCAGCCCCGCGGCGGCCGGCGCCTCCTCTCCGGCCGGGGAAGTGCCGTCGGCGCCGACGGCCCCAACGTCGGCCCCGGAGTGCGTGGCATCGGCTCCGGATGCACCCCCCGCACCGGAGGCCGCATCCCCCTGGGCCGCAACGGCCGTATCCGCCTGCACCGCAGTCGCATCGGCCGGCGCAGAGGCCGTGTCCGCCAAGGGTGCACCCGTGCCGGGCGAAGCATCCGCCGCGCTGCGCACGTCCCCCTCCTGCGGCACGGCCCGGGCCTGGCGCAACGGTGCGATGGACAGGGGTTCCTCGTCGGCCGGCGCCTCGATCCTGCGAGGTTCGGGCTCCTCTCTCGGCGGTGCGGCCGGCGCCGGCGCCGACGGCGGTGCCTCCTTGCTGCACGCAGCCGCCAGCAGCACGGCTGCCAGGCAGACGAACCAGGATGCGGATGTGATGGAACGGATCATGTCGGCCCTCCTTCGCACCGGGCGATTATCGTGCATTCCGGCGGCTTTGCAAAGCGGGAGTTGAAACGGCCCGGCGTTGGGCTTAGACTACCGAACGGCCGGCGTGTCCGGAGCAGGAGATTCGAGATGAAGGTTGCGCTGATCGTGCCGGGTTCCAGGGCGGGGGTGATCAGCCCACGCTATCGCGAGCTTTTCCCCCACCTGCTGCCCATGAGCATCGCGTACCTCGGGGCCGTGCTCGAGAAGGGGGGGCACCAGGTCATCCTCATCGACCAGATCGCACGCAGACTCTCCAACTCGGACCTCGTCCAGGTGCTGAAGCACGAGCAGGTCGCCGCAGCCGGCTTCAGCCTGCTGACCACTACGGTCTCGAACGTCCTCGATACGGTTGCGCTCATCCGAAAGGAGCTGCCCGCGGTCCGGATCGTCATGGGCAACCACCATGCCAGCCTGTTTGCACAGGACATGCTGGCCAACGGAGCGGCCGACCTCATCGTGCGCGGGGAGGGGGAGAACACGCTGCTCGAGACCATCGACGCGCTCGACGCGGGCAGCGACCTCGGCAAGGTCGAAGGGCTGTCCTGGAAGCGGGACGGCAAGGTCATCCACAACCCGCAGCGGCCCGTGATCGCAGACCTCGATTCCGTGCCCCGGCCGGCCTGGCATCTCGTCGACCTGTTCGACCAGCGCTACATGGAGCTGCCTCTCATCGGCGTGTACTCGACGCCACTGCCCGTCATGGCCTCGCGGGGGTGCCCGTTCCACTGCGTGTTCTGCTCGCAGGACACCCAGTACAAGAAGGTGCGCCTGCGGCAGACCGTCAAGGTCGTCGACGAGGTCGAAGAGCTGGTCGACCAATACGGCTTCGAGTGGTTCGGCTTCAACGATGCCTACTTCCCCTGGACCAAGCGGCAGGGCTTCGAGTTCGCGGACGAGCTCATCCGCCGCGGGCTGCACAAGCGCATTCGGTGGATCACCGAGTCCCGGGTGGACATGGTGGACGACGAGCTCATGCTCAGGCTGCGGGAATCGGGGCTGTCGGTGATCTTCTTCGGCTTCGAGTCGGGCAACCAGCGGGTGCTCGATCTTGCGGGCAAGCGCACGACGCTCGCCCAGGCCGAGAAGGCAGCCAAGGCCGCGAGGCGGGCAGGCGTGGTGGTCATGGGGTTCTTCATGCTCGGCCTGCCGGGGGACACGTTGGAGAGCTGTTGGGACACGGTGAACTTCGCGATCAGGCTCGACTGCGACTTCGCCAAGTTCGCGATCACGATCCCCTATCCCGGGTCACCGCTGTACGAGCAGCAGAAGGACCGCATCGACTCGACGCAGTTCGAGAAGTTCACCTCCTGGTACAACTGGGCCTCCGGGGACGAAGAGCTGCTGTCCGCACCGGAAGGGATGACCGTGCCCGAGCTGCTCTCGATCCAGCGGGCCGGCATGCTGAAGTTCTACGCCCGCCCGTCGCAGGTCTGGCGCCACCTGACCCGGGGCACGTTGAAGCCCGGACACATGGCCTACGGTGCCACCGTCCTGCTCGAAGGGGCCTTGAAGAACGTCGTCGGCAAGGTGAGAAAGGCCGTCGGCAGCAGGCAGCCTGCCACGCCGTAGCCTTGGCCGAGGCGGGTGCCCCCCACACACAGCCCCGACCACGCGGGAGGGGCCTTGCGGATGTGCCGTGCCCCCCCTTACCAGATCGTCTTCACCACGCCGCACTTGCGGAGCCGCTTGTCCGCAGTGACCAAGGGGATTCCGGCCAACAGCGCTGTGGCCACGATGATGCGGTCCGCGGGATCCGGGGGGACCGAAGGGGGAAGTCGGACCGAGGCCAGCGCAATCCGGTTGTCCACCGGAACGAAACGCAGGAAGGGGAGCGCCTCGGCCCGGGCAACCCAGGTGTCGGCATCGATGGTGAGCCGAAGCCGCCCCCGGTCGACCAGCATGGCGAGCTCCCAGGCGCTGATCGAGGAGACCACCAGACCAGATGACTGTCCCATCTGAGCCTCGATCGCCTTGCGGGCCTTGCCCGACAGTCGCTCCGGGGCAGCCAGGTACCAGATCCACGCGTGCGTATCCAGGAGGATCATTCCACGCCCTCTCCGTTCGAACCGATCGCCAATGCCGTGGGCTGAGTCGTGTCCGGGCGGCTCATTCAGCGGCCTCCCACTCCGAGTCCGCTACCGGTTCCGTGGGGTCGACGTACTCGAGCACGGTCCCGCGAAGCACCCCCAGCAGGTGCCGGTGGTCCTGCTGGTACGGCACGATCCGGGCCACCCGCCTTCCATGATCCGTGATCACGATCTCGGTGCCCTCTTCCTCCACCTCCCGCAGGAACTTGAGCGCCTGCGGCTTGAACTGCGCTTTGGAAAGGACCTTCTCCATGCCGCACCTCCAACCGTGGTCATATTACCATGGTCATATCGCCCCTGCAACCCTCCCCCGATGATCGTCCGCCTGCGTCGAGCGGACGATCCGGGGCCTCCCTGCTCACGACAAACCCGTGCAAACAAGATGGACTTCGTAGGGCAACCCCCAACCCCCAGCCGCCAGCCCCTGCCTCAATAGTTGTTCTTCTCCCAGCCCAGCAGATAGGGGCGCACGGCATTGTGGTCACCGGCTCCCTTTCCGGAGACCTTGACCAGGAAGTAGCCGGACAGGTTGGGGACGGAGTTGGATGCGATGCACGACTCCTTCGCGTTGCCGGCCTTGGTACCGCTGCAGTAGACCGTGTCCTGCTGCTCGCTGTTGACCACGGCGATGTTGTAGTCCGCACCGGCCGGGATGTTCTCGAGGGTGATCACGTACGCGGTCCACTTCCCGAAGATGGGGAGCTTGAACCAGTCTGCGTCACCGCTCTTGCCGATGTGCCCGGCGTAGGAGCCGTTCATGCCGGCCAGCGCGTAGGCCTTTGCCGGCACGTCGTTGGGCTCGGCCTGGTCGTACTGGCCGTTCTGCCCGTATGGATTCAGGAAGAACGAACCGCCGAACCACTCCATGCCCGCGAGGTTGTAGCTGCCCTCGCCCAGCTCGAAGCACGCGACGTACTGGTTGTCGGCAAAGACGTACTCCATGCGTCCGTCTCCGTCCAGGTCGTCGACGATGCCGGTCCAGACGCCGGGGCCGTGGTCGCCGACCGGCCAGCCGGGCAGAGGCGTTCCGTCCAGCTCGGTGAGGGTGGCCCCGGAGAAGGTCTCGGTCTGTCCGTCCCGGTCGAAGTCGCCTGCGACCTTGGAGTAGACCGCCTGCCACTCCCACTGGCCGTCCCGGTTCCAGTCCATCGGCATTCCGTTCTTGCCTTGCCCCAGAATGGCTCCTGCGGGATCGAAGAGGTAGCCGCCGTTGACCGGGAAGACGAGCTCGACCTGGCCGTCCAGGTTCACGTCGACGGCCCCGGAGAAGTAGGTCCACCAGTAGGATTTCCCGGTGGCGAAGCACTGGTCCGGGTCGGCCGGGTTGCTGGGGCAGTGGCGCTGGAAGGTCCCGTTGGCAAACGTCCAAGCGTAGATGCGGCCGTCGGGGTAGTCCCCCTCGGCCTGGCTCAAGTAGCCCGAGCCGGAGATCAGGTCCAGGGTGCCGTTTCCGTCCAGGTCGACCAGCGTGGGAGCGAACAGTGACTTGTCCGCTCCGACCGAGGTCAGCAGCAGATCGTGGGTTTTCTTCTTGCTCCACTTTCCGCTGCCGTCCCACTGCCCTTCGGTGACGTAGTAGCGGGCATCCCAGGAGCCGGAGACGATGTCCGGAATACCGTCGCCGGTCACGTCGCCGACCGCGGGGGTGTTGTAGGGGTTGCTCGAGAGGTCGGCCCTGATCCCGTTGATGTCGTAGACCCGGTTCTTGCAGATCACGTCCCAGGTGAAATCGGGACGGGCATCGAGCTGTGCGATGTTGACGCCTCGGGGCCAAGTGTCGCATCCGGGCAGGTCGATGAGTTTGGTCCCATCGGCCTTCAGCACGACCTGCTTGCAGCCGACCACCACCTCCTTCTGTGTGTCGTTGTTCAGGTCAGCGAGGGCCAGGTTGCACTGGACGTTGCCCGGTCCCAGGAAGACCGGCCAGCCGGGGCACTGGGTCGGGCACTGGGTATCCTTGTACCCGTTGCAGTCGTTGTCCTTGCCGTCGCACATCTCGAGCGCCCCTGGAAAGACCGTGGCATCCGAGTCGTTGCAGTCCCAGTCGTTCTTGCCGTCCCCGCTGACGTCCTGAGCCTGCGTGTAGCCCATAGGCACGTTGCATTTCTTCACAGCGACGGCCCCGGAAGCGGCGAACCCGTCGCCGTCATTGTCCTTGTAGATGGTGAGCAGCAGGAGCCCTTCGTCGGCTTGGCCCGAGCAGTTGTTGTCCAGGTCGTCGCATGCCTCGGCCGCGCCGGGATGGATGTCCCCGTTGAAGTCGTTGCAGTCGGTCCCCGCTGTGACGTAACCGGCCGGGGCCGCGCAGGCATCGAGCTTGTCGTTGGGCGTGCCGTAGCCATCGCCGTCGTTGTCCTTATAGAAGGTGGTCTTGGCTGCCTCGTCGATCTGGCCGTTGCAGTTGTCGTCCACGCTGTTGCAGGTCTCGATCGCTGTGGGATGCACGGCGGCCTTGGCGTCATCGCAGTCGCCGGTCATCTGGGCCGACCAGGGGGGCGCTGCCTTGCACAGGCACTTGGAAAGTCCGATCTGCCCGTACCCGTCACCGTCCTGGTCCTGGTAGAACTGGGCACATCCGAGCGCTCCCTCCTCGTCCACGGTGCCGTCGCAGTCGTTGTCCTTGCCGTCGCACTGCTCCGTGCCCCCCGGCTTGGACTGGGCATCCAGGTCATCACAGTCGCCGACGACCGTGGAGTATCCCTTCGGGTTGCCGCACAGGCAGAGCGTTTCGCCGGTTCCAAAGCCGTCGAAGTCCAGGTCCGGGTAGAGCTTGTTGCAGCCGAGGGCCCCCTCCTCGTCCGCCTGTCCGTTGCAGTCGTCATCCTTGCCGTTGCAGAACTCGTTGGCCCCGGGGTGGACCGACGGGTTGTTGTCGTCGCAGTCGCCCGTCTCCTTGGCCGAGTAGGGGGGTACCGGGGCGCACAGGCACTTGCTCAGCAGTTCCAGTCCGTATCCGTCCGAGTCCGCGTTGTAGTACCACGTCGAGCATCCTTCGGTCCCCTCCTCGTCGACCAGGTCGTCGCAGTCGTTGTCCTTGGCATCGCACGTCTCGACCGCGGCATGGTTGATTGCGGGATCCAGCGGCTTGCAGTCCAGCACATCGGGGTCGCCGTCGCCGTCGTCATCCACGTCGCACGCATTGCCCGCTCCGTCCTGATCCGAGTCAAGCTGGTCCGGGTTGGCCAGGGTCGGGCAGTTGTCCACCTCGTCGAGCACTCCGTCGTTGTCGTCATCCGGATCCTGGCAGTCGGGCACACCGTCCTTGTCCAGATCCCCGAATCCTTCGTCCACGATCCCGTTGCAGTTGTCGTCGATACCGTTGCACAGCTCTTCGGCCCCGTGGTGGATCAAGGGGTCCTGCGGTGCGCAGTCCGTGCCATCCGGGTCGAGGTCGCCGTCCTTGTCGTCTTCGCACGCATCCCCGATACCGTCCGCGTCCTGGTCGGTCTGCGATGGATTGAACGTGACCGGGCAGTTGTCCGCCTCGTCCACGACGCCGTCGTTGTCGTCGTCCGGGTCCACGCAGTCCTTGAGCCCGTCCGAGTCAAGGTCCGGGAACAGCTCGTCCACCACGCCGTCGCAGTCGTCATCCGCGCCGTTGCACTTGTCGGGCAGCGTGTGCCCCGCCAGGGGATCGAACGGGGCGCAGTCGGTCTCGTCCGGGTCGAGGTCGCCGTCCTTGTCCGTGTCGCACGCGTCGCCCAGGTCGTCCTGGTCGAAGTCCTTCTGGTCGGGGTTCGGGGTCTCGGGGCAGTTGTCCTGAGCGTTCGGCACGTCGTCGCCGTCCACGTCGGAATCGAGGCAGTCCGGGAGCACGTCACCGTCCAGGTCCGGGAACCCCTCGTCCACCTCTCCGTCGCAGTCGTTGTCCAGGCCGTCGCACATCTCCGCGGAGGGGGCGATTCCCAGGCAGATGAGGGTTCCGGCCTCGCAGGACGGCACGCCCGGACACGAGCCGAACTCGTTCTCCACGCTGCATGTCCCCCCGGGGATCTCCTCGTCCACGACGCCGTCGCAGTCGTCATCCGCACCGTTGCAGGCCTCGGCCGCGGGCACGAGCGCGTCGCACGGGGTCAACTCGCCGTCCTGGCAGATGCGCCCCCCGTCACAGGTCCCCCACTCGTTGTCCAGGTAGCAGGTGGTGGCGATGTTCATCCCCTGGTACTTGGGGGCGCAGCCGCATTCCGCACCGTCCCGAAGGCAGACCGGGGCCGTCGTGCCGTCACCCAGCACCGCATCCAGGCAGGAGTACCCGGTTGGACAGAATTCCTTCTCCCCGCACGGGGCAGCGCAGAAGCGGCCGGTCCCGCCGTAGTCCACGCAGAACGCCCCCTTGCCGACCCCCTGGCGGCACTCGTCGTCGGTGAGGCAGGGGCGGCAGAGCGTCCCGAAGAGCGGCAGGCAGACGTAGGTCAGGTCGGGTCCCGCCCCTACCTGTTCGCACGACCATCCGGCCGGGCAATCCTCGATGCACTCGCCGGTGCACACAAAGCCGTTCGGGGATTCGATGCAGAACATGGACAGGCAATCCGCGTTGGTCAGGCAGGGCCAACCGAACGCGCCGGGCTCGATGGAGACGTCGGGCGGGGCCAGGTCGCCGTCGACGCCCTCCGCCAGGTCCAGGTCGAAGACCGTCTCCGGGGCGCCGGCCTCGGACGCGGCATCCGGCAGAGCCGACAAGTCCATGCTGAGCGTTGCCTTCCCGCCCGAGCAGGCCGACAGCAGCAGCGCCGCGGCCAAGCCACACAACGACATCCACCTCAGGTATCCCATGTCCGTCCTCCCTGTTCGCCACCGTCAGGAACATACTAGCGGCAGAGGGCCGGGAAGGCAAGGGGATGGGAGAATGCACTCGGGCGGTCGAGAGGACTCGTCCAGGAGACGGCAGGCTGCTCTCTCGGCGGGTGGGCACAATCCGCGTGACGAGCCCGGAGCCTACTCCCCCGGCGCCTCAGTCCGGACGAGGCGGAAACCCACGAGGCCATTGTCTATGTTCCCGGGGATCCACCAGCAGAACCCTCCGTGGTCGGCGTGGGCGAGTCCGGAATCAACAACACTGAAGAATCCGCCCTTCGCTACCACACACACTCCCTCGGGGGAGGTCCGGGCATCTTTGCGGTACACGTGTCCCACAAGGACCGAATCGAATCCCGGATCCACGGCCAATTCCTCCCCCGGACTATCATGGTATACAGTACCTGTGCACTCAAGCATGTTGCCCAGCACATCGTGAAATCCGAACATGTTCGGGGATCTTGACCCAACGGGATGGGGCCCCACGCACTTCTCCTGCCGGATACCGTTCTCGTCGTCAACTTCCATGTCGATGCACCCCGGATAGCTGACATCGGCATTGGCCGCAAACCACGCCAATTGTGCGATTGCCGAGTCTGGGTTCGCCCCCCAGTTCGGATTCACGTCGCACGCGCCGCTCGTGAACACGGTATCTGCGGCAGCACCGGCCGCCAGCTCCCATTCCGCCTCGCTCGGCAACCTGTACCCTTGGCAATCCGGGCCAAGGAACACGGCACTGTCGCATTCCATTCCGTTCTCCAGTCCCGAGACATCGTTGCAGCCGACAAGCTCGTAGCACGGCTGGAGCCCGTCCTGCTGGCTCAACCGGTTGGCATACTCCAGCATGTCGTAGAGGGTGATCCCGGAGATCGGGCAGTCCAACCCGCAGGCTGCGTAGGGAGAGGGGTTGACGTCGGTCTCCATGACGTACTGCCACTCCCCCTGCGTCACCTCGGCCTGCATCATGCGGAACCCGCGCGTCAAGACGACTGGATGGGCATACACCGGGGTCGAGAGCTCGCCCGGCGCTCCCCGAGTCGCTCCCATGGTGAAGCTCCCCGGTGGGATGGAGCACCAGCCATCGGTGCAGTTGGCGACAGGCAGTTGGCATTTGCGGGCCTGCTCGTCGCAAAGCGTGGAATGAGGGAGACACCCCGCCGGATCCTCGTCGAAGACGGGCAGATCGCAGGGCGTGCAGTAGCCCCCGCACCCGTCCAGCCCACACGAACCGGGGGGGCAGTCGGGCACACACGGACCGGTGTCCTCCGAACCATCAGCGACGGAATCGGCCTTCTCGGCGGGGTCGGCCGAGTTGCAGCCGAACGGCCAACCTCCCAGAGCAAATAGCAGGGCAAGGCACACGAGCCGGTTCTTGCCAGCCGGAAGCCCCCCGATCTCAAGCTGGCTGGAACTAGTCATTGTGATACCCCCAGTCGAACGGGTGGAAGTTATCGAAGTAACGCAGACAGAGAGACGAGTTCAGGGTGCTCTGCGCAGCAGTGTCGGAGGTCCCGAGATACTGTGCGAGATTGTACACCCAGTCTCGGACGTTCGACCCGTGGACATCACCTGAGTAGCATCTACCCTCACCGGAACACACCTGGCCGTCCGGACATTGATCGCTGTCGTAGATCGTGGTGCAAGTACTGCCCGAAAACTGCCTCCACCTCTCCTGGACCGTTCGGTTGCGGCCGTGACATCGCTTCGTGGTCACTCCGAGCATGGTCCAGTCCCGGCAGACTTCCCCGGACCAACAGTTGGCGTCTGACACACAGGTCGGAGCGTTGTTGTCCCGGAAGTAGAGCAACCCGTCCATGAGCTGCTTCATCGTAACGTCGTACTGGTCTGCGTAGCCCGAGTAAGTGTTGGTCGTGCTCGTGTCGATGAACTCCCATAGGCCGAGAAGGTTGTTTCGTTCGGCCGATGCCCGGTTGCAGCAGAGGTAGCCGTCCGTTTCGGAGTTGCAGTCACCGTAGTCCGGGTAGATGTCCTCGGTCTTGCCGACATCCGGGTCCCACCAAGCCAACAAAGCCGTGAGCTGAGCCACGGACTCAGTCAGAGAGTTGCCCTCCGCCGACTTAGGACGGTGCGGATCCCACATCACCCCCTCGAACTTGGGGAAGACGGCTGCTCCGGATGTACAGCCGACCACTCGGGCATGGTACTGGTGCCCCAGCTCGTGGGCTGTGCTGGTAAGGCGAGAACGGTCCGGCCTCACGTGGATGGTGGAAGCGGAGCAGTCCGAATTCGAAGGACCGGTGAAGGCGTAGTATCGCATCAGAATCGGGTCGAACTGGTTCGGGCTCTGGTAGAGTCGCCGAAGCCGCGTGTCCCCTTCGTCCTCGAGAGCATACGCCGCCTCCGTCGTCGTCGTCCAGTAGGTGGCCAGATCCCCTGCCATCGAGACAGCGTCCCCCGCCCCGTTTGTTGCGTCGCACGCCCAGGGGGCCTGACGTAGCGGTTCTGGTTGCACGTTCCGTGTCCTGATTCTACAAGACGTCCGGCAGAAGTGGGGGCCTGGGGCAGGGGGTGTTCCGGGCGGGGAAGGGTGCGTGGCCGGCGGTGTGGGAGCACCGCCGGCCCGAAGCCAATGTCGTTCACCGCGACATGCACGAGGGTACGGGAAGACGAGCCGAAAGGGAATACCTGATTTCAGAGTACTCGATGGACGGAGAGGGTCGGACACGGTGTGCAAAGCCGGAGAAGTTGCCGTGCGGGGCCGATGGGAGGCCATGCCAGGTGGTGGTGCACGAGTGGCGAAAACGCCGGTGCGGGCCGGGGTATCCGCTGCTGGTGGTGGAGTGCAAGACGCACGGGATGCACTACACGGTGTACCCGGCGGGGTGGGTGCCGTACGGTCGGGAGCCGGTGGCGCCGAAGCCAGCGGAGCCGAGACCCGGCGCATGGCTGGGGACGTGGTTCGAGGCGGGCATGAGCACGGGATGGCGCAAGGAGTACGAGCGCAGCGGATGCATGCGATGGCACACCTACCGGCGGCGGCTGGTGAAATGCGGCCAGGTGCTTGGCCTGAGCGGGGACATCTGCGTCGGCGAGGCGATCGCTGCGCTGCTGGAGGTTCCGCTGCACGTGCATGCCAAGGCCAGGCGGGAGTTCGTTCCGGGCACCGTGGATGGGCAGCAGGCGGGCATTGCAGCCATGCTGGGAGCGCACCCGGCAAGCGTGCGGACGTGGCGGCAGGTGGTCCGTGCGGGGCATGCGGCAGGACTGTGGGGACGACCGTGGTTCTGGAACGGCCGGGCCCTGGAGCCGCTGTTCCCCGTGTCGGAATCGAAGTGCGTCCAGACGGCCCTGGAAGCGGGTGGGACCGACCCGTGAGATGACCAGATGACCGGGCCCCCGACTGGCGCGACAAGGATGTCGTGACAGGGAGGGGGCGCATGAAAGAGGACTCGGGAAGGGACCTTTCGGGAAAATGGCTGCTGAGGTACCGGGTGGTATCCGCGGTGCAGGGGTTGACCGCGGCCGGGCTGAAGCGGTCGGCGGCGCTGTCTGCCGTGGCGGGTCAGCTGCACGTGGACGGGGCCGGGCGGGGGCACCGGTTTTCGGTGCGGACGGTGCGGCGGTGGCTTGCGGCGTTCGAGGGGAAGGGGGTGGCGGGGCTCAAGAATGCCGCTCACCCGCACAGCGAGTCGTCGGAGGTGCTCCCGCCGGAGCTGCTGGACTACCTTCAGGCGCAGAAGGCGGCAGACGAGCCGGCCTCGATACCGGAGCTTCTGCGGCGGGCCCGTGAGGAGAATGCGTTGCATCCGACCGTGGTGGTGGACCGTTCCACGGTGTGGCGGGCGCTGCGGCGGATGGGAGTGTCCACGAGGCGGGTACGCCGCGTCGAGATCAACGACAAGCGGCGCTTCGCCTTCTCGCAACGGATGCGGCTGGTGCTGGCGGACTTCGTGCACTTCCGGGTGGGGCCGGCACGGCTGCGGCGGCTGGCCATCTACTTCCTGGACGATGCGACCCGATACGGCCTGGGCGTGCTGGTCGGCACGGACGGGGAGAAAACCGTCTACTGTCTCCGGGCGCTGCAGGACGTGCTTGTGCGGTATGGGCTCATGCTGGTCATCTACCTGGACCATGGACCGGCCTTCGTGGCGGACGACCTGGCCCGGGTGCTGTCCGGTCTGAGAATCGGCTTCATCCACGGCACGAGTGCGTATCCGCAGGGGCACGGAAAGATAGAACGCTTCAACCGGTCCTTGCGGGCCCGCATCCTGCGCAGCTTCGACGGGGCTCTGGATGTGGACCCGGACTGCGGGGCGCTGACGCTACGCCTGCGGCACGACCTCTTCGACAAGTACAACCACCTGCCGCACGAGAGCCTTGAGCTGGACACGCCGCACCAGCGGTGGACGAGCAATGCGACACTGCTGAAATCCGCGGGCGACGAGGAGATCCTGCGGGCGGCCTTCGTGCTTCCGGAGCAGCGCACGGTCAGCAACGACCACTGCATCTCGTTTGATGGGGTGTTGTACGAAGTCCCCGGCGGCCTGGCAGGCCGGAAGGTGACCGTGCTGCGTGCGCTTCTGGAAAACGACGCTCTGTACCTGGACCACGGCGGGCGGCGGGTCCGACTGCACCCGGTAGACCTGGCGGCCAATGCCACGAGCGGCCGGGTACGCCGGACGCAGCCGCAGGAGCGGGTGGACCCGCCTGCCAAGACCGCCTCGACGCTGTCCTTCGAGCGGGAGTACGGGTCGATTCTCGAGTCTGACGGCGGCTTCCCGGAGCGGGAGGACGCCGATTCTCTCAACCGTCACAAGGAGGACGACGATGAGTAGCAAGAACAAGGGAGACGTACGCAGTCACTTCGGCCTGACCTCGCTGCCGTTTACCCGGGAGATCCCCGTGGAGCGGCTCTGGCCGCACAGCCAGTACCAGCAGGCCGCAACCGAGCTCAAGGCCGCGGTCGAGGAGCGCATGTCCGCAGCCATCATCAGCCCTGCGGGCACCGGCAAGACCGTGGTGCTGCGGGCGCTGAAAGCGGCCCTGCCCGAGGCCCGCTACCGGGTCCACTACGTCAAGCTGACCGACCTGTGCTCCAGGGACTTCTGCAAGGAGGTGGCCGTGGCCCTGGGGTGCAGCCCCGCCGGGTACTACGGGGCGCTCGTGCGCAAGGTGCAGGACCGCGCCCAGGCCCTGCTGGAGCAGGAAGGACTCAGGCCGGTCATCATCCTCGATGAAGGTCACGACATGCGCCCGGAGGTGCTGGCCATCCTGCGGGTGCTCACCAACTTCGAGATGGACTCCCGCCTGGTCGTGAGCCTGGTGCTGGCCGGCCAGCCGTCGCTCAAGAAGACGCTGCGACGGGAAGAGCTCGAGTCGGTCACCCGCCGCCTGGCGCACTACGCCTCGCTGCGGCTGCTGACCCGTGATGAGATCCGGGACTACGTGAGGCACCGCCTCTCCATCGTCGGCGCCGACCACGAAGTCTTCGACGATGCTGCGTACGACGCGCTCTACGAGGTCGGCCAGGGCAACCTGCGGGCCACCGACCATCTGGCGCTCAAGTCCATGGAGCACGCCTTCCAGGCCGGCCACAAGGCCGTCGGCGCTGAGCACGTCACCACGGCCCGCACCAAGGTGATGCCATGACCGTGGCCCCTCTCCAGCGCAACGAGGCGATGACGCCTCTTCCCGTGGCCCAGGCGGCCGCCCTTCTCCGGGAGCCCCCCGAGCATCGCTGGCTCGTCGAGGGCTACTGGCCCGCCTCCGGCGTCGGCGTGGTCGGTGGGCATCCCAAGAGCTTGAAGACGTGGTGGGCATTGGAGCTGGCCGTCAGCGTCGCCACCGGCACCCCCTGTCTCGGCCGTTTCCAGGTCCGCAAGCCCGGGCGGGTCCTCGTCTACCTGGCCGAGGATCCCCTGCCCAAGGTCCGTGACCGCCTGGCCGCGCTCTGCGCCGCCCGGAACGTCACCCTGGAGCAGCTCGACCTGTACGTCATCACCGCCCCCAACCTCAAGCTCGATTCCCCGCCGCAGCTCCGGGACCTCGACTCCACCGTGGCCCTGCTCAGACCCGCACTGCTCCTGCTCGATCCCCTGATCCGGCTGCACTCCGCAGACGAGAGCAGCTCCCACGAGATCACGCCGGTCCTCAGCCACTTGAGGGAGCTCCAGCGCCGGCACGACCTCGCGGTCGTGCTGGTCCACCACGCCCGCAAGAACGCACACCGGATGGACCAGGGGCAGGGCCTGCGGGGCAGCGGCGACATCTTCGCCTGGGCCGACGTGCTCCACTACCTCAACCGGGAATCCGCCGGCGTCCGCCTCACCACCGAGCACCGCTCCGCCCCCGCGCTCGACCCCGTCGTCGTCAACCTGGTCGGCGAGCCACCGCACCTCGAACTCGTCGACGCCACGCCCGACCAGGCTCCGTCCCTCGAAGACCGCATCCTCAAGACGCTGGCCACCGCCAA
>Ga0194127_10002715_pt1 | contig 23609 bp, 18 predicted proteins | sample TA2KigC100mmetaG_FD_148624 | JGI IMG/M metagenome (GOLD analysis project Ga0194127, IMG submission 148624) | Freshwater microbial communities from Lake Tanganyika, Tanzania - TA2015036 Kigoma Deep Cast 100m | ecosystem: Environmental > Aquatic > Freshwater > Lake | place: Tanzania: Lake...
ACCGTGCGATCCGGGCGATCATCCGTCGTGCGTGTGGGTATCAAATCTTTGAACATTTCCGCCTTCAAGTTCTGGTAGAACACGGGGGATTGGGCATGCCTTCTCCCCCACTAATCTGAGGAGAACCAAAAATGAATACCAGAGTGCCAGATGCGATTCCGAGTCGTCCGGGGTGAGTGCGTGACGTGTGCGAATCGAGTTTGGGGCGCGTCCAGTGGTTGCGAGCGGGGAACTGGCTCACCCTATCAGCTCGCGGGGGTGTGCGTCATTGAGCCGACGCGACGAATCCGCCTGCTTCAAACATCGGGCAGTGACTCCATCACGCACCGCTCCCCGGTGACACCGGCGGCCCACCCAGAACAGACGCGGGTGGGGCGAGCAAACGTTCGAGCACCAACTCCTCCGACGCCCGCGGCGTAGAAGACGCGCGTTGGCTCACGCCCGCCCAGCTCAACCTGATCACGCGAACTTGCTCGGGCGTGACCTCGCTCACCCGCTGCACCCGACTGCCATCCCAGGCTTCAATCTCGATCACGTGCACACTCGAGAGACACTCCAAGATCCGATGCGCCGTCAGCGTGAGCCCCATATCCGTAAACTTAAGCTGGTGAGCGGCACCGGTCACGATGTCCCATCAAGACAACTGCCTGCACCAGTTGGTGGAAAAAGGTCACGAGCGCCGTTGAGGTTTGGCGGAACAGTTGGGATAGATGGGTCAAGAGAAAGGCTTTGACCAACTCACAACTGCGTTTGAAACTGAAAGTCTCCAGGGGCTGACCGCTCTGAATCGCCGCCAGCGCGATGACAATCTGGGTCAGCAGATAGAGAATCAGGGCGGAGTAGATCTCCACCATCAGCCCATTCTCATTGCGACAGCAAAGATGCTCTACATGTAGCCCGTGTTTCAAGTGGTTGAAGAACAACTCCACCAACCACCGTTGACGATACAAGTCAAAGATGAGCAGAGGTGTGAAAGCAGAATCAAAGAGGTTGGTAACCCAGAAACGCCAGACGCCCTCGTGCAACAACCCGACCAGACGCAGGGAGCGGGTCCAGCGGGGTTTCTTGGCTTTGGATAACTGAACGGTCACATCCAACTCGGTCTGGTCAGCCAGGAGTGGGATGACTTCCGACAAGCGTTTGCCGATCAGATGCGTCCATTCGGATTGAGCCACCGCCACAATCAGCGGGTCACAGCCCGACTTCAAGCGGGAGACAAAGAAACTTCCAGCGGCGCAGATGCGCTCGAACAGGCCAAACGCCCAATAGCCGAGGTCAAATAGATACAGAATGCCCGTCTCTTCGGTGATCCCGGTGTAGCGACTGTCATGCCGCTTGCCTGCCGAGACCTCAACTTCTTTGGGCGCCAGATTCTTGATGGAGAACTTGGTATTGAGTTTGAGGGCAGCTTGACCGGCGTTGACACTCGCAAAGAACTTTTCCAAAGTGGAATGTACCCGCGCAATGCTACCGTCAATCGCATACGCTTCTTGGAAGCGGTCAAGCAGAGAGCGGGTTGAGGCGGGCAACAATTTTTCGTAGCGCGTCAGGAGTGTTTGATAGACGGCCTGGAAAAAGCGCCAGGTCGTCGCTTTCAGTTTCTTGCTCAAGGCCATTTTGCTGAGTTGGATGGCGGGCTGGCGGGGAAACAGTTTGGTTAGGGCGGCGACGAAGAAAGCCGCCAATTGAAACAGACCGCCCCGTGCGCTGGGCTGACTGGCGGAGAGGACCATCAACCAGAAAAAGATGCGAACGGGCAAGCGGCGCTCCCGCTGATCAATTACGGCATGCTCAGCCGCCAAGCGCTTGAGTTCGTCATCCGACAAGACCAGGGCAAAAGCTTGATAGTGTTCCTGAACCAGTTCCATACGGGTTGTCCTCCTCGGGATGATCTCTGTATAGCCGATAAGGACTAACCCCGTCAAGTCCTTAAGTTTACGGATATGGGGTACGGCCTTGTGCGTACCTGCGCGGGCGATCCCCCATGGGAGTCCGTACCAAAACCCAGTATGGCGCTCCTTATGTGGGAGTTCCATGGATTTCGGCCGATAAGACATAGTTAGTTCTTGTTGGAAAATTCAAAACTGAGTGCAATTTGCATTGGGACCCCAAGGGAGTAAGATGGAAGTCGCTGAACAACCACTTTCCCCTTGGAGTCCACGATGATTATAGACCGATACATCCGTCCTGCCAATTTTCCCGAACCGATTATGCGAAATTAGGCGAACAGTTCTTTGACCGCTAACAGGTTGCGCCCCAGCAGTGCATTCAGATAAATGCCTAGCGTGAAGGCAGTGATAATCCCGACAACGCGTTTGCACAACCCCCAATCGGTCTTGGCACCCGAGTCTTCAATGTGCAGGTGATCTGTGAGTTGCGAGTTCACGGTCTCAATCCGTTGCCGATAGGTCTGCAATGCCCATTGCTCCAACGCTGTGTTTTGCGCCTTTTGATTGCGCCGGCGATACGTAATCAGATGGATATTGCGCTTCGTTGCCAAAGCCGCTTGTTTCGTCATTGAGATAAAACCCTTGTCGCCCAAACCAATCAGGTCGTAGCGGTCGCCTAACAAATCGTCAAGCATTTGCACATCATGCGGGCGTGCGCTGAACACATCGTAGACATCGGGAATGCCGTGTAGGGTGATCAGCAAACCCAATTTGAAACCCAGATACTTGAGTTTCTTGCTGGCACAATAGCCGCCTTCCGCCCAATCGAAGCCGTTCCCGCGTCCCGGGCGCGAGGTGGGCGTCGCGACAGGAATCGGCAACGTGTCGAGGATGCGGATATCTTCCTCGTCGCACCCCAACAACGCACAGAGATGGCGTCGGAACCGCTCGATCAGCGGGAGGGCTTGGCGAATCCGATACCACAAGCGCGGCTGTTTCGGGCACTGGGGGAAATCGGCGGCATAATGCCGTTCGATCTCACGCAACATTTCGGTTTCGCCGCGCTTGCCACTGAGATGCATCAACATATCGATCTTGAGAATGGCATTGTCGGGATAGGTGACCTTGCGTCCGGGCTTTGTGACCACAGGCAAGCCTGCACAAAACTGATCGATCACGGCGAAAAGCAATTTCCGCAAGCGTTCATGATTGAGCGACTGTTGATGAATTGCCTGAACGACCGAGTCAATATAATCTTGGTTCGGCACTGAGATGACCATAAAAGGATGCTCCTTGTTGGAATAGAGACATCCGCAAGGATACTCCTTTTATGGCTCGGTGCCAATTACGCATAATCGGTTCAAGAATTTTATGGATTCACCCGCGTGCCGTTTTCGCGCACGATTGCGACCCAGGATTTGTTCCCCACGACGGGGCAAAAGGAATTGAGTGCGCGGCTCACCTATCTCGTGCGGGAACGCGGCTTTGGACTCGTCACCGGCGACATCGGTTCCGGCACGCTTCGCGCACCGCGGTGCGCACCTTCGCCGCTGGACTGGACTTCAATCGTTACCTCGTCGTCTATCTCGCCAACCCGACCACCGGCATCACGGGTCTCTATCGCGATCTCCTGGTGAGCCTCGGGTATGAACCGCCATTCAGCAAACCGCGCTTGGTCGCGCGCATTCGCACCGCGCTCGAAGACCTCAGCACGACCAAGCATCGCGCCCCCGTCGTCATCCTCGACGAAGCGCATCTGCTCACTCAACCGATGCTCGAGCAACTACGCTTGCTCTTCAGCGACAAGATGGACAGCCAATCGCTCGCGACCTTGGTCTTGGTCGGGCATCCCGATCTGCGGCGGACATTGCATCTGTCCGTGCATGAAGCCTTCAACCAGCGGCTGGCGGTGCGCTACTATCTGGGTCCGCTGGATTTGCAGGAGACGATTGGCTACATCAAACACCAGGTGCGGATGGCTGGTTACACCGCCGGCCCGCTTTTCACCGACGATGCGATCCAGCGCATCTTCGAATACACCAAGGGCATTCCGCGCCGCATCAACCAGGTCTGCACCACGGCACTGATGGCGGGCTTGATTGATCAGAAACAGCTGTTGGATGAAAGCACGCTGCGCAAGGCGATTGCAGACCTGGATCACGAATAAATGGCGGACACGTCCCGCTCGCGGGCTCGCGGCGCCTTGCCAGAGCCCGCTTTTTGTCCAATCCTGCCACCATTTATCTCGGACTTGCACCACCAATCAATTCGGCTCGTAACACGTTGCGAACAAAACGAATGCGATCCACAATCGCGTTTTCATGCGAACCTCCTCCTTGAGAATCGTTGAACTGGGTTTTGATAGATACGCCTGCTGAGGCAAGCAGAAGGTTGGACGATGCCTCTTTGACCTCCAAAAGATCTTGGCGCGATCGGATTGGGTAAAAAAACAAAAACCCACTCGCGCGCCGGAGTGGGTTTGCAGTGTGGCATTGAGGCGCGCCAAAATGAACAGCCCGCCATGAGCCAGACCTCGCGGCATCCTCACCGCAAGATCACTTGCTGAGATTATACAACATCGCAGAGAGAAAATCAATAGCAACGAGGTTAAACTTGGGTTAACGTTTGGCAGATGCACAAGCCCCGGTTTCGTGCGAAGACAGGGTTCTTTTGGCTACCGCTTGACCGGAATATCTGCGATCAAATCGCTCGCCGCGGCGCGCGCGTTCAACACGCTGATCGCCGCGGCGACGCGTTGCGCGAGCATCTTGAACGGCAACGCGTACGGCGAATCGGCATTGAGCGCGGCGACCGGCTTGCCGCTATCCCCGCCGGCGCGAATCGCCACGTCGAACGGAATCGCAGCAAGAAATGGAACCTGATGTTCCTCCGCCATTTTTTGCGCGCCGCCGTGCGAAAAAATATCGGTGCGCTGGTTGCAGTGCGGACACACAAAGTACGACATATTTTCGACGACGCCAAGCACCGGCACTTCCAAACGCCGGAACATCGTGATCCCCTTGACGACATCCGCCAGCGCGACATCTTGCGGCGTCGCGACGACCACGCCGCCGGTCAGCGGCACCGATTGCGTGAGCGAAATCTGCACGTCGCCGGTGCCGGGCGGCAGATCGATCACCAGGTAATCGAGTTCGCCCCATTCGACCTCGGTGAGAAATTGGCGGACCGCGTTGTGCAACATCGGACCGCGCCAAATGATCGCTTGATCGGGCGGGACGAGAAACCCCATTGACATCAACTTGACGCCATACGCTTCCAGCGGCACGATTCGCTCGCCGATCATTTCCGGCGGCTGGTTGATGCCCATCATAATCGGAATGTTGGGACCGTAGACATCCGCGTCCATCAAGCCGACGCGCGCGCCGCTGTGCGCGAGCGCAATCGCGAGATTGACCGCGACGGTCGTTTTGCCGACGCCGCCTTTGCCGCTCGCGACGGCGATGGTGGCTTTGACCGGCAAATTGATCTGACTGCTGATGCGCCGATCGCCTGGCACGTTCGCGTCGAACTTGATGTTGACGTGCTGCGCGCCGATTTTCACTACTGCCGCGCGCGCCTCCGCTTCGATTTGATTTCGCAAGGGACAGGCGGGCGTCGTCAGCACAATCGTAAAACTGACGGCGTCGTTTTGGATCTGAACGTCCTTGATCATTTTCAAAGTGACCAGGTCGCGATGCAATTCCGGTTCCTGGACTTGACTCAAGGCATTGAGAACTTGTTGTTCGGTAATCATTGATGCTCCAAGGTATGACATTTGCCGCAACCGATTTTGGGCTGCGGGACGGCGACGCGAGTTTCGCGGCACGCCGCTTCCACTTGAACGCGCTGGAGTAATCCGAAAAACGATTTGCCGACGCGCGCGCGCAAAACCAGGTGCGGGCACGCGTTGGCGAGTAAAATTTCCGGCACCGGGCAAGCGTGACACAGCGCGGGCTTCCACGCGGCGGACGCGGGGTTGGCTTGAATGAGCCGGCACTCTTGCGTGTTCTTGCCGCGAAAATAATCGGCGTAATAGTACCGGCACGCTTTGCCGTCTGGTGTTTTCATTCGTCGGATTGACTCTTCCAATTTCCACGCGGCGACCGAGCGGCATTGTATCACAGCGCGCGCCGTTCGCCAAACGCGATCCGATGAAAAGAGCCGCTTGATCCCAAGCGGCTCGGCATTTCACGCGATAGAATGATCGTTAGAACGGCAAGTCTTCTCGCGCCACCGGCTCATCCACCGCCGCTTCTGCTACGACGGGTCCGTTGGCGGGCTGGGCGTTGGCGGCGACATCGCGCTTGCTGTCCAAGAATTGCACCGTCAGTGCGCGCACTTCGAACGACGCGCGCGGCTTGCCTTCCTTGTCCGTCCAGATGCGCGGTCCGCCATTCTCGTCGCCGGTCAAGGTCCCCTCGATGAGTACCTTGCGCCCTTTGTTGAGGTACTGATTGGCGAACTCGGCTTGCTTGCCCCACACCGATACGCGAAACCAGAGCGTCTCTTCTTTTTGTTGCCCGTCCGCTGTGTTGTAACGGCGGTTGGTTGCCACATTCAACGAAGTGACCGGCGTGCCTTGCGGCGTGTAGCGCATTTCCGGATCCCTGCCCAGGTACCCGACCAGAACAAGTCGTTGATACATTTTTTCCTCCTCCTTTTGATTAAACTGACCGGGGTCAAGATGTTGATAGCCCGTTTTGACTACGCCGCAATTATAACATTCATTCGCCGCCTTGACAAGGGGGGGATCGTCAAAAGAGTACGGCTGGTGCAAAGTCGCGTCCGACCTATCCCCCTGTCCCCTTTCCTACGAGGAAAGGGGGAAAGTTGCTCCCCTTCCCTCGCAGGGAAGGGGCTGGGGGTTAGGTTGGTTGGCAAGTCAATAGACTTTGCACCAGCCGTGATGCCGAGTCAACGCGTCGCGTGGGCAAAACGCGCGACGCGGTGACTATCTGACTCCCCACGCATTCAGATTCCAGAAATCTCCGGCGAACGGACTGGGCGCGAGTCGCTCCGCGAACACGCGCTCGCGCGCGACCAAATACTTTTTGGGCGCAAAGAGAAAAACGACCGGCGCGTCCGGAATCAGCGCGCGATGGACTTCGCCGGACGATGCCGCGCGCGCGCGCGCGTCGCAACCGGGCGCGCGCACCGCTTCTTTGAGCGCGCCATCCACGCGCGCACTGGCATACGATCCAAAGTTGAACCCAATGCCTTTGGTGTTTTGATCCGCCTGCCAATACGCGCGTTGATCCGGGTCGAGCGGCATTTTGCGCGAGAGCAACAACAGATCGAACCGATGCTCGAACGCGCGTGTGATCCAGCCGGCGCGATCGTTCAATTCCAATTCGATTGGTACTCCTAGCGCGGCATACATTTCGCGCAAGCGAAACGCGAGCGGCTCCAGTAACGGATCGTCCGCTTCCGTCCACAATTCGAGGCGGAGTGTCCGGTTGTTTTGTCGCAGCAGCCCGTCACTGCCCGCGCGCCAGCCAGCCTCCGCCAGAAATTGTTTGGCGCGGGTTGGCTCGAATGAATAACCCGGCAGGTTTTTGGGATACGCCCAGAACTCCGGCAGCGCGCTCGTGTCGAGCGGACGCGCTTGCCCGGCGAGGTCGTCCAGCAAAACTTGGCGGTCGAGCGCGTACGTCAATGCCTGACGCACGCGCGGATCGTTGAGCGCCGGCGTGTCCAAGTTGAACATCAGCGCGATGAACTCCGGCGCGTCCGTCGCGATGATCTTCGCGTCCGCGAATTTTTTGATCGCGGCGTATTCGCCGGGCGCGGCAGGCATCAGATCGATTTGGCGGGACGCGAACGCGGCGCGCGCCGCGGCGGCATCGGCATAGACGCGCACGCTCAACCCATCGAGCGCGGGCGCGCCGCGAAAATAATCGGCGTGGCGTTCGAGTGTGAATTGTTCGTCGGTACGCGCGGTGAGTTTGAACGCGCCCGTGCCGATCAGTTGCGCGTTCGTCACGCGCGGAAAATTCGCGCTCGTCGCCACCGCGCGCGGCAAAATCTTCAACGTGCCGATGCTTGTCAGCGCGGGGCAATACGCGTCGCTGAACGCGAGTTGCGCCGTTTGCGGATCGAGCGCGATCGCGCGCGTGAATGTGCCGAAATCGGTCAGGGGCGTACCGCGAAACGTGGACGCGCTGAACGCGGTCAGCGTCGCGACCACATCGTCGGCAGTCAACGCGTCGCCGTTGTGAAAGCGAACGCCGGAGCGCAAGCGAAATGTAATCGTCCTGGCATCGTCCGCAACTTGGTATGTTTCCGCGAGCGCGGGCTTGAGCGATCCATCCGCCGGATCGATCCGCAACAGCGAATCGTACAGCGCGCTCTGCACGATCAGCGGCAACGCGTTGACATCGGCGGTTGCCGCGCCGACGACGCCGACGGTGAGCGTACCGCCGACGGGCGTATCGCCTGGTGTTGGCGTGGGCAAGGGCGTCCCGGCGGGCGTAGGCGCGCGCGTGATCGTCGGCGCAGAACTTGGCGCGAGCGACGTGGGTGTGATCGTCACCGCGCGCGTTGGCGTTTCGTCAGAAGTCGGAATGCGGACGGGCGCGCACGCGGCAAGCGCGACTAACAAAAATACGAGGGGGAGCGCGGGGGCACGGGAGAGTGGGAGATTCTCCTTGTCTCCTTGTCTCCCACTCTCCTGGTCAGCACTATTCATCAACGTCGCACCTCAGCATATCCTCCACCGTTTCGCGGCGGCGGATGACGCGCGCGTTGCCGTCGCGCGCCGCGATCACCGCCGGACGCGGAATCAAATTGTAATTGCTTGCCATCGGAATTTGGTACGCGCCTGCGGTTGGAATCGCGATCAGATCGCCGGCAGACACGCGCGGCAACGCGACCTCATTGATGAGAATATCTCCTTGCTCGCAATATCGTCCGGCAATCGCAGCGCGCATGGTTGGCGCGTCGTTCATCTTGTTCGCGACGCGCGCGGTGTACTGCGCGCCGTACAGCGCGGGACGAATGTTGTCCCCCATTCCGCCGTCCACCGCGATATAAGTTCGTACGTCGCGAATCTCTTTGATCGCGCCGACGGTGTACACGGCAACCGCGCTTGACGCGATGAGCGCGCGTCCCGGCTCGAAAACGAGTTTAAGGTTCGAGGTTTCGGGTTCAAGGTTCGAGGTTCGAGGTTCGAGGTTTGAACCTTGAACTTTGAACTTTGAACTTGGGATTTGAAACTTGAAACTTGAAACAATGGTTTCCGCCATGTCCTCCACCGCCAGCGCGTTTTGTTCTTCGACGTACGGCACGCCCCAGCCGCCGCCGAGATCGAGTTCCTGCAATTCAAAGCCAATTGCGCTTTTCAACTCAGCGGCAAAATCGGTGAGCGCGGCGATGGTGTCGCGGTACGGCGCGAGATCGAAAATCTGCGAGCCGATGTGCGCGTGCAGTCCGACGAGCGTGATGCGTGAGGCGTAATGCGCGAGGCGTCGCGCTGCCTCCATCGCAATCCCTGTTTGCATCGGCAAGCCGAATTTCGATTCGGCGATGCCGGTGGCGAGATAGCGATGCGTGTGCGGATCGATCGCGGGCGCGAGGCGCAGCAAGACGCGCGGTGTCACGCGCAACTCATCTGCGAGCCGCGCGAGCAATTCGATCTCGTCGAGATTGTCTACGACGATGTGCGTCACGCCTTGCGCGAGCGCGGCGTGGATTTCAGCGGGCGTTTTGTTGTTACCGTGCAAATAAATTTTGTCCGGTGTCAAGCCGACGCGCCGCGCGATTTCCAGTTCCCCTTCCGACGTGACGTCAATGCCGAGCCCCGCGTCCTTGAAGACGCGCGCGATGTACGGCGAGTAGTACGCCTTGGTTGCGTACAACACGAGCGAATTTTGCCAGCGCGACTGGAACGCGTCGCGGATTTCCGCCGCGCGCGCGCGCAGATGCGCGTCGTCGAAAATGTAGAGCGGCGTGCCAAATTCGCGCGCGAGATCAACTACGTCGCACCCGGCGATTGCGAGATGATTGCGCGCGTTGATGCGCGCGGTGCGCGGGAAAAGATTCGTCAATGTTTGATTCACCAGTCCTCAGCGTGATGGGAGAGTTGGAGTGAGCGTCAGGGTTGGGATGTGCGGAGCAAGAGTCGCCGCGGGCAAATAGAATATTTGCGCTTGCATTTGTTCCTTGTCATTGCAACCCACGTCAAAACGCGCGCGGCTGACGAGCGCGCTGCCAAAATCGCCGGTTTCGCGCCACTCGCCCACATTCAAGACGCCGGATAGGTTGGTGACCGGCGCCCACGCGCCATTGACCCAGAACGCCGCGCCGCTCGAGCCGCAACAATAAAACGAAATGTGGTTATTCGGTCCGCCGCCGGAGATCATTTGAAACTTGAACCGGCTTGCATTCACCGGCGGAAAAGTGACTTGATAATTGCATCCCACGCGCGCGACGCCCAACGAAATCCACGGATCGGGTGTAGCCGTTGGAGTGGGCGATGGCGCGGGAGTACGAGTCCGCGTGGGTGTTGGCGTGCGCGTAGGCGTTGGCGAGACGAGCCACGCCACCGGCGTCAACAGATTGGCTTGCACGGTCGCAAAGCGCGCCGCCGCATCGGCGTCCGGTTCTTGATCGCGAATCGCGTCGGCAATCAACTCAAGCCGCACGGCGGGAATCCGAATGATCGTCGGATCGGCGTGGTAATTGGCGGTGCGCTTGGAACTAAGCGACACCGGCAGTATCTCGGTGCGGCGTTGCGCCGCGCGCCACTCGGCGGAGAGGATCGAAAGGAGACACACGAGGCCCACCCCCGCGATGCCAAGGATCAGCAAGCGGTAGGCGCGCGGACGCGCCGGATCGGCTCGCGTCATCGGATCTCCGTTGGCGCGCGTTCTGCATCCACAATCTTGAAAAAGATTTCGACGACGCGCGGATCGAAATACGCGCCGGAATCATCGGCGATGATCTTGCGCGCCTGCTCGACCGGGATCGCTTTGCGGTACGGCCGATCCGAGAGCAACGAGTCCCACACGTCTGCGACGGCAAAGATGCGCGCCGCCAACGGAATCTCTTCGCCCTCCAACCCGCGCGGATAACCGGTGCCGTCCCAATGTTCGTGATGATTGCCTGGAATTTCGATCGCGGGTCTCAAGAACGGAATGTTTTGCAGCATCTCGACCGCGTACGCCGGATGCTGGCGCATAATGATCCATTCGTCTTCGATCAGCGAAGTCGGTTTGTGCAAAATCGAGTCCGGGATCGCCATCTTGCCGATGTCGTGCAGCAGCGCGCCGCGGCGAATATGTTCCAGCGCGGCGGCTGGGACATTCAGCGCGCGCGCGATCCGGAGCGTCAAATCGGTGACGCGCTGGGAATGTCCGGTGATTTCCTTGTCGCGCAGATCGAGCGCGCGCACCCAGCCCTCCAGGGTCGCGTCGTACGCCGCGATCAAATCGCTTTTCGATTGATCGAGGTGGGAGACCATCTGATTGAATTGCTGGACCAGCCGCGTGACTTCGTCGTTGCCGGTCGGCTCGACGCGAATTTTCAGATTGCCGTTGGCGACGCGCGACGCAGCTTGCTCTAGTTGCACGATCGGGTGCGCGATGTGCCCTGAAATGACAAAGCCGATTGCCACAACGAGCAAGAGCGCGGCAAGCACGGAGAGCAAAACCTGAAGCCAGGTATTTTGGCTGATGCGCACGAGAAAATTTTTGGCGAACGCGACGCCGACGAAACCCAGCGCGTCGCCGTGCCGAAGCTGCCACGCGCCGACGATTTCGCGATACGCGATGTCGGACGCTATCCAATCGTGTGTGTAACTTTGACCGGGTGCGAGCGCCGCAGTCCGCGCGGCAGGGTCGTTCAAGGAATGGGGCTGGGGCAAGGTGGACGCGAGGGGTTGTCCCGCGTGATCGTATAGCGTCACTTGGGCGAGCGTCGTTTCGCGCATTTGCCGCGCGAGTGTGCCGAGCGATTTGCCCACCAGCCCAACGCCCACGCTTTTTCCGCGCGCATCGAAGATCGCTCCGGCGACGTATACGTAATCGCCGCGCTTGCCGCGCGCGATTCCGGCGTGCTTGTCCCCCGCCGAATCGGTCGCGCCTTGCAAGACGCGCTGAACGAACGGCAGTTGTTTGAACGAATCGTCGCCGCGTTGAAATTCGTACTCTTCGAGGTTTCCTTGCGCGCGTCGGTACAGCGAAAGCAAAGTGGCGCCTTGCCGGTCGAGCACGTGAATCACTTCTTCGCCGTTGTTGACGGCGACGGGGTAAATCAGTTCGCGCAAGCGTTCCGCGTCGCTCGCGTGAATCGCTTCGGGAATTCCCTCGGCGTAGGCGAGAACGCGTTGCGTCGCCAGCAGACGATTTTCTTCGCGCACCTTCCATTCGGACGCAAGTTTGCCCGCTTCGATCAATTGATTCACGTAGCGTTCTTCGATCGAATCGAAGACGACGCGCGTTCCGACGTACGCCGCGCCGATTGCCAACAGCAAAGCGAACAAAATATAGGGCAGGACGATCTTCGCGCGGAGGGACCACCACTGATTTGTTTTCATCTCGAATATTCTTGCGCTGCAGATTCTACGCAAGCCAGTAGACTCTTGGCGAGTCCTCACGATTCAGAATGTACCACAGGTCAGAACGAATGTCAAAGAAGGTTGACCGGCGCGGGTTTAGGGCTTTGTCAAAGTTGCGTGCGTGTGTCATTGCGAGGAGCGCGAAGCGGTTGCGACGAAGCAATCCCCGAGCGGCTTGGGGATTGCTTCGGACAAAAATCGTCCTCGCAATGACAATGACAAAACCCTGGCGCGGGTTTGAACATTCGTGCTATGTGTGATAGAATGGGGATTAGGGATTGGAGATTAGGGATTGGAGGTTGGGATGCGACAAGTCTACATCGCGCTCGCGCAGTTTCATCCGCGCTTGAACGAGCCGCAAAAAAATCTGGATCGAATGGGCGACATCATTGACCATATTTGCGCGGGGCAAAAAGTGAACCTGATCGTTTTTCCGGAACTTGCGACGACCGGTTACGAGTGCGGCGTCAAGTTCACCGAACTCGCGGAGCAAGCGCCGGGCTATACGATCGAAACGCTCGGCGCGCGCGCTGCGCGTCACGAAGCGCATCTCGCGTTCGGGATGGTCGTCAAGCACAAAGTCGAAAGCGTGATGTACGACGCGGCGATCTTGCTGGGACCCGATGGCGCGCTGATGGGACAATATCACAAAGTCCATTTGAAACCGGAAGAGCGTCCGATCTTTCGCGGCGGGTTTCGCTTCCCCGTTTTCGAAACGACTTTTGGACGGATTGGTTTGATGCTGGGCTGGGATATTGCATTTCCCGAAGCCGCGCGTTCGCTCGCGCTCGACGGCGCGGAACTGATCGTCGCTCCGGCGAATTGGGAAGCGCAGTCCATCGAGGAATGGCAGACGTACTTGCGCGCGCGCGCGCTCGAAAACGCGATGTTCGTCGCGGGCGCGAATCGGATCGGCGACGAGTACACGTACTCCTTCGGCGGCGCGAGCGCGGTGATCGCGCCGCGCGGCGAACAAGTCGCCAGCGTCGGACGCGACGACAATGATCGTCCGAAGGAGGCATACGCCATCGCCAAGATCGATCTGGACGACGTGAAAAAATATCGCGAGGAATTGCAAACGATGCAGAGTCGTCAACCGGCGGTGTATCGCGCGGTGGTGCGGAATTATTGAAGTAAAAAGTAAAAAGGCAAAAGGCAAAAGTCAAAATCAAAGGCAAAGGAGAGCGCGATGAAAAGAACAATGGTGTTTTCGGTTGTAATGTTGATTGTAATCGTCGCGTGCGCGCCGACCTCACCCCCAACCCCTCTCCTATCAGGAGAGGGGCAAAGGGGAGAGGTCACCGCGACGCCCGTGCCGCCAACCGCGACAGCGATTCCAAGTCCGACGCCTGTGCCGCCAACCGCGACGATTCCCGCGCCCACCGCGACGCGCGTGCCCGCGACGCCAACTCCACCCCTGCTCCCCTCCCCTACGAGGGGAGGGGCTGGGGGAGAGGTCGCAAATTGCGCGGCATCGAACACGCTCGAAGAACTCGGCGCGTGCATCGCCGCGAAAATGCCGCGCCGCGATACTTCCGGTTACGTTGTGCCGATCAAGCAAGTGCAAGACGCGTGGAAGATGGTGACCGCGCAAATGCTCGCGGGCAAATGCGACGACATCGTTCTGCCGGACAATTTGAAAATCGCGTACACGGTTGGCACGTTTACGGACAAGCAGAACAACGCGAGTTATTGCGTGCTGATGGAAACGCGCGACGAAAACAAGGACAATCGAATCGATCGCGCGTGGGGCACGTTCATCGTCAACAATCAACCGACGCGCGAGTTGAGCATCCAAGCGCCGCATCCGATTTACGACATCGCGACGGAAACGCAAGCGATGGCGGTGTTCAAGGGCGTGAACGCGCGCAGTTTTCTTTTGGCGGGCAGTCATCGCGACGCGAATCCCGCGCGCTCGACCTGCCAACCCACGAGTGGCGAAGGCGAAGCGGACGCGGCGCACAACGACACGAGTTTGTTTTTCATCGCGACGCAAGCGTTGTCCGATTATTACAACGCGAACGGCAAAGAGTGGACGGCGATCCAATTTCACGGAATGGGCACGTCGAGTTGTCCGGGCGTGGACGCGTTTCTGACGTATGGTTTTTCCGCGCCACCGAAACCCGGCGACCAGATTCTGGATTTGCGCGCGAAGATCGCGGCGCGCGATCAAAAGTGGGTTATCACCGTCCCCGGCGATTCGCCCGCGTGCAATCTGATCGGCGGCACGAATGTCGGCGGTCGCTTGCTGAACAATGTCCCCGCCGAGCAAGTTTGTTCGATTGGCGCGTCGGCGTACACCGGCAGGTTCATCCACATCGAACAGAAAACGAATTTGCGCGCGGCGATTGCGGATTGGATCGCGGCGATCAACGCGGTGTGGAAGTGAGTTGATAGACCTTCCAGGTCTCCAAGACCTGGAAGGTCTCACAGGAGCGCGACAATGCCCAAACCGATTACCACCAACACACTTTATTACGGCGACAATTTGGCGATTCTGCGCGAGTATCTCGCGGACGAGAGCGTGGACCTGATCTATCTCGACCCGCCGTTCAACTCGAATCGCTCGTACAACGTGCTGTTCAAAGACGAGCGCGGCGCGGAAGCGGACGCGCAGATCGAAGCGTTTGACGACACGTGGCACTGGGGCGAGAGCGCGGAGCGGACGTACGCCGAATTGGTGGAGCGCGCGCCGGAACGCGTCAGCGCGATGATTGGCGCGCTGCGGCAATTCATCGGCGCGAACCAGATGATGGCGTACCTCGTGATGATGGCGGCGCGGCTCGTGGAACTCCACCGCGTTCTGAAACCGACCGGCAGTTTATATTTGCACTGCGATCCGACCGCGAGTCATTATCTCAAGATCGTACTCGACACAGTTTTTGGTGGCGAGAATTTCGTGAATGAGATTATTTGGCAACGGACGAGTAGTCACAATGATTCCCGCAAATGGGGTGCAGTCCACGATACAGTCTTCTATTACGGCAAATCAAATAAAGTTGCTTGGAATGATGTATTTCTGGATTACGATCCGAAGTACATCAATGAATTTTACACGCGCAAAGATGAACGAGGTGTGTACCGGCTTGATCATATTATCCGAACAGCTTCAATGGGACCTCGCCCGAATTTATCATACGAGTACAAAGGGTTCAAGCCCGAATGGGGATGGCGTGTTGTGCGCGGAAAACTCGAAGCGTTGGATGCTGACAGTAGAATTGAGTGGAGCAAAAGTGGGCGCCCGTATCTGAAACGTTATTTGGATGAACAAAAGGGAACACCGATCAAATCGGTAATCACAGATATTCCTCCGTTGTCGGCTCAGCAGGGTGAGAAGCTTCCCTACCCAACGCAAAAACCGCTCGCGCTCCTCGAACGCATCATTGCCGCCAGCAGCAACGAAGGTGACATCGTGCTGGATCCATTTTGCGGATGCGGCACCGCCGTCGCCGCCGCGCAAAAACTAAAACGCAAATGGATCGGCATTGACATCACGCACCTCTCCATCGCGCTCCAGAAAAATCGGCTCAAAGATATGTTCGATCTGAAACCTGGGAAGGATTATCGCGTCATCGGCGAGCCGCAAGACCTGGGAAGCGCGCGCCAACTCGCGCGCGACAATCGTTACCAATTCCAATGGTGGGCGTTGTCGCTCGTCCAAGCGCGTCCCCTCGGCTCCCCCTCCCCTGCGACAACGGCGGAGAGCCGGGGCGGGGGTAAGAAAGGCGCGGATCGCGGCATTGACGGCGTCATCACCTTTATTGACGATCCGCGCGCCAAACCCAAGCGCGCGCTCGTTCAAGTGAAAAGCGGGCATACCAAATCCGGCGACGTGCGCGATCTGCGCGGCGCGGTCGAGCGCGAAGACGCGGCGGCGGGCATTTTCATCACGCTCGAACCGGCGACGCGCGAAATGGAGAAAGAAGCAATCGCCGCCGGGTTTTATCACAGCGCGCTCGTCCAGCGCGATTTTCCGCGTCTCCAAATTCTGACGATTGAAGAACTGCTCAACGGCGCGGACCCGAAACTGCCGATTGTGCGCGGCACGTTCAAGCAAGCCGCGCGCGTCAAAGAATCCGGCAAGCAGAAGAAAATGGAATTGTGAAAACCGATGTGATTTGTGGTATAATGGCTGAAGAAATTGAGTACGGAACGCGATCACAAATGTCGAATTTCGAGCAGTTGTTATTGCGGTGTCCAACCGCCCGCGTGAATGGGCGAAGGGATCAGCCGATATGTTAAAGCGACTTGTCGCATTTCTCACTCCGCCGATTTTTCAAGACGAAGAGCAAGCTCGCCTTGCCAGTTTGCTCAATACGATCTCGCTGGCGATTCTAGCGACCTTCATCGTATTTGGCGTCAGGGCGCTGTTTACTGCCAGCGCGTCGGCGCTCGCCTTGCAATCGGTCGTGCTGGGGACAGTGATCCGTGCGGTGGTCTTGTTCTTGATCCATCGGGGCAAACTTCGCTTTGCCAGTGGATTACTTTGCGCGACGCTCTGGGTAATCGTTACGACCGTCGCCGCGTTGTTTGGAGGCACCCATAGCCCCGGCATAGCCGGGTATGGCATCGTCATTCTCACGGCGGGTGTGTTGCTGGGAACGCGCGCGGGACTGCTCTTCACCGCGTTGAGCATCCTGGGCGTCATCGCGATCGCCCAGAATGAAAGCAACCCGCTCGTGCAGTTGCCGGTTCTGGCGATCCCACCCGCGCCGGCGTGGATGACCCAAACGGCGATCCTGCTCGCGCTGGCGTTCTTGTTGTTCCTGATGACGCGCAATCTGCGCGATACGCTGGCGCGCGTGAATCTGGTCGAGCGCGCGCAGCTGGAAACCAACCGCCAACTGATCGCGTTGCGCACGACCCTGGATCATCGCGCGGCGGAACTGGAGCGCGCCCAACAGCGGCTATTCGATTCCGAAAAAGTGTACGAGACGCTCGTCGAAAATTTGCCGACGAGCATCTTTCGCAAGGATCTGGAAGGGCGGTACACGTTCGTCAATCAACGGTTCTGTGACGAGTTGGGCAAAGCGCGCGAAGAGATTCTGGGCAAGACCGATTTCGATCTTTACCCCCGCGCGCGCGCCGAACAATATCGCGCCGATGACCGGCGGGTTCGCGCGGACGGCGCGATCTTCGAGACGGTCGAAGAGCAGAACATCTTGAGCGGCGAGCAGATTTTCGTCCAGATCGTCAAAACGCTCACCCGCGATGCCGAGGGTAGCCGCACCGGGATTCAAGGGATCCTGTGGGATGTCACCGAACAAAAGCGCGCCGAACTGGTGTTGCGGCAATCGCGTGACGAACTCGAAAAACTCGTTCAGGCGCGGACGGCGCAACTGGCGCACGAACAGGATTTGCTGCGCGAAAGCGAACAACGCTTACGCACCATCACCGAGGGGACGCAGGCATTGTTGGTGAGTGTGGACGCGCAAGGGCACTTTACCTATGCCAACGATGCCACGGCAAAAGCGGTGGGCTACGCGGACGCCGCCGACCTCATCGGGAAACCGTACTTGCACTTTATTTATCCGGCGGATCGCCAGCAGACCTCGGAAGCGTACCTCCAACAAGTGAAGACGCGCCAGTCATCTTCCTTTCGCGAATTTCGAATCGTTGATACCGCCGGCAACGTCAAGTGGTTTAGTTTTCTCGCCAATCTGGTGCTCCAAGACGATCGCGTGATCGGTCAGACCGGCGTCGCGCAGGATATTACCGAACGCAAACGCGCGGAGGCAGCGCTCCAGCGCCGCGCGAACGAATTCGCCGCGTTGTACGAAACGACGCGCGATCTGGCGACGCAACAAAACTTGCCCACGCTGCTCCGCTCGATTGTCGAACGCGCCGCGACGCTACTCGCCGCCCCCGGCGGTTCGATCTATCTCTACGATGCCGCGCGAGGCGATCTGGAAGTGATGCTGTCAACGGATACCGCGCTCCCCGTCGGCACGCGTTTGCGGCTGGGGGAGGGGATGGCGGGGCGCGTCGCGCAAACGCGCGAACCGCTGATTGTGGCGGATTATCGCGTCTGGCTTCATCGTTCCACCCAGTTCGACGGTATGCCGATTCGAGCGGTCGTCGAAGTGCCGATGCTTTCCGGCGGCGAGTTGGTCGGCGTCTTGGCGGTCAGCGAAATGAATGACTCGACGCGTCAATTCGACGATGCGGACGTGCGCCTCTTGTCGCTCTTTGCGGGGCAAGCCGCGAGCGCGGTGCGCAATACGCGCTTGTTCGCCGCCGTTCAGCAAGAGTTGGCGGAACGCAAGCGCGCCGAGCAGGAAACGCGGCAAAGCAATCAGGAACTCGCCGCGCTCAACCAGATCGGGCAAGCGCTCAGCAGACTCGCGCAACCGACCGAGATTCTCGAATTGATCTTCACGACGATCGGGCAGGTGCTGGACAACCGCAATTTCTACATCGCGTTGTACGACGAAGCGAATCGGCAGATTAGTTTTCCCATTTACACGATTGACGGCACGCGCCGCAACGTCGCGTCGCGCACTTTTAGCGATGGCTTGACCGAATACATCATCACGAGCAAGGCGCCCTTGCTATTGCCCCGCGACGTCGAGGCGCAGATCGCGCGGCTGGGCTATGTTGCCAAGGGACAACCCGCCGAGTGCCTGCTCGCCGTCCCAATGCTGGTGGGCGACAAAGTGATTGGCGTGATCACCGTTCAGGATTACGAAAAGCCAGAGGTCTACAATCGAAGACATTTGGAATTGCTCTCTACCTTCGCGGCGCAAGCGGCGGTCTCGGTCGAAAACGCGCGCTTGTTCGCCGCCGTTCAGCAAGAGTTGACGGAACGCAAGCGCGCCGAAGAACGGGCGCGCCTGCAAGCCACGCGCCTGCAAATCGCCGCTCAGGTCGCCCGCACGGTCACTTCGATTCTCGACCCCGAACGAATTCTCCCGCGCGTCGCCGATTTGATTCGCGAACGCTTTGGCTATTACCATGCCGGAGTTTTCCTCACGGAGGAATCGGGCGAGTGGGCGGTCTTGACCGCGTCGAGCAGCGAGACCGTGAGTCACGAACTCGAAGGCGTGATGAAACTCCGGGTCGGCAAAGAAGGAATGATCGGATTCGTCGCGCAAACCGGGCAAGCGCGCGTGGCGCAAGATGTCGCCGCCGATGACGCGTACCTCGCGCATCCCGCTTTGCCTGCCACGCGCTCAGAAGCCGCCTTGCCGTTGAAAATTGGCGATGCGGTCATCGGCGTGCTGGATGTGCAAAGCAAGGAGCCAGACGCCTTTCCGCCGGACGCCATTTCGATTCTCACGACGATTGCCGACCAAATCGCCATCGCGATCCAGAACGCGCGCCGGCACGCCGCGACTCAACAGCGCGCGCAAGAACTGGAGCGTCAAGCCGCGCGAAACACGAATGGAGAGAGGCGCACGAGCCATTAGCGTTGTGAACCAGGATTCCTTCACCGTCCAACCCTTTTCGGCGCGGCGGCAAGTGGTGGCGGACAGTTTGGCAATTGGCGCGCGGCGGCATATCGTTCACGGTTTGCTGGAGGTGGACGTGACGCACGCGCGTCAGTTTTTGCGCGCACCAAGCGCGCACGAGCGAAAGACTCTCGTTCACCGCGTTCATCGTCGCGTGTCTGGCGCGCGCGGTGGTGGAGTTGATCGAAAGTGGTGTCAACGAATTTTGAAACGAATAAACGAATTGCAATACGCACCACGCATCACGAAACAAGGAGTTTTCCCATTGAACACGATTGACCTCCGCAGCGATACTGTAACTTTGCCCACGCCACAAATGCGCGCGGCGATGGCAAACGCGCAAGTCGGCGACGACGTGATGGGCGAAGACCCCACCGTCAATCGCTTGGAAGAAATCGCGGCGTCGCGAATAAAAAAAGACGCCGCGCTTTTTGTCGCGAGCGGGACGATGGCGAACCTGGTCGCGCTGCTGACGCATTGCGCGCGCGGCGACGAAATCATCGTCGGCGACAAGGCGCACTCGTTCATCAACGAAGTCGGCGGGATGGCGGCATTGGGCGGAATCATTCCGCGCACGATCCCGAATCAGCCGGACGGCACGCTCGCGCTCGGCGACATCACCAACGCGATTCGCGGCGACAATGTGCATTGGCCCCCCACGAAACTGATCGCGCTGGAGAACACGCACAATGCGTGCAACGGCTCGCCGCTGACACCCGAATATCACAAAGCGGTGTCCGATCTCGCGCACGCGCGCAATCTGCGCGTTCACACCGACGGCGCGCGCATTTTCAACGCGGCGGTCGCGCTCGGCGTACCGGCGTCTGAGTTCACGCAGTACACCGATTCGATTTCGTTTTGTCTATCCAAGGGCTTGAGCGCGCCAGTCGGCTCGCTCTTGTGCGGAACGCGCGAGTTTATCGCGGAGGCGCGACGTCAACGCAAGATGGTCGGCGGGGGAATGAGGCAAGCGGGGATCATCGCGGCGGCGGGCATCGTCGCGCTGGAAACGATGGTGGAGCGGCTCGCGGACGATCACGCGAACGCGCGGCGACTCGCGGAAGGTCTCGCCGCGATTCCGGGCATCGCGCTCGATCCCGCGCGGATGAAAACGAACATCGTCTTTTTCGATCTGACCGGCGCGCTGACCGCGCGGCAACTCGCGGAACGCGCCGCGCGCGATGGCGTACTGATCGGCGTGAACGGCGAGCGCAGAATTCGCGCGGTGACGCATTGCGGGATCGCGCGCGAGGACATTGAGACCGCGCTGCGCGTAATTAATCGCGCGATGAAATAATCTCGAATTGTCATTGCGAGGAGCGTTTTTCGCGACGAAGCAATCTCCAAGTTGGAAGTTGGGGATTGCTTCGCCGCTTCGGCTCGCAATGACACGACGAACTATTCGCGGATCACCTTTGTCTGTCTACTGTCTACTGTTGACTGCTAAATATACAGCCGCTCCGGATCAATCTCCTCCCGCAACAAGCGCAACTCCTCCCCGCTCGGCGGATCGTTCACGCCGACAGTTTCCGCGATTAGCAATTCAAATCCTGTGTTCGCGATCACATCGTCAACCGTCACGCCCGGATGTGTCGCGAGCAAACGCATCCGCCGCGTCGCCGGATCGAAATCCATCAGCGCGAGCGTCGAGACGACGTTCACGGGTCCGCTATCGCGCGGCAAGCCCGCGCGTTCGCGCGCGCCGACGCCGGTCAGATAACCCGGCGTCGTGATGAAATCCACTTGCGGCACGAATCGCCGCGTGTCGTGTTGCATAATCGCGACCGTCTTCCAGCACAAACTTCCCACGTCATTGCCGCCGCCGCTGCCGGGCAAACGCGCGCGCGGATGATCGTGCGCGCCAATCGTCGTGCTGTTCAAGTTGCCGTACGGATCGATCTGCGCGCCGCCGATGAAACCGTAATCAATGAACCCGCGCTGCGCCGTCTCCATAATGTCGCAAATGCCGGACGCGGCAATCGCTTTGTGAAACGTGCGCGCGCCGCCGACCATATTCGGCAGTTTCTCGAAGATCGCACCCGTGCCGCCGAATTCGAAAATTGGGACGACGCCGGGCGCGCGCGTCTTGATCGCCAGCATCGCCGCTAGCATCGGAATTCCGGTGCCGATGAACGCGGTCGTCCCATCCTGAAACAACCGCGCCGCGACGCAGATCATTAGCTCGGATTTAGAGTAGGATTGGTTGGGCATTAGCATCTCCATTGTCATTGCGAGGAGCGTTGTTTGCGACGAAGCAATCCCCAAGTTGCTCGGACGCCTACGGCGGCTTCGCCGCTACGCGGCTCGCAATGACACTTATTCGCGTTTCTCGCGCCGCGTCACCAACTCCGCCAAGCGCGTCTCACCAATCAGATCGAGATACGCGCGCTGGTCCGGCACGTTGTAAACGTACTTGTCCAGATACGCTTGCGCGCCCTCGGCGGTTTGGCTCGCGTCGATCCATTCGCGATAGACGGCGTCGTCGCGCTCGTAGACATACGCCATTTCGCCGGGATGCGAACCGAACGGCGCGGGCACGACCGCATCCACGAGATAGTACGGGATGATCGTGCGGTCGGGGGATTTGCGAATTTCTTCGGTGGAGATGATTTCTTCCGCGCTGAGGATCACGCGCTTGCTCGCGCGCGCCATTTCGAATGCAAAGCCGGTGATGCCGTCAATTTGCGCGTTGCCGAATTTATCGGCGCGGTGAACGTGGATCAACGCGACATCGAGGATGAGCGCGGGAAGCAGGCACACTTGCATTCCGGTGAACGGATCGGTTACGATCTTTGCCGCGCTGTATTCGAATGTGTCGGAGCCGAGCATCGCGCGCGTCGCGATGAATGGCACACCCATCGCCGCGGCTTTCATCCGCCACGTGATCGCGCCGTTCGACCACTCGACGCACGTTTCGATTTGCCCGGACTCGACCGCGCGGCGAAATGCGGACGACGTGCCGAAGACTTCGAATCCGACGTAGGTGAGATCGATCTTTTTCACCAGCCCCGCGCCGATCCAGAGATCGAGTTCGAGGACGCCTTGCCCGCAGACGCGCAAATCTTTTTTCCGCTGGCGAATCACTTCGCGCGTGAGCGACATCGGACAGCGCACCGTGCCGTACAATTCCGTGCCGATGTAACAGCCGTCGGTGACGAAACGACTCACCGCCTCCGCGTCGCTCATCACCTTGTCCACGAGTTGGCGCGATTTTTGCGCGCGGTTCCATTCGCGGAACGCTTCCAGATCGGGCGGCTGGATCAATTCGCCGCGACCGTGTGCGATCACTTGCATCGTTGGATTCCTCCTCCCTGAGGATAGAGATCAGAGGTCAAAAGTCAGGGGGCAGAGACCCAATCTCGAATCTCTAATCTCCAATCTCGATTCTACCACGCCGCGCGTACAAGTCAAATCCTGGTGATTACCCACAAGTGTCATTGCGAGCACGTTCGCTTCGCTCAGTGTAAACTCCGCGAAGCAATCTCCTTGCAACTCGGGGATTGCTTCGTCGCAAAAAAAACGCTCCTCGCAATGACACTTTGGAGTTATGGGTAATCACAAGTCAAATCGGGCTTGAATCCTATTGACACACTGATTTCCCTGAAGTAGAAAAGACTGGCAAGTATTCAGACTAGCGAATTGGACTCCAGGCGGAACTGGAGTAGATTGTTTGTGCCACAAACGATCTTCTCTCAGGAACGCCACGGAGTCCGA
>Ga0194127_10002716_pt1 | contig 23591 bp, 20 predicted proteins | sample TA2KigC100mmetaG_FD_148624 | JGI IMG/M metagenome (GOLD analysis project Ga0194127, IMG submission 148624) | Freshwater microbial communities from Lake Tanganyika, Tanzania - TA2015036 Kigoma Deep Cast 100m | ecosystem: Environmental > Aquatic > Freshwater > Lake | place: Tanzania: Lake...
CGTCGGCGGCCCCGAACTGCTGGGCGGCATCCGCGAGTACGCCGCGGACCAGTTCGGCCCGATGGCCGCGCTCGTGTTCGAGCGCTGGGGCATCCGGGGCCCCGCGGACTTCGGCGAGATCGTGTTCAACCTGGTCGACGCGGAACTGCTGAGCCGGCGCTCCTCCGACACGCGGCTCGACTTCGTCGACCACATCGACTTCCGCGAGGCGTTCGCGAAGAAGCACCGCGAGGCGCTCGAGCGCATCGCGGCGCGCTGAGGGCGCGTTTCCGCGGCCCGGGCTGGCAACGGCCGCCCGAGGCCATCGCGCGGTCGGGCGCCTACAACCGCACGCTGACGCCGTTCGGCTTCCAGAACGAGGAGCGCACCTACTGGGAGGCGCCGGAAGTCTACGCGGCGATGTCGCCGTTCGCGCACGCGGATCGCGTCGGCGAGCCGCTGCTGCTGATCCACGGCGCCGACGACGACAACTCGGGCACCTTCCCGCTGCAGAGCCAGCGGCTGTTCGCGGCCATCAAGGGCCACGGCGGCACGGCGCGGCTCTGCCTGCTGCCGCACGAGGGCCACGGCTACCGCGCGCGCGAGAACGTGCTGCAGTGCCTCGCCGAGATGTGCGGCTGGCTCGACCGGCACTGCGGCCCGGTGGGCCCGCCGGCGAAGTGAGGAACGGCTACTTCGGCGCGCCCTGCCCCGGGGCCCGGCGCTGGCCCGGCTCGAGCGCGTGCTCGATCTTCGGCCAGCGGTCGCCGTAGACGAAGTCGGGCGACTGCTCGGCGTCGTGGCAGGCGACGCAGGCCGGCGACGGCGTGCCCGCGCCGACCTTGCCGAGCCGCACCTCGCCGTCCGACTCGACGTGCGCGAGACCCGCGCCGTGGCAGGTCTCGCAGCCCACCGCGGCGAGGTGCGGCGTCGCGGCCGGGCCGACGAACCCGGACCGTTCGCCGTAGCCGACCACGTGGCAGCCGACACAATCGGGGTACGCGGTGACGGGCCAGCCGTAGCGTTTCGGCTCGGCCTCGGCCCGTTCGAGCGTCTGCCAGGCCTGTGCATGGCGCGACTTCTGCCACGCCGCGTAGGCGGTCGGGTGGCAGGACTCGCAGGCGCGCGAGCCCGTGTAGGTCGAGCCGTTCGCGGTCGGCCGCTGCTCGGCCATCGCGGCGAGCACGGAGTCCGCGCGGACCTGCTCGCGGTGGCTCAGCAGCATCTGCTTGACGTCGGGGTCGCCGCCGCCGCCCGGCAGCGTCCTGCTGCCGACCAGCGGCACGATCTCCTGGCCCAGGCGCGGACCTTCGGGCAGCCGCGCGAGCGTGAGGTCGAGCAGCATGCGGCCGCGCGTGCCCGGGAAGGCGATCGGCACGCCGTCCAGGCGCTCCGGCCGCGGGCCGGGATCGGTGTAGCCGTGGTCGAAGCACAGCACGAGGTCGGGCTTCGGCTGCAGCACCGTCACCAGCTCGCGCGTGCGCAGGTCGCCGTCGTGCACCAGCAGCACGCGCAGCGTCGCGGGGTCGGCGCCGCGCAGGCCGAGCGCGTAGGCCTCGACGGGCGGCACGATCCGCACCGGGGCGCCGTCGCGCGGCGCGTCCGCGGGCAGCCGCACGGTGAAGGACAGGATGCGGACCTTCGTGCCGCGCACGTCCTTCTCGACGAACGGCACGCCGGGCCAGCCGGGCTCCGCACAGCGCAGGTCGGTCGCCACCACGGGGCGGCCCTGCAGCAGCGCGCACCACTCGGCGAACGGCAGCGCGAGGTCGTTGCGGCCCACGCCGAGGGCATCGTAGGGGTGCTGCATGTCGAACAGCACCGCGAGCGCCGTGTAGGCCTTGCGCAGGTCGAGTTCGGTCGCGCCCGCGACGAGGTCGCCGCCTTCGACGAGCAGATCGTGGCTCCGCTGTTCGCCGAGGTGCTGCAGGCGGCGCGCGAGGCCGCCGAGCTGGCCGCCAGCGCAGCCGCACGGTTCGAGCCGGCCCAGCAGCGACCCCGACACGACGAGGCGGATCCGGTCCGCGATCGCCGCGGGCGCGGCCGGCGGGTCGGCGGGGCGGCCGCAGGCGGCGAGCAAGAACCAGAGGGGCAGGCAGGTCCGGATCATGGAGCCTTGGTGGGAAACGCGACGAGTTCGACGGACAGGAACGGGCCGGCGGCGCCGCCCTTGGTCAGCACGATCCTGCCGCGGAAGCCCGCCGGATGGCCGCCGAGGTAGCGCACGAACATGCGCTGCTGGCCCGGTACGGTCGGCACCGGCGCGAAGGTGACCGCGAAGACCGCGCGCGCGTCGCGGCCGTCGGCGTCGACGAGTTCGTGCACCGTGAATCCGGCCGTGCGCGCCGGATCGTGGTCGCGCAGCAGCAGGAACTGGCTGCTGGCCTCGTCGGGCCGTTGCTCGCGGCGCAGGTCGGCCCGCAGCGACAGCTTGGCCATCGGCAACGCCTCGAGGTCGGGCACGACCTTCCATTGCACGCCGACGTTGACGCAGTAGCCCGACGGCAGGTCGGTGCCGATCGTCAGCAGCGCAACGTGGTTGCCGGGGGTGCTCGGGCGGCAGCGGGCGCGCAGCAGCCAGTGGTCGCCGGCGCGTTCGAGCACCGGCTCGATCGCCGGGTCGCTGGAGGTGGCTGGGCCGAACACCACGCCGGGATGCGCGGCGTCGCCGCGCAGCGTCGTCACCAGCTCGGGCGAGCTCGACTGCGGCACGCGGCCGAAGTCCAGCGCCGCGAACGGCTGCAGCAGCACGGGGCACTCGATGCCGAACCGCGCCAAGAGCGGCCATTGCAGGCGCTGTGAGCCGTCGCGGTCGTGCACGGGCTGCAGCAGCACGTGGCCGCGCACCGTCGTCGGCGGCAGGTCGACCGGGTCCTTGGGCAGCGTGTCGATCACGACGCGCGCGACCAGCGTCTCGTCGGCGGTGGGGGCGTTCGTCGACCACGGCGAGCCGTCGAGAGCGCGCTCGGTGCCGTTGCGGTGGCGCAGCAGCAGGGTCGCGTGGCCGCACGAGCAGTCGAGGTGGGCGCGCAGCGGCACGCAGTCGATGCCGAGCCGGCGCACGTCGAACACGTAGTCGAACTGGCGCGCCTCGCCGTGCGGGATCACGCCGAAGTCGTGTTCGACCGGTGGTGGCGGCTGGGCAGGACGGGGCTGGCCCGCGCCGCCGCGCGCTGTTCCGGGGTCGCCGCAGCCGCCGAGGCAGAGGCACAGCAGGCAGGCGAGCGGACCGCGCATGGCGCAGATAGTAGGCCGGCCTGCGGCGGCAACCAGTCGGCGGGCAGGTTGCACGCGGCCGTACAGACCCGCGGCCGCGCCCGGGTGGAGGCGCGGCCGCGAGCGGCTGCCAGGGTGTCCAGGAGCACCCACGACGAGTGCCCGTGCCCTGCTTCGCAACCCACGGGCCAGGTGGGGGCGCCCGCCGGCAGCCCGAGGCGCGCCGTTGCCATCGGAGGCCGCGCCCCTGGCCGGCGACCGGAGCCCGGTGGCGCGGCCCCGGGTGGGGCGGCAGCACCATGGCGGTCCTGCCATGGTGGGTGCGGATCAGCCGGGATGGCCGTGCCGGCGCAGCTTCCGGTGCAGGGTCGTGTAGTCGATGCGCAGCGCGCGCGCGGCCGCGGCCTTGTTGCCCCCACAGGCGGCGAGGGTCTGCTGCAGGATCCGCGCTTCCAGCGCTTCGCTGGCGGCGCGCACGCGGTCGGCGAGCGAACCGCCGCCGGCCGGGCCGGGATCGATCTCGGCGCCGCCCGGACCAGCACCGCCGGCCGCGCCGAGGTCGCAGTCGTCGATCTCGCTGGCGCCGCAGCACAGCACGGCCCGGCGCACGGCGTTGCGCAGTTCGCGCAGGTTGCCCGGCCACGGCCGGCGCTGCAGCAGCAGTTCGGCCTCCGCCGTGAACCCCGTCACGTTGCGGCCCATCTCCTGGTTCGCTTCGGCGAGGAACCGGCGCGCGAAGTGCGGCACGTCCTCGGGACGGTCGCGCAGCGCGGGCAGCTGCAGCACGAACTCGGCGATCCGATGGTAGAGGTCGATGCGGAAGGTCCCCTGCCGCACCGAGCCGGCGAGGTCGCGGTTCGTCGCGCACAGCAGGCGCGCGTGGAACGGCACGGGCTCGGTGCCGCCGACCGGGGTCACCGCGCGCTCCTGCAGCGCGCGCAGCAGCTTCGCCTCGAGCGGCAGCGGCAGGTTGCCGATCTCGTCGAGGAACAGCGTGCCGCCGTGCGCCATCTGGAACAGGCCCGGCCGCGCGCGGTCGGCGCCGGTGAAGGCGCCCTTCTGGTGGCCGAACAGCTGGCTCTCGAGCAGCGGCTCCGGCAGCGCGCCGCAGTCGACCGCGACGAACGGGCCGCTGGCCAGCGGCGACAGCGCGTGGATCGCGCGCGCGGCGACCTCCTTGCCGGTGCCCGACTCGCCGCACAGCAGCACCGCGAGCGACGTCTGCGGCGCGACGAGCTCGATGTCGGCGCGCAGTTGCCGCGCGAGGCGGCTCCTGCCGAAGTCGGCCGGGCGGGCGCCCGCGCTGCGCAGCCGCTGCACCTCGGCCCGCAGCGCGCGCTGCTCGGCCGCGCGTTGCACCGACAGCAGCAGGCGCTCGGGGTCGTAGGGTTTGGCCTGGTAGTCGTAGGCGCCCTCCTTGATCGCGCCGACCGCGGTCGCGAGGTCCTCGACCGCGCTCAGCAGCACGACCGGCAGATCGGGGTCGCTGCCCCGGATCCGGCGCAGCAGTTCGGTGCCCGGCAGCCGCGGCATGCGCACGTCGCTGAGCACGACGTCGAACGGCCGCTCGGCGAGCCGCGCGAGCGCTTCGTCGCCGTCGCCGGCCTCGTCGACCGCGAAACCCGCGTCCTCGAACAGCCCGCGCAGCACCCAGCGCAGGTCCGGTTCGTCGTCGACGATCAGCAGGTGCCGGCCCGGCATGCGGCCTCCTCGGCCTGCGGGGTGGTCGCCGCAGCTGGCGCGGCGGGCAGCAGCAGCAGCGCGCGCGCACCGCCGCGGTGCCGCGGGAACAGGCCGAGCCGGCCGCCGAGTTCGCCGGCGATCCGGCGGCAGCTCAGCAGGCCGAGTCCGGTGCCGCCGGGTTTGGTCGTGAAGAACGGCTGGAACAGCTGCTCGCGGACCGGCCCGGGCAGCCCCGAGCCGCGGTCCTCGACCGCGAGCACGGCCGCCGGTGCGCGGCCGCGCCAGCGCCGCGTGCGCAGCACGACGGTGCTGCCGGGAGGCGAGGCCTGCAGGGCGTTGAGCAGCAGGTTCAACAGGGCCTGCGCGAGCAGCGCGCGGTCGACGTGGACCGGCGGGTCCTCGCCGGCTGGCGCGCGCAGGTCGAAGCCGACCCGCCGCCGCGCTCCTTCGATCTGCAGCAGGTCGAGCACTTCCTGCAGGACCTCGCGCGCGGCGACGGGCGCCGGCGCGCTCGCGCGCGGGCGGCCGAGTGCCAGCAAGGCGCCGATCGTGCGGTCGGCCTTCTCGACGTTGCGCCGGATCACGTCGGTGTGCGCGGCGACCTCCTCGGCGCCGCGCTGCCGGCGGCACAGCGACTCGGCGGTGCCCTTGACGATCGTCAGCGGATTGCGCAGGTCGTGCGCGATCGTCGCGGCGAGTTCGCCGAGGATCGCGCGCCGGTCGGCTTCGACGAGCCGCTGTTCGAGGTGCGAGCGCGTGGTCTCGGCGACGCGCAGCGCGCCGGATTGCCGCGCCACGTCGGCGCCGAGCCGCCGGTGGCTCTCGACCACCTGCGGGATCCACAGCATCAGACCGTAGGCGAGCAGCGTCGTGCCGAGCAGCGCCATGGCGCCGTGATCGCAGGCGAGGCGCAGCCAGACCGCGAACGCGTGGTCGCGTTCGAAGCCACCGAAGTGGATCACGGCGGACGCCGTCGCCGCGAGCCACAGCACGAGGAACCCCGCGCAGACGAGCCGCATGGCGTCGCTGCGCAGGGGGCCGCTGCGGCGCGCGGTGCACTGGAAGAACCAGAACAGCAGCGCGAAGTAGGCGGGGCGGACGAGCACCGGCAGCGCCGCCGGCGGGGACGGCCACGCCAGCAACACGGTCAGCACGGTCAGCAGGGTGCAGCTCGTGCGCGCGCCCGGCAGGTTCGCCAGGTGTTGCGTCCCGAGGGCCGGGTTCGGCGGTTCCGCCATGCCGTCGCTATCGGCACGGCGAGGCCCGGTGCCCGAGCGGCGCCGTGTGCGGCCGCGGTCAGGGCTGCCCGTGCGCGACCCGCGCGGGACCGCGCTGGCCCAGCTCCCTCGCCAGCTGCACCACCGCGGGCTGCAGCAGCGGCCCCGGGCACTCGGTCGGCTTGAAGTCGCGGTGGCAGTAGATCGCGTCGGCGCCGAAGTCGTAGCGCTGCAGCAGGTCCTGCACCAGCGCGCGCAGCGCCGCGACCTGCGCCCGCGACGGCGCCTGGCCGGTGCGGCCGCGCACGAAGTTGCCGAGCACGCAGATGCCGATGTTGCCGACGTTGTTGCGGCCCTCGGCGTGGGCGCCCTGCCACCGGACCTCGCGCCCCTGCCAGACGCGGCCGGCGGGGTCGATCAGGTAGTGGTAGCCGATGTCGGCCCAGCCCGACGACTGCATGTGGTCGCGCTGGATCCGCTGGATCTGCGCGGCGGAGGTCGCCGTCTTCGTGTCGCGGAAGTAGACGGCCGAGTGGTGGATCGTCAGCCGCGTCGGCCGGCCCATCGGTTCGAGGTCGCGGCGGTTCGGGGCGGCTGCCCGCCAGGCCGAACGCGGCTGCACCGCGAGGTCGGCGAGCGAGACGGGATCCGGCGCTTCCGTGGCGGGCGCGATCTCCCGGAGGCGCCGCTGCAGTTCGGGGTCCAGCGCGAGCGCGCGGGCGCGCTCGAGGTCGTAGTTGCCGTAGCCGGGCGTGCCCTTGCGCGCGTAGGCCAGGGCGCGCAGGTAGCGCGCGAACGCCTCCTCGTTGGCCGACGGCCGCACCGGCCCGTAGAGCACCTCCGCCGTCGCGTCGATCGCGGCCGCCGGTTCGCCGAGGCGCAGTTCGAGGAACGCGGCGCGCAGCCGCGCCGGGATCGTGCGGTGGCGCGCCAGCAACTCGAGTTCTTGCGCGGGATCGCCGGCCGGCTCGGCGAGGATCGTCGTCGCGGAGACTGCCCTGGGCACGGCGCCGTCGCGCGGTGCGGTCCGGGGACCGGGAGCCGCGCACGCCGAGACCAGCAACAGGACCACGGACAAGGACCACCGGGAACCCCGCGATCGCGGAGCACCGGCGCACCGGCAGGGGAATCGCACGAACCGGACCTCCTGCGGCCCGTCGCCACCGGCATGGTGGACCGCGGACCGCCGCCGGGCCGGAACCCTATCCGCCGGGCCCGGTGGCCGCCAGGGGTGTGCTGGCGCCCGCCGACGCGCGGGGCGCGCCGCGGTCGGCCCGCCGCACTTCAGGCGCAGGGGCACCGCCGGCCGATAGAGACCTGGAACTGCGAGGACCACAGCATGCACGCCCAGGTCGTTCTCACGCTCACCGGTCCGATGGACCACTTGCGGCTCGTCTGGCAGACCGGCGAGACGCTGCTCGCGTCGGCGCCGTTCGACGAGGATCCCGAGGGCAATCGCTACAACGTGCTGCTGGCGCTGCAGGAGATGGTCACGAACGTGCTGCGGCACGCCTACGGGCTCGACGAGAGTCAGCCGATCGAGGTGACGTTCACGCTGACCGAGGACCGGCTGCGGGTGTGCCTGCGCGACCACGGGCCGCCGTTCGACCCGCTGAGCTACGACAAGGGCGAGGTCGCGGAGGGGACCATGCCGACGGCATGCGGTGGGCTCGGCATCCACATCGCGCGCATGGTGATGGACGAGATCGACTACCGGCGGGAGAACGGCTGGAACGTGCTGTGCATGGAGAAGGGCATCCGCGTGGCCGCCAAGGCCTGAGGCACCTGCGATGCTGAGTCCGGGTTCCGACGCCTTGCTGGCCGCCATGCCGGGAGCGCTCGACGAAGTCCTCGTGCGCGTCCTGGACGCCGGCGGCACGCAGATCGCCAGCTACGGCACCGCCGGCGCGGGCGCCCGCGCCGAGCGGCGCTGCACCCTGCCCCAGGGGCTGGTCGTCGCGTCCTTCCCGGCACGCGAGGCCGCCGTTGCGGCGCTGGTGGAGTCGCTGCTGGCCATGGTCGGCCAGTGCGAGTGCCTCGAGAGCGACATGGAGAGCATGAACGCGAGTTCGCTGCTGCTGCTCGACCAGGTCGCGATGCTCACCGAGACGCTGCCGCGGTTGCCCGCCGGCACCGACGAGCGCGACATCGCGCTGCTCGGCGCCCGCGCCTGCCTCGTCGCCGCGAGCGTGCAGCAGGTGATCTACCTCGCCAACCACCAGGGCCAGGGCGTCTGCGAGGTGCTCGTGCACTGCCACGCCGACGAGTCGGCTCCGGCCGGCGGGACCGCGCTCGAGACGCTGCAGCCCGCCGACCAGGGCTTCCTCGCCGCGGTGCTGGCGCGCGCCGAGGGCGTGGTGCCCGAGACCGTGCCCGCGGGACGGCGCCTGGGCGCACCCGGTTCGCCGGAGCACCTCGCGCACGGCCAGATGCTCGGTGTGCCGGTGACCTACGGCGCGGGCGACAAGCGCGTGCTGCTCGGCGCGCTGCTGCTGGTCGACAAGCGTGCGACGCAGTTCTCGACGGAGGACCAGCTCGGCAACGTCGAGGGGCAGGTCGCGGAGTCGTTCGCGGCGATGCTCGGGGCGGTGCTCGGCGCGCGCAAGACCGCCGAACTCGGCAAGGAACTCAGCCTCGCGCGCGAGATCCAGCGGCAGATCCTCCCCGAACGCGCCGTGGCGATCCAGGGCTTCGACGTCGCGGCCGACTACCAGGCCTGCGGCGCGGTCGGCGGCGACTACTTCGACTACGTGCCGCTCGCCGACGGCCGCACGCTCGTCGTCGTCGCCGACGTGTCGGGCCACAACCTCGCTTCGGGCATGATGATGGTCAGCGCGCGCGCGACGCTGCGCACGCTGGCGTCGGTGCGCCGGGAACCGGCGCCCGTCTTCGCCGACCTCGCCGCCGCGATGTTCGAGGACCTGCGGCGCACCGAGCGGTTCCTGACCGCCGCCGCCGTCGCGGTGCGCGCGGGCGAGCGCGAGGTCGAGTTCGTCGGCGCGGGGCACAACGACCTGCTCGTCTACCGCCTGGCGACCGACCGCGTCGAGAGCGTCCCCAGCGACGGCACGATCCTGGGTTTCGTGCCCGAACCGATCTTCCGGTCGCGGCGCATCGAGTTGTCGCCCGGCGATTGCCTGCTGCTGTTCACCGACGGCATCACCGAGGCGATGGACGTCACCGGCGAGATGTTCGGCGACGCGCGGCTCGCGGCGCTGTTCACCCAGTTGGCCTACGGCCGCACCGCGCGAGGCATCGTCGACGGCCTCGCCCACGAACTGCAGACGTTCCGCGGCGGCCAGGCCGGCCGCGACGACGTCACGGCCGTGGTGATCCGCTGCGTCGGCACAGGGGGGAGACGATGAGCCGGCGCCGGATCCTGGTCGTCGACGACGAGCCGTTCATCTGCCGGTCGCTGACGTTCGTGCTGCGCAAGGACAACTACCTCGTGTTCGAGGCGCGCAACGGCGAGGAGGCGCTCGCGGCGATCCGTGAGCACAAGCCGGACCTCGTGTTCCTCGACGTGATGATGCCGAAGATCAACGGTTTCGAGGTCACCGCGCAGGTGCGCGCCGACCCGGCCCTCGCGAACGTCAAGATCGTCCTGCTGACCGCCAAGGGGCAGGACTGCGACCGCGAGGTCGGCAAGACCGCCGGTGCGAACGACTACATGACGAAGCCCTTCAGCCCGACGAAGATCCTCGAGCGGGCGCGGGAGATCCTCGGGCCGGGTTAGACGCGGTGCCGCGGGCCGCGCGCGGGTAGGCTCCGCACCGCCATGTCCTCGCGTGCCCGTCTGCCGTGGCTCTGGTTGCCCGCGCTGCTGGCGCTCGGATGGCACTGGCCCGTGCTCGCGCACGGCTTCCGCAGCGACGACTTCCTGACGGTCTACTACCTCGATCGCGACGCGGGGACCGTGCAGTGGGGGCGCGTGTTCGAGGAATGGGTGCGGCCGTGGTTTTGCGTGCGCGACCTCTACCGGCCGCTGGTCAGCCTGACGCTCGGGCTCAACTGGGCCTGCGGCACCGCGCCGTTCGGTTTCCACCTGCTCAACGTGCTGCTGCTCGCGGGGACGGCGACCGCCGTCGCGGCGGCCGCGGCGCGGCTGTGTCCGTCGCGGCCCGCGCTGGCGGGGCTCGCCGGTGCTGGGATCGTCGTCCTGCACCCGGCGGCGGTCGAGCCGGCCGCCTGGATCGCGGCGCGCACGACGGGGCTGCAGGTGTTCTGGTCGGCGGTCGCGTACTGGGGGTTCCTGCGCTGGCGGGACGGGGCGGGCGGGCGCTGGCTGCCGCTCGTCGCCACGGCGCTCGCGTGCGCGAGCAAGGAGGGCGCGGTGCTGCTGCCGGTCTCCTTCGTTGCGCTCGACCTGTTGCGCGGGGCGCGGCCGGCGTGGCGCACGCACCTGCCGTTCGCCGGTCTCGTCGGCGCCTACCTGCTGTTCCGCCGGGGGCTGCTCGGCGTCGTGACGACTGCCGAGGAAGGGCACACGATGGGCGAACGGGTCGGCGGGGCGCTGGCCCTGCTGCGCCAGCTCGCGATGCCGCCGGCCGGCGGGACGGCGGGGTCGGTCTGGCTGCTGGTCGCGCTCGCGGCTTGCGCGGCCGGCGCGCTCGGCGGAGCCCGCCGGGCCCTGTGGTGCCTGCCGTGGGCAGGCTGCCTGCTGCTTCCCGGCACCACGCACGTGCAGATCGCCGCGCACGACCTCGCGGGCCGGTTCGTGTTCGACGCGGTGCCGGCGCTGGCGCTGTTCGTCGCGGTACTCGTGGTTGCGCGTCGGCCGTGGCTCGTCGGGCTCGGTGCGCTGGCCTTCGGGACAGGTCTCGCCACGGCCTCGCGCGTGCATCTCGGGGACTTCGCCGCACAGGACCGCCTGATCGCGAGGGTGCAGCAGGAACTGCTGACCAAGGCCGCCGACGCCGGGCCCGGCCGGCCGTTCGGCGTGGTCGGGCTGCCGAAGCTGCCGCTGCTGCAGCCGGCGCTGTGGGGTTTCCTGACGCAGCGGCCGTTCGCGCCGTCGGACCTGCCCGTGGTGGGCCTCGACGCGATGCTGACGCGCGATCCGAACTCGCCGCGGGCGTTCGCCGACACGACGGCCGTGCACGCGCTGGTCGGCAACGGCGCCGGTTTCGGCCGTTGGGATCCGGCCAGCGAGTCGATCGTGCTGCTGCCGAAGGCGCCGCCGGAGGTCGTCGAATTCGTGCGCGATCCGCGGGCTCCGGGCCGCTTCGTGCCGCCGCGGCTGCTGCCGCCGACGGCGGTGGCGGCGCTCGAGGTGACCTCGCCGGTGCCCGTTTCGCGCTGGCGCGCGACCGTGCTCGGCAACCTGCTGGGGGACTTCGCGTGCCCGCCCTTCGCTCGGGAAGGGGTGCCCGTGCAGTCGTGGTGGCTCGACACGACCCGCCTGCTGCCGTGGGCCGTCGCGGCGGCGGTGGGCGGCGGACCTTCGGGCATCGAGGTGACGCTCGACGGCAGGGCGCCGGAGGCGCGGGTCGCCGTGCGGGCGCACGCTGCACTCCCGGGTGCGGCCCTGCCCGGCGATGCCGGCCAGAGCATCGATCGCTCGCGGCTCGCGGAACGCATGCGGTGGCCCGGGCGCGCGCCGGGCAGCGCAGCGACCGCCTACCTGCTGCTGCCGACGGGGCTCTTCGCCGTTCCCGTGCCGGAGGGTGGCACGCTGGTCCTGGACGAGACGACGCTGGGTCAGATCCGCTTCGCCTGCGACGTGCTCGGGCCCTGCCGCGCGCACTGGTTCTGGCAGTCGGGCTCGGCCGAAGGCCCGCCGCGGCGGACCCTGTTCGGCACCTGCATCGTGCGCTGAGTTGCCTGCCACGTTGGCACGGGTTTCCGCAGCTGACCCCGTCAATCTGGCAGCGACCGGGATCGGACGGGAATCGCAAGTGCAATCGCAGCATTCACTTGCGTCATGAAGCCGCACGGGCACGCCTGTTGCTCGCGCGCGGCCCGCTGCACCCTACCCTGCGTCAGGCGAAGTGCTGCACCGCACATGGGCCGCGGCCACCCTGCCGCCCCCACCAGGAGCGACCATGTCGAAGATCGTCGGTATCGACCTCGGAACCACCAACTCAGTCGTGTCGGTGATGGAGGGCGGCGAGCCCAAGGTCATCGCCAACATGGAGGGCGCGCGCACGACACCTTCCGTCGTCGCCTTCACGCCGAGCGGCGAGCGGCTCGTCGGGGCGCCGGCCAAACGCCAGGCGGTCACCAATCCGACGAACACGGTCTACTCGATCAAGCGCTTCATGGGCCGCCGCCACGCCGAGGTCGGCGAGGAGGAGAAGATGGTGCCCTACAAGGTCGTCGGCGGCCCGCAGGAGCTCGTCAAGGTCGAGATCATGGGCAAGCACTACACGCCGCCCGAGATCTCGGCGCAGATCCTGCGCGCGCTGAAGGAGGCCGCCGAGGCCTACCTCGGCGAGGCCGTCGATCGCGCGGTGATCACCGTGCCGGCCTACTTCAACGACAGCCAGCGGCAGGCGACCAAGGACGCCGGGCAGATCGCGGGCCTCAAGGTCGAGCGCATCATCAACGAACCGACCGCCGCGGCGCTCGCGTTCGGCCTCGACAAGAAGGCCAAGGGCAAGAACATGAAGATCGCCGTCTTCGACCTCGGCGGCGGCACCTTCGACATCTCCGTGCTCGACGTCGGCGAGGGCGTGTTCGAGGTCAAGGCGACCAACGGCGACACGCACCTCGGCGGCGACGACTTCGACGAGTGCATCATCCAGTGGCTGTGCGAGTCGTTCCGCCGGCAGGCGGGCATCGATCTGCGCAAGGACCAGATGGCGCTGCAGCGGCTCAAGGAGGCCGCCGAGAAGGCCAAGATCGAACTGAGTTCGTCGTCGCAGACCGCGATCAACCTGCCGTTCATCACGATGGACGCGACGGGGCCCAAGCACCTGACCGAGAACCTGACGCGCGCGCAGTTCGAGAAGTTGTGCGAGCACCTGTTCGAGCGCTGCCGCGGTCCGGTGCTGCGCTGCCTCGAGGACAGCAAGATGCGGCCGTCGGACGTCGACGAGTGCATCCTGGTCGGCGGCAGCACGCGCATCCCGCGCGTGCAGGCGATGGTGCGCGAACTGTTCGGCAAGGAGGGCAACCGCTCGGTCAACCCGGACGAGGTCGTCAGCCTCGGCGCGGCGATCCAGGGCGGCGTGCTCGGCGGCGAGGTCAGCGACGTGCTGCTGCTCGACGTGACCCCGCTGTCGCTCGGCATCGAGACGCTCGGCGGCGTGATGACGAAGCTGATCGAGCGCAACACGACGATCCCGACCAGCCGGTCCCAGGTGTTCTCGACCGCGGCCGACAACCAGCCCGGCGTCGACATCCACGTGCTGCAGGGTGAGCGCGAGTTCGCCGCCAACAACCGCACGCTCGGCCGCTTCAAGCTCGACGGCATCCCGCCGGCACCGCGCGGCACGCCGCAGATCGAGGTCAAGTTCGACATCGACGCGAACGGCATCCTGTCGGTCACCGCGACCGACAAGGGCACCGGCAAGGAGCAGAAGGTCAAGATCGAGGTCGGCTCGGGCCTCAGCAAGGACGACGTCGAGCGCATGGCGCGCGACGCGCAGGCGCACGCGGCCGAGGACAAGAAGCGGCGCGAGGTCGTCGACCTGAAGAACCACGCGGACTCGATGGTCTACCAGGCCGAGAAGCAGGTGAAGGAACACGGCGACAAGCTCGACGCGGCCACCAAGGGCCAGATCGAGAGCATGATCGCCGCGGTCAAGAAGGCGGCCGAGAGCGAGAACGCCGAGACGATCAAGCGGGCGATCGGCGAGTTCGAGCAGGCGATGCTGGCGGCGAGCGCGCGCATGGCGGGCGGGCCGCCGCCGGGTGCCGGGGCCGGGGCCGGTACAGGCCAGAAGGGCGGCGGCGAGGACATCAAGGACGCCGACTTCGAGGTGAAGTGACCCCGCGCGCCGCCGGCTGGCCGGCGGCGTTCAGCTGCCCTTGCGCGTGTTCTGCTCGATCGCGCGGAAGCAGGCCAGCACGTCGGCCCCGACCAGGATCAGGAAGGCCACCAGGAGGCCGGTCACCAGCGTCGCCAGGAAGGCGAAGAAGCCGAGGGCCCAGGCGCTGAACGCCTGCAGCACGGCGAGCGCCGCCACGACGGCGGCGACGACACGGGCGAGGCGGATGTAGAGTTCGAGGAAGGGGAATCGTTCCATGGGATCTCCGGTGGCGGGATCCTACCGCGGCGCTGTGCTGGCGGCGGCGCCGAGCAGCGAGTGCTGGCCTTTGGCCGGCCCGCGACTACCCTTCCACGCCCGCTCGAGGTCGCGGTGGCTGTTACTCCCGCCCGGCCCGAGCGCTAACGCACCCGTCGATGATCCGCGTCTTTGCACTGACCAAACGCTTCGGCCAGACGCTCGCGGTCGACCGCCTCGGCTTCGAGGTCGCGCGCGGCGAGGTGGTCGGCTTCCTCGGGCCCAACGGGGCCGGCAAGACCACCACGATCCGCGTGCTGACCGGCTACCACCCGGCGACCTCGGGGCAGGCCACCGTCGACGGGTTCGACGTCGAGCGCCAGTCGCTGGCGGCGCGCCAGCGCATCGGCTACCTGCCCGAGAACGTGCCGATCTACCCGGAACTGCGCGTCGTGGAGTTCCTGCGCTACCGCGCCGCGCTGAAGGGCGTGCCGCCGAGGCAGCGCACGGCCGCGGTCGAGCGCGCGATGCAGAAGGCCGACGTCGGCGAGGTCGCCCGGAAGCTCGTCGGCCACGTCTCGCGCGGCTTCCGGCAGCGCGTCGGTCTCGCCGACGCGCTGGTCGCCAACCCGCCGATCCTGATCCTCGACGAACCGACCTCGGGCCTCGACCCGAACCAGCGCCGCCGCATCAAGCAGGTCGTGCGCGAACTGGCCGCCGAGCACACGATCCTGTTCAGCAGCCACATCCTGGCCGAGGTGCAGGACGTCAGCACGCGCATCCTCGTGATCCACCGCGGCACCCTGCGCGCGGACGGCGTGCCCGAGCGGCTCGTCGCCGAGGCGGTCGGCCGGCGCCTGTGCGTCGCGGCGCGCTGCAGCCAGGACGCGCTGCTGGCGCTGGTGCGCGAGGTGGCCGGCACGGCGGCGGTGCCGGAGCCGGCGCCCGAGGGGCTCGGGGCGTGTTCGGCGGTGCTGCAGCCCGGGCAGGATCCCACCGGCGCGCTCGGCGAACGGCTGCTCGCGGCGGGCATCGCCGTGCGCGAACTGCGCCTCGTCGCGCCGACGCTCGAGCAGTACTTCGCGCACATCACCGAGGGCAGCGACCGCGCCGAGGAACTCGCCGCGGCCGGCGGCGCGGAGGTCGCATGAGGGGCGCTTGCACCGTGTTCCAGAAGGAACTGCTGTCCTACTTCGTGAGCCCCGTCAGCTGGATCGTCGCCGTGGTGTTCTACCTGTGGCGCGGCTACGAGCTCAGCAGCATGGCGCACTACGCGATGCTGGTGCGCGCCGACCCGGACCTGTTCGCGTCGGCGACCTACACGCTGCCGAGCACCACGGCGATGGTGCTGCTGGTGCCGGCCCTGCTGACGATGCGCTGCTTCGCCGAGGAGCGCCGCACCGGCTCGATCGAACTGCTGGCGACGGCGCCGGTGCGCGACGGCGAGGTCGTGCTCGGCAAGTGGGCGGCCGCGACCGTGTTCTACGCCCTGCTGTGGCTGCCGTCGTGCCTCTTGCTGCACGTGCTCGAGTACGGGCCGTTCCTGGCGACCGACCTGTCGTTCGGCCCGGTGTTCGCGGCCTACCTCGGCATGTTCCTGCTGTCGGCGATGCTGCTCGCGTTCGGCTGCTTCGCGTCGAGCCTGACCGACAACGTGCTGCTCGCGGCGATGCTCGCGTTCCTGTTCGACTTCGGCCTGGTCTCGCTGCCCGCGCAGGTGCGCGCGAACCTCGGCGAGCTGGCGCAGCACTACTACGTGCGCGAACTGCTCGACAAACTCGACGTCGGCCGCAACTTCGACGACTGGTTCGCGCGCGGGCTGATCGACACGAGCCAGGTGGCCTTCTACGCCGGCGGCGTGCTGTTCTTCCTGTTCCTGTGCACCGCGTCGGTGGCCTCCCGGAGGGTCGCATGACGGCGCACCGGTGGGCCGCGCGGGTCAACCTGCTGCTCGGGTCGGCGCTGATGCTGGCCGTCTGGGTGCTGCTGGTCTGGACCGCGTCGCGGCCGGCGCTGAAGACGCTGATCGACCTGACGCCGCAGCAGGTCAACTCGGTGGCGCCGTCGACCGAGGCGCTGCTGCGGGAACTGCGCGAGCAGAAGGTGGCGGTCGAGTTCCACCTGTTCTTCCCGCGGCCCGTCGGCCAGCCCGCCGACGAGGCGATGGCGCAGGTGCTGCGCATCCGCGGCCGGCTGCAGGAACTGACGCGGCTGTTGCTGCGGCGCTACCAGTGGCTCGGCGGCGAGTCGGTGGCGGTCTTCGACTACGACCTGCAGAGCGACATCGAGCGCACGCGCGCGGCGGCGTTGGCGTTCGGCTACGCCGGCAACGAGGACGCCGTGGTCGTCGCGGCGGCGATGCCCGGGCGCGAGCGGCGCTTCCGCAGCCTGTCGCTGCTCAGCGACCTCGCCGAACTCGACCTGCCGGGGCTGCGCGACCCGAGCGGGCCGGCGCAGGCGAAGGTGCCGACGCTGAAGCGCTACCTCGGCGAGGTCGTGCTGTCGTCGGCGCTCAAGAGCCTGCTCGTGCAGGGCACGCCGGTCGCCTACCTGCTGCGCGGCTACTCGCGCACCCTGAACACCGACAACCCGACGATCGGCGCGGCCTACGGGCGGTTCGTCGCGGGCCTGCGCAACCTCGGCTTCGACGTGCGCGACCTGTCGTTCTCGCGCGAGCACGCGGTGCCGCGCGACGCCGCGCTCGTGATCGTGCTCGAGCCCGACCTCGAGTTCACCGACGTCGACGCGACGGCGCTGTTCGACCACGTCGCGGGCGGCGGGCGGCTGTTCCTGAACTACGTGCACTCGCCGCGGGAGGGCTGGGGGCCCACGGGCGGCAAGCTCGGCGAGCTGCTCGGCTACGAACTCGGCCAGCTGCCGGTGTTCCACCTGATCCCGGATCCACTGCGCCGCACGAGCGGGCCGGGCCTCGACGGCAACGATGCGGTGGCGAGGCTGCAGCTCCAGGTGAGTGCGCTGCATCCGGTCACGAGGCGCCTCGCGCAGGCAGGCACGCCGCTCGAGGTCGGCGGCGCGCGCGGGCTGCGCGAACGTCCGGGCGCGCCCGCCGGCATGCGCCGCGAACCGCTGCTGCAGACCGGGCCCCACGCCTGGCTCGGGCGGCCGGGCCGCGACGGTTACCCGGACCTGAAGGCGCCGCCGGCGAACCTGCTGCAGCCGTTCCTGGTCGGGCTCGCGATCGAGGTCGATCCGAAGACCCCGGCGGGCGGGCCGGAGACGGCCGCGCCGCCGAAGGGCCAGGTCGTGATCGTGTCCGGCGCGTTCTGCAACAACTCCGGCATCGAGGCCTTCGGCGACCTCGCCTACAACGTCTGCAACTGGATGGCGGAACGGCGCGTGCTGATGGACATCCAGAGCAACCAGTACGCGCCGCGGCAGATGCTGCTGCAGACGCCGCAGGTCGAACGCGTGCGCTGGCTCTTGTTCTACGGCGTGCCGCTCGGGTTCCTGCTGGCGGGCCTCGCCGTGCTCTACGTTCGCCGGAGATCGTGATGGGCCTGCGCACCACCCTGCTGCTGCTGTTCGCCGCGCTGGCGCTCTGCGCCGTGCTGTGGTTCACCGACGAGAAGCCGCCGCCGCAGGCGGTCGCCGAGGTCGCGGTGCTCGACGGCCGGTCGCTCGTCGAGTGCAGGCGCATGCGCTGGCAGTTCGCCGACCAGCCGGCGATCGAGGTGTCGCGCGGCGCCGACGGCGCCTTCGCGCTCAGCGATCCGATCGCCGATGCCGTGTCGGTCGCGCACCTGCGGCAGATCGTCGCCGCGTGGGACTCCGCGCAGATGGTCGCGACCTCGTTCCAGGACGACGCGCAGGGCCGGCAGGAGACCGGGCTCTCGCGGCCGGAACTCGTGTTCACCGCCGAGTGGCCGGACGGCACGCGCGTGCAGATCGACGTCGGCACGCCGGGCGTCGCGAAGGACGACCGGTTCCTGCGCCGCGACGGCCGCATCTGGCGCGGCGGCCAGGCGCCCTACGAGAGCCTGCGCGTCGGCCTCGACGACCTGCGCGAGCGCGCGGTGTTCCGCGCGATGGAGCCGCAGTGCAGCGAACTCGTCGTCGAGACGGTGCAGCTGACCGGCAAGCGGGAACGGCTGCACCTGCAGCGCGCGAAGGGCGGGGCGTGGCGGCTGCTGGCGCCGCTGCAGGGCCCGGCCGATCCGGTGCGCGCGATGCAGTTCGTCGCGGCGGTGCTGTCGCTGCGCGCCGACCACTTCCTGCCCGGCCCCGTGCGCCTGCCCGAGCGCGAGCCGGACGTGCTCGTGGTCGTGCGCGGCGCGCTCGGCGAGCAGACGGCGCGGCTCTGGACCGAGCAGGGGCAGCTGTTCGGGCAGATCCCGGGTCGCGGCGTGAACTTCAACGCGGAGAACCGCCAGTACGGGCAGATCTTCGACAACGCTGCGCAGAACCTGCGCGCGACGATCCTGGTGCCGATGGACGAGGTCGCGACGCAGCTCGGCGAAGTGCTGCTCGACCCCGGCGAAGGACGCGGCGACCGGATCCGGCTCTCGCGCGTCTCCGAGGCGGGCGACTGGCGGCTGCTCGAGCCGTTCGAGTTGCGCGCCGGCGCGACCCCGGTCAACGAACTCGTCAGCGCGCTGGTGAACCTGCGCGCCATCGAGTTCGCCGACGGCGTCGCCGCCGCCGAGCCCCGGACCGGGCTCGGCGCCGGCCGCCTGCAGCTGTCGGTGCGCCGGCTCGAGCAGAAACAGCTGACGACGATCTGGCTCGGCGCCGACGAACAGCGCGGCGACGTGCCGCTCGTGCATGCGTGCCGCGCCGACGAACCGGGCTCCGTCGTGCTCGTGCCGCGGCCCGCCGTCGAACTGCTGCGGCGGCCCTGGACGGTCTACTGCAGGCTCGACCTGCTGCGCCTCCCCGGCGCGGTCGGCCGGCTGACGGTGAGCCGGCGCGCGGCGCCGGCCGGTACGCAAGGCGCCGAGCGCACGTTCCGCGTCGCGGACGGGCACTGGCGGCTCGAGGGCGCCGAAGGACGGTGCGACGAGGTCGGCGGTTTCGCCAACGACGTGCTGCGCGACCTGCGCGGCACCGCGGCGGTGGACCTGCGCCAGCCGGCGTTCGGCGAGCCGGACTGGACGCTCGTGCTCGCGCGCGAGGACGGCGACGAACTCGCGCGGCTCCGGTTCTGGGACGGCGGCGCGGGCACGGTGCTGGTCGCCCAGCCCGTGCTGCCCGCGGCGGCGCCGAGCCCGGTCGGCTTCGAACTCGAGGCCTGGGTCGCCAAGTCGCTGCGCGAACTGTGGCAGTAGCGGGCCCGCGCCGCGGCCCGTATCGTTCGCGACCGCGATGCAGAAGCCGCCGCGCCGCTACTGGCTGTTCAAGTCCGAGCCGGGAAGCTACGGCTTCGACCGGTTCCGGCGCGACGGCCGCACCTGCTGGGACGGCGTGCGCAACCGCGAGGCGCGCAACCTGCTGCGCGACGAGGTCCGCACCGGCGACGGCGTGCTGTTCTACCACAGCAGCGCGGACCCCATGGCGGTCGCCGGCATCGCCCGGGTCGTGAAGGCGGGCTACCCCGATCCGAGCGCGTTCGAGCCGGCCAGCGACCACCACGACCCGAAGAGCGATGCGCAGCGGCCGACCTGGTACGCCGTCGACCTTGCGTGCGTCGGGCCGATGCGCGAGCCCGTGACCCGCGAGCGCCTGCAGCGGGAACCGTCGCTCGCCGGCATGGTGCTGCTGCGGCCCGGCTGCCGCCTGTCGGTGCAGCCCGTGACCAGGGCCCAGTGGCGCAGGATCCTGCGCCTGGGCGGCCAGGAGGAACGCTGGTGAAGACCCGCTCCCGCATCGCGTTCTGCTGTGTCGCGCTGGCGGCCGCCTGCGGCGGCGACCCGCCGGGCTTCGACACGCCCGAGTCGGCGATCCACGACGGCGCCGCCGACCTCTACTACGTCAGCAACATCGTGGGGGCGCCCGCCGCCAAGGACGGCAACGGCTACATCGCGCGGCTCTGGCCCGCGGGCCGCATGGAGCGCCGTTGGATCCAGGGCGGCCGGAACGGCGTCACGCTGCACGCGCCGAAGGGCCTCGCGATCGCCGGCGACGTGCTGTGGGTCGCCGACATCGACGTGCTGCGGCGCTTCCACCGCGTGACCGGCGCGCCGCTCGGCGCGGTGGCGATCCCGGGCGCTTCGTTCCTGAACGACGTCGGCGCGGCGCCCGACGGCACCATCTACTGCACCGACACCGGCGTCGACGCGAACTTCGCGCCGACCGGGCCCGACGCGATCTGGCAGCTCGAGCCGGGCAAGGAGCCCAAAGTGCTCGCGCGCGGCGCCGAACTCGGCCAGCCCAACGGCCTCGTCGCGCTGCCGACCGGCGTCTACGTGGTCAGCTGGCGCGACGGCACCTTCTACCAGATCGACGTGCAGGGCCGCCGGACCGACCTCGGCAAGGCGCCGCAGGCGCAGCTCGACGGGCTCGTGCGGCTGCCGGCGTCCGGTGACAAGGCCGCGGCCTGGATCGCGACGAGCTGGGCCGGCGCTTGCGCCTACCGCTTCGACCAGCAGGGCAACTGCACCGAGATCCGGCACCGCATGGAGCAGCCGGCCGACCTCGGTTTCGACGGCAAGCGCGGCATCCTGCTGGTGCCGCTGTTCGGCTCGAACCGCCTGGAACTGCTGAAGCCGTGACCGATCGGCTAGAGTGTGGCCGGTGACCGCCGTGCACGGAGCGACCAAGGAGCAGACCGAGACCAAGACGCGCGGAGAGACCCAGCTCGCGCCGCCGTGGCACGTGATCGTGCACGACGACCCGGTCACGCTGATGACCTACGTGACGAAGGTGTTCATGCAGGTGTTCGGCTACCCGCAGGACAAGGCGCAGCGGCTGATGCTGGAGGTGCACAAGACCGGCCGTTCCATCGTCTGGACCGGCGCGCGCGAGCAGGCCGAGATGTACGCGCAGAAGCTGCAGGCGCACCACCTGCTGACGAGCCTCGAGGTCGCCGATGCGTGAGTGGTGTCGCTGATGTGGTACGCGCGCGTCACCGAGGGCACGGTGTTCGGCGGGCTCCAAGCTCCGGTGCTCGAGACGCTGAAGGGCGTGCCGATGCTGCTCGAGAGTTCGGACGCGCGCGTGCGCGAGCGGCTCTTGCCCGAGACCTGCGACGATCCCGAGGACGAGGCGCAGTGGCGGCGGCACGCGGTGCCGGAGCTCGAGCGGCTGTTCCTGTCGCGCGCGCAGCTGGTGCGGCGCGACCTTGCCGGCGTGCGCAAGCTCGCGAACTTCGACGCGCACGTGCTGCTGGTGCCGACGGGCCACGAGGCCGCCTGGCTCGGATCGCTGAACGCGGCGCGGCTGGCGCTGTTCGCGTTGAACGACCTGCGCGCGGAGCACCTGGAGCCCGAGGGGTTCCGCAAGGGCACCGAGAAGCAGCAGCACGCGGTGCTGCGCATCCACCTGCTGGCGGAGATCCAGTCGGTGCTGCTCGGTGACGTCGAGATCGACGACCTGGACGGGTCGTTCGAGGACTTCATCCTCGAGTGAGGGTGCGGGGGCCGCTCGGCTATCGCCAGCGCGCGGCGGACTCGTGCTGTTCCTCCGCGTCGTCGGCTGCGTCCCCGGCACCACCGGGCCCCGGCACGCCGCCGATCACCGAGGCCGGCCCGCGCCGGTCGCGCACCGTGAACGCCATCGTCGTCGCCGCCTCGCCGCACTGGATCGTCACCGCGTAGTTGCCGGGCCGCAAACCGCCGCCGCCGCGGCCGAACGGGAAACCCTGCGGCATGCCCTGGCCGGCCTGTCCGCTCTGCCCGCCCGGCCCGCCCGGCCCGCGGCCACCGCCGCGCCCGCCCGACCACGCGACCTCGTGGTAACCCGCCTTGCTGTCGCCGTCCTGGCTCCAGACCACGCGCCCCGCGGCGTCCTTGACCTGCACCGTGACCTTCTGCTCGCTGTCGTTCGCCAGCAGGTACCGGAACACCGGCGTCGTGAACGGGTTGCTCGCCGTCCAGCCGCGCGCGCCGACGTTGCCGGCACCGAAGCCGCGCGGCAGCAGCACGCCGTCGCTCGGCCGCAGCGCGACGAACGCAGCCCCGAGGTGCTCGGGCTTCAAGGTCTCGAGCAGCGCCGCGTCGAGCGCCCAGATGCCGCGGCCGTGCGTGCCGACCAGCACGTGGCTCTCGCGCGGATGCACGATCAGGTCGTGCACCGCGACGCGCGGCAGCCCGCTGCCGAGGCGGAACCACTCGGCCCCGTCGTCGACCGACACGTAGATGCCCATCTCCGTGCCGACCAGCAGCACGTTCGGGTTGCGCGGGTGCTGCCGCACCACGTTGATCGGCTCCATCGGCAGGTCGTGCTCGATCGCGCGGAAGGTCTCGCCGCCGTCGTCCGTGCGGAACAGGAACGGCGAGCGCCGGTCCTCGCGGTAGCCCGTGAACGCGACGAACGCACTGTCCACGTCGTGCGGCGAGGCCTCGATGCGCGACACCCAGAGCCCCTGCACCTCGGCCGGGAAGCGCCTGGTCAGGTCGTTCCATCGTTGCCCACCGTCCGCCGTCGACCAGACCTTGCCGTCGTCGGTGCCGACCCAGAGCCGGCCCTCGCGCCTCGGCGACTCGGCGATGGTCGTGATCGTGCAGTGCGGCACGTTGCCCTTCTTCTTCTCGGCGTCGTTCGTCGTCAGGTCGGGGCTCGCCGTCGTCCACGTGTTGCCGCGGTCGCGCGAGCGGTGCAGGTGCTGGCTGCCCGTGTAGACCGTGTGGCCCGCGTGCGGCGACACCAGGATCGGCGTGCTCCAGTTGAAGCGCAGCGCCTGCTCGCCCTTCTGCGCGCGCGGTTTGATGCCCTGCCGCTCGCCGGTGCGCAGGTTCTGCCGGCTCATGCCGCCGAACTGCGACTCCGAGTAGACCACGTCCGGGTCGTACGGGTCGAAGCAGACGTAGAAGCCGTCGCCGCCGTCGATGCGGTAGACGTCCGTGGGCTTGATGCCGGCGGAGGTGGGGCCGTGGCTCGGGAAACCCCACGTGCCGTTGTCCTGCAGGCCGCCGTAGACGCGGTAGGGCGAGGCCAGATCGGCCGCGACCGTGTAGAACTGCGCGATCGGCAGGTGCGCGAGGTGGTCCCAGCTCGCCCCGCCGTCCCAGGTCACCGCGAGCCCGCCGTCGTTGCCGAGCAGGCAATGTCTGCCGTCCTTCGGATCGATCCACAGCGCGTGGTGGTCGACGTGCAGCGAACTGCCGAACCCGCCGCCCGTGCGACCCGGCGTCCAGGTCTTGCCGCCGTCGGTCGACTTGTGCACCGGCACCGACAGCACGTAGAGCGTGTTCGCGTCAGTCGGGTCCCC
>Ga0194127_10002717_pt1 | contig 23579 bp, 21 predicted proteins | sample TA2KigC100mmetaG_FD_148624 | JGI IMG/M metagenome (GOLD analysis project Ga0194127, IMG submission 148624) | Freshwater microbial communities from Lake Tanganyika, Tanzania - TA2015036 Kigoma Deep Cast 100m | ecosystem: Environmental > Aquatic > Freshwater > Lake | place: Tanzania: Lake...
ACAAGCGTCATCAAGAACCAGATCGACTTCCTCAAGCACGTGCACGATAAACTGGAGCGTCTCACAAGCAAGAAGCCGAAGCCGGCGACGACCGAGAAAATGGTCACCTCGCTGCTGACCTGGTTCAAAGCTCCGGCGGCGCGTCAAAAGCAGTATGGTCAGCGCCTGAGGTATGGCCTGCTGCACTACCATTCACGCCAGTACTATCCGGCGACCCGTTCGCATGAAAGTTGATTTGAGCCTGCGATCGAGCTCTTAATCGTGAATCGAACGGCGTGTTCTGGCGACCTTCAAGGGTTGCCTTTTTTTGTTGCCTTCGGCAATTCACATGAGGTCAGGCTGGATACGCTACAATTGGGCGAACAACCATGACGAATCTGAGACCGCGCGCCTTGAAAATCCATGGACAGCTATTGCAATCCTTTGGGGAGCCGGCCTGGCGCAACCCGCTGCCGGCCGTCGACGAACTGGTCTCGACCATCCTCTCGCAGAATACGAACGACACCAACCGCGACCGCGCCTTCCACGCCCTGCGCGCGAAATTCCCAACTTGGGAGCAGGTGAGCGATGCCAAGCCTTCGCAGGTAATCGCTGCCATCCGTCCGGCGGGTCTGGCAAACCTGAAAGGACCGCGCATCCAAAAGGTATTGCGCGCCATCACCGCGGAACGCGGCTTGCTCAATCTTGATTTTCTGGCGGATCTCCCTGTTGCGGAAGCGCGCGCCTGGTTGATGAAGTTCAACGGTGTTGGGCCGAAGACGGCCGCAATCGTGCTCTGCTTCTCGCTGGGCAAGCCGGCCTTCCCTGTGGATACGCACATTTATCGCGTCAGCGGACGAATCGGATTGCGTCCCGGGAAGATGACCGTGGAGCAGGCGCATCCGCATTTGGAAACCCTGTTCCCGCCCGAGACCTATTATGCCGCGCACCTGAACCTCATTCGCCTGGGGCGCGAGGTGTGCCACGCGAGGAAACCAGAGTGCCCAAGGTGTCCCGTTCTAAAACTTTGTACATATAAAGACAAAACCACTTAATGTGTCATTCTGAGCGACCAGCGGGAGCGAAGAATCTTGGTTTGGGTGTAAACGGAGATTCTTCGTCGCCACTCAACTGCACTGCAACGTACGTACGAAGTCCCTGAGCCCTTCGGCTTAGCTCAGGATAAACTCCGCGAGTGGGAGTGCGGCGCAAGTGTCGTGGCTCCTCAGAATGACTCATGGTTGTTATATGGACCAACCACCCATCAAAGTTATTCTTGAAAACCTCGGGGTTCCTCATCGAGTGTTTCGTCATGAGATGCCGGTGACATCCCTCGAGCAGGCTGCGCGCGAGCGCGGTCAACGGCCGGGGCAAATCGTGCGTAGCATTCTCTTCCGCGTGCGCGACGGCGAATACGCCCTGGCTCTGGTGGCAGGCGAGGCGCAAGTCTCGTGGAAGAGGCTGCGGAGGGTCCTCGGGCGTTCGCGGATTTCCATGGCCACAGAGCAGGAGGTGCTGGAGGTCACCGGCTACCGGATCGGGACGGTGGGTCCCTTCGGATTGCGCAGGCCGGTGCGTATCCTGGTTGAGGCAGGTGTGCTGCTTGAGGAGCAAATCTCGATGGGATCGGGGATGCGCGATCGGGCGATCATCCTGAAAAGCGCGGACTTGGTAAAGGCGCTGGGGGAGGTCGAAATTGTGAATCTTTTCGATGGTGACCCATAAGTACCGGGCGCGCCTCAAGCAGGAGAAATGGGTTATAAGTGAAGAACCTGGATTTGACGTGATATGAATCCACGCGACCTGCTCCGCATCACCAGCCGCACGTTCGCCCTCGGGATCGAGCGCCTGCCGCGCATCCTGTGCGATGCGGCCACGCTGGCCTACCTGCTGCTGCGCGTCTCCGATTACCTGGAAGACAATGAGGAGATGACCGCGGATGAAAAGGTCATCCTGCTGAACTTGTGGGTGAACATCCTGCGCGGGAGCCAAACGGTGGATGAACTGACCTCCCGCGTCGTGGATGTGGATGTGAGCAATCCGGATGCCATTATCGCACAGCACGCGGGGGAAGTCCTCTTGCAGCTGCGATCCCTGCCCTATGATGTGCAGGAGATGATCGTCCAGCATGTGATTCACACCACCCAGGGCATGGCGCGCTGGACGCAGACCGGTCCCAACCTGAACGACGAAGCCGACCTGGACGATTACATGTTCGAGGTGGCCGGGCGCGTGGGTTACCTGGTGACCCAATTGTTCGCCTGGTACTCGCTCACCATCCGCCGCAAGGTGAATGAGATCATGCCGCTGGCGCGCGAGTTCGGGCTGGGGCTGCAGACCGTGAACGTGATCCGCGGCCTGCGCCAGGACTTCGACCGCGGCTGGATCTACGTGCCCAGGAAGTTCCTCTCCGCCATTGGCATCTCCTCGGAGCAGTTGTTCGATCCGATCCATCGCCAGGAGGCCTTGAAAGTGCTGGACCTGTTGACTGACAAAGCCGAACGTCACCTGCGCCACGCATTGACCTATGTCAAGTCCCTGCCGTGGTGGCAGCACGGCATCCGCCTCGGCTGCATCTTCCCGCTGATGTTTGCCATCCGCACGCTGGCGGTCAGCCGGCGCAACGCCCAGGTCTTTGAGAGCGAGGCCAAGATCACGCGCGAGGAAGTGAAGAAGATCGTGCTCGATTCGACCCTGTGGGGCTGGTCAAACCAGTGGCTGGATCGGTACTACGATGAATTAAGTGTGGTTGAGAAATAACCGGAACGCAAACAACCTCTGTCTCCGATTTAGCTGGTGGTCATTTCCCGTTTGAGACTCTTGTTGGCGTGGCTGTTGCGCTTGGAAGCGCTGGCAGGACGGGATTGTCTATAGGATTCTGAGCTGGCGCTGAGATAGGCGCCTGTTCAGGTTCGCAGGCAGCGAGAAATAAAACACACAGCCCCCACATTGTGAGTAATCCGGATGATTTCATGTTCAATCCCTCCCAGTTGTCGGAAGCCTTAGTCCGCTTGCGATAGCAAATCCGCGTCGAGCAGATCCTGCGGGCGTCCGGCAACGCGTTTCGAAGCAATGAGATCCTGTTTTGAAATGAAGATGACTTTTAACCCCCCGAAGTCCACCTCCACTCGCCGGTTCCAGCAGACGTCGAATTGAATTCCTGGGATTCTCATCAGGATGTCCACGCGTATGGGCGGTACGCCCATTTGAAAAAAGGAACCCTCTTCCGAAAAATCAACCGGGGTTAAATCTGTCAAAGGGGCGCCAAACTCTTGCAGTGCATTGTAAACCGCTTCCGCATTTACGGCATCGGTGCTGATTAGAATGTCGAGGTCCTTGGTAAAGCGCGGCTCGGCGTATTGAACCACCGCGTATCCGCCGATCACAAGATACTTAACGTTGTGGTCGTTGAAAATGCGTAGCAGATCGCTGAAGTCTGGGTTGACGAACATCGCGTCCTTTTACCTTCATGGAATGAAGGATCATTTCCCATAGAGCATCGAAGCGGGCTTTCGGAGTCTGTGTTTGCCAGAACCGCAGGTCAAAAGATCGATCGAGGTCACTCAGCTTGCCTCGCCGTTCAACGATATTTGTCTTCATAGCCACCTTTATAACATGATTTCGTGCTTTTGTTACATTCCCAATCCCAATTTTATATTCACAATCTGATCGCGGATCTCCGCTGCAGACCTGGTGGGACCTTCGGCCGCCCGCGCAATGCTGCGCGAGATGGGAATCAGCAATCCCTTGCCGTCCTTTCGCAGGCCGGCCTTCAAGGCGATCTCCAGTTCCCCGCCCTGCGGGCCGACGCCGGGAGCGAGGAACCACAGGTTCGGCACTACGGTGCGGATATGTTTCATCGCTTCGATGTGCGTCGCGCCTACAACCAGGCCGATGTTGTTATTGGTATTCCATTGTTGGGCGAGGTGGGCGACATGTTCATAAAGATGGACGGTGGACGATGGACGATTGACCGTGGTCGATGGTCCATCGTCTATGGTCACCAGGAGATCCTGCAAATCCCCGCTGCCGGGATTGCTCGTCTTGCATAAAAGAAACACGCCGTTCTCCGGTTTTTGGATGAAGGGCTCAATGGAGTCCCGGCCGAGATAGGGGCTCAATGTAATGCCGTGCGCGCCGAGTCCTTCGAACGCGGATTTGGCATAGGCTTCCGCGGTGGAGGCAATGTCGCCGCGCTTGGCATCCAGGATGACCGGAATCATCGATCCAAGTTTGCGGGATTCCTCCGCGATTGCATCGATAACCTGTTTCAACGCAGTCCAGCCCTCCGCGCCGAAGACCTCGAAGAACGCGGCATTGGGTTTGAACGCTGCGGCGTAACGCGCTGTCTGTGTGACGAGGTTCAGGCAGAAGTCCAGTGCGGATGCGGCGGTGGGCTGCTTGAGATCGCTGACGTGTGGATCGAGTCCAACGCACAGGAGCGAGGAACAATCGTCGACGCGTTTTTCTAGGAACGAGAAAAAAGATTCCATTCAGATTATCCAGAGTTGTGTAACCCTGAGCCGAAATCCTGACCCTGAACGCAGTGAAGGGGAAGGAGCAGGCGAAGGGTCTCGCCGCAGAGCGGCGGGATTCTTCGGACACGGTGTGTCCTTAGAGGTTGTGAATCAATTACCATAGGAGCATTCAGTATCAAAAAATAGTGGAAAAAAGAAGGCGCAAACAACGTCTCCGGTACGTCCCGAACTCCTTCGGTCCTTGGAGTATCGCGGCTGTCTGCAATTCCAATCTCATACTCAATACTTGAAACAGGTTGTGAGCCAGGGCATACCACAGCAGCACCGCTTCCCACACCATGCGAGCTCGGTGATCTTCAACCAGCAAATCATCCAGCGCGGCATAGCGCATGGCAATTTGCTGGCGATTGGCGTTTTCCAGACGCGGTCTGCCGATGCCTCGCTCAGCCACAAGGCGGCTTTCTTCGGGTAGTTCAAAGAGGTTCTCGATCATGGATTCCTCGACAGGGAAAAGAATGATCCTATGTTACTGGATTACCTCGTTTTTGAGGAGATTTTTCCACAGCCTTTCAGCATGACCCCTCATGAAATTTTGTATACAGGTACTAGAACCGGTCTCAAAAATGTCACCCTGAGCGGTAGCGATACCTGCACTGCACCACACCTGCCCACCTGCACCCCTGGCACTCCCTGGCACTCCCTGGCACTTGCTCCCAGGGCAAGTGTGCTCCCAGGGCAAGTGTGTACCCAGGGCAAGTCTGCAACGCACGCACGAAGTCCCCGAGCCCTTCGGCTTAGCTCAGGATAAACTCCGAGAGTGGGAGTGCGGAGCAAGTGAGGGTCGCCTCCCCTGAAAATGCGAGACTCTTCGGTCGCGAAGAACGCTCCCTCAGAGCGACATTGCTGTTTTTGAGATGACTTGTAGTACTTTTGGACGTTGACTCGATGGATCAATTCACATATCATCGGGCCAATATGCCGGAGTGCCATTTATTGTTATCCCTGAGGTGAAATTATGGGTCGCAGGTTTAATGTTATCTATCATACAGTGTCAGCCTTCATATTTCTTGCCTTGTTCAACGCCGGTTGCACCCTTCCCCTTTGCACCAGGTCCGAATATGTCGTAACGCGCACAGACGACCGTGCCGGCGGGGTATGCGCCGAGGGGAATTGTACGCTGCGTCAGGCGGTTTTTGCATCCAATGTGTGCGCAGGGGAACAGGTGATCCGCATTCCAGCCGGAACGTATTCACTTACATTGACGGGAGGGAACGAGGAAAATAATGCCACCGGAGACCTGGATATCCTTGATGGAGTACGTATTATCGGCGATGGAATGCCGGTGATCGATGGGAATGCCTCCGACCGGGTGTTCGACATAAAGGTTGGAGCAACAGTGGATATGAGCGGGATCGTCATTCAAAACGGCTTGATCCCCGAGTACACGGGTTTTGCAGGAAGCGGAGGGGGAATCCGCAACAGCGGTAACCTGACAGCTACCGGGGTATTGATCCGGGACAATACGGATGCTCCGCGTGGCACCAATGGTGGCGGAGGAATCACCAACCAGAATGGGGGCACGGTACGAATTTCTCACAGCGCCATCGTTTCCAATTACTCCGAGGAGGGCGCAGGTGGAGTGGCGAATTATGGCGGGATGACCCTTGACAATGTCACGATCAGCGGGAACGATGCGTACGGTATATATTCTTATGGTACCGGAACCCTCGAAATCCTTTTCAGCACGATCACAAATAACCTCCCTTATCAGATCCAAGGCTCGGTTTTTCAGGTGTTGATCAGTAATTCAATCATAAGCGGAGATCCTGAATGGGACACTTGCAGGGGAGGAGCCTTCGTCTCAGGAGGATTCAATATCGAGTATGCATCGCCAGATATCGACCCTGGGGCCAATTGTAATTTCACTGAGTCAAGCGATCTCGTGGGAGTTGATCCTCTGCTGCTGCCCCTCAGCGATTACGACGGCGTAACGCTTCCGATCCATGCCCTCGACCCTGCCAGCCCGGCGATCGACTCGGCCGACCCGTCGGATTGCAGCGGTACCGATCAGCGCGGAGTGGCGCGGCCACAAGGTGCGGCCTGTGATCGAGGTGCGTACGAGTGGGCGCAGGAGATCTCGCTCCCGGAACTGCCTGTGGCAACTGCGCCGCCTGAATTCGAACCGCCCGAACTCATTCCATTTATTCTCACCATTCAGGTGGGGGCCAACTGCCGGCAGGGGCCGGGGGTGGCTTATGCGGTGGCGAATTCAGCCCTGCCGGGCGAACAGGTCCAGGTTCTCGGCAAGAGCGCGGACGGCAGTTGGTGGTACAGTCAGTTAAAGAATGACAAGTGCTGGATCTCGAACATTGCCGGAACGCCGCAGGGCGACCTCAACCTGCTGCAGGTCATCCCTGCACCGCCCACGCCGGAGCCCACTGCGACCGAAGCCTCAGGGCCGGATCCCGAACCCACACAACCACCGGTCAATACCGATCCGGACAACGACGGCGATGGCTATCCTTTCAGCCAGGACTGCAATGATAAGGATGCGAAGATCAACCCCGGTGCATTCGAAACACCGGACGACAAGGTGGACAGCAACTGCAACGGAGATGACGACAAGTAAAGTTGTGCCGTTGGGAAATACAATTATTCAAAAAGCCGGTGCCAATCACATCGGCTTTTTTTTGAGAATTTCCGACCTGAAGAATTCATTTCAAGCGCTTGCTCCAGTTCAGGATGAAGTTCCAGGCGATGACGTTTGCAATCGGTTTCAACAACCTCCAAAACAGGAACTGGAACCACTTCCACTTTAACGAATAGATGAGGTTCGCAAGGAACCAGCGTGCGAATAGCGTTTGGCCCAATCCGCTGCATGCGAGCCGGAATTTATATCGGTTGAATGAAAAATCGTTTCGCCGAAATGCCTCGTCGATCTCGCGCGCCGCGAGCGATCCGTAGGCCAGTGCCATGCTGATGCCTTCGCCCAGGAACGGATCCGCGCCGGCCGCGTCTCCGACGAGTATCACGCGCGGCACCGAAACCTTGTTCTCCGGGCTGAACCAACGAATGGGATATCCCTTTACCTCATAGTCGTCGAGTTCGAAGCCGCGCTTTCGCATTTCATCTGCAAGGGGTTCCTTCAACGGTGGCCGCCTCCCGTCGGAAAGCAGATTTGTATCGTACACTCCCCAACATCGCATCGCCTGGCCGTTGACCTGTGTGGGGAAATCCCACACGTAACCGGCAATGTTTTCCGGAACCGGGAAGAAATCGAAGAATGCTGCCTGCCCCCTCCCATCCTCCCCCATCTTCTTTGAAGATGGGGGAGGAGCGAGGTGGGGGTCGGGTTGGATGGGGGTGATTACCTCCAATACTCTCGCGGTGTACACCGGCTCTCTCGGAAGAATACTCCGGCGCGCGACACCGTTAGAGCCATCCGCGCCGACGACGATTTGCGCGCGAAAATCGCCTTGATCGGTTTGGACTGTCACACCGCTTTCATCCGACACCAGGTTCTTAACCGTGATGCCCTGCCGGATTTCAATCCCTCTTTCCTCGGTTTTTTTTGCCAGCCAGGCGTCGAACTCGTTTCGCCGGATAACTCGCAGCGCATGTTTCTTCGAGTTGCGGATTGAAAGTCCCCTGCCTTCGAAATCGAACTGCATCCGTTTGGCAGCCACGTGCGGCACCTCGCTCGCGTCGAGGCCGAGACGTTCGAGGATGATCTCCGCATCCACCGAGAGCCCGCCGGCGCACAGCTTGTGGCGTGGATAATGTTCCTTCTCGAGGATCAGCATGCGCGAGGCGAGATGCGGAGCGATCTTTTGCAGATGCAGCGCGGTGGAGAGTCCGCCCGGCCCGCCGCCAATGATCAGGATATCAGGGTGAGACATGACGGTAATTTAACCACAGAAGACGGTTTATACGCGAGCTTGACGCGAGAGTGTATAATTTGGCTGGAGAAATCAAGGTGGCTTCCTTCGACGTCATCAGTGATATTGAAGAGAATGAAGTAATCGCCACTATAAAATTCCATCCGTGATTTACCCCGTCTTCGAAAGCGCTATGGCGACGGCCGCTGGCGCAAGATGATAGGGATTGCCATGATCCAGCTTCACAACGGTCGTATACGAAAGGCGGAGATTCACTGGTATGAATCGCACGGTGTTGGGCGCAAAGAATATAAGCGCAAACGATATCTGGAATAATCGATGAAATCCTCAACCCAATTTGCCATTTGCATCAAGAATACCGAATACCCGGCTTCCCTGGAATTGCACAAGATCTATCGCGTCCTCCCTGATAAAGAGGCGCAAGCCGACGGTGATATGCGGATCATTGACGAAAGCGGGGAAGATTATCTGTTCCCGGCGGATTACTTTATCCCCATTGAATTGCCACAAACCATTGTTCGGGCATTGAACAAGTCTTTTATGCGGACACCCGCTCATGCATGATCATCAAAACGACGCATCCTGATGAAGGTATGTCGTTTGTTACCCAACAATGTCAACTGAGAAGGATGTAACCATAAAGGGACGACCATAGATATCGTTATATTGAAACACCCGCATATTAGTGACGCAAAATCTGGGAAAGGAACAATTTAGTGCGGTCGTTCTGGGGGTGGTTGAAGATCTGATCCGGCGTACCCTGTTCCACGATCTCGCCCCTGTCGAAGAAGATCATGCGGTTGGCCACGGCGCGCGCAAACCCCATCTCGTGCGTGACCGCCACAATGGTCATGCCGCTTCTGGCCAGTTCGACCATGACGTCCAGCACCTCCTTGATCATTTCGGGGTCGAGTGCGGAGGTGGGTTCGTCGAACAGCATGATGCGCGGCTGCATGGCCAGGGCGCGCGCGATGGCGACGCGCTGCTGCTGCCCGCCGGAAAGCTGGCCTGGATATTTATCCGCCTGCTCGGGAATACCGACGCGCGTCAACAGCTGCATGGCGAGTTCGCTCGACTGTTCCCGCGGCGTGCGGCGCACCCAGAAGGGCGCGAGGGTGATGTTTTGAATGGCTGTCAGATGGGGGAAGAGGTTGAACGACTGAAAGACCATGCCCACTTCCTGGCGGATGGTTTCGATGTTGCGGATGTCGTTGGTGAGTTCCACGCCATCCACGATGATCTGCCCGCGCTGATGCTCCTCGAGGCGGTTGATGCAGCGGATGAAGGTGGATTTGCCGGAACCCGACGGACCGAACACAACCACCACTTCGCTTTTCCGCACGGTTAGGTTAATCCCCTTCAGCACATGGAAGGAATCGAACCACTTGTGCACATCGCGGCAGATGATGATCTCTTGAGATTTGGTTTCGTCGCTCATGATTTCTCCCACACGTTAACGTTTGCCGACTCCGAGAGCCTGCTCCACGCGGCGGTTTCCATAGGTAAAGGCCAGGTTGAATCCCCAGTAGATCAGGAAGGCGAACAAGTACACTTCACGATGCGTACCGAGCCATTCGGGCTGCGCGATCACCGAACGCGCGATGCGCAGCAGGTCGAACAGGCCGATGATGGCGACCAGGCTGGTGTCCTTGAACAGGCTGATGAAGGAGTTGAACAGCGCCGGCACCACTGCCCTGAGCGCCTGCGGCAGAACGATCAGCGCGGTGGTGAGCGCGCCGCTCAACCCGAGGGCATGAGCGGCTTCATACTGTCCGCGGTGGATGGATTGCAGACCGCCGCGCACGTTCTCGGCCTGGTAGGCAGCCTCGAAGAGGATGAAACCCACCATGGCGCGGATGACCCGGTCGGGACGCACATCCACCGGCAGGAAGAGCGGCAGGAGGATATCGGCCATGTAGAGCACGGTCACCAGCGGAACGCCGCGGATCAGCTCGATGTAGCCGATGGAAAAATACCTGACGATCGGGAGTTTGCTTTGCCGGCCAAGCGCCAGCAGGATTCCAAGCGGAAGCGAGCCAAGGTTGCCCACGATGGTGAGCAGGAGCGTCAGGAGCAGCCCGCTCCATGCGCTCATCTCCACCGGCGGGAGGGCGGCGATGTGCCGGCTGCCCGCCACCAGCAGGAAGATTGCCGGGAAATACAGGAGCCAACCCACCACGGTCACGCGCGAGGCGTAGGGCAGAAAATTCCCGATGAGGAAGAATATCAGTAGGATCGCGTCCGCGATCAGCCAGTTGATCCACGCCTCCCAATTCAATGCGAAGCAGATTAGCGCGAAAGCCGCGCCAGCGCCGAGTGCCATCACCGCAAAGCCGCGCGCGGCGTTCCTCCACGTGCCCCAGGCAAGGCCCACCAAAGCGGCCAGCAAATAGATCACCAGCCAGATGCGCCAAAGTTCCTCGCGGGGATACTGCCCGATCATGAACAGCGTGAGGTTGGCTTCGATCACGCCCCACCTGGCCTCGGTCTGCGACCATAATGCCGCGGATTTCAAGGATGAATAGAGCAGCCAGGAAACACCGAGGGTCAGCGCCGTGTTATACCAGGTGCTGAACAGGTTCTTGCGGACCCAGGCCAGCGGTCCAACGGTCAGGCGTGGTGGGCGAAGGTCGATGGCAGCCATGTCAGCGCTCCACCAGTCGTGTGCGGCTGTTATAGATGTTCATGATCAGCGAGGTGAACAAACTCAGGCTCAGGTAGCTCAGCATCATCACCACGATGATCTCGATCGCCGCGCCGGTCTGGTTGAAGACCGTCCCGGCAATACTGAACAGGTCGGGGTATCCGATGGCGATGGCCAGCGAGGAATTCTTGGCCAGGTTCAAGTACTGGCTGGTGAGCGGCGGGATGATCACGCGCAGGGCCTGTGGGAAGACGATCAATCTTAACGTCTGGCCGTTCGTCAGGCCGAGCGACCGGGCCGCCTCCACCTGCCCGCGTGAAACGGCCAGGATGCCGGCGCGCACGATTTCGGCTATGAAGGCACCGGTGTACAAGACCAGGCCAAAGAGCAGCGCCGCGAACTCGGGCGTCAGCCGCAGGCCGCCCTTGAAATTCAGGCCGGCGAGTTCGGGAAGGTACGGCGTGATCGGCGGTGCGGGCTGGATCTCCGCCCCCAGCCACAGGATGAGAACAGGGATGACCAGATAGGATAAATTCCAGGATGGGCTGAGGGGGATACTGGCTCGGGACCGCGCGATCTGCAGTACGAACCAAATGACGAAAACGGAAATAATGGCAAGGATCAGATACATGCGCCAGGCCGGAAAGGTGGCTGTGGTTTCGGTCCAGGGAAGATAGATGCCGCGGTTGGTGAGAAAGGCCGGGCCGGGCAATTCGATTGCCTGCTTGACGGAGGGCAGCTGCAGGATGACCCCGAAATACCAGAACATGAGCTGGATGATGAGCGGCGTATTGCGCAGCACCCCCACATAGGCGGCGGCAAGCTTGTTGACCAGCCAGTTGGTTGAGAGTCGGGCGATGCCGACCAGCACGCCAACGATGGTCGTGAGCAGGATGCCGACCAGGCTGACGACCAGAGTATTGACCACGCCGACGATCAGCGCCCGCTGATATGGATCCGATGCCTGATACGGGATGTACGATTCGCCGATGTCGAAGCTGGCCGGGTTTTTCATGAAGCCGTAACCGACGGTCAACCCCTGACGCTGAAGGTTGGCTGTGACGTTGACGTACAAATACCCGGCGGCCAGCGCCAGCAGGATCACGAATATACCCTGCGCCAGCATCTGCAGAAAACGAATATCGCGCCAGAACGCCTTGTAAATCATTGGAACAGAATGGGCGGCCTGAGTATATCAAGCCGCCCGGTAAAATCGGAAATGGATTAACGGAAGGGCGGGGCGTACATCAAACCGCCGTCCGTCCACAAGGCATTCTGTCCGCGGGCGAGGTTGAACGGGCCAAGATTCTTCTCGTACACTTCGCCGTAGTTGCCGACGAGCTTGATGACGCGGTAGACGAAGTCGTTGCTCAAACCCAGCTTGGAGCCGAGTTCACCCTCCACGCCGAGCAGGCGGCGCACGACAGGATCCTGACTGGACAGGAACGAATCCACATTGGCGGAGGTGATGCCCAGTTCCTCGGCCTGAATCATGCCGTAGACAACCCAATGGACCGCGTCGGCCCATTTATCGTCGCCCTGCGCAACCGCGGGAGCCAGCGGCTCCTTCGACATGACCAGATCCAGGATGACGTGATCGGCGAAATTGGCCAGCACAGCCTGTCCCTGGGTGGCGAGCTGCGAGCGGTCGGAGGTGATGGCATCGCAGCGGCCTTCATCATACGCCTGGAAGGCGGCGGTCTGATCCTCGAACACGACCGGGGTGTAGCCTACGTTCGCGGCGCGGAACTGGTCGGCCAGGTTGAGTTCGGTGGTGGTGCCGCTCTGCACACAGACGTTGGCGCCCTCCAGGGCGTCGAGGCCGGCGGTGGGATCGGACACGATCTCCTTCTTGACCATGATGGCCTGTCCGTCATAGAACGTGACCGGGCCGAAGGTCAGGCCGAGTTCGGTGTCGCGCGTCCAGGTCCAGGTGCTGTTGCGGCTGAGGACGTCCACCTCGCCGGACTGGACCGCGGTGAAGCGGGCCTGCGCGCTCAGGCCGCGGAACTCCACGGCCTCCGCGTCATTGAAGAGCGCGGCTGCCCAGGCGCGGCAGAAATCCACGTCGAAGCCGCTCCAGGCGCCGGCGGAATCCACGAAGCCGAAGCCCTGGAACGAGCCGTGCACGCCGCAGATGACCTTGCCGCGGTCGAGCACCGTCTGAAGCCGCTCACCGCCGGCCACCGGCGGAGGAACAGGGGTCGGCGCTTCGCCGGCCACTTCCACGATACGGGTGACTTCCACCGTGATGGGCGCCCCGGAGGGTGCACAGGCAGCGAGCAGGACGCTGATAACTACGAGTAATCCGAACACATACGAAAATTTAGGCATGGTGATCTTCTCCTTTGATGCGATTTTAATCGGGAAACAGGATACAAGCAGCCCAACACAGAATCGACGGCCTCACCTCCTCTCTGTGAAATTCACACTTCCCCTGAGTTTTGGACAATCTGCCAGCTTGCCGGACTGTGTGCCATTATATAGAAAGGGGGAATCGAAGTCAATGAATTCGCCCGCCTTTGTGCTGCCCGCGATTTCGTCCCAGCGGGCAGGAGATATGGGAAAATGGGTTACAACGGGGCGCCGGAGAGCTCGCAGGGAATTGGAAATCCGCGAGGCTGTATATGGGAGTGAGTATAATAGACGCATGAAGATTCAACGTATCTACATCGATACTTCCGTTATCGGTGGATGTTTTGATTCGGAATTTGCCGAATGGTCAAATGGATTGATCGCAGACTTCCGCAATGGCATCTTTCAAGCGCTATTGTCTGAAGTCATCGCTGCTGAAGTTGGGGATGCGCCCGAGAATGTGCAGAGGATTTATGCCGAGTTGATGTCGTTGAACGCGGAAGTCCTCACCGTTGATGAAAGTGCGTTGGGATTGGCGGAGGAATATCAAAAGCGTGGTATCTTGACGCCGAATTTCTATGATGACGGATTGCATATCGCGCTGGCTACCATCGCTGAAGCGGATTTGATGGTGAGTTGGAACTTCAAACACATCGTTCGCTTCGACAAGATTCGCATGTTCAACGCAGTCAATATCGAATTTGGATACAAGCCTTTACAGATATTCAGCCCCAGAGAGGTGACCACCTATGGACAGGAAGAAAATTAACACCATTGAAATGGTCCGCAAGATCCGCGACGAACATGCCAAACGTCTGGAGGGTAAATCCCGCACGGAGCGGATCGCCTTTTATCGTGAGCAGGCGAAGAAGATGGAAGGCAAAGTCGCGACATTGCTGAAAGAGAAAGCATAGAAATGCTTTTTCCCGCGCCGCAGGCACAGATGCAGGCGGGGCAGGATCGGGAGTTGGAAATCCGCATGGCTGGGCTCGAGAGTGTATAATTTGAGCTACGAACGCAACCGTAAGTCATGACCGGATCGAAGAGACGATTGAGGCCAAGACGCTTTGGTTTCGTTCGCTGACCCTCGCCGAGCGGATGGGCATGCTTTGCGCGTTCACAGACCTTTTGCTGAAGACCAACCCCGGGATTCTGGAACGAAAGAATGCTGAACCTGTTGAAGGACGTGTTCATGTCCGTGCAGCGGCACGAGGTGCGATACATCGTGATTGGGGGAATTGCCGCGGTTCTCCATGGCGTACCGCGCGCCACGTTTGATCTCGACATTTTGATTGACGCCAATCTCAATAATGCCTGGAATTTACTCGACGCGTTTTTGGACGCGCGACTCGGCGCAGCCGCGCTGACTACACCTGAAGAATTGCTTTCCCAGGAAATCACGATATTCAAAGACCGCGTCCGCGCGTTTTGATTAAATGCGAGCCTTTTTATCTTGGCAGGCGACAGGTATACATTCTGTCGTCTTTTTCCTTCTTTCCTCTACCCATCGGGTACATTCCCCTCGCACAAAGCTATTTATTAGGGAATAAACACAAAGTACACAAAGTGCACCAAGGGGAAAACCGTCAGCTTTGTGATTGTCGTGTCCTTCGTATTAAGAAGAGGTCATGCCAAACTCATCTTTCCAGGAAATCATCCTCAAACTGCAAGATTTCTGGGCTTCGCACGGGTGCCTGATCACCCAGCCCTACTACACCCAGGTCGGCGTGGGGACGATGAATCCCAATACCTTTCTGCGCGTGCTCAAGCCCGAGCGGTGGAATGTGGCGTAGTCTGCCTGTGTTATACTCCTTTTGCCTTTATAGAAAGAATGTTTCATGACGCGGTTATCACTCGATCTTCAAGCTTTTATCACTCGTCTTGACGCACTCGAAGCAGAACTTAAGCGGCTGCGCCAGTCCCTCACGTCTGCAGAAGTGGCGCACGGCGCGGTTACAGATCACCCATATGTGGAAAGCATTCCAGACGTATTGAGCGGGGAGCCTGTTGTTAAAACCACCCGCACACCCGTTCGTGCGGTTGTGGAACGCTGGAAATTTGGAGAAAGTGCGGAAGAAATCGTCCGCAATCTCCCGCACCTGCGACTTGCACAGATTTTCGACGCGCTTGGGTACTACGATGATCATCGCGAAGAAATCGAGAAATATATCGAGCTGAATCGAATCCCTGCACATGACTGAAGGCAGCGAAGGGGATTATTCATTCCTGTATATCAGCCTGTATTTTGACGAAGATGTTTCAGCAGGCATTGTGGAAAATTTGCAGACTCGCGGCTTTGATGTTTTGTCCGCTCGTGATGCGGATGCATTGGGGAGACCGGACGACGAGCAGATGCTCTTTGCGGTTTCGCAGCGCCGCGCAGTCGTAACCCATAATCGCGTTGATTTTGAGAAGCAGCACAGGAAATTTCTCGAAAGCGGCGTGAAACAATTACGGTGTGATCATCGCCAAGCGCCGCAGGGACGCGGAAGTCGTCGGCAACTTGCTAGCTCTATTGGACGCTGTAACCGCTGAAGAAATGCAAAATCAACTGCGGTATATTTAGACGCCCGTTGCGGTCTCAACTTGTAGGGGCTTTCGTCTCCCCATCAGTTATAATCCCCTCGCACCAGTCTCGATGCGCGCCCTCGGCGCGCTCGACCCCCAAACCTCAATCGGAAATACTTGCTTGCGCAAGTACAGGTGTCGTAAATGCCGAAATCCTCCTTCCAGGAAGTCATCCTCAAACTTCAAAACTTCTGGGCTTCGCACGGGTGCCTGATCACCCAGCCCTACTACACCCAGGTCGGCGCGGGGACGATGAACCCCAACACCTTTCTGCGCGTGCTCGGGCCCGAACCGTGGAACGTGGCCTATGTCGAGCCGTCCGTCCGCCCGGATGACGGGCGTTATGGCGAAAACCCCAACCGTTTTCAACTGCATTACCAGTATCAGGTGATCCTCAAGCCCGATCCGGGGAATCCGCAGGAGTTGTATCTCGATTCGCTCAAGGCCCTCGGCATCGATCCGCGTCGGCACGATATCCGCTTCGTGGAGGATAACTGGGAACAGCCCGCCATCTCGGCCTGGGGGCTCGGCTGGGAGGTCTGGGGCGACGGGCAGGAGATCACGCAGTTCACCTACTTCCAGCAAATGGGAGGCGTGACGCTCGATCCCGTTTCGGTCGAGCTCACCTACGGCCTCGAACGCATCCTGATCGCGCTCAACAATGCCAAAGCCATTTGGGACGAGGAGTGGGGGGCAGGCGTGACCTATGGTGAGATCCGCCATCGTGAGGAATTCGAACACTCCAAATACTATTTCGAGACCGCAGATGTCGAACGCGTGCGGACGATGTACGACCTGTTTTCCGCCGAGGCGGATGCCTGCCTGGCGCAGGGACTGGTTCTCCCGGCACATGACTATGTGTTGAAGTGTTCTCATTCATTTAATATCCTGGATACGCGCGGCGCGATTTCGGTTGCCGAGAGACAGGCATTCTTTAGACGGATGCGCGAGCTTGCGCGAAAGGTGGCGGAGGGGTATGAAGAGCAGAGGAAGGAACTGGAATATCCGTTGTTGAAGACGGAGGACAGAGGACAGAAGACGGAGGTCCCCGGTCCCCGGTCCTCTGTCTCCAGTCCTTCGCCCTTCCTGCTGGAAATCGGCGTTGAAGAATTACCCGCCGGCGATGTGGATGCGGCTTATGAACAACTCAGCCAGCGGATTCCTACTTTGCTCGATGAACTTCGACTCGAACATGGTGACTTTCGAGTCTTCGCGACCCCGCGCCGACTCGTTGTTTCAATCGACTCTCTCACTCCGAATCAGCCGGACCGCGAGGACCTGGTCAAAGGTCCACCCGCGGACAAGGCCTTCGATAAAGACGGCAAACCGACTCAAGCCGCGCAAGGGTTTGCGAAGAAGAATGGAATTGATCCCTCCGCGTTGGAAGTGCGCGAAGAAAATGGCGGCAAGTATGTCTTTGCCGTCGTCAAACAAAATGGACGCCTTACAATCGAAATATTGGCTGAAGCTTTGCCAAAGCTGGTCGAGGGCATCAAGTTCGAGAAATCCATGCGATGGAACGAGAGCGGTGTTTCCTTCTCGCGCCCCGTTCGCTGGTATGTTGCTTTGTTCGGTGATCAAATCATCCCGTTCGAATATGCCGGGGTTGCCTCAGGCAATATCTCCCGCGGTTTGCGTCCCTACGACTCGCCCGAGATCAAAATCCCCTCCGCGGATAAATACCTCGATATCATCCGCGAAGCCGGGGTTATCCTGGATAAGGAAGAACGCAAAGCCTCCATCGTGGAGCAGGTCAGGCAGGCTTCTGCTCTCGTCAGTGGGGAAGCGCTTCTCGACGACGACCTGTTGAACGAAGTGGCCAACCTGGTCGAGATGCCCACCGCGGTCATGGGCGGATTTAACAAGGAATACCTGGCATTGCCGCGCGAGGTTCTGGTTTCAGTGATGAAGAAACACCAGAGGTATTTTCCCCTCACCCCAACCCCTCTCCCTAAGGGAGAGGGGCAAGGGGTGAGGGAGGGGAGAGGGGACGGAGGTGAGGGAGAGGGGCAGGGGGTGAGGGAGGGGAAAGAGGGGGGCGAGGGTTTGCTGCCCCATTTCATCGCCATTCGCAACGGGGACGACATGCATGTGGACATCGTCCGTGAGGGCAACGAGCATGTGCTCAATGCGCGCTTCGCCGATGCAGATTTCTTCGTACGAGAGGATCTCAAACTTAAACTGGAAGAATACCGCCCCAAACTTGCCTCGCTCATCTTCCACACCCGGCTGGGATCGCTGCTGGAAAAGTCCGACCGCATGTTGAAGCTCGGCGCCGCGATTGGGGAGATGCTCGGCCTGAAGGAGGTGAAGCCGATCAAGCACCTGGCGCGCAGCGTGTTCCTTGCCAAGGCCGACCTGGCTACGCAAATGGTGACGGAGATGACCTCGTTACAGGGGGTCGTAGGCCGCGAATATGCCCTGCGCAGCGGTGAAGATCCCGAAGTGGCGGAGGCGATCGGCGAACAGTATCGGCCTGTCCCAGGAACAAAAATCGGGATGATGCTTGCGCTGACGGACCGCCTCGACTCGCTGGTGGGGCTCTTCGCCGCGGGACTCGCCCCAACCGGCGCCAAGGACCCGTTCGGATTGCGGCGAGCGGCGATCGGCGTGGTTCAACCGCTCATCGAGCATGACCTGGATTTTGATCTGGCTGCCGCGGTGAAAAAGTCTGCGATCACGCAGCCGCTCAAGGTCAGTGAGGAGACGCAGGAACAGGTTCTGGAGTTCATTGCCGGCCGTCTGTCCGTGCTTCTAAAGGACATGAGCTTCAAGTACGATGTCGTCGATGCCGTTCTTGAGGTGCAATCCAACAATCCGGCGGGTTCGCTGCGCGCGGTAAAACAACTCCAGGCTTGGACGGAACGCGCGGACTGGCGCGAGATTCTGCCCGCCTTCGCGCGCTGCGTGCGCATCACGCGCGATCAGAAGAAGGTCTTCAAGGTCTCGGAGAAGGCGCTTCAGGAGACTGAGGAAAAGGATCTGTTCACGGCGCTGGAAAAGGCAGAAAAAGCAAAACGCGCCGAAGGCTCAGCCGACGACTTCCTGAACGCCTTCCTTCCCATGATTCCCGCGGTCAATGAATTTTTTGACAAGGTACTGGTGATGGCGGAGGATAGGAAATTGCAGGAGAACAGGTTGGGGATGCTGCAACGCATCGCGGCACTGGCAGGCGGTGTGGCTGATATGAGCAAGCTTGAGGGGTTCTGAGAAATCGATCGAATTTCCCGTCGTGGAAGGATTCGTTCATCCTTCATCAACGTAGGTGGATGCATCCTCAAGCAGGTAATCGTACCTGCCCGTGTTCAAATTCCATATTGCGACGAGCCGCGCCCGGCTCCACAGGTCCCCGCGCGTGAGGAGCGTGAGTTTGTCGTAGTATTCCGCGATCTTCGGGTCGGTGATGCGATTTTCACCGCTCTCGAGAGTCTCGAGGTATCCGTCCGGAATCATGTGCCGGAAGTGCCCGATCCGCCACTGGCTTGGATCGATCAGGGGCAGTCGCGCCATCAGTGGATCGGCCAGGGCGTTGACGTCGATCACGTGTACGTTCGGTCCGTAGCCGTAGGCCGACATGCCCAATGGACCGACCAGTTCCACATGCACGGGTCTAACATCTTCGTAGATCCAGTTACCCCGCGAATAGTCCGATGTGCGCGCCATACCCATGGACAAGGTTTGTACCAAACCGAATCCATAACGCGTGTAGATGCGCCGTTCGTCGGTGATTCCATGCTCGTCGCGGAAGACGCGGTAGTTGCCTGTTTCGCTGCCGAAGGAGGCCCGGCGTTCAGGGATGAAGTACGCCGGCGCGAATCCCAGGATCAACACTGCCGTCAGGGCGAGGGCATAGGATTTTGCCGATTTGAATTCCGTGCTGACCAGGACAGCCACAGCCCCCAGCAGCGGCACGGAGAAATACCGGCCGCTCATGAAGTCCCCGCCGATGTAGAGGATGTAGACCAGGTAGAGCACCACGCCCACCAGGACCGTCCTGCGATGAACGTCCGCGCTCTTCCATCCAAACAATATCACACTGGCTATGACGAGCAGGGTGATCGGATCGAGAACAAGGGAATTCTTGAAATACCAAAGTCCCTGGCGCAGCATGTCCGCCAGGGGGATTTCCGCGTTGATCTTTGCGTACGCCGTGTTCGGGAAGGGCGTCCCGTAGTACAGGATGGAAAAGAACTCCCAGGCGATCAGAGGGGAAAAGCCGAGGAGAATTGCACCAAAGGTTTTCCATTTATGCGGGTTTTGCAGGAACAACAAGCCCAGGGTTGGCAGGAACAACAGCAATACATCCAACCGGTTCAACCCTCCCAATGCCGCCAAAAACGTCAGGGTGAAAATGTGAGCAGGGGAATTCCTGCGATTCGCAAAGACCATCCACAGGAAGAGCATGAGGATCGCATGGGTCAGTGGATTCTCCAGTCCGGAGGTGGAATAATCGATGAAGGCTTTTGAACCGCTGAGAATAACGGTTCCCAGCACGGCGTTGCGGGTGGAGGAGGCTACCCCGAAGCCCAGGACGAGCATCGCCGCCAGGGACAACCCCATGGACATGAAGATGTTCAGGAAATAGATCTGGGCGTTGTGAAGCGGATTCTCCTTCCACAGATCCAGGACGTAATTGGCAAGGGTTTGCAGCAGAAACCACAGGGGATGGGTGAAGGTCTGCACGCGTTCGCCCACGTTGAACACGGGACCGTAGCCATGATAAAAATTTTCGATCGAACGGAAGGTGATGTAGGCGTCATCGCTGCACCAGGCGGTTTGCACGAGCAGATAAATATACGCCCCCAGCGGCAGGATGACCAGCAGTCGGTATTTATAGACGAGGGAGTTCATGGCGCTAAATTATAATATGGGTGCCGTGCGGTCCCGGTACGCTTCGATCTTCAACCATTTCGAATATGTCCACCATCGATGAGATCAAATCCAGGATAGACATCGTCGACCTCATTTCCGAGGCCGGCGTGAAATTGCGCCACTCGGGACGGAATTACACCGGGTTCTGTCCCTTTCATGACAACAAGCATACGCCGGCCTTCGTCATCTGGCCGGAGAGCGGAACCTGGCGCTGCTTCGGTCAGTGCAATGAGGGCGGCGACATCTTCAAGTTTGTGATGAAGAGGGAGGGAATCGATTTCCGGGAGGCTCTGCAAAAGCTTGCCGCGCGGGCCGGAGTGGAGTTGAAGGACCTTCGGCAGCGTGAAACCCCCCAACAGAAGGAGGCGTATGAGCATCTGCGCCGGCTGCTGGAGGACGCGCTGGTCTATTATCGCACTCACTTGTTCAACCACGACAAGCTGCTGGATTACCTGCGCCGCGAGCGCCGGTTAACCGATTCCACGATCGAGACCTTCGGCCTGGGTTACGCCCCCGCGGGATACGACAACCTGCTTGCACATTTCTCTGCCAAGGGGTACAGCCCGCAGGAAATTTTCGATGCCGGCCTGCTCTCGGAACGCGAGGACGGCGCGCGCTTCGACCGTTTTCGGAACCGCATCATGATCCCGATCCGCGACGAGCAGGGACGCATGGCCGGCTTCGGCGCGCGCATCGTGGACCCGAATGACCCTTCGACAAGCTCAGGGCAGGCGTCTCCGAAGTTTCTGAATTCTCCCGAAACCCCGATCTTCTCCAAAGGGCGCCTGCTCTATGGACTCGACCGCGCTCGCAAGCCGATCCGCGTCGCGAACCAGGCGGTGATCGTGGAGGGATACCTGGATGTGATCGCCCTGCACCAGGCGGGCTATGAAAATGTCGTCTCGCCGATGGGTACTGCGCTGACTGAGGACCAGCTGCGCATGCTCAAGAAGTTCACGCGCCGCATCGTGCTCGCACTCGACCCGGATGTTGCCGGTCAGAAGGCCGTGTTACGCGGACTCGACGCGGCGCGTTCCGCCATGGACCGCGAAGGTGAACTGGGATTCGATGCGCGCGGCCTGCTGCGAAACGAAGCGCGCCTGCAGGCGGACCTGCGTGTGGCGAGCATGCCGGATGACCTCGACCCGGATGAGATCGTGGCGCGCGACAAGGCCGAATGGGCGAAATTAATGGAAGGCGCCAAACCGATCGTCACGCATGTGATGGAAACGCTTGCGGCCGGCCAGGACCTGAACGATGCCAAGGTCAAGAATCAGATCGTGGCGCAGGTGCTGCCCCTGATCGAGGATCTGCCAAACGCGGTGGAACGCGATACGTACCGACAGAACCTGGCGCGCCTGCTGCGGGTGGATGAACGCACCCTGGCTGGCGCGCCGGCGCGGGTTCCGTTGACGAGGCGCCGGCCGCGATCCATGGAGCGGGACCGAATCATCGAGGTATCCGAAGCGGTTCCAGCGGTCTCACCCACCTCGCGGATCGAATCCTATTGTCTTGGTGTTCTGTACCGGCGGCCGGATCTGTTGTATCGACTCGATCGTCAATTGCAGGAATTCGGCCTGAGCGCGCTGGCCGCGGAGGATTTCGGTTATACTGACCATCAGGTGTTGTTCCGTCTGGTGCGACAGGCAGTGGAGCAGGATGAGAAGGATCATCATCATTATCTGGTGAGCCATCTGCCGGAACCGCTGGAGGGCCTTTCGAGGGAATTGTTGAGCGTGACGGAGAAACTCGACCTGCTCGAAGAGCGGATCCTGGAGGAACTGGTGGGCCGCTTCATCGATTTGCGGCGCACGGTCGCGCAGGGGAACATCAACCAGCTTCGCTTCCTGCAGGAGGAGGCGCAGGGACAGGGTGGTGCAAATTTGAAAATATATCAGGAGCAGGCATTGCAATTCACGCGCCTGCTCCAGAGTCTGGATCTGGCGAAACGGAAGATGTCTATGAAGAGACAGGCGTGATGGTTGTCAAGTGAGATCACCATTCCAGGGAGAGAGATTCTGAATGCCCGCCAAATCCGCTAAGAAGCCAAAGCCCAGGACAAAGGCAGGGGGGAAACCGGGGTCGCCTTCGGGGAAATGGAAAGGCGCTGGGCTTAAAAAGAAAAAATCCAAGGGAACACCCAAAAAGCTTTCCGTGCATGACGTGATGGTAATGGCCGGGGAGGGAAATGCCTACTTCGATTCACCCGTCGACGAGATGGTCGAACCGGATGAGGCTCTGCTCGTCCAACAGGAGGCCGACCTTGCCGACCTGGAGGTGAAGATTCGTGAAGTGGCCGTGGAGATGGCCGAGGATCCGGTTCGCCTCTACCTGCGCGAGATCGGACAGGTTAAGCTGCTTGACGCCGACAGCGAATTCCGTCTGGCCACACTGATCGAGGCGCAGCGCTTCCTGGCTGCCTTGCGCAAATTGAAACGGCGCAAGGGTTTGACCCCGCAGAGTTCCACCTATCATTCCCTGTTGTCCGAATTGTCCACCTCTTGGGACCGCCTGATCGAGGACGCCGAACGCGTCGACCACGAATTGCCAGACCTGGCGGGGATGATCGAAGAGATGCTTGGGCTGCATGCCAGTTGGGATGCGGAGGTCCCCTCCTATTTAAGGGCCTATTTGGATAACGGTCACTGGGGCGTGGATCATCTATGGGACAACCTGGCGCGGCATGCTTACAACGTCTTTCTATGCCTGTCCCTGCTGCCCATGGATTTTTCCCGCTGGTTGCTGGAATTTGTACGCGTTCATCAAGCCCTGCCCATGCAGGGG
>Ga0194127_10002719_pt1 | contig 23559 bp, 22 predicted proteins | sample TA2KigC100mmetaG_FD_148624 | JGI IMG/M metagenome (GOLD analysis project Ga0194127, IMG submission 148624) | Freshwater microbial communities from Lake Tanganyika, Tanzania - TA2015036 Kigoma Deep Cast 100m | ecosystem: Environmental > Aquatic > Freshwater > Lake | place: Tanzania: Lake...
CCCCAACCGCAAACGCGGGTTTGAAGGCTTCAATAAACTCTTCAATGCCTATGTAACGGCAAAGGTTCTCCATGCGCCATTAAACAGAGATGATGTTTCGAAGTTGGCCGAGATCATTTGGATGATTACCGAATTCTGGCTGAGCAGTCTCGAGCTTGCGGGCAAGACTGTGGACGAAGCCCAAATGGAACACGGTGTGCAATTAATGATGTTGATCCTGGAACCGTATATTCAACAATAGGAGATCACTATGTCTGAAACAAATTTCCGCAAACTCACTGGCGTCTTTTTCATCCTCGGAGCAGCTCTCGTCAATATTCCCTTCACGTTGCTCATCATGAACTTTGACTATCCCGACATCCTGCGCCAGCCTACTGCCGAAATTCTCGCACGTTTTCAAGCTGGCGGCGACGCCCTCATTTACACCTGGCTTGCATTTGCATGGGTCGGTTTACCCATGCTTCTGGGCGCGATCATGCTCAAACGAGTCCTTGCCAGTGAGCATTCTCCCCTTTTGGAAACAGCGACGACTCTCGGCGTGATCGGATTCATCGTACAGGTGATCGGACTCTTGCGCTGGGTCTTTGTCATCCCCGTCCTCGCCCGCCTCTTCACCGACCCGACGACTGATTCAGTCACGAAGGCATCCATCTCCGCTGTATTCGTTGCCGTCCACCAATACGGAGGGGTTGTCCTTGGCGAACACCTTGGGCAATTCCTCACCATCCTGTGGATGAGCATGATCAGCGGCATCATCTACAACTCAAAGATGTTCAGCAAATGGGTCGCCTGGCTCGGATGGTTCGCCTCCGCCGTCTACCTCCTCGCGCAAACCGAGTTACTTGCCACCGCAATTCCAAATTTCCAGACGATGGATTGGGCAGGATTGTATGGTAGCCTGCTATGGCTGGTCTGGATGATCGTCGTTGGCGTGTATCTCGTCAAACCCAAAGCGAGCAGGTTTCAGTAACGAGGAGATAAAAATGAAAGCGATTATTTACACCCAATATGGTCCCCCGGATGTCCTTCAACTCCTGGATATTCCAAAGCCCGAGCCAGCGGATTATCAGATATTGGTCAAGGTCTGCGCCGCATCCATCAACGCGCTAGATTATCGACGCTTCGAGGGCATTTCCTTCTTCGGTCGCCTCATGGAAGAGCGGATGATCAAATCCGTCGGCAAGCCGCTCGGCGCGGATATTGCGGGAGTTGTCGAAGCGGTTGGGTTGAACGTCAAACAGTTCAAGCCGGGCGACGAGGTCTTCGGAACGTCCGTAGGATCGAAGGGAGGTTTTGCCGAGTATGCCGTTTCCGTTGGAAACAACCTGGCACCGAAACCGTCGAATCTGTCGTTTGAAGCCGCGGCGGCTGTTCCCGTCGCGGCGGTCACCGCCCTGCAGGGACTGCGCGATAAGGCACAGATTCAATCCGGGCAAAAGGTTCTCATCAACGGCGCGGGCGGAGGCGTCGGCACGTTCGCGGTGCAGATCGCCAAAGCCTTGGGCGCGGAAGTGACCGCTGTGTGCAGCGCACGCAACGCGGAGATGGCGCATTCGATTGGCGCAAGCCATGTCATTGATTACGCCAAAGAAGATTTCACGCAAAGCGGTCGGCGCTACGACCTGATCTTTGCCGTAAATGGGTATTATCCACTTTCCGTATATCGGCGTGCGTTGAATCCCCGGGGCGTCTATCTCTGTGCCGGCGGAACGCTTCCGCAAATTTTTCAAGCCATGCTTTTGGGACCTTTGATGACAAGCAAGAACGGAAAGAAGTTGGGTTCCATGGGGATCGCAAGAATCAACCAGAAGGATTTGTTATGCCTGAAGGAACTATTCGAAGCGGGCAAGGTCGCGCCGGTCGTGGATAAAACGTACCCGCTGAACGAGGTCCCCGATGCGATGCGCTATCTTTTGGAAGGACACGCACGCGGGAAAATCGTCGTTCGAGTACCTTCATAGGGCGCAACGAGTATTTCATTCCCCAGGGAAATCAGCTGTTCATGATTGCAACCGACAGGCCGAATGACGGCATGGTTCAATCCATATTAATGACCGTTCGATTTATGTCCCCGCCGCAATCCGGCACGCATGATGCAACGATGGCGGACAACGGCAAGACCTTCGTTATGAATATCGGGGACAAGCTCCGCATCCACCTCGATTATAGCTATGCTTGGTCTGCGACTTCGATCAGCAATCCCGCTGTGATCGAGGGCGCCGGGGATGGATATTACGCGTTCTCCAGCGGATCTACAACGTTGACCATGACCGGCAATCCTACTTGCCTGAATAATACCCCGCCCTGCGGAATACCTTCGATGATGTTCACAATCACCGTGATCGTTCAATAGCGGATTATGCGTGTAAAACCCCCGAAAGGGGCGACTACCTCTTCACACAAATCAGCCCCTTCAAATACGCTCCCTCGGGAAAATGCAAATTGACCGGGTGATCCGCGGCCTGCGAAAGATGCTCAATAATGGAAGCCTCCGCGCCGGCATCCAAGGCGGCCGCGGCGACGATCTTTTGAAAGAGCGCTGTGTCCACGCCGCCGGAGCATGAAAAAGTCGCAAGGATCCCACCGCTGCGCAATAACTTGAACGCCAGCAGATTAATGTCCTTGTATGCGCGCGAGGCCTTATCCGCTTGCGCCGAAGTGGGTGCAAATTTTGGCGGGTCGAGCACGATCAGGTCGAACGAACGGTTCTCATCGCGGAACTTCCTCAATAATTGAAATATATCCCCTTCGAGCGAAGTGTGACGCTCCACGGGCAGCGCGTTCAGCGCAAGGTTTTTCTCGAGCAGACCCAGCGCGGCCGCGGACGAATCAACCGATAAAACGGATTTCGCTCCGTTTGCCAGCGCGTTCAATGAAAATCCGCCCGTATAGCAAAAACAATTCAGGACCTCGCGATCCTTCGCAAGCTCCCCCACCCTTCTTCGATTGTCGCGTTGGTCGAGATAAAAGCCCGTCTTGTGGCCATGTTCGATGTCGACCAGGAACTTCAACCCGTTCTCCATGATCGTGATCTGCGATTCGGGGATCGCGCCGCGCAGAATCCCCCGGGCTGGTTCGAGTCCTTCCAGATCGCGCACATCGGCATCGGAGCGTTCATAGATGCTGCGGATGCCCGTCTCTTCGACCAGCAGATCCGCGCAGGTCTGCTTCCAGAATTCGGATCCGGCGGTGAGGGACTGAAGCACCAGCACATCGTCGTACCGGTCGACGATCAGGCCGGGGATTCCATCCGATTCCGCGTTAACCAGTCGGAATGCATTCGAGTGGATAGCGACCTTCAACGATTGGCGCAGCTCGATCGCAGTTCGAATCCTCCTGCGCAGGAATCCGCTGCCCACCGGCTCGTCTTCGAAAGTCCAGACGCGGGCGCGGATCTGCGAATGCGGGGAAAAAGCCGCACGGGCGAGGAATTTTCCCTCGGACGAGAGCAGGTCGACGGTCGAACCGGAGACGGAGGTAGGTTCATCCACAGATTGAACCGCGCTGGCGAAGATCCACGGATGCCGGCGCAGCAGGCTTTTCTCCCTGCCCGGTTTGAGAATGATCTTCATGCTATTCACCGGGAAACGGCTGCAGGCGCTGCATCCAGTTCTCAACGTGATCGAGCGGTTTAAAATCGTATTTCGCGTACAATCCGTGCGCGTCATCCGTGGCCAGCAGCCAGCGGCGCACGTCCTTGAGATCCGGATGGTTGACGAGCGTTTCGACCAGCCATTTTCCCAATCCGCGCCCGCGATGCGCCTCATGAATGAAAACATCGCATAAATAGGCGATGATCGCATAATCCGTCACGACGCGCGCAAAGCCGATCTGCCGCTCACCCGCGTACAGCCCAAAGACGAGGGAATGTGCAATCCCAAGCTCCGTGCGCTCGCGCGGGCGTCCCCTGGCCCAGTACGATCGGCTGAGAAAATCGCATACAACGTCCGTGTCGATGCGTGAGGGATCCGTGCTGATCACATAGTCATCCCGGCGGACTTCGAAGAATGACGGCACGATTTGAGTGTATCACAGCATGGTATCATCAGCGGGTCAAAGGAGAAGCATGCTCAAGCCCATTCGTTGGAATACGTTCCTCAGGGACATGCTGGTGATTCAACTTGGTTTTCTATTGTATGGCCTGGCGATTGCGTTGATCGTGCGCGCAGACCTGGGGACGGGAACCTGGCTGGTATTGGAGATCGCGCTGGCGGATATTCTGGGGATCAAGATCGGTACGATGACGATTTTCATGGGCTTTCTGGTTCTGATCCTGGCTTTGGCCATGCGTGAGCGGGTGGGGTGGGGAACGTTGGCCAACATCCTGAGCATCGGCCCATGGTTGAACCTTTTTCTGGATCACATCACCACGCCGGCCGGAAATTTGATGTTCCAGATCGGCATGTTCCTGCTGGGCGTGCTCGTACAGGGGATCGCCACCGCCATCTACATCGGCGTGGAAGCGGGCGCGGGCCCGCGCGACAGCCTGATGCTGGCGGTGCACCGAATGACCGGCGTAAGCGTGCGCATGGCCAGAGGGTCCATCGAAGTCATCGTGGTCGTGATCGGATGGTTCCTGGGCGGTCCCGCGGGCTGGGGGACGCTGGCCTTTGCACTGTTGATCGGGCCGGCGGTTCAATGGGCCTTCAAACTGTTCAGGGTTAAGCCGCATCGGGAGGAGGACGAACCATCCCAAATCCTGATCGCCTAGAAGGAGAAATGAATGACCGAAGAAGCAGTCCATTTTCAAACGGAAATACCCCGGAAACGCTCCACGGCAGCCTTGATCGTCTTCGTACTCTTCACGCTGCCCACGCCGCTCTGTCTGCTCATCTACCACTTCGTGTTATGGTCCACCGAACAGGTCGCGCTCGCGTCCTTGAGTCAGAAGAATCTCGCCTGGGCGGGAACGATCGGACTCGGCGTTCAGGCGGTGCTCGTCAGCGGTCTCGCATTTGCCCCCCGGCGCTTCGTTGCGGATGATCGGTTCAAGGGCGCGTACCTGGGAATCCTTGGTGCAGCCCTGATTGGTTTCCCCGCGCTGGCACTACGTGTGCTGGATTCAAACAGCGACCAAGTCGGGGCTCTGCTGCAAACCTTGTTGGCGCTAGTATCAGCTTTCGTTGTAATGCGCTTTAAACGGAATGAATTGCAATGGAACCGAGGTGCACTCCCATTTGGATTGCTCGTCGCGGGCGCCGGACTCGCTCCGCTGGCCGTATATGGATCGTTCGGTTCTCCGGGCGATGCAGTTCTCAGTTTGATCGCCGGGCTGGCGATTGGTCTGTTGGTATCGGTACTTTTTTCGACCACCGGCAATGTGCTGTTGGATGGGTTCGGTGCCGGCGCAGTTCTGGCACTGCTCGCATCCGCGCTTGGATACGACGGCGCCCAACTCATCCTGATGGCGATCCTGCCCGCCTTCGCTTTTGGGATCGCGGCCTTGCTCCCTGCGCGCGCGCCTACCGCAGCCGCCGCCGGCCTGCTTGCGTTCGCCGGCCTGGCCTTTTTCGATCCAACAGAGCTGACCATCCTGCTCGGGGATATCTTCAGCCTCGCCCTCAAAGCCTGCGGCGTTGCGCTGTTGATCGGGTGGACCGTCAGCCTGCTGGCACTGGTTCTGAGAAGATTCTCAGCCTCGCTTGCCGGGCCTCGAACCAAACGCGCCGTAGGTTGGGCTGGGAGTGGCGTGCTCGGGCTCTTCCTGATCGCGCTGTTCTTTCTCTTCGGCAACCCGGGCAACTACGGCGACCGCCTGTTCGTCATTCTGAAGGACCAGGCGGATATTTCAGACGCGGAGGAGATTGAGGATCGCGAGCAGCGATTACGAGCATCCTTTGAACGACTGACCGAACATGCGGATGCCACCCAGTCGGACCTGCGGGAATTCTTCGAGTCGGCGCGCATCGCCTATACACCCTATTACCTCGAGAATGCCATCGAAGTGCGCGGAGGAACGCTGGTGCGGCTTTATTTGATGACCCGCCCCGAAGTCGACCGCGTGATCCCAAGCCCGCGCCTGCGCGCCGCGCCCGCAGACGACCCTGTACCCGGGTACGAGACCTCCATCCGCGGCGAAGCCCGATGGAACATCGTCATGATCGGCGCCGACAAGGTGTGGCAGGAATTCGATGTGCGCGGTGAGGGCATTCTTGTGGGTCAGTCTGACTCCGGTGTGGATGGAAACCACACGGCCCTCCGCAAGCAGTATCGCGGCCTTTATCAGGGTGACGATTACAACTGGTTCGATCCCTGGGACGGAACAACCTCCCCTAACGATGAAGGCGGTCACGGAACCCATACGCTGGGCACGATCCTTGGCTCCGATGGCATCGGCGTCGCGCCTGCAGCGCAATGGATCGGGTGTGTGAACCTGGATCGCAACCTCGGCAATTCCGCGCTCTATCTGGACTGCATGCAGTTCATGCTCGCGCCTTTCCCACTGGGCGGTGACCCTTTCAAGGACGGCGATCCATCCAAAGCGGTTCATGTAATGAACAACTCCTGGGGCTGCCCGGAGATCGAGGGCTGCGATCCGAATGCCTTAAAAATCGCGACCGACAACCTGCGGCATGCCGGCATCTTCGTCGTTGTATCCACCGGCAATGACGGCCCGGATTGCGAAACGGTCGCCTCCCCACTTTCCTTGTACGACTCCGTGTTCTCCGTCGGCGCGATCGATCAATTTGGGAACATGGCGGATTTCAGCAGCCGCGGGCCGGTCACCGCCGACGGCTCGGGGCGCATGAAACCGGACATCGCCGCGCCCGGTGTGGAGATCCTCTCCGCCCTGCCGCAGAATACCTACGGCACGAACAGCGGCACTTCCATGGCCGGGCCTCACGTGGTCGGTGTGGTGGCGTTGATCTGGTCCGCGCAACCGGACCTGATCGGAGACATCGATGCCACCGAGCAGTTGATCATCGACACCGCGCAGCCCTATGATGGATACACCTCCTCCGGATGTTTCAGCGGGGGAAGACCGAACGCCGCCTATGGATATGGCATCGTGAATGTGTACGAGGCGGTGAAGAAAGCGTTGGAGGAATGACGTGCCGAAAGTGACCCGCCCGAAATTCCCGAAAGGGTATGTGGACCATCCAACCTCCGAGGTTTCCTGGGAGCATGTGGAAAAACGTTTGAGCGACTCGCTCAACTACTGGTTGTGTTCTGTCTACCCCGAGGGCCGACCGCATGTCGTGCCGCGCTGGGGCGCCTGGCTGGATGGCTGTCTGTACTACGATGGAAGTGCGGAAACGCGCCACGCACGCAACCTGGTGAAGAATCCGCATGTTACCCTGCACCTCGAAAGCGGGAACGACGTGGTCATCCTGGAGGGGATTTCCAAACCCGTCTCCAGGCCGGACCCCGCCTTTGCGCGGCGGCTCTCGCAGATTTATCGCAAAAAGTACGAATCGGAAGGGTACGCTCCCAAGCCCACCCAATGGGACGATGGCGGTTTGTACGCCTTCACGCCGCGGCAGTGCCTGGCATGGACCAGGTTCTTCGAAAATCCGACCAAGTTCATCTTTTGAACGGAGAGATCATGATCGTACGTATGTGGCACGGCAGGGTTCCCACGTCGAAGGCAAAAGCGTACCGTGAGTTTACGATCGGGCGCGCCATCCCCGATTATCGAGCGGTGGAGGGCAACCTGAGTGTGCACATCCTCGAACGCACCGAGGGCGAAATCACCCACTTCATCACACTCACCTTCTGGAAGGACGTGGAATCGATCAAGGGCTTCGCCGGCGAGGATGTGGAACGGGCAAAATACTACCCCGAGGACTCGGATTTCCTGCTGGAGTTTGAACCCACAGTCGTCCACTACCAAGTGGTGGGACAGGCCTGAAAATCCCCTGGCATTCAAAAAGAAGAACGTGGAGATTTGGTATGCACATCGTTCATGTTCATGTACACGTCAAGCCGGAATTCGTGGAGGACTTCAAACAGGCGACCATCGAGAACGCCTCGAACAGCGTACAGGAAGCCGGCGTGGCGCGCTTCGACGTGATTCAGAGTATCGATGATCCGACGCGCTTCATCCTGGTTGAGGTCTACCGAAACACACAAGTCTCCGCCGCGCATAAGGAGACCGCACATTACGCCAGATGGCGCGATGCCGTCACACCGATGATGGCTGAACCGCGCCAGGGGATCAAATATACAAACGTGTTTCCCCAAGACGCCGGCTGGTAGTGGGATGATGTCCTTCGAGTTTGCCACTGCCAACCGCATTCTCTTTGGCGCCGGCAAACTGAACGAGCTTGGCGGCCTGATCGAACCGCGCATGAAGCGGGCGCTCCTGGTGCGCGGGCGTTCCTCTGATGCCATCCCGCGCGCAAGGGAGGTACTCTCCCTCTGCCAAATGCAGGTGATCGAATTCGAGGTCCACGGCGAACCCACTGTCCAGGTAATCCGGGAAGGGATTCAGTTCGGGCAAGGTTGCGATCTGGTCATCGGTCTCGGGGGTGGAAGTGTGCTGGATACAGGGAAGGCAATTTCCGCGCTGGTCACCAATCCCGGCGACCCCCTGGATTATCTCGAAGTGATCGGCAGGGGCCAGGCACTGACGAACGCTCCGCTGTCGTACATCGCCATCCCCACCACCGCGGGGACCGGTACGGAGGTCACACGCAACGCGGTGATCGAATCGCGGGAACATCGGGTCAAGGTCAGCCTGCGCAGCCCGGCCATGCTGCCGCGGATCGCGCTTGTGGACCCAGAATTGACATACAGCCTGCCTCCCGATGTCACCGCCGCAACCGGGCTGGACGCGTTGACCCAGTTGATCGAGCCGTTTGTCTCAGTCAAAGCCAACCCGATCACCGATGCGATTTGCCGCGAGGGTATACGTCGCGCAGCCCGCTCGTTGAAGAGGGCATACCGCAATGGAAACGACAAGGATGCGCGTGAGGACATGTCGCTGGCAAGTTTGTTCGGCGGACTGGCGCTGGCAAACGCCGCGCTCGGCGCCGTGCACGGATTCGCCGGCCCGTTGGGCGGCATGCTTCAGGCTCCCCATGGGGCGGTCTGCGCCTGGCTGCTTCCCCTGGTGATGGAGGCAAACCTGAATGCGTTCGAGACGCGTCAACCACAGCACCCTGCACTGCAACGGTATGCGAAAATTGCGCGGCTGCTGACAGGCGAGCCGGACACTTCAGCCCGGGATGGAGTACGTTGGGTGCAGACTCTGGTGCACGACTTGAAGATCCCTCCGCTCTCTGCCTATGGACTAACCCGAAGTCAGTTCCCTGAGGCGGTGGGGAAGGTCTTGAAATCCAGCAGTTTCCACGGCAACCCAATTCCACTTGCTGAAAGTGAACTTGAGCAAATTATGGAGCGGGCTATTGAACGGGAAGGCTTCGAGTAGGAAAAGATCAAAGAGAACAAGCAGGTTATGGAAGGTCGATACTTTCTGCAAGAGGATCGATACCTTTACGAGGGCATTTTCTTCTGGGTGGTCGGTATCGCAAAACCGGTCTGCACCACTCGATGCTCCAATTTTTCCTCTGAGTGGGACTCCAACAGCTCCACTGCATGCTTCACGACCTGCGGATCAAATTGACTGCCGGAGAATCGCTTCAACTCATCAATGATGGCTTGCTTGGATAGGGCTTTCCGGTATGGCCGGTGGGAAGCCATGGATTCAATTGCATCGGCTACGGCCACTATCCGCGCCTCGACCGGAATCTGCTGGCCGGATAATCCGCCTGGATATCCGTGCCCATCATAGAATTCATGATGATGGCGGACAATCGGCGTCAGCTGACGCAGGGAGGGATTCATTTCGAGCACGCGGGCACCGGTCTCAGGATGCTGCTTGATCACCTCATATTCCTCCCTGGTCAATTTTGCCGGCTTGGAAAGGATTTCCATCGGGACCCCAAGTTTCCCGACGTCATGCAGCAGGCTGCCTCTGCGAACAAGTTCAATTTGTTTTAAGTTCAGCCCCATGTTCCGGGCAATGTTGGTGGCAAAATCGGTCACCCGCCTGGAATGCCCCAGCACATATGGATCGCGCAGGTCGATGATCTCTGCCAGGGTATTCAACAGACCGTCGTTCAGCCTGTCGATCTCGTCCGCCTTGTTTTCAAGGGCAATATTCTTTTCCCGCAGTTCCGTCACGGCCGTACGGGTGCGCTCCACATACAGTCGCTGGCTGATCCGCAGCAGGAGCAGCGGCACCATCATCAGCAGGGCGCCCACCACGCCCTCCTGGCGGTAGCCGGCGATGAAGGCTGTGGAAATCAGTCCGATGCCAACATAGATCGTGACGAGCCAGGCGTATTGCTCCTTCCAGATATCCGCCGGTGAACGGTGCAAATCCAATCCAATGCCAATCGAGATCAGGCTGGCATTGACCAGGTAGACGATCAGAGCCGCCACGACGATCAGCACGGCCTGCACCAGCAGGGGAATTTCCAGGAGCGACCAACCGGAAAGGGAGAGCGCAAAGAGATAGACCATCGCCGCAATCACCTGGTTGCTGAGGTTGAAGACATATTTGTCAAACTTGCTGCGATATTTGCTGCCCACCACAACTGCATAGGTCAGGCTGAGTATGATTGCGGCGGTCGGACCATACAGCAAAGCGCCCGCCAACAGGGGCACTGCAGAGGTGGACAGGGAGGTCTTGCCAAGATACAGGTCGATTGAGTAAATCTCTGTCAGGACGACCAGGACCATGCAGGTCAGCAGTCCAGGCCCGGATTGCATCCAATTGATTTGAAAGTATTGTGGATCAAGGCGGTACAGGGCGAGGATGAGTGCCAGAGCGGCGAGCGCCATACCTCCGACGTAGAGATTAACCGCTTGACGCGAGCTGCGGAATCCCCCGGTTGGTTCTTTGGAAGAACTGGAATTGGTCGCCGGTTCCCCTTTATGATATGTGGTCTCCGCGGCGGGGAAATCCGCAGCATTGTTTTGGCCGGGTTTCGCCTCCAATTGCAGCATTTCCGATTCTCCTGAAATCAATTTCTTCTCCACGCTGCCAAGAAATTCTCGATAGGCTTCCCGGGTATAGGCATAGGACCGATTGCGTCCACTTAATTTCGAATGATAAAGAGCAGTGTCAGAATTGTGAATGATCTCCTCGGGGGTCTGGGTGAAGGATTCCCGTTCTGCGATCCCCAGGCTGACAGTGATCCGGATCGGTGTAACGCTGGTGGGGATGGTAAATTCGGAGTCTTCAATGGCGCGACGGATGACCTCCCCCCGCTCATAGGATTGCTGAACCGTGGCTTCCGGAAGCAGAATCGCAAATTCCTCACCGCCAAAACGCGACACCACATCGTAATCACGCACCGATTTCTTGAGAATGCGTGCGACTCCGATCAGGATTTCGTCTCCAGCCAGGTGGCCGTAGGTATTGTTGATGTTACGGAGCAGATCCAGGTCGACCATGATCACCGAAAGGGGGCGGTCAAACCGGTTTGCCCGGTCCAGTTCACTGGCCAGATGGTTCATGAAGTAACGATGGTTGAACAGACCGGTCTTGACATCCGTCTCCGTCTGCCGCTCGAGAGCAGGAATCCGCAGAGTGGTGTAGATCAAATACAGCGGGAGCAGGAACAGGACCATGGAATACGGGCTGGTGTTCCAGACCACATTCAGCATACAGCCGAAGGTGAGCATCGTAACATCCATTACAAATGGGAATACATCCAGCATGCGCGAGGTCTTCAAGTTCTCCCCGCGCGCCAGCCACAAGACGATTCCCAGGATGATGTGGTTCAGCAGGGTGTAGACCACCATGCTGACCGCGATGGAAAGGACACCCACGGAGGTCAACAAGGACCCGCTGGGATTGATGAGGTTGAAAACCAGATAAGCCGCAGCCATGACGACGAAGTTGGAGGTAGTGTTGAATGCCTGGATGTACCACGGCGGCCGGTTCCACAGCCACTCCACGATGTTCGAAATCAGGATCACCAGCAGGGTCTCACTTAAACCAAAATGCGCAAAAGCGAAACCGTAAACCAGAAAACTCAGTGTGTAATGGGAGCGAATGGTCGCCCCCACCACCTTGAAGATCAGGAAGAACGAGGCCAGCAGGGAGAGCACCAGCACACCCATCAAGTCGATCCCCGCGGCCGAGGGCAGGTTCCAAAGGAACACCCACAAACCCAGCAGATAGACTGCAATCAGGTAAATTCGCGCTGTCAGGGATAGGTCTCTCAAGGAGGGAGTCTCCGGTGCTTCCCGTTTCGCCGCTATTATAAGATACTTCCTCGATTTCTCAAAAAATGGACAAAAGGAGGCTCGACTTTCTCGTCTCGCCGCCTTTTGTTCTTGAGCCCTTCGGAGCCCCCGACTCCGAAGGAAAAGTGCCTTTATCGACGCACGAAGGATCACCCGTTCCAGCCGATGCTGGCGAGCAAACCTCCGGCAGGACTATTGATGTGAACCAGCAGAAAGTGTGTCACAGCAAGGAACAATAGGATCATGAAAATCACAAGCGCAATGGCGATGCCTCTGGGCAGGGGAAGAATGTGTACTCTCATGTGGATCTCCTCAGGATGTTCCATATTACTGGTCCCAATAATCCGTGTTCCAGCCGGCAGAGTTCCAGCCAGCGGAATTCCAACCGGCCGAGTTCCACCCCGCAGAATTCCAACCGGCTGAATTCCAACCTGCCGAGTTCCAGCCGGCGCTGGCCCAGCTGATCGGGTCCGAGCCGAGAAAGAGCAAATTGCTGGGCATGGTGCCCGTGTTTGCAGTTTGGGTGGTAGTGCCATACACAGCAGCATAGATATCAAGATAGCCGGCTCCGGCGGCGGAGGCGCTATAACCTGGCCAGTTCTTGTTGGCGGTTGCCATCAGTCGGTATTTGACCTGATCCGGGTTGAGGTTGGGCTCGTCTTGGAGCAGGAGCGCCACGGCACCGCTGACCATGGGTGCAGAAATCGATGTGCCGGACATCTTGAAGTACGTCTTGTCAATGCGGTTTGCCGGATGTTCCGTTGCGATAATCAGCTTGTCGTTTTCCGGCAGGAGGCCAATGATATTGCGCCCCGGAGCTGCCAGGTCAGGTTTTGCGAATCCATCCTCGGTCAGGCCATAAGCGGAGAAAGAAGCGACTTCATCATCAGCTGTGCTGAGTGTGCCCTTGTCATCTGTAGCACCCACAGTGATCACGAACGGATCATTGGCGGGAGGATACAACACGCCTGAGCCGCCATTACCGGCCGAGACCACCACCACAATGTTGTTGAACCATAGGATTTCCACCGCCGCGCAGAGCGGGCTGGTCTTGTAAGACTGGGCGACCGAGGAATTGAGCGAGAGGTTGACCACGCGGATGTTGTAATTATCCTTATTGTCATAAACCCATTGCAGGGAGTCGACCACATCCGACTCGTACAACATGCCCTGGTCGTCGGCGACTCGCACATTAAGTATTGTGGCTTTCGGCGCCACCCCGATGTACTTTCCGCTGGATTGCGAGCCGTTCCCGCCGATGATGCCGGCCACAAAGGTGCCGTGCCCATAGCGATCAACCCCGTCGTGATAGCTTGGGTTGAAATTAAGGTTGAGCTTGATGCGTTTGTCCAGATCCTTGGTTTTGTAGACGCCGCTATCCACCACGGCAACGGTCACACCCTTGCCCTGCAGTTTGTTCGCGGTGTTCCATAACTGCGTCGCGCCGATCACATTGTTGTAAACAATGGCCTGTTTGGTGCCATCCACGGTGGAATCGGCAATTGTGGTAGCAGTCAGTGTGTCCAGGCTGGCATCGCTGCCCGGTGCACTGGTGACGCGCAAGCCAACTGCATCGTAGTAGATCGTATCAGTCCTGCCAAAGCCAGCATGTTCCACATAGAGTTCCAGGCTGTCATAAAAATCAACCCATTGCCACACTTTCACGGCGGTGATATCCACATACACCAAGCCCGCATTTGACGCACCAACTGCATTGGCAAAAATCTTCGTCTTTACTTTGATTTCATTCTGCAACTTGCCGTTCACGTACGCATTGATCTTGAAATCCTTTGAAAAGGATGCGTTCGCATACGCATAAAAAACGGCCTCCACCTTGGTGATGGCGTTGCCGGGCACGGCTTCCATATTGAAGCCGGCAAAAGTTCCCTTTCCGTTTGAGACGCGATAGCCATAGGAGCCATTTGAGCCCAATCCGGAGCTGTCAACCATGTTGGCGACGTTCGTAAACTGGTTCGCAATAATCGTTCCAACGGAGGTTGCCCAGACCGTGGAAGTGACAGGATCGGAAACCGCTGTGAAAGTCGGCGCATCGTATGAAATCCAGCGCACCAGCGGGTTGCGGGCAAGCTTGTCAATTTCCTTGCCGGAGAGCTCAGCGGAAAAACTGGAGATGAAATCCAGTTCCTTCTTGATCTGGCCGCCGCCTTTGAGGACCTCATCCTCCACATCCTTAAGGTCTTTGTTCTTCGCCTCTTTCTGTACAATGACCATGAATGTGGCATCCGGGTTCTCTTCCGCCATCAGGAGCAGGCGCGGATCCGCCTTGGATTCATCCTGACCGTTGCCGGCCTGGACAACCCCGGAGGGATCCAGCAGCATCGTAAGGATCAATGCCAGAATGGCAATCCGATTGAGCAATTCCTTGTTTCTTTTCATTATTGCTCCTTCCAATAACCCTGCTACCATTATTTCATAATGACGCGAGGGCGGGTATACGTGGAGGCACGTATTTTTCCAGTTTTTACCATCACAAATCTGTAAGGGGGGGGATAAAAGGCCCTTCCGGATGCTTCTCGAGAGGTTTTAGACTCCCTTTCCTGCCGCCTTGCGGATTTTCGCACTTTTCATCTCCGCCAGCCGGCGCTTGAGGGCGGGCACCTGCAGGGCGTTATACAGCAGGTAGAGCGGCAGGATGTTCAACACCGAGGCAAAGGGATTGACCCTCCAGATCAAGGCCGTGGCGGCACCCATGGACAGGATCGTGAAATCGAGAAACAGGGTGAGAAATTCAAACAAGCCCGATTCGGCAAAGCTCTGACCGCGTGCCAGTTCAACCACCACCCCCAGCAGGAAATGATTCACAAATACCAGGACCAGAGCCGCGGCAGTCATTCCCAGCGCTGTGGTCAGGTCGACTCTGCCCGTCCCCCGGGTGATCAGTTCAAACACCAGCCCCGCCAGAAAAACCGAGAGGACATGGTTTCCAATGTTGAAGCTCTGGATATACCAGGGATATTTGTGCCAGATCCATTCAATCAGGTGAGAAAAAATGATCACTGCCATCGCAGTGACCGAACCAAACGCAATGAATGCAAACCCATATACAAACCAGGCAATGCTGTAATTCGTCCGATTGGTCGGCCCTTCCACCTTGAGCGTCTGGCCCACGGCCCCCAGGACCCCCAGAAGGTATAAATAGGGGTTCTCCAGATCCAGGCTCATCCCCATTCGTACGATGAGCAAACCCCCGGCCAGCAGGATCCCCAGGATGTATACTTTCGCGGTTAATGACAGGCTCTTCATGTTGGCTCTCTGGTTATTTCAATTCACGTTTCAAGAATCAATCCTTGATCGAAGAGCAAGAGGCAGTCCAGCCGCCATGGAATGTGGAGTGGAACCGCAGGTCCGCATCCGTCAGGCCTGTGACTTTGCGTCCCTGCCTTTCGGCAGGTTTGCCATTTCTTTGCCGGGTGGAAACCCGTTTCTTTACACTGGTCGGTCAGCTACCCTGCGGACGATTTCCCTGAAGCCCATCGGCAGGCATACTTCACAGTCGCTCGCCCGGTCTTAGGGATTCGAGCCAGTCGAATGTCACCTGACTCAACCCAAAGGTCCGACCCAGATGGTTTTCATCCGACCGCTTCGCACCACACACTCCCACCCACCAATGAGAATGCAGGGAGTTCGGGTCGGTCTTACTTGTTCAGCCGTTCCAGCCCGCCAAGGGGCAGAACCGAGCACAATCAACCGGGATGGAATAAGCAGTGTCAGTTTGGCAGGCCGAGGTGTTCCAGCCCGCCATCCGGCAGGTTCCGGCCACCCCTGTGCTGCCGCCGGAGGCCATGACCATCCCAATAGCGAGGGCAAACAACAGGGTCAATATGAGCAGGACTTTGAGAAACGTTCTCATCACACTGCCTTTAAAGAATCGAGATGGGCTGTATCAATTAAATTATGTCCCCCTTTCAACTTCCGGCAATACGTAGACCTACGTATTTTTCAGTTGGGATGAAAACCGGGCTGGCAGCAGGATTGGGAGAGGAAAATGAATTGCGCCCCTTCCCTGAATCCGCCCCTCATTGCTCCATGGACAGGATCCCGCGCTTGACGGCATACAGGATGAGGTCTTTCTGGCCCCGCAGGGACAATTTCTTCATGAAGCGGCTGCGGTGAACCTCCACCGTGCGGGGGCTGATCGAAAGTTTTTCCCCGATTTCGGTACTCGACAAGCCGTGAGCCGCCATCTGCAGGATTTCCCGTTCACGCGCAGTCAGTGTCTCGAACACATCCGCCGGGGCATTTTCAATCTCCAACTCGGCCGCCTCCAACCGGACGGCCAGCTTTTCACTCAAGTACCGCCTGCCCTCCAACACCTCATGAATGGCGGTGACCAGTTCGCTCGGGCCGGCGTCCTTGAGCACATACCCCGACGCACCCTCGCGCAGGGCTTCCGCCACATAGGGTTCTGAACTGTACATGGAAAGCACGATGCTGCGGGTGTCCGGTGAATGTTTCTTAACATGACGCAGTACTTCCATGCCATTCATGTCCGGCATCATCAGGTCGGTGATCACCACATTGGGATGCAGCCTTTCCAACAGTTGAATCGCCTGCAGCCCATCCGCCGCCTCGCCAATGACCTGGAATTCCGACTCGGACCCCAGCAGGTTGCGCAAGCCCTGGCGGATCAGAGGATGATCGTCAATCAGCAGGATCGTAACGGTCATGTTTTCGTCGCTCGAGGTGTGCCCCCGCCAGGGGCAGCACGGCCTGGATTTTCGTTCCGTGGCCGGGGGCTGAAAGGATCTTTATATATCCGCCCACCAGGGCTGCCCGTTCGTGCATCCCGCCCAGACCGCTGGTGGACTGGGCATGATCCAGGCCGGTTTCAAATCCCCGCCCCTGGTCGCTCACAGTCAGCGTGACCGCCTGCTCATGGAGCTCAAGTTCGACGGTGACCTCCTCAACCTGTGCGTGCCGCGCTGTGTTGGTCAGGGCTTCTTGAATGATGCGGTAAGCAGCGGTCTCGATCTCCGGCGGGAGCCGCCGCGTGAACTGCTCACCAAGCAGCTTGACCTTTATGCCGGTCTGGTTGGTATAACGCTCAAAATGCCAAACCAGGGTGGGCACCAGTCCGACGTCGTCCAGCAGGCTTGGGCGGAGGTTCAAGGACATCTCGCGGATCTGGGCAATCACATCGCTCACCGATTTCTGCACCTCCTCCAGGTCCATGCGGAAGGAACCAGCCGCCTGAGTCTTCACGCCCTCGAGCATGAACTGCAGTCCTGTAAGGACCTGCCCGAGTTGGTCGTGCAGTTCGCGCGCAATATGGCGGCGTTCCGCCTCCTGAACGTTCACCAGGCTCTTTGCCAACTGCCATTGACTCTCCCGCCCGGCACGGATCTGTTCGAACAGCCGTGCGTTTTCATAGGCACTGGAGGCCTGATCCGCCAGCCCTTTCAACAGGGCGATCTCATCCAACCGCGGGATCTCCTGATCCCTGGTGAAGGCGGTGACCACCGCCCCCAGCAGGGTCTCCCCATGGTGCATGACCGCTATCACGATCGACTTGATCCTCAGCTGGTCAAAGATCGGCTGGAGGGGGATGTGGGGATACTCACGGATATCGGGGATCATCAGCACGGGATCCTGACGGGTCAGGGGCCTTGGCAGCACAGCTTGGTTGATATCAAAATGAGTTCCACCCAGCGCACGAAAGGCCGGGTGTTCGCTATAGGACGCTGCAACCCGAAAGGACTCCTTGCCGAAAACCGGCAGGATGACCGCCGTTCCGGCGGCATGCAGCATCTGGTTATTCACCATGCAAATGGTCATCAGGACCTGTTCCGAATCGAACTGTCCGCTCAGGCGCGCGGCGGTCTTGAGCAGAGCCTCGGCACGGCTGGCCTGGCGTCGCACTTCCCGCGTGGCCTCGCGTTCCGCGGAAACATCCCGCAGCACCAGGACGTTCCCAAACAACTTTCCTCGTGCATCGCGGTTTAGGTTTACATTCACCTCAACCAGTGAAACCCCCCCATCCAAGGAATGCAAATAACCCACAACGCCGCTTTTCGATCCGCGTTCCGGAGACGCCCCTTTTAAACTCAGAAAGTCCACGGAATTGCCGCTGACCTCCTCCTTGAAAACCACCACCTCGCCCAGACTGCGTCCAACCGCCCAATCCTCGCGACAACCGGTCAACTTCGCACCTGCGGTGTTGATGTAACTGATGGCGCCCTTGCGGTCGACGGCCACCACCCCGTCCCCGATGCTGGTCAGGATTGTGTTGAACCACTGCAGGTTCTCTGCGAGTTGGGTTTCCAGGCGGTGTCTGGCAAGGGCAGTCTCGATGTTGGCAAAAACGTGGTTTTTCTCGAAGGGCTCAATGATGAATCCAAAGGACCCTGTGGGGCCTGCATGACCAACCAGATCGTGGCTGTCGCGGTGGACAATATACATCACCGGTACATCATGTTGTTCGCGGATCAGGCTCCCCGTCGGGAAGCCGCGTGGATGCCCCCTCAGGCGAATATCCATGAGCACGAGCTCGGCCCCAAATTTGTCGATCATCGAGTAGAACTCGTGGGCGGATCGGGCGGTGTGAACCACCTGGTAGCCAAGCTTGTCCAATATCTCCTTCAATGCTCCGTCCGAGGATTCGTCCGGATCTAGGATCAATATTTTGACCGAGGTCATGAATCAATCTCTGTGAAGCGTGCTCCTGTTCTTTGCTGCCGGCGGAGGATTATCTCCCTCAGGCTCGATGCTTTTCTGCCCCGTCATCCCTACAGGCTTGGAGGCTCGTTCATTATAAACATGCTTGTAAGCAGTCTGGATTGAAGTTCCATTTCACTGCAGCGGTACGGGCTGGATTCGCACCCATCCGGCAAGATCGGGCATTTATTTATATTAAGGAAGAGGATGGTTACCTGCCGAGCAGAACAGAGGGTTCAGATTCGCGATTCCCTCCGATGCACATACGAGCCTGAAAGGAGCGTGCGCTCCCGCCTGGCCTTGCGCAGGCCAGTTCCCACCTTTTACATCCATCCACGGCCGCAGGCACTCCGATGGATAAAAAATGCGCGGTTTTCAATGGATGACCAGGTCACCGTGGTGGAGGGCGCGATCCCACTCATTCCGATAATGTCTCCCCTCGGTGATTACGCCTTTATCTCTGATGCAAACGAGAATTACTGTTTCTTGTAAAAATTTCCAGAAGGGATTGGGCCGAAACAAGCTAGGAAATCGTAACTACAGGTTGGGTATTAACGCAGCACTCTGTTAACGCGATTATGGGGCGATTTCCTCGCCCCATAATCCCATTCATTACCAGCGATGTGAATTCTAGCCTTTGTAGGTGCTGAACTTGAAGGGCGCATACAGCGGGCAGAACGCGATCACCGAGGTCAACACGAATACCGCCGCGAGCACCACTCGCACGACGCCGGAGATCAGCAGGGCGATCGCATCCGCCCGGTCGCCTTCCACGAAGACATCCCGCCCGGCCGGTATGCGGGTAAATACCGCGACCTGCTGGAAATCCCGCTTTAACGGGGAGTCAGCGCGCTGAAGTACGGGCAGGATGCGGGTAATGCGTTCGAATATCTTCTGGTCGATCATTGGTTAAATCACATATTCCACCGTGCGCCAGGTTGGCTATTCCTCGACAGTAAAATTCACGATCAACTCATAAGTTCCCGGTGATTGCTCCAGCGGGTCGTTTTCGACCTGCCGGTTGACTTGCATCACATAGTGCAGGGTATGCAACCCTTCGGGAATGTTTCTCAATCGAATCCTCCAGAGACGGTGTTCGATCCAACCCCCATCCACTTCTTCATGAAAATCGACAATGTTGAAGGCCGGCAGATCCACTTCATGCCCATCGATGAACAGCTCCCAGGTGCGGGCCTCCCAGAGAGCATCGCGCAGGTCTTTGTCCGGGGCCTGGAGGCCGCCTCCGATGAACAACTCATTCACCTGTGGAACGGTGCACTCCGTGGTCCGGATCCCCGGTAGATTGGTCAATTCCCTGCTGCAGTAATCCCAGATCGGCGTCCAGTTCGAATGGCCGTAGCGGTTGACCCACATCGGTCCGATCTTTTCACTCGGCCAGATCTTGTCAGCTGGCCCGCAGGAGACCAGTATCAGTCCAGTCAGTATGCCGAGGACCGAATGCGAAGGAGGTTTCATTCTGATTCTCCAATGATGGGGTATGCCCGGCAGTCAGGCAGGGTCGGTTTTTTTCCTCCCCGCCATAGCCCGCAGCGATTTGCGAGCCCCGGTTTATGTCAGTACGCGGTTGCGATTATACCGGCGATTGCCGTGATCATTCCAAATCCCTGAAGTCTTGAAACTTTGTCCTTCAAGAAGAGAACTGCCAGTGTAATGGTCACGACAGACAACGCAGAGGCGATGGGCGTAATCAATATTGCATCTCCAATCATCAATCCATAATTTACGAGCGCCACCGCGACGACTTCGATAACGCCCATAAAGAGAATCACGGATTTTTTTCCTGTCGAAGTGCCTCTTAATCCAATTTCCTGCCTTCCAGCCAAAGAGAAGATAAGCAGGAATACGACAATTCCGAATTTGACAAGCAGGGTGTTTAACAGCCACCCGATCTCTTCAGAAATAATTTCGCTGACATTCCAAAAGATTCCAAAGAAAAAAGCGCCCAGGATCGCCTCCCTGACACCCAGGGAAAGCTGAAAACCCTGACTTCTAACACCACCCCAATCGATCGAAGCGAGCGTTGCGCCGGAGATGATCATGCATACACCCAGGGCCTGGGTCGTGGTAAGCCGTTGTCCCATAAAGAGAAAGGCGAACAACATGGTAAACACGGCCCATAAATTCATGATTGCGGCAATGATCGACACATTCCCCTTTTCAAAGCCCTTGAAAAAGAACAAATACCCAGCGGCGTAGACCGCGGCTGCAACGGGAGTCAAGCCGATCGCCAGGATGGAAGCATTCCTCTCAGGTTTCATGGCCAAGGTGATCAGCAGGACAGCTGCCAGGCCAGCCAATTGTGACCAAAACAGGGATTTGAAAAAGCCAATTTGTTTGGAAAAAACCCCGCCCAGAAAATCATAAATCCCCCATCCAACCATGCCACCTATTCCCAATAATATGCTTAAGATGGTTGTGCTCATGAGCACGTATCTTCTCTTTGTCCTTATGGACGAGCAAACGTTAAGCGCCCAATAAAACCATCCACAGGCAGGGTGAAGTCACCCCGGCCTACTTGTGCATTTCCCCCTGCGGTTTTCCATCGTGGGTGTTTCATTGGAATCACCGGCTGGCCTTCTCCACCAGATACACAATCGACATATAGTCCTTCCCCGTCGCCTGGCTCATCCCGATCTCGCACGGGATATTGGATGAGTAGTGACCGTAATAGTCACCCGCCAGAACCTCAGCCGCCTCCATTTCGGTTGCGGAGCGGGTCAGTTCGGGGAACAACAGTCCACGGTCCCCGGCGAAAGCGCAACAGCCAAGGTTCAGCGGGAGGCTCACAGTTCCGGCGCATCGCTGTGCAATCGCCAGCATCTTGGTCTCCAAACCCAATTTACGCCCAGAGCAATTGGGATGCAGGATGATTTTTTCCTCGACTGGATGGACCTCAAGCTTGGGCAGGACGTGATCATGCAGGAATTCAACGGCATCCAGGATGGTGAGTTCCCCCCAACGCCGCCGGTCTTCCTCTTCAAGGTCATCCCGGCAGGTTCGCAGGCTGTGCACACAGGAGGTGGTATCGATGACAATGGGAATTTCGCCATGATTGGACCATTCCCACATCCGCCCCAAGATCTTCCTCAACATGGCTTGATGGGCCTGCACGTATCCTTTCGAGGCAAATGGCATTCCGCAGCATGCTCCAACGACATCATCCGGAACCTGCAAATGAATACCCGCCCTTCCGGAAACTATGACGAGCGCCTCCTGCAGGGAGCGCGGTTTTCGACCTGGCAGGTTGGGCACCCCCAACCTGCGCGAAATGCAGGACGGGAAATAAACAAAGTCCTTCCCCCCTGCGAGCTGGAACGCCGGTGCCGCCCGTGAAGGGAATGGAATCGATCCGTTCCATTTCGGCAGGGGAGTATGGAATATTTTCTCAGCGAGAACCGAAACCGCCCGGACACCATCGACCCCGGCGATGTTCTCAACTACATGCCCGAGCCGTACACCGAAGCCAATCACCTTTTCAACTGCGGAAAAATGACTCGCGATCCACAAGGCGACCCCTTCCTCGCGGTTCGATTCGGCGCGCAGACGCCGGGTCAGCTCGCCGGTGTCAATGCCCACCGGGCAGGCGGTGGCACACAACCCGTCCAGGGCGCAGGTGTCGTTCCCCGCGTAGGAATAATCGTCCAACAAGGAAGCCAGCAGGGAGGGGTCGGACGATGAGAATTGCAGCCGGGAGATCTCGCGGCGAATAACGATCCGCTGGCGCGGGGTCAGGGTCAATCTGCGTGAGGGGCATTTCGATTCGCAGAATCCGCACTCGATGCACTGATCCACCTCCCGCCCGACTTGTGCCATGCTCTTCACATGGGCAACATGCGCCTGCGGATCCGCGTTGATCACCACGCCGGGATTGAGCATATTAGCCGGATCCAGCAACGATTTGAGATCGCGCATGATCGCGTACGCCTCGGCACCCCACTCGGTTTCGACGAACGGCGCGGTGTTGCGGCCCGTCCCATGTTCGGCTTTGAGCGCCCCGTCATATTTCCCACTGACTACGCGCACGAGCTCCTCCATGAAGCCCGCGAAACGATTCAGCTCCTCCCCGGTGTTGAAAGACTGTGAGATGAGGAAATGCAGGTTGCCGTCTTTGGCATGGCCGAAGATCACGCCTTCCTGGTATCCGAACTCCGCGAACAGACGCTGCAAGTCGGTAACGCCCTCCGCCAGCAAAGGAACCGGGAACACGATATCTTCCGTGAGCAGCGTCGTGGCTGGCGGGCGCATCGCCCCGACGGACGGAATAATTCCCTTGCGAAGCTTCCACAAGGCGGCCTGGGCTGCGGGATCGTCCGTGAATGCTACATCGTGAAGCAGGCGCAGGTCTCGAATCACCCGATCCGCTTCACGCTGGAACTGAAGAATGGATTCCCTGTCTTCAGCCTGATACTCAACCAAAATAGCCGCCGCCTCGCCGGGCAGTTGGCGCAGCTCGGCCGGCGCACCCGGCAGGTCCTGCACGGAGCGCAGCGAGGCGCGGTCCATGATCTCGGCCGCGCGCGCGCCGGATAATCTGAGCGGATGGATCGCGGCCGCCGCGTCCCGTACATTTCGAAAATACAACTGGCCGGTATATTTATGCGCAAATTCCGGCAGGGTGTGCAGTACCGCCTCGGCGATGAATCCAAGCGTTCCCTCCGA
>Ga0194127_10002722_pt1 | contig 23529 bp, 19 predicted proteins | sample TA2KigC100mmetaG_FD_148624 | JGI IMG/M metagenome (GOLD analysis project Ga0194127, IMG submission 148624) | Freshwater microbial communities from Lake Tanganyika, Tanzania - TA2015036 Kigoma Deep Cast 100m | ecosystem: Environmental > Aquatic > Freshwater > Lake | place: Tanzania: Lake...
AATTAAAATGCTTCGGGAAAAACCTGACCCGATTTTAATTTCCGAGATTTTTCGTCAAGTGGCTTGTCTGGGAAGCATCCATAACACGGCAGCTCAACTCAGCCCGCCATAATTGGCGAAGGTATTGACATGTACACGGTGTCAGATTTGCTGCTCGGCATAATTACCACCTCTCTTAATCTTGGCGGTGATACGGTTGTGCCATCCTATCACATTGGCATATTCGAAAAATGTACAAAGCTCGTTCAATCCGCTTGTTCTGAATGTTGGACGATTTATTTGACGTACGAAAAGAACGCGCCTCGTCTCATTAGCAACAATGCTGAACCTTGGACGTAGATTCGGCACAACCAAATGTATATCATTAAACCACAAGGGTCCGGAATAAATAGGAGTCGAGTGTTCTACTTCAAAAAGTGCTCTCAATTTACCCGATCCACGTTCAATCCAAATCGTGTCCACCTCCTGCAGAATATCCTGGATTGAATCGAACCCATACGGAAGCAGCTCGGAGTGGTAAAAGCGATTCGTCAGAGACCAGTCCAATTTAGCGCGGTCGTTGGGTGGAACCCAAACATCAAAACCTTTAGCAATACCAATTGCCCCAAGTAAAGTTTGTATCTGTGAATGCGACATGTCTGGCAGGTGGCTCAGTTTGGCTGAATCAATTGAGGACTCCAAGCCGCTCCAGCCATAGTGTGCTTCGACGTTAAAACGCCCGGCACCGGCAATGTAGAGTTCAGTCCCGCTGTCCAAGTAGACCATTGCCTTGTATTGACCATCCCCAGCAGGAGACATTGTATGAAAAACATCTTCGTACTCTGAGAAAGGAACGAGCAGAGGTTCTACTTGCCCATCCCAAAGGAAACAGATAAAAGCAAGGAAGCCTTCGAGTCGTTTCAAGTCCTCTTGTCTCAGTCCATAAAATGTTTCATTCCTTTTGTGAATCTTGGAATATCGTATATAAACGCGCGCCGCGCCATTGCCTATCTCAAAAAGAGATTTGCTTCCTTCCAGTTTCTGGGATTTTCCAAACCGTTTCGAGAGTTCTCTGACAAACGATTCTTTGATGTCGTTGGCCATTGTTGCTCCTTTTGCTCTACACACTCGCGTGCTACCAATTCACCCAACCTCAGCGCATCCCGTTCCACCACCGCGCGCTCCGTCAGCGCTTCCCACGCGCCGCTGACGCCGCCGTACTCGAACGCGACGATCCAAGGTTCGCGCCACGCGTCTGCGTGAATCAGAGAAATTATACTCCACTTTGCCGCGTTGCAATAATTCGACCAATCGCGCCACGCGCCATCACGCGTCACCCCGCGCGCTTCGCCACGATCTGCGTGTCGCGCTTGGCGCGATATGCCTTCACGGCTTCTTGTTGGACGACGAGCCGCCACCACCAGCGAAACACGCGTATCAGCGTCGCACCGACGCGCGAAAAGTTGAAGAACTGCGACTCGCCGTACTGCCGATAAAAGTGATGCACCGGCATCTCCGCGAAGCGATAACCCGCGTCCTGCGCCTTTTTCACCAACTCGAATGTGATCGTGCCGCTGTTCGATTCCAATTCGATCACGTCGAAGATCGCGCGCCGCATCAAACGAAAATCGCAGTCCACGTCCCGAATTTTCAAATCGAAAATGAATTTGATGAAATACTGGTACGCTAATCCGATCCAAATGCGATGCGCCGGATCGCGGCGTTTAATTTTCCAGCCGTTGATGAAATCCACGTCGTCCGAAATTTTTTCCGCGAGGAGTTTCAATTCGCGCACGTCGTACTGCGCGTCGCCGTCGGTGTAAAAGACCCACTCTTTAGTCGCGGCGGCGACGCCGGAACGAATCACGCCGCCGTACCCGCGATTTTTTTCGTGACTGACGATGCGAAACGTCGGCGGCAAAACGCACGACAACTCGTTCAGAATTTGCAGCGCGTCGTCGGGACTCGCGTCGTTGACGACGATCACTTCGTAATCGTCGCTGATTTCGCGCAAAGTTTGCAACGCGCGAATCACCATCGCGGCAATCGTGCCTGCGTCGTTGTAGCAGGGGAAGAAAACGGAAATGCTTGGTTTCATAGTTTGTTAGTTGGGTAGTTTGTTGGTTGAATAGTTGGCTAGTTTGTTCGTTGGGTGGTTTTAGGTTTGACAATTAAACCATCCAACCATCAAACTATGCAACTATGCAACTACTGAACTGTGATCGTTGTTTTCAAAATAACGTGATCGCCAATCACCGCGCCGCCGTCATCCAACACTTGCAAGCGCGCGAACGCTGGATCCTTCGCGTCGTACCACCCGATTTCGATCTGGTACGCGCCGGGCGCAAGATCGGATTTGAGCGCGAGTTCGTACGCGTCGGCGAGATATTCGTTTGCGACCCAGGTCGTCGTTGGACGCGCGCCGCGCAACGGTTGTGCGTCTTGCTGCGCGACGACTTGTCCGTTTTTGTCGAGCAGATGCACGAAGACGGTGTACGGTTTGTCCACGCGTAGCGTGGCGCGCGCTTGCCAATACAAAGTGAGTTTCAAAGTGTCGTTCGGTTTCAGATTTAAGGTTGGCAAATCGTAACCGACGAGCGTGAGATAGTTGTTGAAATTCGCGCTCTGCGCGAATTGCGCGTTCGGCTTGATGAAAACGCGATCTGTTTTTTCGATCGTAAATGGCGCGAGATCAGCCGACTGATTGTCGTTCAGCACGACGCGCAACGTCGTCGCGCCATCGCGCGCGTTCGCGGGAATTGCGATGGAGTACTGTCCGCGTACGATTTCGCCCGCGCGCCAGGTGGAAGTTGAAGACTTGCCCTGAGCGGAGTCGAAGGGTTGGAGATTCGAGATTGGAAACGCGTCGCTCAGCGCGTCGCCAAATTGCACGTGAAAAGTGTAATCGCGCGTCGGCTTGTCGTCCGCGCGCCAGAACAACGTGAGCGGAATCGTTTCGCCCGCGCTCGCTTTATCGCGCGCAAGTTGATAGCCGAGCAACGTGAATGGTGGCAACGATTGGCTGATCGTGTTTTGAATGTTCAACGCTGCGAACGTCGCGGGCTTGGTCGCAGGCAGAACAGAAATCGGTCCGACCTTGACCACTTTGCCAATCGGCGTGCCACTCGCCGCGAGTACGTCGAGACCGCTTTCGTTGCTCTTGGTGTAAAAAGTTATTTCGACAAAGTAATCGCCTGCGGGCGCGCCTGCGAGCAATGGGATGGTGTACGCGCCGAAAAGATTTTCGTCTTTCTTCCAACGCGTCGTCGGATAATTGTAACCCGCCGGGCGCCGATCTTGTTTGCCCCACAAATTCCCCGCCGCATCCACCACGCGCAGCGCGACGTAGTAATCGTCGTCGAACGCGGCGAGCGCGCGCCAATACAAGTTGAACGACGCGCCAACATCGGCGGGCGTCAGCGCGGGCGAATCAAAACCGAGCAACTGGACTTGATTCTTAAAATTCGCGGCGCGCTGGTTGCGCGGAGCAGGTTCGGACGAAAAGCGCGCGTTCGGATCGAGCGTCCAGTGACGCAAGCGCACCTGGTAAAAATTCGTCGGCGCGAGTTTTTGTTCCGCGCCGCGCGACGATAACAGCATCGGCACGAAACCGTTCGGGTCAACGACTTCGTCTTGCCACAGTACGACCCACGCGCCGCGCTTGCCCGCGAGCGTTTCGTTTAACACGCGCGCGGCGTCGTAACCCAGCACGCGCTCCGCGTTCAGCGTCGGTTCATCGGGCAGGCGAATCGTCGGCGCGTCGCCGCGATAGTAATAATTGAACGCGGGGAACAGATGCCCGCTCGTCAAAATGATCGCTTCGTCCGGCGCGATATTTTTTTCGATGTGCCGCACGACCTCGCGGAAACTCGCCTTGGTGAACGCGGGATCAAAGTAGATGTTGTAGACGGCATACGCCGAAGTGAAAAGTAAAAAGGCAAAAGGCAAAACGTAAAACGCGAAACGAAAAGTGTGAAGCGTAAGACCTGAAACCTGAAACTTGAAACTTGAAACGCGTGCAAGTCCGGCGGCGAGCAAGAGGTAAAACGCAGGCGACGCGATCATCAAATAGCGCGCGTTGAATTTGGGATTGCGCGAGAAAAGAACTAGCAAAAGTACAAGCGGAACGATGAGGTAAAGTAGCGCGAAGACGATTGGGTGATTGGGTGATTGGGTGATTGGATGATTGAACTTTGAACTTTGAACTTTGAACTTTTGCCTTGCCAACGCGAGCAAGCCAACTGTCAGAACAATCAGCCAGCCCAGCGCAATCGGCTGCGCGATGTTTTCAAGCACCGACTCGCCGACGGTGAAATTGATCAGGATGTGCCGCAACGCTTCGTCGAGTTTGAGCGCGCCGCGCCAGTAACTCGCGTCCTGACCAAAGCGCGCGATGACAAACGGCGTCCAAGGGAGAAACGCGGCGAAGATCGCGATGAACGTAGCGGTTGCAGGTTTCAGAGTTTCAAGTTTCAAGTTGAACCTGAAACCTGAAACCGTGAAACTTGAAACCGCAAGGTAAAGCAATTGAAACGCGATCACGGCAAACGCAAAATAATGCGTGTACACCGCCGCGATATTCGCGCACGCAAACACGATCCACCAATGCGTGCCGCGGCGCGGCGCGGCGAGCGCGCGCAACAACGCGTAACTCGACAACAACAGCAAGAACGTGATCAGCGTGTACATCCGCGCTTCTTGCGCGTACCAGACGTACAGCGGCGAAATCGTCACGAGGAGCGCGGCGATAAACGCGACGGCGCGATCAAACAGTCGCCGCGCGGTGATGTACAGCAATGGAATCGTCAGCACACCGAAAAAGAGCGAGAGGAATCGCAGCGCAAATTCCCCTGAGCTTGCCGAAGGGTCGCCCGCGAGCGCGATCCAAAAGTGGAGCAAGTAATAGTACAGCGGCGGCTGAATATCGGCGGCAGTGCGCGCGGTGAGCGTGGCAAGATCGAACTGCGCGAGGTACGCGCTGAACGCTTCGTCGTACCACAGCGATTGGAAATCGAGACGAAAGACGCGCAGGGCAAACGCGGTGAGGATGATCAGGTCAAGCGCGGTAAACCAAGCAACGCGGCGCAAATCTAAACTCCATGATTGGATGGTCAACATCTTATCACAGGAAACGGATTCGGCAAAATCATTTGACGATCTCGTATCTTTTTCCATTCCGCACAATCTCACCGAGTAAGACCCATCTGCCATCAGGCGAGATGGGCGCGGCGGTGCGCGGTGCGAGATAAAATTCCGCATCGTCCCAGGTCGCGCCGAAGAAAACACCTAGTCCGATTTTCGCGCGCGCGCCCACTTCGACTGGAATTGTCTCGACCGCGATCACTTCGCCTTCGCGCCATTTCAAAGCGGGGTACCAGAACGGAAACATCAAATCGGGCAGTTGCGCGTCCACGCGCGGCGCACCGATATCGTCAGGGAAAAATGGATAGAGCGCGAAATTGTTGTCCAACCCAGGCAAGCGCGTCCAATACGTTCGCAAGTAAACCCGCTGCCAATCGTCTTGCTTGACATCGTAACCGAGCAAGCGCAATTTGTCGTCGAAATCAACTTGCACGCGCTGCGCGGGTGCCGTGCGCGCGCGTAGAAAATCGTAAAACGCGTCGGGCAGTTCCTGGGACGCCGCGCCGCGTTGCAACAAAATATACCCGTCTGCCGCATCGCGAATTCCAAACCCTTGCGCCAGCGCCGCGCGATAGTTCCGCGCGTAATCTACCGGATTCGTCCGCGCCTGCGAGACATCGAGCAGAATGAATTGCGTATCGGGCGGGACGGGCAATTGCCCAAACCGGTACACCACGCGCCGGTGGCTGACGTGCGGGAACAAGGTGGATGTCGTCATCACGGGCGCGTCGCGCGGAATCTGCGCGGTAAAGCGCGCGAGCAATTTGTGATGCGGTGTCACCTCGTGCCAGACGAATTCTTCGCCCAGCGGCGTGTACCCGGCAAGCGCGTGATAACCCAGCGCGATGGCAAATGCAAGAGGAATGATCGAGTCGCGAATTCTGAATTGACAATTGACAATTGACAATTGACAATTGCGAATTGCCGCCGCGCCCCCAATCGCCGCCAGCACAAAGTACGGCGCAACCGGCGCGGAATAGTGATATGTTCCAGAATATTGCGCTTCGTAACTACTGAGCAAGTTGAGGATCAGCGACGGCGAGCCGACGAGCAACGTGATTGGATCGAACAGCGCGAGAAACCCAACCGACGCGAATAGTTTCACGACGTACGCGATTTTTTCCGGCGTAAGCAATCCGATCAGGATCGCCAATGGCTCGCGCGGATACCGCCCGATGTACACCGATTCGCCGCGCGGATGAAAGTGCGGAATGATGACGAACAGCGCAAGGAGGAACCACGCGATGGAAACGATGGCGACAACCAACGGAATCAAGTTCCAGGTTTCAAGTTTCAGGTTTAGTGGTAGAAATTTCAACTTGAAACCTGAAACCTTGAACCTGAAACCAAAATACAGTCCCATCACTAACACAAGTAACGCGATGTCCTCTTTCACCGCGAGCGCGATCAACGAAAAGAACGCATAGCGTTTCCACGCGCGCTCCTCGCCGTAGTTGTACGCGAACATCAGTGGTGCAGGCGCGAACGTGACGGCGTGAAACTCGGCGAGATTTGCGGCTTGTAGCGCAGGAAACATCAGATACATCGCCGCGAAAATCACAGATGCCCATTCGCTTTTCAGACGTCGCCGCGCGATCCAAAAAATCGGCAGCGCGCCCAGCGCGATCGCGATGGATTGCGCGACGAAGAGCGACTCAATGCCATCGTGAATCAAAAACACAAACGGAATGACAAGAAAGATCGGCTCGACGTGATCGGTGAGGCGCGGCATTTGTTTGCCGTTCGGGCGCGTGTCTTCGAGCAGGTTGCCGTGCAGCGTGTTCCACAACGCCTGATCCATCTGCCCCATATCGGACGCGTAGGTGCGAAAGGTGTGATGCCGTTGAATCGAGAGCGCGGAAAAATACGCGCTATACGCGACGATCAGCGCGAGGACGATGATCAAGCCCCAGGCGATTTTCGGTTTTTGATTTTCGATTTTCGATTGCATGGTCAAGCCCAACGCCGCGTAATGAGCCATACGATTACCACACCCAATAACTCGCCCAGGGTGGACCACAAACGCGCCGCCAGCGACAACGCGACGGCGATGGGGGTGGGAAAGTACGTCGCGAGCATCAGCGCGAGCGCGCCTTCCCGAAACCCCAAGCCGCTCGGCGTGACGAACGAGACATAGCCGATCCAGTACGCGCCGGCGTTGATCGCGATGAACGCGGGCAAATGTTCCGGCGCGAGCGGCGTGAGCGAGACGATGAACAGAAAAAACGCGACGCCATTCGCCACCCACATCAGCGTCGAGAACAACGGCGGCGCCAGTCCGCGCGCGAACGACGGCGCGGGCGCGGCAAGTTCGCGGCGCAGCACGCGCGCGGTCAGCGCGACGATCCACCGATTCGTCGCGGGCAACGCAAAGACGACGACGACCAGCGCGAACGCGAGCGCGGCAAGGAGCGGCGCGAACGCGCCGAGTGTTGGCGCGCCCCACGCGCTCACCAAGTCAGGTCGCACGACCAAAAAGAACGCGCCGATGATTCCGGCAATCGTCAGCGCGAGCGCGGTGTAAATCGCCTGGCTGAGCAACGTATTCGTCTTGCTGATGCCGCGCGCGTTCAACATCACCATCAAGGTCGCCACCTGCCAGATGTTGCCGGGAATATAGCGCGTCAAGTTCGACAGAAACCACGCGCGGACGCCAAAGCCCAAATCCATTCGCTCGCCCAGCGACAGCAAAATGCGCCGCCACGCTTCCACCGCGAACACGCGCGCGATGAACAGCAACCCAAGCGAGACAGCCAGTGGCAGCGCGTCGAATTCAAATCGAAAATCGGAGGCGGCGACCTGGTCCCACGTCTGAACGAGCACGCGTCCGAGAAAAAACAAAACGCCGATGGCTAGCGCGTAACCCAAGATGCGCTTGAGTGAACGATTCATCGGATTCGAGTGGTTAGCCACGCCATCCCCAGACACACAAGTTCAGCCGCAATCGCCAAGAGGCGCGCGAGCAGCGCGATCACAATCGCGAGTGACAGCGGCATATACGCACTCAGGAAAAATGCCATCGTACCTTCGCGCACTCCCAAGCCACTCGGCGTGAGAAAACTGAGAAAACCGATGAGGTACGCACCAGCAAACACCGCGATCGCGTGCAGCCACGTCAATTCACCGATCACGCCGAGTGCGCCGATGAAAAAGTACAACGACAACCCATACGCGATCCACATCGCCGTCGTAATGCCCAGCAGTAACAAACTGCGCAGAAAATCGAACCGCGTGGCAGTTAAATCGTAACGCGAAACGCGCGCAAGCAAGCGCAATGTCCCGCGAAAAACAGGAGGAATAGCAAAGAATACAATTGCTGCAAGTGAGAAAAACAGCGCGCCTTGTTGCCAGTGCATCGGCGAAGGAAGTAAGGACAGACTGATCACACCCGCCACCGCAAGCGTGAGCAGAAGAAACAATGCCTGACTAAAGATCGTTTTGCCTTTTGTGATCCCTTCGCGTTCACCCAAGATGACGAGGGTTGCAGGTTGCCAGACGTTCCCTGGAATATAGCGCGTGATGAGAGAGAAGAACCACAACCGAAACGCTTGCCTAAACGTCAATGTGCCATCCAATTCCAATAACAACTGGCGCCAAATCTCGACGGATAGCACTAACCCAATCACATTGAGCACCAGTGCAACCATGAGCAGTCCGTAGTTGACGCGAAAGTCGAACGAATATGCTGCCAGTTCATCACGACTTTGAAGTAGGATTCGGCTCAGAAAAAACAACACCAGCGCCGCTACGCCATAACCTACATATCGTTGTAGCCACGCTCGATTGTTTTGTAACCACTCTTGCACGTCTATGGTTCTTCTCCCGCGTAGACGCGCAGCAACGCGTCAACACTTTGATCCCAATTCATCAATGCTTGGGCGCGCCGGTAGGCAGCCGCGCCCAACCGTTGCGCCAAGTCGGTGTCGGTCAACAGGCGCGTGATGGCATTTGCCAGCGCGCGCGGATCTTTTTCCGCGACCAGCAAACCCGTGACGCCATCCTCGATCACATCGGGGATGCCACCGACGCGCGTCGCAACAATTGGACACGCGTGACTCATTGCTTCGAGCAAGACGATTCCCACACTTTCGGTATCACCACCGCGATCTACGATCGAAGGATGCACAAAGACGCGACATTCGTCGTACAGACGCGCCAGTGCTTTATCCGAAAGATCCGCTGACCAACGCACGCGCGCAGTGATGCCTAACTCATCACACAGCGCGTCGAGGCGCGCGCGCTCTTGCCCACGTCCCACAATCGTCAAGCGCGCGTCCAGAGGCGCAGGGATGAGCGACAGCGCGCACAACAAATACTCGTATCCCTTGCGTTCGATCAATCGTCCCACCGCGAGTAATTCGTGCGTCGTGTGCTCGCGCGCGCGCGGCGCTGCCGCAGTTGGCACGCGCGACCAGTAGGGAATCACATGCGCACGTCGTCCCAGTGTTTGTTCCACCTCGCGCGCAACGAATGGCGCGATCGCGATCAGCGCGTCGCTGGGACGCATCAGCCAACGCAGAACAGAGGTCATCAACGGTAACCACCGCGCAAAGCGAATCTCTGCACCATAAAACGTCGCGACTAGACGCGTGCGGGCGCGCCCACGCGCCACCATACCAAAGACCATGTGCGGTAGGGGCCAGTGAACGTGAATCACATCAAAACGGTGTGACCGATTCAGCACGCCTGCGCGCGCAATCCCAGCGATGAGGTACGGCACAACGAGGAGAAACAACAGTGGATTTTTCTTGAGCCGATTCGGCGCGCCGCTTTCGTGTGTCAATGTTTCAAGGCGCGCCGGCGCGTAGCGAAAACGATAGACCGGAATTCCCGCAATCGAATGATCGCGCAGACCTTTGTAGGCGGGCGCAAGCACCGCACATTCGATTCCGCGCGCGTGCAAGCGGTGCACCAATTCAACGAGCCAAGGGACTTGGGTGTCGTCCTCTGCGCGCGCAAATGTTGAGACGATGTGGAGCACGCGCATCACTGATCCCGCCAGCGCCGCTCTAACGATTCGAGCCGCTCGTTTTGACTGACGATCAGTTCCGCTAAAAAGCCGACAACGAAGAACAATACACCAACCAACAGCAACACGCCCGCGAATTCAAAGATCGGACGGCGTTGCCCCAAGTTCATCCAGTAGATCACCGTCAGCGTCGCGAGCGTCAGCAGCGATACCGCGACGATGCCCAATCCGATGCCGCCGAAAAAGAGCATCGGTCGGCGCGAAAAGGTGAGCAAGAACCACACGACCAACACATCGAGCAATGAAATCGGCAAGCGTTCGATGCCGTACTTGGATTGACCAATGGTGCGCGGGTGATAGTTCACGGGGACTTCGGCAATCGTGTACCCTTGCGCGGCGGCAAGAATCAAAATGTAACGATGCCAATCGGAACGCAATTGAATGTCTTGCAACACCTCACGCCGAAACGCCTTGATCCAGTTCATATCGTGGACGCGCAAACCGAACAAACGGCGCGAGACGAAATTGGCGAACTTGGACGCGATGATCTTGCCATCGTGCCGACCTTGTCGCCAGCCCGCGACCACGTCGTACCCCTCGTTGATTTTTGCGAACAACTTGGGAATGTCCTCTTCGGGATCGGCTTCCAGATCGGCATCGAACAGCATGATGATTCGACCGCGACAGTGCGGCAAGCCAGTACGCATCGCTTCGGTTTTGCCCCAGCGTTTGCGATGATGTAGCACGCGCACGAACGGATAGCGCGCGGCGACGGCGCGCGCTTCCGCCAGCGTCGCGTCGGTCGAGCCATCATCCACGAGGATGATTTCACCTGTGACGCGCAGTGCGTCGAACGCGCGCGCGATCTTGGCGCACAGCGGCGTGAGGTTGCCCGCTTCGTTGTGCGCGGGGATGAAAACGGAAATGGTGAGTGAATCATTCTTCGACATTGTTTTTCTTCGTGAGGGTGGCAAGAAATTCGGCGGGAGTGTGCGCGGGAATCAGATTGGCGACTTGTTGGAAATCGTGATCGAAAGTGATGATCGCGTCACATTTGTTGAACAAAGCGGAAGCGACATGACGCACATCGTCCGAATCAGCGATCACGAACTGCTGGCGCAGGCGATTCAAGTCCTCGCGATTCAAAAAGGGCACGATGGTCAATGGGATGCCAAATAACTCCACGAGACTCAACCGAAAAACTAAATTGATCTCGTTCTCGGGCTGATTCGCTTGGACATGTCCATAGAGTTCCGGCAGCACGTAGAAAGATACAAGCCCAATGAGTATCCTTTCACGGATTGCCGAAACTAATCGGCGTACTTGCTCGAAACGCGCGGGGTGCTCTTGCTTCTCGTACAGGAACGCAATCAAGACAGAACTATCGAGGTACGCGATTGGGACGTTGCTAACTTCTGCCATGCTCCGTCCCTTGCGCTGTGACGCGGTCTATCCAATCGGCATTATCTTCCAACAATTTCCCGGCGTAGCGTTTGGCAGCATGAACCGCCGCGTCGAAATCCTCAACTTTTTTCTTGTGCCGCAACAATTCGTCCAGCTGTCGCCGTGCGTCGGATACCGGTTCCTCTGGTTGCCGTTTGTCCTCCGCTGCAAGTTGTTGTTTGACGGCGGTTTCAATCCATTGATTGGGCTTGACCCCTTTTGCTTTTGCCGCGCGCGCGACGCGCTTTTCCAGCGTCGGCGATAAACGAATGACCATCTTCGCCTCCTTCGGCGCGAAATTATAACACCGACTTGTTTTTTCGACAAAAGGGGCGCCGTGATGCGTAATGTGTGATCACGCATCACGAGTCACGCATTACGTTTCCGCGCGATGATTTGCGCCAAAATTCCTCTTGCGCCCTCCGCCGCGCGCGCGCGATGACTCACGCGATTTTTTTCGGCGGTGGAGAGCTCCGCCATTCGCGCGCCGCGTTCGCTGACGTGAAAGATCGGATCGTAGCCAAAGCCGTTCGTGCCGCGCAAATCGAACGCGATTTCACCTTCGCACGCGCCGTCGGTTTCCCAGAGTTTGCCGTCCGGCGTCGCCAGCGCGATCGCGCAGCGAAAACGCGCGGCGCGTTTGCCCGGCGGCACAGCGTGTAACTTGTCCAGCAAAAACGCGATTCGTTCCGCGTCGCTCTTGTTCGCTCCGGCGTAGCGTTTGGAGTGTACGCCCGGCTCGCCGCCGAGCGCGTCTACTTCCAAGCCGGAATCGTCGGCGAGCGTGAGCAAGCCGCTCTGGCGCGCGTACGCGACGGCTTTGAGCCGCGCATTTTCGGCGAGGGTCGCGCCGGTTTCCTCCACGTCATCGCGGATGCCGATGTCGTCGAGCGTGACGAGATCGAATGGCAGGTCGGCGAACATTTCCTGGTATTCGATCAACTTGCCGCGATTGTGCGTCGCAATCAATAATCGCATCGGGTTTCCTCTTGACGTTCTGCGCGGATCGCGCTACAATGCCAGTCAGAAATCTGAAATCATTTCGGGGGTTGGCGTGGAAATTGTTTTGATCGTCGTGCTGTTTCTTTTGCTGATCGGTTTGGCGGGCTGGATCCTGTTTCTCGAATATCGGCACCGGCAACTCGATCGTTCGTTGCGTTTGTTGCTGACCGGGCGCGGCGGCGCAGATTTGGAATCCACCTTGCTCGATTTTGTCGCGCGGATGAATCACGTCGAACAGACGACGCAAGCGATGGATCATCGCGTCGCCGATCTCGAAGTGAGACTGCCGTACCTCGTGCAACACGTCGGCGTCGTGCGGTTCAATCCGTTTTCGGACAAGGGCGGCGATCAAAGTTTCGTGCTGGCGATTTTGGACAATCACGCCGACGGCGCGGTCGTGAGCGCGCTGCACGGGCGTACCGACGTGCGCGTCTATGCCAAGCCGGTCGTCGGCGGACAATCCACGTACACGCTGACCGCCGAAGAACGCGAAGCGATCGCTCGCGCGATGAAACCGCGCGCGTAAAATCATTTTCGATTTTGGATTGCCGATTTTCGATTTGTGGATCGAGTCTGCGCGATTCGCGTTGACTCGATTTTTTGTGCGCGGAACGGAAAATCGAAAATCGGCAATGCTACGCCGCGCCGCCGCGCCGGGAGCGAATGGAGCAGCGACAAGCCGCCGACGAACGCGAAACTTGCCGCGTACAATAGCAGAAAGGGCAACGTCCAAACCAGGTGCTGTTGCCACGCGATTGCCGCGCCCAGCAACGCGTACACCGCGAGCGCCAACTCGGCGAACGCGTCCCACGACAAGGGCAACGCGTACCGCTTGGATTGCCACGCGTCACTTTCGTTTTCGACGCGGAACTTGGGTGTGCGGCGAAAGGTGTTGCCGCGCCGCGCGAACGCTTCCATCACCGCGAGCGAATTGCTCAGCGCGATGCCGGTGCCCAACAACAACAGGATCGCGAAAAAGCGAAAGCGCGTTTGCCAATCGCGATACAACGCGCGCTGCGACAACGCATACACGACGACGGGACCGAACATCGCGAAACAAAAGTACATCATCACGTCGGGAAAACGCGCGTCGAGAAGCATCAACGGCACGAGCGTCAGCAAGAGCGCGAGCATCAACACATTCATTAGATATCCGGACAGATGCAAAATGCCCTCGACGCGCTTGAACAACGCGAGACCAGGCGTCGTCAGAACTTGCGCGCCGAGTTTGAGCAGAACCTGGGTCGAGCCCTTTGCCCAGCGAAATTGTTGGCGCTTGTACGCGTGAATTTGCGGCGGCAGTTCCGCCGGGGCGACGACATCGGGCAAGAATAAAAATTTCCAGCCGCGCATCTGCGCGCGATAACTCAGGTCGAGGTCTTCGCTCAGCGTGTCGCCGTGCCAGCCGCCCGCGTCCTCGATGCACGCGCGCCGCCACACGCCGGCGGTGCCGTTAAAGTTGAAGAACAAATCGTTGCGATGCCGCGCGGTCTGCTCGATCACAAAATGCCCGTCGAGCGCGAGCGCTTCGGCGCGCGTGAGCAATGAGTACTCGTCGTTCAAATGTCCCCAGCGCGTTTGTACCAATCCCAGGTTGGGTTGCGCGACCAAGTGCGGAATTGTCTGTTTGAGGAAATCGCGCGGCGGCACAAAATCCGCGTCGAAGACCGCGACGAATTCGCCGGTGGCGCGCGCGAGTCCAGCGGCAAGCGCGCCCGCCTTGAAACCGGCGCGGTCGGCGCGGCGAATCAGCGCGATGTCGTACCCGCGTTGCCGGTGATATTCGACGCGCGCGCGCGCGATCGCGGTGGTCTCGTCGTCCGAATCGTCCAGCACCTGGATTTGCAGACGGTCGCGCCGCCAAGCGAGCGCGGCGGCGGCGTCAATCAAGCGTTCGACGACGTAGAGCTCGTTGTAAATCGGCAACTGCACCGTGACGCGCGGCTGATCGCTCAGCGGCGGCGTTTCGCTTTTGATTTTTCGTTTGCGCCAGTACAGACCGGCGGTCAATAAAATGTTAAAGCCGTAAATTGCCAACGCGCACGCGGAAACAAAATAAATCAGAGTGAGCAACCCACTCACGCCACAACCTCCAAAAATCAAAAGCGGCGTCCGTGAACAGAGTGAACGCCGCTTCATCGCGGACTAGCGAATTGCGAGTATACCACCGATTGTTATTTTGGACAAGGTTTTGTATAATATTCGCGTGACTGTCTCCCTGATCTTCACCGTCAAAAACGAAGCGGACGCGTTGCCACGGCTGCTCGATTCGATTGCCGCGCAGACGCGCGCGCCGGACGAGATCGTCGTCGTGGATGGCGGCTCGACCGACGCGACGCTGGATGTGTTGTATGCGCGCGCGCAAACTTTGCCGCTGCAAATCATTTCGTCGCCCGGCGCGAATATTTCGCAAGGACGCAACATCGCGATTCGCGCCGCGCGCGGCGACATCATTTGCGCGACGGACGCGGGCGTGCGGCTGGAGCCGGAGTGGGTGGCGGAGTTGGTGAAACCGTTCGACCGGCGACCGACGACGGACGACGGAAGTTCAGCGGTCAGCAGTCAGCGGTCAGCAGTCGTGGATGTGGTCTCTGGTTTTTTTGTGCCGGACCCGCACGGCGTTTTTGAAATCGCGCTTGCCGCGACGACTTTGCCGGTGCTGCGCGACATCGTCCCGGAAAGATTTCTGCCATCGTCGCGTTCGGTCGCGTTCCGCAAACGCGCGTGGGAACAAGTTAGCGGCTATCCGGAATGGCTCGACTTTTGCGAGGATTTGATTTTCGATTTGGCGTTGCGGCGCGCCGGTTTTCGTTTTGCGTTCGCGCCGCGCGCGCTTGCGCATTTTCGTCCGCGCGCGAATTTGCGCGCGTTCTTCAAGCAGTATTATCAGTACGCGCGCGGCGACGGCAAAGCGAATTTGTGGTTTCTACGGCACGTCATTCGATACGTCACATACTTGGTCGCGGCGCCGCTTTGTCTTGCGCTAGTGGGACTAGGGATTAGAGACTGGAGATTGAGTGTTTTGGGATTTGGATTTTTCGGAATGTTTTTTACCGCGTACAAACGTTTGTTGCCGATGCTCCGCGATCTTTCCGCAAGCGAAAAATTGAGCGCGCTGATCTGGGTCCCGATTATTCGCGTGACCGGCGATGTCGCGAAAATGATCGGTTATCCGGTGGGAATCGTTTGGCGGATGCGAAATCGGAAATGAAGAATTGTGCGACGGTCGGCGGTCATCCGTCGGCGGTCGTATTTTCAAGGGAGCGTAATGACAACCGCGTATCTCTACTCGCCCGTGTTTCTCGAGCATCAAGAACCTGGACATCCCGAATCGCCGGAGCGTTTGCGCGCGATTGTGCAAATGCTCGACGAGACCGGCTTGCGCGCGCGAATGACGCCGCTCGATCCGGTTCCGGCGACGGACGCGCAGATCGAAGCGGCGCACGCGCGCGAACATCTCGCGCGCGTCAAGCAACTGATCGCGCGCGGCGGCGGACATTTCGACGCGGACACATACGCGAACGCGCGCTCGCTCGACGCGGCGTTGCTGGCAGCCGGCGCGCTGACACGCGCGGTGGACGCGGTGATCGCAGGTGAAGTGGATAACGCGTTCGCATTCGTGCGACCGCCGGGGCATCACGCCACGCGTACACGCGCGATGGGCTTTTGCCTGTTCAACAACGTCGCGATCGCCGCGCACCACGCGCTGTCCGCGCACAAACTCGAACGCGTGCTGATCGTGGATTACGACGTGCATCACGGGAACGGGACGCAAGACATTTTCTACGATTCGTCGCGCGTCTTGTACTTTTCGACGCATCAGTCGCCGCATTATCCCGGCACCGGCGATTGGCGCGACATCGGCGCGGGCGAAGGCATCGGCTTTACCGCGAACGTGCCGCTTCCGGCGCGCGTCGGCGACGATGGTTTTCGGCGCGTCTTTGACGATTTGCTCTATCCGCTCGCCGAACGCTATCGTCCGCAACTGATTCTCGTTTCGGCGGGGTACGACGCGCACTGGAGCGATCCCCTTGCGCTGGAAAACTTGACGATTGCCGGATACGGCGCGCTCGCGCGGACGCTCGTCGCACTCGCGCGCGAGCTGTGCGCCGGGCGGATCGTTTTCACTTTGGAAGGCGGCTACAATTTGCCCGCGCTCGCGCACGGCGTCGCCGCAACGTGTCGCGCGTTGCTGGGCGAGCCCGCAATCGCGGATCCGCTTGGCGCGTCGCCGCGTGAGGATTACGACGCGGACGACATTCGCGCTTACATCGAACATTTGAAGGGCGTGCATCGGTTAGTGTGATGATTGACTATTTTTCCAAAACAAGGCATAATACGACCGGAGGAAATCGTGGACGAGCAGGTGACGCTTACAGCGTATGCCGATCAAGTTCGTGAATTGATTCGCAACGATCGCAACGACGAAGCCAGCGCGATTTGCAAACACATTCTCCGCTACTATCCCAAGTACATCGACGCGTATCGTCAATTGGGTGAGGCGTTGCTGGAAAAAGGTAAACAGGACGATGCGAAGGAATTATTTCGCCGCGTCCTCAGCGCCGATCCGGAGAGTGTGGTCGCGTACGCCGGACTCGCGGTGATCCTGGAGCAGGAACATTTGGTGGCGGAGGCGACGTGGCATATGGAGCGCGCGTACGAACTCGCGCCCAGCAACATCGAACTGCACAACGAATTGCATCGCCTTTATCACGAATTGGACGGACGACCGCGCGCGCGTCTCAAGTTGACGCCCGGCGCGCTCGCGCGCTTGTACGTGCAAGAGGGCTTGTTCGCGCAAGCGATCCAGGAATTGAACGCGGTGATCGCGGCAAGTGAGGCGCGCTTTGACGCGCGCGTCGCGCTCGCGGAAACGTTGTGGCGCGTCGGGCAATTGCGCCAAGCCGCCGATGTCGCGCAGGCGCTCCTCAAGCCCTTGCCGTACTGCCTCAAAGCGAATTTGATTCTGGGCGCGGTGTGGAAAGAAACCGGCTTGACGGAGAGCGAACAGTATCTCCAACGCGCGCAATCACTCGATCCGACGAATCAAATCGCGCAACGAATTTTTGGCGCGCGCTCGCCGCTGCCGCTGGCGAATGCGCGCGTCCCGCGTTACGCCGAAGGCGCGCCGGCGCCGTTGCCATCGCTCCAAGTTACAACTCCGGCGGAAACGATCGCCGCTGAGCGATCATTTGACGTTTCCAGCGAAACGCGGCGCGAACTAGCAGAGTTGGATCAGTCGGCGTTCAAGCCGCCGGTGTTGGACACGACATTGCCGCCGTGGTTGCTCACGCCGATGCCGGAAATCGTCGCAGAAAAAACTGCGTCGCTCGAACCGATCGCGGACGCGCGTGCGGAAGGACCTGAATCGTCGCAAATTGTAGAACCTCTGCCTGAACCTGTGGTCGAAACGACGGAAACGCCGGATTGGTTAGCCCAATTGCGCGAGGCGCGCGAAGCTTCGGCGGAACAAGTTTCTCCGGCATTGCCAACGGAATCGGAAAGCGAATTACCGGAGTGGATCCGCGCGGAATCGAAAACGGAGCAAGCCGCGCCGCCGACGCCCGCGTGGATCGAAGAAATCCAAGCCGCGACGGAAGCCGCAGCGTCGCCTGTGGCGAAAGAGGAAACGGCCACAGAACAAGCGCCTACCTTGCCGACTTGGATCGCGGAAGAAAAACGCGTTGAGGAAATTGTCACGCCGCAACCTGAACGCGACGCGCGCGCCGAAGAAATTCCAGAGTGGTTGAGTCAACTGACCGCGAAAGCCGAAACCGAACCCGCGCCGGAACCGGCAGCCACGCCGCGCGTCGAAGAAACCCCGGCGTGGCTCGATCAACTCACGGCGAAAGAACCCGCGCCGGAACCGGAAGTCAAGCCGCGCGTCGAAGAAACCCCGGCGTGGCTCGATCAACTCACGGCGAAAGAACCCGCGCCGGAACCGGAAGTCAAGCCGCGCGAGCCCGCGCCTGTCGCGCGCGCCGAACCGCGTCCCAGCGCGCCCAAGCGCAAACCGGCGACGCGCGGCGATTCGCATTTGATCCTCGCGCGCGCGTACCGCGACGCGAATCAATTCCAGGAAGCGCTCGGCGAGTACGATTACATCGTGCAAAAAGCGCCGCGCCTGATCAATCAGGTCATCGCCGATTTGGAAGCGCTGGCGAAACAACCCGGCGTCCCGCTCGATGCGCATCGGATTTTGGGAGACGCGTACACGCGCGCCGATCGCCTGGCGGAAGCGTTGGAGGAATATCGGTTTGTGCTGGGGCGCGTGGCGTAGCCGGTTTAATTCTATTTCATTCGGAGGAATTCTTGCAACAAACACTCGTCATCGTCAAGCCGGACGGCGTGCAACGCGGACTGGTCGGCAAAATCCTGGCGCGGTTCGAAGAGCGCGGCTTGAAAATCGTCGCGCTGAAAATGCTGCAGGTGAGCCGCGCGCTCGCGGAAAAACATTACGCGGTGCATCAAGGCAAATTCTTTTACGAGGGGCTGGTGAGTTACATCAGTGCGAGCCCGGTCGTCGTCTTGGTGTTGGAAGGTCACGAAGCGATCGGCGTCGTGCGCGCGATGGTCGGCGCGACGCGACCCTGGGAAGCCGCCGCCGGGACGATTCGCGGCGACTTGGCGTTGATGGGGTTGCGCAACCTGATCCACGCGTCTGACGCGCCCGAAACCGCGCAGAAGGAAATCGCGCTGTGGTTCAAACCGGAGGAGTTGACGGCGTACACGCGCGACCTGGATCGTTGGGTGAATGAATAGGGGAGCCAGAGATCAGAGGTCAGAGATCAAAAGTTGGAATAAGGACGACGCGGAAAATTCCGCGTCGTTTTCAATGCCATCCGCTATGCGCGATCTGCGATCCGCCGATCACTGCATTCGCACGATGACGGGCGCGCGTTCCCACAATTGTTCCAGCCGATAAAAATCGCGCATCGCCGGGCTGAAGAGATGGATGAGCACGCCATTGTAATCCAGCAACATCCAGCCGGACGGCGGCGTCCCTTCGACGCCCAGCGGCAAAAGAGAATGTTTCTTCAATTGCTTTTGAATGTCGTCCGCAATCGCTTTCATCTGCCGTTCGTTGTCTGTGGTTGCAATGATGAAATAATCGGCGATGAAAGAGACCGGGCGCGTATCCAACAGCAAAATGTCCGCGCCTTTTTTGTCGGAAATCAGATCGAGAATGAAATGCGCCAGTTCGTTGGGTTCCAGGGTTTTGCCTCCCGTGTTCATCTGGCTCGATCCTAGCGCGGATTGCGGCGCGTGTCAAGTCGGGGGCAAACCGCTTTCAGGGCTGGTGCAAAATCGCGCCGACCTATCCCCCTGCCCCCTACGAGGAAAGGGGGAAAGTTGCTGCCCTTCCCTGCGAGGGAAGGGGCTGGGGGTTAGGTCGGTTGGCAAGTCAATAGACTTGGCACCAACTGTGAAACCGCTTTTGACGGGATTGCCAATTCGCGCTATGATGCAACTGGCTCCTGTGGGGCGATGATGCCTCCGCTGGTCGTTTGAAAAGTGATTCGCGCGATGAAGAAACTGTTATCCAGTCTGCAAGTTCGCCTGCTCCTGCTCGTTTTGTTAGCGCTGCTGCCGGTATTCGGTCTCGCGTTTTACGATCGGTACGCGCAACGGCAACAGAGCGCGCGCGCGGCGCAAGCCCGCGCGCTCGAAATTGCCCGGCGCGCCGTGATCGATCAGCGCGAATTGATCGGCGCGGCGCATCAACTTCTCTTGCCGCTGGCGCAACTTCAAGCCGCGCGCGAGCCGGACCCAATCCCCTGCTCCGTTCTGTTCACCGAACTGCTCAAGCACAGCGCGATCTATTCCAACCTGGGTTTGATCGACGCACAGGGCGAGGTTGTGTGCGCCGCCGTGATGCCGAGCCAGCCGCTCAACTTGCGCGCGCGCCCCTACTTTGCGCGCGTGTTGCAATCTGCCAACGTCGCCCTGGGCGACTTTGAAATCGGCGTGATCGCCGATGCTCCGGCGATCAACATCGCGTTGCCCGTCGTAGACGATACGTCGCACGTTCAAGGCGCGGTCTTTGCTTCGCTCAATCAAACCTGGTTGCGCGGATTCGCCGACGCGCAAAAAATGCCGCCCGAGAGCGTCCTCGTTTTGGTCGAACGCGACAACGCGCTGGGCATTCGTTATCCGGATTGGCGCGTTCTGGCAATGCGCGCCCTCGCGTCCGATCAGATCGCGCGCTGGGCTAGCGCGTCCGACGATCAACGCATCGCCGAGATTCCAGACGCCGATGGCGTGACGCGTCTCTACACCTTTGCTCCGCTCAGTCTCGAAGGGTACCTTGGCGTTGGGATTCCGGTTCACCTCGTGTACGCGGACATTGACCAACTGGCGCGGCGCGATGTCACGCTGTTGATCCTCGTCACGATTTTGGCGCTCAGCGCGGCGTGGCTGTACGGCGATTGGTTTATCGCGCGGCGCGTCCGCGCGATGCTGCGCGCCACGCGCCAGATTGCCGCCGGAGATTTGAGCGCGCGCACGGAACAAATTTATGGCGCGAGTGAATTGAGCGAGCTGGCGCGTACCTTCGATCAAATGGCGGCGACGTTGCAACAGCGCGCCGCCGAACAAAAGAACGCGGTCGAAGCATTGCGTCAGCAAGCGGAAGAATTCGCCGCGATTACGCAACTGAGCCGCCAGGTGACTTCGGTGTCCGATCTGACCCAGGTGCTGAGCGTGATCGCGCGCACCACGACGGAATTGGCGCAAACGGACGCGGGCGGCGTCTATGTTCCGGACGCGTCCGGGATTTTTCGCTTGGCAGTCGGGCACGGCGTCAGTGCCGCGTTTATCGCGTCGGTCAATACCGTCGGCATTCGACCCGGCGAAGGCGCGCTGGGGCGCGCGGTCGTCGAACGCCAGCCGATTCAAGTGCCGGACATTTCCACCGACTCCGAGTACGCGTCAAGCGCATTCATTCGCACCGAAGGCATTCGCGCGATCCTTGCCGTGCCGATGCTGCGCGACGATCACATTACCGGCGGCATCGTGTTGTGGCATCGGCAGCCGCGCCATTTTGCGCCTTCGGAAATCGCGTTCTTGCAGGCGGTCGCGCAGCAGTGCGTCAACGCGATTGAAAACGCGCGCCTGCTCACGGAAACCGAAACGCGCGCGAATCACTTTGCCGCCTTGTCCGAAACCGCGCGCGAGATCGCCGTGCAGCAAGATTTGCCGACCTTGCTCGAAACGATCGTCGCGCGCGCGATCCGCTTGCTCGGCGTCGCGCACGGCGCGCTGTTCCTCTACGACGCGCATCGTCGCGATCTGGAACTGGTCGTGCAACGCGGTCAATCGGTGGACGTGCCGCTTGGATCGCGCTGGCAATTAGGCGAAGGAGTGGCGGGGCGCGTCGCGCAGACCCAGCAACCGCTCATTATCAACGATTATAGACACTGGGAACACCGCTCGGCGCAAATGGAACAGATTCCCGTCACCGCCGTAATGCAAGTGCCGCTCTTGCATCGCGGCGAATTGATCGGCGTGTTGAGCGTGACGGAACTGGGCGAGACGACGCGGCAATTCACGGACGAGGAGACGCGCTTGCTGACCTTGTTCGCCGGTCAGGTGGCAGCCGCCGTGCATAACACGCGCTTGCTGCAAGAGACGCGCGCGCGCGCAGAGCAATTGACTCTGGTGTACGACGCGGGCTTGGCGCTCAACAGCATTTTGGAGCCGTCCGCCCAACTGGAATATCTGCTCAAGATCGTGCAGCGCGTGCTCAAAGCCGATTGCGTTTTGTTCTTCCAATTCGATCCCGCGCGCGGCGCGCTCGATCCGGCGTTCTGCCTGGGCTACGACGCCGAGCAGCAAGCGCGCTGGCGCGCCTTACACTCAAGCGTCAACGACGAAACAACGATTCCGGGTTGGGTGGCAACGCATCGTCTCCCGCTCAATCTCCCGGAGATGTCCGCCGATCCGCGCTATGTGGCGATCAATCCGCGAATGTGTTCAGGATTATGGACGCCGATCGAGCGCGAGCAGAACTTGCTGGGCGTCTTGGGCGTGTTGAGCGCGCAGGCGAATGCGTTTGCGCCGGAAGCGGAACGGACCCTCGCGCTGTTTGCCAATCAAGCCGCGATCGCATTGGAAAACGCGCGCCTGTTCGACGAGGCGCAAGCGTCGCTGTTGATTTTGACGCGCCTCTACAATTTGAGCAGCCAGATGTTGACCGCGACGACCGTTCAAGCGATCGCGGAACTGGCGCCCCAGATTTTGCGCGATAGTTTTGCGGCGGATACCGTGTGGCTCCACCTGGTCGATCCGCAGGGAGAACGCGAATTCACGCATTGCGTTGGGATCGATTCGGCTGAATACGCGCGCTTGGTTCCGCGCGCCGATGGTTTGGCGGCGCAACTTTGGCGCACTCAAAAGCCAACCGTCATAGACGATCCGCAAGGTTTGCATCCTCTCTCACGCGCAAGGGGTGTAAAAACCAACGTCGCCCTGCCCTTGCTTTCGCAGCCGGTCAACCTGGGAGTCTTTTTCCTCGAATATCGCACGACGCGTCCGTTCTCCGAACGCGAAATCAATTTGCTCTCCTTGTTTGCCAACCAGGTTGCGCTGGCGATCAAACGCGTGCGTTTGACCTCGGAAACCCAGCATCGCGCCGATCAGTTGGCGATTCTCAATCGCCTCGCCAGCGCGCTCAATCAACCGGCGCGGCTGGATGATCTGCTCCAGGTGATCTATCGCGAGATCACCACGGCGTTATCTTGCGACGCGTTTTTCATCGCGCTGCGCGATCCGACCACCAATGAATTGGACTATCGCATCCAAGTGGATGAGGGCGTAGTCGAAAAGCCGCAACGTCGTCCTTTGCGCACAGGATTGAGTTACCATGGGGCGCATCTACCAATTGGGGGAGGGCTCGGATGCAAACAAGGCATCGAAGCGCCCATTGACCCAAGCGAGCCGTAGATGCAACAGATGATTGAAACCGTCCTCGCTCCAGCGCATACCCACGCCTT
>Ga0194127_10002725_pt1 | contig 23516 bp, 17 predicted proteins | sample TA2KigC100mmetaG_FD_148624 | JGI IMG/M metagenome (GOLD analysis project Ga0194127, IMG submission 148624) | Freshwater microbial communities from Lake Tanganyika, Tanzania - TA2015036 Kigoma Deep Cast 100m | ecosystem: Environmental > Aquatic > Freshwater > Lake | place: Tanzania: Lake...
CCCCAGGCGCGACCTGGGCGCGTCCGGGATCCGCGTCCCGCCGGTCGGGATCGGGACCTGGGCCATCGGCGGGACCTGGTGGGGCGGCACCGAGGAGCCGGCCTCGATCGCCGCGATCCGCACCGCGCTCGACGCCGGCATCGACCTGATCGACACCGCACCGGTCTACGGCTACGGGCTCGCCGAGGAGATCGTCGGGAAGGCCATCCGGGGCGTGCGCCGGGACCGCGTGATCATCGCGACCAAGGTCGGGCTCGACTGGAACTCCACGGAAGGACGCTTCTTCTTCGAGCTGTGGGGCCGCAAGGTCTTCCGCAACCTGCGGCCTGCGAGCATCCGCATGGAGGTCGAGCAGAGCCTGAGGCGCCTCCGGATCGACTGCATCGACGTCTGCCAGACGCACTGGCAGGACCCCTCCACGCCGATCGCGGACACGATGGCCGAGCTGCTGCGGCTCCGCGAGGCCGGCAAGATCCGGGCGATCGGCGTGAGCAACGCGACGCCCGCGCAGATGTCCGAGTACCTCGCGGCCGGGCCGCTCGCCTCGAACCAGACGCTGCTCTCGATGCTCGACCGGACCGCCGAGGCCGTCGAGATCCCGTTCTGCCGCGGGCGCGGCGTCGCGGTGCTGGCCTACTCCCCGCTGGCGCTCGGGCTGCTGACCGGCCGGATCACGCCGAACCGCGAGTTCCCGGAGGGCGACCAGCGGCGCAACCACCCGCGCTTCACGGCGATCGGGATCTCGCGGGTGAACGCGATGCTGGTGCGCTTCGCTCCGTTCCGCGAGAAGTACGGCCTGGACCAGACCCAGCTCGCCATCGCCTGGACGGCGAGCCGCCCCGGCGTGACGACCGCGCTGGTCGGGGTCCGCAACGCCGACCAGGCCGCGGCGCTCGCCCCGGCGGCGTCCGTTCGTCTCGCCCCGGACGACCTCGCCGCGATGGACCGGATCATCGTGGAGGCGGGGTTCTGAGGCGGGCACGGGTTCGGTCCGGGCAGGCGGGTGCGGGGCGGGTACGGGTACGGAATTCAGCGGACGGAGGCCTTGACCAGGTAGCCGGTCTTGTCGCCTTCCTTCATGGCCTGGATCATGACGAAGTACTTGCCGACGCCCACCTCGGTCATCAGCTTGACCTGCGGGCTGTCGTCGTCCTTCCGGTGCGCCATGCGCGCGACCGGCTTGCCGTAGCGGTCGAACACGGCCACGGTGAGGTTCGACTTGGGGTTGTCCACGATCACCTCGACGGTCAGCGTGCCGGTGTCCTGCAGCTCGACGAGCTTCCAGTCGGTCCGGTCGCCGGCGTTGTAGTCCACGGCGTCCGACTCGGGCTTGCCCATCTTCAGCTGCTTCGCCTTGTGGCGGTCCCCGTCGCCCCCCGATTTCTCGTCGGGCTGGGTGATGCAGCCGGCGCCGAGCGCGGCGACGGCGACCAGGAGGGAAAGCAGCGTGCGCACGGGAGCACCTCGCCATGGAGCCGGGGGCGATTCTACCCCGGAATCCGAACGTGGCGATCCGACGTCGTCGGGGGGAACTCTCGCGACTGAGAGGTCGGGGCGACTGGATTTGAACCAGCGACTCCATGGTCCCGAACCATGTGCGCTACCAGGCTGCGCTACGCCCCGATTTGTCAACGATCCCGCGTGCCGCGGCGGAGGGCCTCGATGGCCTGCCGGTAGTCCGCCGCCCTGAAGACCGCTGCGCCCGCCACGACCTCGGTCGCGCCGGCCGCCTCGATCCGGCCCGCGTTCTCCGGCGTCACCCCGCCGTCCACCTGGACCGCCGGGTCCCGTCCCAAAGCCCGCATAGTCTGGACGAGGAGCCCGATCTTGTCAAGGGTCTCCGCGATCATCTTCTGCCCGTAGAAGCCCGGGTGGACGGTCATCACCAGGAAGAAGTCCACGTCCGCGGCGAGGCGGACCGCGTCGTCGGGGGGGGTGTCGGGGTTCAGCGCCAGGCCCGGCGCCTTCCCGAGCGCCCGGATCGCGCGCAGCACGTCGGCCGCGCCCGGCACCTCGACGTGGATCGAGATCCGGTCCGCGCCGGCGCCGGCGAACGCCTCCACGTAGCGGCCGGGCTCCGACAGCATCAGGTGGCAGTCGAACACGAGCCGCGCGTGCGGCCGGAGGTCCTTCACGATGCCCGGACCGAGCGTCAGGTTCGGGACGAAGTGCCCGTCCATCACGTCCAGGTGCACCATGTCCGCGCCCGCGGCCTCGATCGCGCGGACCTCGTCGCCGAGGCGGGCCTGGTCCCCGGCGATGATCGAAGGCGACACCTTGAGCGGCATGGCTCCGGCTCCGCGAAGGCCGGCCGGATTGTAACCCGTCCCGCTTCCCGCGGACCCCGCTTTCCCGTAAACTCCGCCGCGATCCGGGACCGGGCCGGGAACCGGGTCCCTTGTCCCGCGGAGCGCGCCGTGGTCGAACTGGTCGATGCCTCCAAGTCGTTCGGGTCGCAGGTGCTCTTCGAGCACGCGAACCTGCGCGTGGCGCCGCGCGACCGCGTCGGACTCGTCGGGCCGAACGGGACGGGCAAGACCACGCTGTTCCGCATCCTCCTCGGCGAGATGTCGCCGGACTCGGGCCGCGTCGAGACCGCGCGCGGCGTCCGGATCGGCCACCTGCCGCAGGAGATCTACCCGAGCACGGCGCGCGACTGCACGCTGATCGACTTCTGCTGCCGCGAGGCGCGCGGGATCGGCGCCCTGCTCGACCGGCAGGCGGAGTGCGTGCGCGAGCTGGAGACGGACGGCGGCGATCCGGCGCGCCACGAGGCCGCGGTGCGGAGGCTCGCCGGGATCGAGGACGAGCTGCACGCCCGCGACGCCGCGTCGATCCGGACCGAGGCGGAGTCGGTGCTGCTCGGCATCGGGTTCCCGCGCGAGGACCTGGACCGGCCCCTGCGCGTGCTGTCGGGCGGGCTCCTGATGCGCGCGGAGCTTGCGCGCCTGCTGCTCGACCGGCCCGACCTGCTCCTGCTCGACGAGCCGACCAACCACCTCGACCTCGAAGGGATCGTGTGGTTCGAGTCGTACCTCGACCAGTTCCCGGGCGCGATCGTGATGGTCGCGCACGACCGGCAGTTCCTGAACCGCACGGTCTCCCGCATCGTCGAGGTCAGCCGCCGCGGCGCGGTCGACTACGGCGGCAACCCGAACCTGACCGTCTACGACCGCTACGTCGAGGAGCGCGCCAAGGCCCTGGAACTCGCGTGGAAGCGTTACGAGGAGCAGGTCGCGTTCATCGAGGACCAGGAGCGCTTCATCCAGGCGAACAAGGTCCGCAAGGACCGGGCGGGCGTGGTGCAGTCGCGCATCCGGATGCTCGACAAGCTCGAGCGCCTCGAGCCCCCCGGGTCGGTCAGGACGGTGAGGTTCCAGTTCCCGCAGCCGGCGAGGTCCCCGGACCTCGTCCTGTCGCTCGAGGGCGTGACGCGGCGCTACGGCGCGCGCACGGTGTTCCGGGGGCTGGACCTGCGCCTGCTCCGCGGCGAGAAGGTCGCGCTCGTCGGCGTGAACGGCGCGGGCAAGTCCACGATGCTGCGGCTGATCGCGGGCATCACGCAGCCGGACGAGGGCGAGCGTAGGCTCGCGGATCGCGTCGAGGTCGGCTGGTTCGCCCAGGACCAGTTCGAGATCCTGAAGCCCGACCGGACCGCGGAGCAGAGCGTGCTGGAGGTCGCGGACTACGACACGGCCCCGCACGTGCGCGGGATGCTCGGCGCCTTCCTGTTCCGGGACGACGACGTGGACAAGCGCGTCGCGGCGCTCTCGGGGGGGGAGAAGGCCCGGCTGATGCTCGCGCGCATGCTGCTGCGGCCGTGCGGCCTGCTCGTGCTCGACGAGCCCACGAACCACCTCGACATCGCGTCGCGCGAGGTTCTGGAGAAGGCGCTGCGCGACCACGCGGGCACCATCGTGTTCACGACGCACGACCGGCGGTTCATGGACAACGTCGCGACCGCGGTCGTGGAGCTGCGCGACGGCCGCGTCGTCCGGTACGAGGGGAACTACAGCTACTACGCGTCCAAGGTGGCCGAGGCGGCCGTGCCCGCGGCCGGCGACGAGAGGCCGACCGACGCCGGCGCCTCGCGGCTGACCCCGTCGTCGCGGCAGGTCGAGAAGGCGGTCCGGCGCGAGGAGGCGGAGCGCCGCAACCGCATGTACCGCATCCTGAAGCCGCTGCGGGACCGCGTCGGCGCGTGCGAGTCGCAGATCGAGGGGCTGGAGGTCGAGCTGCGCGCGGTCGAGGCGGAGCTGACCAGCCGGGACCTCTACAAGGACATCGACCGGGCGCGCGCGACCGGTCAGCGCGCCAAGGACCTCCGGTCGCGCCTCGACGCGCTCTACGACGAGTGGACCGCGGCCGCGGGCGAGCTGGAGCAGGCCGAGGCCGCCGGCGACCCCGGTTGACGTCGTCCGACCCCGATTCCCCCTCTCCGTCGAGGTCGAGAACGCACGAGGGAGAGGTGTGAGCCATGAAGAAGCGCCTGTGTTCCGCCGCGCCGGCGGCGCGGATGCCGATGTCGGTGACCGGGCGGGCGCGGACCGGGATCGGGACGACGGGCGCGGGGGGAGGGACTACTTCTTCGCCTCTTCCTTCTTCAGCTCGACGATCGCGGCCTCGGTCGTCACGAGGAGCGACGCGATCGACGACGCGTTCTGGAGCGCGAGGCGCGTGACCTTGGTCGGGTCGAGCACGCCGGCCTCGACCATGTCCTCGTAGACGCCGGTCTGCGCGTTGTAGCCCTTCGCGCCGTCCAGCTCGGACACCTTCTGGACCACGACGTTGCCGTCCACGCCCGCGTTCTGGGCGATCCAGCGCATCGGCTCGCTGATCGCGCGGCGGACGATGTCCACGCCGTAGCGGCGGTCGTCCTCGAACTTGACCTCGTCGAGCTTCGTCAGGCACCGCACCAGCGCCACGCCGCCGCCGGGCACCACGCCTTCCTCGACGGCCGCGCGGGTCGCGTGCAGCGCGTCCTCGACGCGCGCCTTCTTCTCCTTCATCTCGGTCTCGGTCTGCGCGCCCACGCGGATGACGGCCACGCCGCCCGCGAGCTTCGCGAGCCGCTCCTGGAGCTTCTCGCGGTCCCAGTCCGACGTGGTCTCGTCGACCTGGACCTTGATCTGCTGGGTGCGCGCCTTGATCTGCGCCTTGTCGCCCAGGCCCTCGACGATGGTGGTGTTGTCCTTGTCCGAGATCACGCGCTTGCAGCGGCCGAGGTCGGACAGGGTCACGCTCTCCAGCTTCCGGCCCAGCTCCTCGCTGATCACCTTGCCGCCGGTCAGGATGGCGATGTCCTCGAGCATGGCCTTGCGGCGGTCGCCGAAGCCCGGCGCCTTGACCGCGAGCACCTTCAGCACGCCCTTCAGCTTGTTGACGACCAGGGCGGCCAGCGCCTCGCCCTCGACGTCCTCGGAGAGGATCACGAGCGGCCGCGCCTCGCGCGCCACGCGCTCCAGGAGCGGGAGCAGGTCGTGCAGCGCGCCGATCTTCTTCTCGTGGATCAGGATGACCGGGTCCTCGAGCGTCGCCTCCATCTTCTCGGGGTTCGTCACGAAGTACGGCGACACGTAGCCGCGGTCGAACTGCATGCCCTCGACGAGGTCGAGCGTGGTGTCGGTGGACTTGGCCTCCTCGACCGTGATCACGCCTTCCTTGCCGACCTTCTCCATCGCGTCCGCGATGATGTTGCCGATCTCGGTGTCGTGGTTCGCGGAGATGGTGCCGACCTGCGCGATCTCCTTGCGGCCGCGCGTCGGGATCGAGATCGCCTTCAGCTCGCCGCAGACCTTGTCCACGGCCGCGTCGATGCCGCGCTTCAGGTGCATCGGGTTGATCCCGGCGGCCACGAGCTTCAGGCCCTCCTGGTAGATGGCGCGGGCGAGCACCGTGGCGGTCGTGGTCCCGTCGCCGGCCTTGTCGGACGTGCGCGACGCCACTTCCTTGACCATCTGGGCGCCCATGTTCTCGAACTTGTCCTCCAGCTCGATCTCCTTCGCGACGGTCACGCCGTCCTTGGTCACGACCGGGCTGCCCCAGGACTTCTCGAGGATCACGTTGCGGCCCTTCGGGCCGAGGGTCGTCGTGACCGCGTCGGCCAGCACGCCCACGCCCCTCAGGATCCGCTGCCGCGCCTCAGCCGAGAACGCCAGTTCCTTCGCTGCCATGTACCATCCTCCTCAAACGTCGTCCCGGCCCGCCCGGGAGATTTGCCGTGCGCCTCGCCCCCACGCGGGGCGAGCCGAATATAAGCACCGATCTCGCGCGGTCAAGGGGGGCCCTGCTCCCTGCGCGTCCGTCCGTTTCATTCCCCGGCGGTCCGCGCCGGCGGCTCCTGTCCGGCAGAGACGGCATTCAGCGAAATGACAGATGGGGGGTCCGCAAGCTCCCATGCGGCCCTCCGACAGGTCCCCGGTACTCTGGAAGAGGTGTCTCGGACATGGTGGACAAGGAGAAGTTCGGCGATCGGCGCACGTGCTACGCGTGCGGGTGCAAGTTCTACGACATGCACCGGAGCCCGCCGACCTGCCCGCGCTGCGCGACGGACGTGAGCAACCCGCCCAAGGAGGTCGAGGAGCCGGAGTACGAGGCGCCGGACATCGAGGAGGAGGCGGAGGAGATCCCCGAGAACCTCGAGAAGGAGTCGATCGACGTGGACTCCGACGAGGAGCCCCTGAAGGAGGAGGACTCGGACGAAGCGTGACGGGCCGCAAGGGCCCGCCTCCGGAGGCGCCATGGCGTTCATGCGTGGCCTCGAGTTGGTGTGCATCTGCAAGGCCGGCGCGTTCGAGATCCGCTACGAGGGCGGGAAGTACCTGGACCCGCGCGGCCACGAGGTCGAGGACCTGCTCGACCTGGCCTGCTACGCCTGCGGCGCGTCCTACTACACGAAGGACGGCGACGAGCAGATCGACTTCTGCCCGAACTGCGGCAGGTTCGAGAAGATGCAGTTCGAGACCCTCCCCGACCTCCTCCGGTGGTCGCGGAGCCAGAACTTCGACTTCCTCAGGTACTCGCAGGCGGGCAACCGCGTGTTCGCGGTCCGCGGCAAGGCCGGCTGGGAGCTGAAGTTCGCGCCGGACGAGGAGGCCCTGCGCAAGCGCGGGATTGCCGGGGAAATCCAGGCGATGTAGCGCGCACGGGAAGCCGCAGTTCGCGCTCCGATATGCTAGATTTCCCCGACGTGCCGGGCGGACGGCGATGAAGAAGGTCGTGATCTGCGGCAAAGGGGGGATCGGGAAGTCCACGATCTCCACGAACGTCTGCGTGGCCGCCGCGCGGCGGGGGCTCAAGGTGCTCCAGGTCGGATGCGATCCGAAGCACGACTCGTGCTCGCGCCACCGCGACGGCGGCGTCCCGACCGTGATGGCCCGCTTCGCCGAGACCGGCCGACTCAGCCGCGAGGACCTCGCGGCGCTCCTCGTCGAGGGCCGGAACGGCGTGCACTGCATCGAGGCGGGCGGTCCGCAGCCCGGCGAAGGCTGCGCGGGCCGCGCGATATCGCTCCTCGTGGACCTGCTCCGCGAGTGCCCGGAGCTGCTCGAGCCCTTCGACCTCGTGGTCTACGACCTGCTCGGCGACGTGGTCTGCGGCGGGTTCGCAGCGCCGATCCGGACCGGCAAGGACACGCAGGTCTACCTGGTCGCCTCGGGCGAGTTCCTGCCCATCTACGCGGCGAACAACATCGCCCGCGGCGTCGTGCACCTCGCGAAGCGCGGCGGCGGGTCCATCGGGGGCGTGATCGCCAACCTGCGCGGCACGCCCGGCGAGCGCCCGCTGCTGGAGCAGTTCGCGGCCGCCCTGGGCACGCGGATCGCCGGCTCCGTCCCGCGGGACCCGCGCGTGTTCGAGGCGGAGCTGGCGCGGCGCACCGTGATCGAGGAGTCCCCGGACTCCCCGGCCGCGGTCGCTCTCTCGGAACTCGCGGCGACCGTCCTCGCCACGACGCGCGAAGACCTGGTCCGCCCGACCCCGCTCGCGGACGCCGCGCTGGAGGAGATGTACCTGCGCTGCATGGTGGAAGCGCGGCGATGAGCACGGACGCACCCGAGCGCCTTGACCGCCGCCTGGCCCGCCTCGCCAGGGATCTCCGCGGCGGCGAGGTCGCCTGCCTGGCCGCGGCCCCGACCGTCAGGGGGGACCTCGCGCTCGTCCTCGACGTCGCAGGGCGGCAGGCGCGCGTGGTCGTGTCGGTGCGGCCACGCGCGGGCACGGCCGCGGTGCGCATGGGCGACCTGCACGTCCTGCCCGGGGGGGGCGGCGGCGGCGACGCGGGGGGCGAACCCGCCGTGCTCCAGGCCGTCCGCGAACGGCTCGCCGAGGCCCGCGCCCGGGGCGGCGCGGAGTGGCTCGACCTGCACAGCCGCGAGTGCCGCGACATCCCCCGCAGCGCGCCCGACCTGCTCCGGCTGATGCTCTGGCAGGTCGCGCCGGACCGGCCGTTCTGGGCCGGGTGGCGGCTCGAGTCAACGGAGGCGGTCGGGGCCGGCGACGGGATCCGCGTGCGCCTGTCCCTGACGGACGGCGACGAGCGCGTCGCCCTCGCCCTCGACGAGACGAACCGGCCCGGGCCCGGCGAGGAGCCGCTCGCGGCCACGCCGCTCGGGCTGCTCCTGCGCGAGTCCCCCCGTCCGGGCGCCGCCTCGCTGCCTCTTGCCAGACAGCCCGAGCGCGCCCTCGCCCTGGTGCTCGCGCTGAGCCTCCACGGCGGGATGCGGTGGGTGGGGCGGGCCCCGGGAGCGGGCAGTCCCGTACCCGTACCCGGACCCGAGCCCGTACCCGTACCCGTACCCGCACCCCAGCCCGAGCCCGTACCCGAAGCCCCGGCCCCCTCCGATCCCGACCCCGCCGCCGACGCCGTCGAGATGGTCAACCACTGCTTCACCACGGCCTACCCATGGGGCGAGCGCACGTCCGACTTCTTCGCGACCTGGGGCGGGCGGGACTTCTTCAACGTCGTCGCGTTGTTCGGCGACGAGGCGTGCCTCGTGTTCCACGGCAATCGCGAGTGCCCGATGGCCCGGAGCACGTTCGGCCGCAGCATCATGCAGGGGAGCGGCCCCTACGGCGACCCGGGCCCCTGGTCGCCCGCGATCCGGACGGTCGTGACCGACACGGACGACCGGTCGGTCGTGTTCGGCGGCGAGGCGCGGCTCGAGGCCGCGGTGCGCGAGACGAGCGAGCTTCACCCCGGCTCTCCGATCCGGGTGACGCTCGGGTGCGACTACGCGATCGTCGGCGACGACGCGATCGGCGTGTGCCGCGGCCTCGCCGATTGCGGCGTGCCTGTCGAGGTCCTGAACCCCCCCCTGCCGCGGTTCACCGAGTCCCTCGCGCGGAGCTGGTGGCGCCACTACCTCCGGGAGGCCCGCGACGCCGCCGTCGAGCGCGACCCCGCCGCGGTGGCGCTGGCCGGGTTCGGCTGGCCCCACCAGCGTGGCATCCGCGAGCTGGTCGACCTGCTCGGCGAGGCGGGCGTCCGCGTTGCCACCACCTTCTGTCCCGGCCGCGAGTCGGGGTTCCGGACGCGCGTCGGCGAGGCCGCCACGGTCGTGGCCTCGCCCTGGGCGCCGATCGAGACCGTGCTGGTCCCGATCCTCGGGGACCTCGGGTTCGCGGTCGAGTCGTTCCCCGCTCCGTACGGCGAGAACGCGACGCGCCGCTGGGTGGACGCGGTCTGCCGATCGGTCGGCAGGCCCGTGCCGGACGACGTGGCCTGGGCCGAGACCTCGCGGCGGCTCGCCCCGGACCTCCCCCGCCTCCGCGAGCGCGCGGGAGGGGTGTCGGTCGGCCTGATCGCGGACGTCGGCTCGGCAGCCGAGATGTGCAGCCCGCGGTTCTTCTTCGGCTTCGACCCGGTCCTGCTGCTGCTGGACTCGGGCTTCCGCGTGACCGTGCTCGGGAACAAGGCGGACCGCGCGGCCGAGGCGTATGCGGGCCTGCCCGCGGACCTCGCGGAGCGGCTGTCCTTCGTGAAGGAGGACCTCCGCGCCGGCCCGGGCACGTCGGAGTCGATCCGGCGGCTCGGGCTCGACCTGGTCTATTGCGACAAGGCCGAAGGCGCGGCGGCCAAGGCGGGCGGGGCGGTGCCGTTCGCGATCCGCCACCTGGAGCCGGGACTCGCGGGTGCCGAGCGCACCGCGGCGCGGCTGGTCGCGATGTCCCGGCAGCGGCTGTACCGGGCGTACCCGCGCCACTTCCGCGGCGGGGCAGGGGAGGGCTGAGCGTGATGGCGACGGCTCCGGTCGACCGGTCCGCGCGGCTGACGCCGACCTTCACGGACGGAGTGCTCGTGTGCGGCGCCGCGATCCCGGACGGGGTCGTGATCTACGCCGGAGGGCCGTGCGTGGACGAGCAGGTTCACGCGACGCTGCGTCTGCACGACGTGCGGCAGACCCTGATGGCGCCGGGCGCTCTGCCCCGGCTCGTCTCGACGTTCACCGACTCGAGCCTGGCGCCGCTCGGCGCGGCCAGGCCGATCCGGCAGGCGCTCGACCGCGTGCTGCCGCTCCTCCGGCCTCGGCTCGTGGTCCTCGCGGAGCTGTCCGACCTGACCATCGCAGGCGACGACCTCTCGGCGATCGCCGCCTCGGTCCGGGAGCGTCTCGGGCCGGAGCCGATCGTGGTCGCGGCGACCGCGCAGAGGATCGCCCGCGACTTCCGCGACGCGATCGCCTCGATCCTGGCGGACCTGGCGCGCGAGCTGCCGGCCGCGGCGTTCGCGGGCGGGCCCGTCCCCGGCCGCGCGACCGTGGTCGGCTACTTCTTCGAGCGCGGCGAGGGCGACCACGTCGGCACGGTCGAGGCGCTCTCGGGCCTGCTGCGTGCCGTCGGACTCGATCCGACGGCGACGTGGCTGTCCGGGGCGCCGTTCGCGGGGCTGGCGGAGGCCGCGAGGTCGTCGCTGCTGGTCGCGCTGCCGTCGGGACGCCTCGCGGCCCGGCTGCTGGCGGCGCGGTCGGGCGCGACGGTCGTCGAGCTGGACCTGCCGGTCGGTCTGGGCGGCACCGCGGACTGGCTCCGTGCCGTCGCGACCGCATCGGGACGCCCGGGCGCCGCGGACGAGGTGATCGAGCGCGGTCTCGCGGCGGCCGTGCCCTGGGTCGACGCGGTCGCCGGGCGGGTGCTGGCCGGCCGCCGCGCGCTGGTGTCGGCCGTCCCGGACTGGCTGCCGGGGCTGTCGCGGATGATGGGCGAGGACTACGGGATGGAGGTGGCTTGCGGCCTCGAGCGGGCCCGCGAGCCCGCCGCCGGCGTGGCCGCCGCGGCCGGGGCCGAGTCGCCGGAGCGCACCTTCGACCCGAGCGCGGACTCCCTGCTGCTCCACGCGCGGCGGGCGGTCGCCGGCCGGGGGCTCGACGTGCTGGTCGGCAGCTCCTGGGAGTGGCGGACGCTGGCCGCCGCGGGCATCGACGTGCCGTTCGTGGAGTTCGGATTCCCGTCGCTCGCGTGGCGGTGCCTCAGGCCCGCGCCGCTCGCGGGGTTCGACGGCGCGCTGTGCTGGGCCGAGCGGCTGTCGTCCGCGCTGCTCGCGCGGGCGTGAGTGTGGTAAGGTCCGGCGCCCGGAAGGCAGGCGGGCACGGGCACCGGGATCGGGTTCGGGCTCGGGTTCGGGTACGGGGAGGAGGAGGAGTGATGGAGCGGATCGGGGTGATCGGGGGAACGGGACTCTACCTGATGGAGGGCTTCGAGGACGTCAGGACCGAGGAGGTCGTGACGCCGTTCGGACACCCGTCCGACCCCCCGATCGTGGGCCGGCTCGGGGGGGTCGAGGTGGTATTCATCCCGCGCCACGGCCGGGGGCACCGCTTCTCGCCGTCCGAGCTGCCGTACCGCGCGAACGTGGCAGCCATGAAGATGCTCGGGGTGACGCGCATCTTCTCGGTCAGCGCGGTCGGCAGCATGAAGGAGGAGATCGCGCTGACGGTACCCGTCCTGGTGGACCAGTTCATCGACCGCACGCACCTGCGCGCCTCCACGTTCTTCGGGGACGGGCTGGTCGCGCACGTGTCCATGGCCGATCCGACCTGCCCGTCGCTCCGTGCGCTGCTCGCGGCGCGGGCGCGCGCCTCCGCGATCCCGTTCCACGAGGGGGGGACGTACGTGTGCATGGAGGGGCCGCAGTTCTCGTCGCGCGCCGAGTCGATGATGTACCGGCAGATCGGCGTGGACGTGATCGGGATGACGAACGCGACCGAGGCCAAGCTCGCGCGCGAGGCCGAGATCTGCTACGCGACGATCGCGCTCCCCACGGACTACGACTGCTGGCACACCGGCCACGAGGACGTGTCCGTCGGGTCGGTCGTGGAGCGGCTCGACGCGGGCACCTCCCGCGCCAAGGCGCTGATACTCGACGCGCTGGCCCACCTCGGCGAGGCCGCGCCGTGCGGTTGCCGCGACGCAGCGGACGGTGCGATCATCACGGCCCGGGACCGGATCACGCCCGCGGCGCGCGAGCGGCTGATGCCCATCGCGGGCCGCCATCTCTGACCTCTTCGCGGAGCGCCTGCAATGAGCCTGCTCTGTGTCGGGTCCGTCGCCTACGACGTCATCGAGCTGCCCGGTCGCGACCCGGTCGCGGTCCTGGGCGGGTCCGCGACGTGGTTCACCACCGCCGCGAGCCTGCTCACCCGACCGTCGCTGGTCGCGGTGGTCGGCGAGGACTTCCTGGAGGAGGACCGGGCATTCCTCGAGCAGCGGGGCGTGGACCTCGCCGGGCTCGAGCGGCGGCCCGGGAAGACCTTCCGCTGGCACGGCCGCTACCACGCCGACATGAAGGGCCGCGACTCGCTCGCGACCGAGCTGGGGGTGTTCGCGGAGTTCAGCCCGGTGATCCCCCCCGCGTTGCGCGCGCCGGACGTCCTGTTCCTGGGCAACATCAAGCCCGACCTCCAGGGGCTGGTGCTGGCGCAGTGCCGGTCCGCGCGGTTCGTCGGGCTCGACACGATCCAGATCTGGATCGACAACCAGCGGGACGACCTCGTGCGGCTGATGCCGCGCGTGGACCTGCTGTTCCTCAACGACGACGAGGTCGTGCGGCTCTCGGGCGACGCGAACGTGATCACGGCCGCGCGCAGGGTGCTTGGCATGGGGGCGAAGGCCCTGGTGGTGAAGCGCGGCGAGCACGGGGCGCTCCTCTTCACCCCGGAGCGGATCTCGCTGTTTCCCGCCTTCCCGATCGAGGCGGTCGTGGATCCGACCGGCGCCGGGGACAGCTTCGCCGCCGGCACCGTCGGCTACCTCGATCTGGTCCGCGACGTCTCGCCGGCGTCGATCCGGGACGCGCTCGCGGTGGGTACGGTGGTCGCGTCCTTCTGCGTCGAGGGCTTCGGTCCGCGGTCGTTCGACCGGGTCACGCAGTCCGCGCTCGCCGGCCGCCTGAAGCGCTACTTCGAGATGGTGCGCACGGACGAGCGGTCCGTGCTCGCGGCGGTGGAGGTCTGAGGGATGCCAGTTTCGTTGCGATCGCGCCTGCCGCGGGCGACCCCCGACGACCTGCTGCGCATGGTCTATCGGGCCGCGTCCGGCAACCTGCCGTCGCGGGGGATCGGGCGGTTCGCGGACCTCCCGCTGCCGCGCCCCGTGCTGGACGCCATGGTCGCGTCGTACTGCCGGGTGTGCGGGATCTCGCTGGGGGAGGCCGAGGTGCCGGCGGGGGGCTTCCCGACGTTCGACGCGTTCTTCACACGGCGGTTGAAGCCCGGCGCGCGCGTCGTTGACGCGTCCGCGGACGTGATCGCCTCGCCCTCGGACGGCCGCGTCCAGAGCGTGGGCCGCGTCGAGCGCGGGATGGTCGTGCAGGCCAAGGGACGCGACTACGAGCTGTGCGACCTGCTCGGCGACCGCGAGCTGGCCCTGGGCCTCGAGGGCGGCCCGTTCCTGACGATCTACCTGAGCCCGCGCGACTACCACCGCGTCCACTTCCCGTGCGACGGGGAGGTGGCCGGGAGCCGGTATTCGCCGGGCCGCCTCTACACGGTTGCGCCGCGCGCCACGCGGGTCGTGCCGCGGCTGTTCGCGCAGAACGAGCGGATCACCACGATCGCGGGCACCGCGTTCGGCCAGGTCGCGCTGGTCATGGTCGGCGCGACGGGCGTCGGCCGGATCTCCGTGTCGTATTGCGACCTTCGCACCAACGTGGGCCGCCGCTCCGAGTGCCGCGACATCTCCCCCCCCGTCCCGTTCCGCAAGGGCGACGAGCTGGGCACGTTCCACCTCGGATCCACGGTCGTGCTCGTGCTCGAGCCCGGGCCGTGGTCGTTCCGGGTCGGCGTCGGCGACGTGCTGCGCATGGGGCAGCCGGTGCTGGTCAGGGGATAAGGAACCGCAGCCCTCATGCACAATCCCTTTCGGGAGACCCGCTCCCTGTTCCCCCGCCGGCTGCCGATTCAATACTGTAGAAGACGTCGCCCGCGCGGCAACGTAGCGCATCTCAACGACGCGTATCAGGGCGGCGTCTTCGGCCCGGCCAGCCGGCGGGTGGGGCTTTCCCCTGCGGCACTACTTCGAGGCGGCAGTCGTCGCACCCACGCCGGGAGCGGCGGCAGGAGCGGGAACGGCGAGCTTGACCACGAGCATGCCGTCGAGGTTGATGAGGCGCCCGTCCGGCGACCACATGGCGACGGCGCCCTTCAACGTCTGCTGCGACTTGGCGGGCATGTCCTTGAAGAACAGGTCCGGCGGGTCCGCGACCACGAACACCTTGCGGCGCGCGGCGGACAGGTCGTCCACGAGCGCCATGTGCGGCACGATCTCGCAGCGCTCCTGCTCGGCCGGGCACGTCTCGACCGCCTGGATGTAGCCGCGGAGCGTGACCTCCCTGCCGACGAGGTCGCGGGCCTGCCTCAGGAAGCCCTCGACCGAGAGCGCGCCGTCCTGGTATTTCTCGGCGGCCGGCCGCACGGCGAGGTTCGGTCGCGAGGGCAGGTTGACCTGCTCCTTGCGGACCTGGTCCTTGAGCGGGTTGCGGCCGGATGTCTTGACGCACCCGGCGGCGGACGCCGCCACGATTGCAGTCACCAGAACGACCGGGACCCGGAGCGCCTTGGTCATCGGACACCTCCGCGGGCGGCCACAGGTTAGCAGCAATCCGGGGACCGATCAAACCGAAGCGCTCCGAAGGGCTCCGAAGCGCTCCGAAGCGCCCCGGAGGGCGCCGTCGCGCGCGGACGAGAGCAGGCCCGGATCAGAACTCGCGCACCGCGCGCAGCGGTGGTCGCGGCCAGACCTGGCCGTGCTTCGGAGGCATGGAGTTGTGGACGCGCTCGACCTCGATCGCGCAGGCCGCGACGGGGCCGGCCCCGGCCGCGCCGACCAGGCGCCCGCGGACCAGGAGGGGTCGAGCACGTTGACCTGGAGCGCGGTGCCGCCGTTCCTCGCGTACCCCCTCAGGCACGCCTTGAACCGCTCGCGGTGGGCTTCGTCGCGGAACAGCGCCGGGTTGAACGTGATCGTGTGGCTCGCGCCGTTCGGGAGCGAGCACAGCCAGTCCCGCCAGTCGCCGCGCCCGTCCTCCGCGTGTCCTCCGAGCGCCTTGCCTACCGAGTTCGCGTTCGCGGTCGGGCCCAGGCTGTCCGCGCCGTTCGTCGGGCAGATCGCGTTCGACAGGAACTGCCCCTTCGGCCGCCCGTCCGGGCTCGCGGCCAGCACGAACCCGTCGCCGACCCAGTAGTTCCACGACAGCATGCCCGGCCGCATGCGACGCCCCGTGGACGCGGTCCTGTGGCGCCAGACCTCGTCGGTCCAGAGGTCCATCACGCGCCGCGCCATCCCGTCCGCCGCGTCGTCGTCGCGGCCGTACTTCGGGCAGCGGTTGCGCGCGAAGGCGCGGAGCACGTCGTGGCCCTCCCAGTTGTCGCGGAGGGCCGCGATCAGGTCGGCCATGGTGCAGCGCCGCGTCTCGAACACGAGGTGGCGGATCGCGAGCAGCGAATCCACGGTGGTCGCGAACGTGACGCCCTCGACCGTGACGAAGGACAGCTCCGCCCCGCCCCGGGTCACGTCCTTCGCCTGCTCGGCGCACCCGCGGACCAGGCAAGACAGGTACGGGGTCGGGCCGAACCGCGCGCGCACCGCCTCGGTCCGCTCGTAGAGGTCCGCGGCGCGCTTCACCAGCGCCCGCGTCTGCGTCGCGTATGCCGCCCAGAACTCGTCGAACGTGGCGAACCTGCACGCGTCCCCGGTCGCCGGTCCGTCCTGCCGGATCGGGTCGGCGACGCCGGTCAGCGGGTCGGTCGCGGGCAGCAGGTCCCGTCCGCCGGTCAGGGCCAGCTCGACCGCCTTCAGGAGGTTCAGGTTGATGTCCACCGTGCCGGACCGGTCGTTGCCCGCCATGGTGTTCTCGAGGCAGCCGACCGGCGCGTAGTCCGCGACGTTCGCCTCGTGGATCAGGTGCGTCACGCCCGCGCGCGCGGCCTCGCGCAGCATCCCGGCCATGGATCGCTCATCGAAGTTGAGCAGGAACGGCGCGCCCTGGCTGCGCGCGACCTGGTCCACCACGCGGTCGAGCAGGGAGTCGGGCGAGTCCCGGTGCAGGCGCACGTTCGGCTTCGGTTCGAGGATCGGCGTCATGTCGTCGATCACGTCCAGGAAGACGTGGGTCAGCTCGTTCGTGCCGTCGCTCCCGTCGCGGGTGAGCCCGGACAGGGTCAGGAGCTGGCCGAACCCGGCCGTGATGCCCTGGTTCCCCCCCACGCGGATCATCGCGTCGTAGGCCGTGTTGCAGTGGATCCAGAAGCACCGCAGGACCTCGCGGCCGAACCCGGGGTCCATGCCTCCCGCGATCGAGCGCCGCCAGTATGGCAGCAGGTACTGGTCCACGCGGCCGAACGAGACGCCCGCGCCGGGGTAGTTCTCGTCCGCGAGCACCAGCATGTGGGTCAGCCAGAGCGCCTGGACCGCCTCCCAGAACGTGCGCGCGGGCCGCCACGGCACGCGGTCGAGGTTCGCGGCAATCCCCCTCAGCTCCTCGCGCCGGTCCGGGTCGGGCTCGGAGGCGGCGAGGTCCCGGCAGAGCGCGGCGTACCGCGCCGCGAGGTCCCGGGCCATCGTCGCGGCGGTCCGCATCGCGCGGAGCTGCGCGCCCTTCGCACCCCGGACGTCCGCGGGCGGCATGGCGGCGAGCCGCGCGTCCAGGTCCGCGTGGATCGACTCGAACCCGTGCGCCAGCACCCGTTCGTAGTCCGGGACGAGGTGGCCGGACGTGGCCCCGGCGTTGCCGTAGCCGTGCCGGTGGAACCAGAGCGTGGCCGCGCGGGCGCCCCGCGGGCCGAGGAGCGCCGCATCGCGCTCGGCCGCCTCGCGCCGGGTCCAGCAGCGGGACGCCAGGACGTTGAACCGCCCCCCCGCGACGAGGTCGCCCGGCAGGACCTCGGCCGGGAGGTGCTCGACCATGACCTCGCGGATCATCCACGCCCGCCGCTCGGGCAGGGACAGGTCGAAGAACCCGTCCGGAAGCGGGACCGGCCGCGCGGCCTGGAGCGTGGAACTGCGGAACGTCTGGAGGAACGGGTACGTCTCCGGGACGATGTAGTAGGTCGCCTCGTCGTAGACCACGTCCCACGGCGTGCCCGTGGTGAAGCACTCGAACTCGTTCCGCCAGGGCCGCGCCACGCCGCGGAAGAAGTGATCGCGCAGCCGCCGGACCCGGCCGGAAAGGGCGCCCGGCTGCTTGATGGGACGTGCGGCAGCGCCCTCGGTCGTCGCCATGTCGCCGGCCTCCTCCCGCAGGCTCCGGCCCCCGGATGGTATCCGGCCCCCGGGGTCCCCCGCCCCCATGCGGTCGGCCCCTCCTGCCGCCGGGGTCGTATTCTCGCGATGATACCCGATCCGCCGCGGGCGCCGCCCTATCGGCGCGTCGCCTCCACCCCGCGGAAGAGCGGGGCCGGTCCCGCCGGGGAGGCCGTGGCGCGGGAGGTCCGGTATGATCGTCCCTGGGACGGGTTCGCGGGAGGTGCGGATGGAGCGGCGACGGGCGTGTCTGGCGGTGGTGATCGCGCTCGCTGCTTGCGGCGGCGGGGCGACGGCCGGCGGGGGGGACGGCGGCGTGGTAGCGGTGCCTGACGTCGTCGGCGAGGTTCCGCAGGACGCGCCGACCGACCGGGCGGCGGAGACGGGGAACGACGCGCGTCCCGAGGCGGTCGCCCCGGACGCGCCGCCCGAGGCGGCCGCTCCCGACGCGTCCCCCGACCCCGCGCCCGACCCCGCGCCCGACGCGCTCCCCGACCCAGCGCCCGACCCCGCTCCCGACGCGCTCCCCGACCCAGCGCCCGACGCGCTCCCTGACCCCGCGCCCGACCCCGCGCCCGACGCGCTCCCCGACCCGTCCCCAGACGCGGGACCCGACGGCGCGTCCCCGTGCGGCGCCGCGGTTCCGGGCGTGTTCCCGGTACCGGAAGTGGGGGGATGGGCCGCGCCGAACGCGTATTCGTGGAACGGGTCGTGGACGCCGGCGGACGGGGACTTCCCGATCCCGGGGCTGATCGACGACGAATACGGCGACGGCCACCTGCACGAGGGGGTGCCGACCCCGATCCTCCCGCCCGGCGAGTGGGACTACGAGGACGCGAACGACGACTTCGCGATCTGGAAGGGGTTCGAGGCGCTGATGGGCACGTTCGAGCCGCTCCTGGACGGGTGCGGGCGGCAGTTCGGGTGGCGCCTGGTGCCCGTCGATCCGAAGGGCATCGACATGAACGCTCTGATCGAGGCCTTCGACGGGTCCCCCGGCACGGACGTGCTCGACCTGGGCCCGTACGGACTCCTGCACAGCACGACCGGGCAGCTCGGGGACGGTCCCGACGTGCTCGTCTACAAGGAAGCGTGGTCGCTCGACTTCCGAACGGGATCGACGCTCACGGGGGCGCTGCACGACGACGACCTGATCGTCGCGGACTGCGTCCCTGCGGGGGCGGACCTCTACAACAACAACCAGATGTGCCTGCACACCGGGCCGGGGGCCGACCTCGTGTTCATCCGGGACGTGCGCGCGGGCTGCGTGGACCTCGGGAACGGCGCGGGAGGGCGAACCGACGCGCCGGACCCCGGCGACGGCGACGACGTCGTCGTGATCCGGGGGAACGTGACCGACACGCGGCTGTTCGGCGGCTGGGGGGACGACACGTTCTTCTGGTACCTCGACGAGAACAAGGACGTCTGGCCGGGCAAGTCGCAGGGCGGGAACATCTTCGGCGGCGGCAGCGCCGGCGACGCGATATGGGGCGATCCCGGCACGGATCGGCTCGTCCTGGTGGTGCCGGACGGGACCGTCGTGGTGGAGAAGCCGGCCACGCCCAACGGGGCGGTGCTCATCATGACGCACGACGACGCGCTCGGCTGGGACGCGCCGACCGTGGACGACCCCTTCGCGAAGTACTGCTGGCCCTGCGGGACCGACGCGGACGGCCGCCAGAGCCTGATCCTCGACTACAACTCGGCCGACGGGACCGCCACCACCGGCGGCTACGTCTACCTGACCGCGATCGAGGAGCTGCAGATCGGCGTCGGGCCCGCAGCGAAGGTGTATCGGCTCGACCAGGTGAAGGGCAAGGCCGTGCCCGCGCCGGACCTCGCGCCGGTGACGCCCCCGGCGCAGCCCGTCGGGTTCTGCGGGCTGTAGGTCGCTGGCGGGGAACGGTGTACCCTTCGGCGCTCGGCGAATCGGACGGCACCAGGCCGCAGCGGGGCACAAGCTCAGTCCGAGGCGGCGCTGCGTTGCACGATTGCCTTGTCGATCAGGGATTTCACAAGTGGCGTGACGTTCCTGAACGTGAAGGTGCGCATGAACTGGAGCGGCCCGATCTGGACGAACAGCTTCCCGAACGCCTCGTCGGCGAAGCTGCTCGATACGAGGTCGATGCCGGACAGGTCCAGGACGATGCGGTGCCCGGGATGGGTCCTGACCAGATTCAGGAGCTTCCGTCTGAACGGCTCCCCGGCCACGCGCGAACCCACCGAGGCGACCTCGCTGAAGACGTGTACGACGAGGACGTCGGCGGTCATGTCCTCGTATCGGAGCTGGATGTAGTCCCCCTCGGAGAGCTCCCGCTGCCCGGTGCCGAGGCGAAGCGCTTCCCCGAGGGCCGCAGGGTTCGAGTAGTCCAGCCCCACGACGACGAGCGTGCCCCGATGGACGATTGCCTCGGTGCGGACGTGCAGGGTCCCGCCTTCGTATGAGAGCCGCGCGGACCCGGAGTGCACCCGGAAGTACCCGCGGTTGGCCTCGGCCACCCGGAACGTACCGTAGAGACCGTTTCCCTGACCGATGTCCTTTCGCCGGGTGACGCCCTGCCGGATGGCTCGGTCGAGCGCCTCTGCGTCGGAGGCGAATCGATGGCCCTCCCGCAGCGTTGCCGGGATACCGACGCCGGGATCGGCGACGACGAACTCGATTCTCTTCTGCCGGCGGAAGTGGTTCACGTGGACCACGCCTCCGACCGGGGATGACGAATGGACCAGGACGTTGTCCGTGATCTCGTTCAACGACCAGTGTATGGCTGTCAGGTCGCCGCGCGCGAGCCCGACGGTGGAGGCGAGCGTGGCATCCATCATCCGGTCCACGACGGACTTCTGTTCGGCCGGCGACATGAACTGGACCACCGGTACGTGGCGGTATCCACGGAATCGCGACTCGGGCTGGTTGGCCGGGTCGAGCAGGTAGGCCCAACCAGCATTCACGAACAACTTGCGGAGCCGCTCCTCGGAAGGGAGGATCGCCGCCGTTTCGACGCCCCCCTGACGCAGACGCAACACGGCAGCGCAGACCGCGGCCATGGGCCCGGGGAACGCCGTCTCGCATTGTCCGAAGTCCAGCAGGACGTCGCTGTAACCGCGGCGGGCCGTGACATCATGCATGGCGGCGAGGAGCCTGCGGAAGTCACCGAGGTCGATGGCCCCCGAAACCACGATCCGGCTCGCCTGGGTCTCGACGCGGCCGTGGCGAGGCGCCATCATGGTCCGGTACGGCCTCCTCCCGGGTCAGTCCTTGAGGCCCGCGATGGACCCCCCGATCGCGGAGAACCGGATCCCGACGCTCGCGGCGTCGAGGTTCTTGTCGCCGTCCGTGTCGATGTCGTTCACCACGAGCAAGTCCATGAGGCCGATGATGGTGTCCTTGGTCAGGGGCGGCGGGAGCTGGTCGTCCGGGATCGCCTTGATGGCCTCGATCATCGCGGCCTTGGGCACGGCGCCGGCGAGCAGGCCGTTCGTCATGGCCACGGGCTTCCCGCCCGACAGCGTGACGTTCGCCTGGATCTGGGTGTTCGCCACCTCGACGTGGAGCGTGACCCCGTCCGTGATCGGGATGTCGAGCGGCCAGCCGTAGCCCACGCCGCCCGCGGTCAGCTTGTCGCCCACGACCTTCGCGTTCGCGAACCCGTACATGGGCTTGCACTGGCTGTCCATCATGTCCGGGTTGACGAGGTACGCGCACGACTGGGTCGCCACGTCGCACCCGGCGTCCGCCGGCTTGCCGTCCCAGAACGCGAGCATGAACGCCGTGCCGTTCGTGTTGAACCCGCGGCTCTCGAACAGGATGTTGATGTCGCCCTTGTCGAACGCCTTCTTCAGCTCGGGGTTCGCGACCGCGGACAGGGACGACAGGCTGTTGTCGATCCCGGCCGAGCACTTGTCCGGCGGGGCGCACGTGCCGGGCTTGCCGTCCACGTCCAGGCCCTGGCCCGGGTGGCCCGACTCGCCGAGCGCGAGCGAGGACACGCGGTTGACCGGCGCGCTCCAGTCCGGGGTGCAGCACAGGCCGACCTGCGTGCCGGTGCAGACGCCGCCGGTGCACTGGTCGTTCACCGTGCAGGACTTGCCGTCGTCGCACGGCCCCGCGACCTGGGTGTGCCGGCACCCGGCCGCCGGGTGGCACCCGTCGGTGGTGCAGGGGTTGCCGTCGTTGCAGTCCGTGGGCGCGCCCATGCAGGTGCCGGTCGCGCAACTGTCGCCCGAGGTGCAGGCGTTCCCGTCGTTGCAGGCGCCGGCGGTCGCCTCGTGGGCGCAGCCCGTGGCCGGGGCGCAGGAGTCCTTGGTACACCCGTTCTTGTCGTCGCACGACACCGGCTTGCCGCTGCACACCCCGTTCGGCAGGCAGGCGTCGTCGGTCGTGCAGAGGCTCCCGTCGTCGCAGGCCCCGCCGACCACCGTGTAGACGCACCCCTTCTTCGGGTCGCAGGAATCCGCGGTGCAGCCGTTCTGGTCGTCGCAGTCGCGCTCGGGGCCCGCGCACTTCCCGTCCTCGCCGCACCTGTCCGGGCCGGTGCAGAGGTTGCCGTCGTTGCACGGCCCGGTCCAGGGCGTGTTCCGGCAGAGGTCCACGCCCGGGGTCCCGCCCGGGTTGCAGACGTCGTGCGTGCACGGGTTCTTGTCGTCGCACACGTTCGCGCCGGTCTTCGAGCAGCAGGGGCTGTCCACGATGTCGTACTGGCAGCCCATGCCCGCGTAGCACGCCTCGGTCGTGCAGTCGTTGCCGTCGTCGCAGACGACCGCGTCGCCCGCGGTGCAGGCTCCCTCGACGCAGCGGTCGCCCTCGGTGCAGACGTCCCCGTCCTCGCACAGGATCGCCACGGCGGGGTTCTCGCACCCGGCCGGCGTGCACAGGTCGGCCGTGCACGGGTTGCCGTCCCAGCAGTCGAGCGGCAGGAACCCGGTCACGCACTCGCCGTCCCTGCACTGGTCGCCGAGCGTGCACGGGTCGCCGTCCTCGCAACCGTCGAAATTCGCGACGTTCCTGCACCCTTCCAGCGGCACGCAACTGTCGTCGGTGCACGGGTTCTCGTCGTCGCAGTCGGCCGGGGCCGCGCTGCACTGCCCGCCCGCGCACTCGCCGGTGCGCAGGCACGGGTCGTCCGCGCCGCAGGCCGAGCCGTCGGGCGCCGCGGAGAACTCGTCGGACGCGACGCCCGGGTCGCACTTCGCGCACGCGTTGAGCGGCGCCGCGCGCCCCGCCTCGTAGCAGACGTTGTTGACCAGGCAGAAGCCCGGCTTCGTCGGGTAGCGGCACCCCCCGTAGCCGTCGCACTCGTTCCCGGTGCAGTCGCGGCCGTCGTCGCACGCGTACGCGGCTCCCGCGCAAACCCCGCCGGTGCAGCGATCCACGTGAGTACAGGGGTCGCCGTCGTCGCAGACCGCGCCCTCCTCGCAGGGCTTCGGGAGCTCCTCGACCGCCTCCGGCCCCTGCTCGCCCGCCTCGTCAGCCGCCGTGTCCGGCCCGACTTCCGGCCCCGTGCCGTCGTCCCCGGGCCGAGCATCCGAATCCCCCACCTCCGGGGCCGCCTCGACCGGCACGTCCGCCACGTCCGGCCCCGGATCCCCCCCGGCCGTATCGATCCCCGGATTCGGCGTCGTCCCCCCCCCGCACCCGATCGCCGTCGCCGCGACCCACGCAAGCAGCAGCTCCACGCTCCCCCGTCCCCGAACCCGAATCCGAGCCCGCCGTCCCCTGCGCTCTCTCATTTCACATCCCCGCTCAACACGGAGTACCCCTCGAACCGGTAGACCTCCTGCGGCGAGAT
>Ga0194127_10002727_pt1 | contig 23511 bp, 24 predicted proteins | sample TA2KigC100mmetaG_FD_148624 | JGI IMG/M metagenome (GOLD analysis project Ga0194127, IMG submission 148624) | Freshwater microbial communities from Lake Tanganyika, Tanzania - TA2015036 Kigoma Deep Cast 100m | ecosystem: Environmental > Aquatic > Freshwater > Lake | place: Tanzania: Lake...
TTGTGGGAAGCGGCCGCCGGCCCAGAGGCCGATCGAGACCGCCGGGTTGAGGTGGCAGCCGGAGATGTGCCCGATGGCGTAGGCCATCGTCAGCACGGTGAGACCGAAGGCGAGGGATACGCCGAGCAGGCCGATGCCCAGGCCCGGGAAGGCCGCTGCCAGCACCGCGCTGCCGCAGCCGCCGAGCACGAGCCAGAAAGTGCCGAAGAACTCCGCTCCGTATTGCCGCATGAGAGGCTCCCTTCGCAGTGGGTTCGCCCAGGGGAAGACCGACGCGTCGCGGCCGGGTGTCGGGCGAAGGGGCGGACCTGGGCCGGCCCGCGGAGCATAGCGACGGCGAGGGGCGGGCGGCAAGCAAGGAACTCGCTGCGCGCGCGCCGGCTCCGCTAGCGACGCCGCAGGATCCGCGGGAGCACGAAGACGAGGGCGACCAGCCCCATCGAGTACTGCATCAGCAAGGAGGCGCTGCGGAAGAAAGGATGGCCGTTGAAGTACTCGTCGGCGCTGAGGTCGTTGGCGTGGAAGGCGAGGGCCACGCCGCCGCGCGCGAACTCGCCGGCGACGGCCAGGCCGCCCAGGGCGCCCGAGCCGCCTAGCGCGGCGCCGCCGACGGCGAGGTACCCGAAGGCGACGCCGCCCACGGCGGCGAGACCCAGCGCGAAGCCGCCCAGTGCGAAACCGCCCGCCGCAAGGCCGCCGACGCTGATCGCGCCGGTGGCGATGCCGCCGGCGCCGAAGAGCACGCCGACGGCGATGTCGCCGATGGCGATCCAGCCCTTCGCCGCGCCCCGGCGATAGCCGCCGTCCACCTGCTGCCCCGTGGCGATGTGGATCAGCGGCAGACCGAGAAAGCGCGCGGGCGACTCGTAGTCCATGTCCGGCGACCTCAGGGGTTGGGACGAGGCCTCCAGCATAGCCCAGACGCCGGGGGCAGGGGAAGCCACCTGCGAAGACGAGCGGATTTCCGAGTAGCGGATCGGCTGGTGCTCCCGCTCTCGCGACGGGCCACGCGGCATGCTAGGCTCGCCGGATGGCCACTCTCCTCTTCGATATCGGCAACGTACTCTGGAGCGACGAGGCCGGCGATGCGCTGACCCTGGCCAACATTGGCGCGGTCCTGCGCGAGCGTGGCCGGCTCGTGACCGAAGAGGAGATCGCCGCCGCGCAGGCGAGGGCCGTGGCCGACTTCGCGCCCAGCCCCTGGCGCACCGTGATCGCCACGCTGTGCGGCGGTGACGCGGTGCTGGCCGCGGAGGTCACGCGCGAAGTCCGCGCGCGCTGGGATGCGCTCAGCGACGCCGAGTACGCGGGCTTCACGACGCCCTTCGCGTCCACCGCGCCGCTGCTCGGAGCGCTCGCCGCCGCCGGTCACCGGATGGTGCTGGCCAGGGACAACTCACCGCGGGCCCTGCTGCGCCTGGAGGCGCTCGATTTGCTGCGCCACTTCGCCGTGAAGGAGGTTTCCGAGACCCTGCACCTGGCGAAGCCGGACCTGCGCTTCTACCTGGCCCTGCTCGCGGCCGCGGGCGCGGCGCCGGCTGACTGCCTCATGGTGGGGGATCGCATCGACAACGACATCCTGCCGGCCCGGCGTCTGGGCCTGCGGACCCTGCGCCTGCGCCACGGCTCGCATGCCGCCCAGGAGCCGCGCTCGCCCGCTGAGGCGCCCGAGCTGACGGTGGATCACCCCGACCAGCTCGCTACTGGGATCGCGCGCCTGCTGGCTAGCTCAGACGTTTGAACCAGCGCTCCCAGCGCGGCAGCCAGTGGCGCTGGGGATCGAGCGAGCCGACCACCGCCTTCACCTCGCCCATGATGGCGTCCTGCGCCACGCAGCCGAAGACGCGGGAGTCGGCGCTGTTGTCGCGGTTGTCGCCCATGACGAAGTAGTGTCCGGCCGGCACGCGCAGGGGACCGCCGTCGCGCAGATGGGGCCGGCCCTCGTCGCGGCGGATGCGGTGCACGCGCCCGCCGAGCTGCTCCTGCCAGCAGTCGGCCGAGAGGGCGGTGTAGACGAGGGGCTGGCCGTTGATCACCAGCCTGCCGCCCTGCATCGCGAGCTGGTCGCCGGGCAAGCCGACGACGCGCTTGACCAGGCGCTTGCCGTCGACCGGCGAGTGCAGGATCACGATGTCGCCGCGCTCGGGTGTCGCCCAGCGGGCCAGGCGAAGGCCGGTGAAGGGCAGCTTGAGATCGTAGGCCAGGCGGTTCACGGCGATGCGCTCGCCCTCGAAGATGGTGGGGCGCATCGACCCGCTGGGCACGTCGTTCCAGTCGGCGACGGACGAGCGCACCGAACCGAGGATGAGGGCCATGACGGCAAAGGGCAGCAGCCACTCGCGGGCGGTGCGGCGCAGACGGATCTTCAGGGAGTCGGGGGACATGGCGCACTTCCGGGTTGGGGACAGTCGCCCTACGGCGGCCAGCGCGGGGGGTTCCCGCGCGCGCGCCGCTGCGCTAGACTGCCCGCCAGCGAAAGGAGTCCCATGCGCCGCGCCGCCCGCCTGTTCGCGCTCGTTCTCGCCGCCCTCGCCGCCGCGCCGGGCGCCCTCGCCGCGCCGGACCTCGCGGCCGCCGCGGCCCGCCTCGCCGAGAAGATGCGCGCCGACCGCCGCTGGCTGCACGCCAACGCCGAGCTCTCCCTGCGCGAGTTCGCGGGGCAGGGCTACCTGCGCGAGCAGCTCGCCGCGCTCCCCGGCGTCGAGCTGGTGCCCGGTGACTGGGGCACCGGCCTGGTAGCGCTCATCCGCGGCGGCCGGCCCGGCCCGCTCGTCGCCTGGCGCGCGGACATGGACGCCCTGCCCATCACCGAGGCCACCGGTCTCGCGTTCGCCTGCGCTCGCCGCGACACGGTGAGCGGCGGCCGCGAAACGGGCGTCATGCACGCCTGCGGGCACGACCTGCACATGGCCATCGGCCTCGGCCTCGCGCGCCTGGCGAGCGGTCTGCGCGCCGAGCTGCCCGGCACCCTGATGCTCGTCTTCCAGCCGGCCGAGGAGATCGGCGCCGGCGCCATGCAGCTGCTCGCCGCCGGCCTCTTCGCGGAGGGGCGCAAGCCGAAGAGCATCCTCGCCCTGCACGTGCACCCCACCCTCGCGGTGGGACAGATCGGCTACTGCCCGGGCTGGGCCACGGCCAACGTGGACGGCTTCCTGCTCACCGTGAAGGGCGACGGCGGGCATGGCGCCTACCCGCACCGGGGCGTGGACCCCGTCACCCTGGCCGCCGAGATCGTGATCGCCCTGCAGACCCTGGTCGCGCGCGAGATCGACGTCAACCACAATGCGGTGATCTCGGTGGGCCGCATCGAGGGCGGCGCGAAGAGCAACGTGATTCCAGGCGAGGTGCTCATCGAGGCCACGGTGCGCAGCCAGGACGACAGCACGCGCCAGGCCCTGGCCGACAAGGTGAAGCGCAGGGTGAACGGCCTCGCCGCCGCGGCCGCTGCGCCGGCGCCGCTGCTGGAGTACTACTTCGGCACCGCGGCGGGCTACAACGACCCGGCGCTGACAAGGCAGGTGATCGGTGTGATCGAGCGCGTGCTCGGCCCGGAGGCGGCTCAGCAGTACGAGCCCGGCCTGGGGGGCGAGGACTTCGCCTACTATGGCCGCGAGGTGCCGGGCTTCCAGTTCCGGCTCGGCACCGCTCCGCCCGGCGCCGCCGGCGCCGCGGCCAGTCTGCACACGCCAGACTACGATCCGGACGAGGCAGCGCTGCTGGTCGGCCTGCGCGTCGCCGCCGCGGCGATCTGGGACCAGCTCGAGCGCCGCGACTGAGGAGGCTCGCCATGCGCATGCTGCGCATGGATCACACCGGTCTCGCTCAGGTGACGCCCCGCGCGCTGCCCGCCGGCTATGCGCTGCGTCACTTCGCGCCGGATGACTGGGAGGCCTGCATCGACCTCATGCTGCGCTGCCCCGATCCCGCCTATACGGCCGGCCCCTGGGACCGCGCGCTCTGCGAGCGTTCGATGGTCTTTGCGGCCGATCCCGGCGGCGACTACGGCGACGGGCGCGGTCAGCTCGTCTTCGCGGGTGCAACGCTGGTCGCGATCGCGCTCTGCTCGGCCTCGGGCTACCTCAATCAGGTCTACACCCTGCCCGGGCACCGGCGGCGCGGCCTGGCCAGCGCCGCGGTCACGCAGGTGCTCGTCGCCCTCGCTGCCCAGAGTTTGCCGCACTGCTTCCTGATGGTCTTCGAGGAGAACACCGGCGCCCAGCTCTGCTACGAGCGCCTCGGCTTCGTGCGCGCGATGCCGCCCCTGGAGCTGGGGGCTAGCTGACGGCGGCGTCCAGGGAGAAGGGACTCCCTTCCGGATCTCGTCCCCTGGCAACCAGCACACCCGCTGCCGCGCGCGCCATGTCCTCGACGTAGAGGATGATCTTCTCGAAGCGGATGGGGAGGCTAGGCCGCATGGGCGTCCTCCTCGCGCTCGCGCCCGAGCAGGAGGCCGAAGCCGCTGGCGAGGATGGGCAGGAAGACGAGCAGCATCCAGACGAAGAGCGCGATCCCGCTGGGCCCCTCCTCGTCGAAGCTGAGCGTCGACCAGCCCTGCACGATCAGCAGCGCCAGGAGCAGGACGCCGCTCGCGAGATAGGCGTGGTGGCCCGCGGTGCGCGCCTTGAGGAGCTGGTACTCGTCGCGGTCCCTGAGCAGGCCGAGCTCGCGCAGCAGGCCAGGGCCGAAGAAGCCGAGTCCGGCGAGGGCGAGCCAGCCCTTGTGCACGGTCACGCCGAGCACGCAGCCGAGGAGCACCGCCCCCAGCGTGGCGAGGGAGAGCCAGGAGCGCGCGAGGCGCGCGCGGAGAGGAAGTCGCTCAATCATCGCGCACCTTCCCGTCGTCGAGTTGGAAGAGAGCCTCCACCGGAACCGCGAAGACCCGGGCCAGCGCCAGAGCCACCTCGATCGAGGGCCGGTAGCGGCCCCGCTCGATGGAGAGGATGGTCTGCCGGCTGACCCCCACGCGCTCGGCCAGCTCCTGCTGGGTCATGCCGCCAGCGGCGAGCCGATGTTCTCTGAGGAGGACCCTGATGCCGGTCTTGGGAGCCATGCCCGGAGTGTACAGTATGCTTTCCATGATGTCAAGCACGCTGTACATTATCATTCGGCAAGCTGAGGGCTTCGTCCTGGCTCCCAACTCCTTCTCTCGCTAGGCTTTCCCTGGCTGCAGCCTCGCCAGCCGCTGGGCTGCCGGCCCGAAAGGAGGACTGCCGTGAGAAGCCACCCCGCGATTGCCCTGCTCAGCCTGCTCTGCCTCGCCGCCGGCCTGCCGGCCGCTGCGGGGCCTCTCGGTCACCTGGAGACGGAGGGCCTGCCCAGCCGCCTGCGCGACCGCGGGCCTGGCCAGCCGACCTCGATGTTCGGGACCTACGTCCAGGCCGGCCAGCTGCTGGTCTATCCCTTCGTCGAGGGCTACGTGGACGGGGACGCCGAGTACAAGCCGGAGGACTTCGGCTACGCAGGCGACGTCGACTACCGCGGCGAGTACCGCGCGCTCGAGGGTCTGCTCTTCGTCGCCTACGGCTTCAGCGACCGCTTCGCCGTCGAGCTGGAGGCGGCGTTCATCGACGCGCGCCTGGACAAGGCCACCGGCGATCCCTCCGCGCAGCCCGCGCGCCTAAGGGAGTCCGGCCTCGGGGATGTCGAGGGGCAGCTCCGCTGGCGCTGGAACCGCGAGCGGGAGGGCCGGCCGGAGCTCTTCGGCTACTTCGAGACGGTCTTCCCCACTGCGGACGCGGGCTCGCTGATCGGTACCGCGGACTGGGAGCTGAAGTTCGGCAGCGGCCTCGTCCGCGGCTTCGCGCCCGGCACCTTCACCCTGCGTGCGGCGGTCGAGTACGACGCGGCGGAGGGTGTGGTCGAGCTGGGCGAGATCGCCGTCGAGTATCTGCGCCGGCTTTCCGCGCGCGCCCGGCTCTATCTCGGGGTGGAAGGCACCCAGGACGAATGGGAGATGATCCCCGAGTTCCAGTGGCACCCATCGCCGCGGATCATGCTGAAAGCCAACAGCGCCATCGGCCTCACCAGCAAGGCCACCGACTGGGCGCCGGAGCTGGGCGTGATGTTCAGCTTCTAGACGATCTGTTCCTGATGGGAAGCGCCCGGCGCGCCTGCGGCGCCGGGCGCTCTTCTTCGATGTCTCCTCTGCTTCAGCTTCACCACGCGGCAGCTCGCCTGCTGGGCGTCGGCGGCGAGCCGGGCCAGATAGACGCCCGCCGGCAGCGAGCGGCCCGTTTCGTCCCGGCCGTCCCAGGCAATGGCGCGCGTGCCGGCCTCCGCCTGCCCGTCCAGGAGCGTCCGCACGCGGCGGCCCACACAATCGTAGACGCTCAGCCGCGCGGAGCCCGCAGCGGGCAGCGCATAGGCGAAGGCCGTTTCGCCGCGGAAGGGGCTAGCGCCGCTCACGGCGAGATCGAGCCTGCCGGATCCTTCGGGCTCGCCCGCGGCCGGCCCGTCCTGAACCACGATGACGCTGTTGGCCTCCGAAGTGTTCGAGTAGGTGCCGACGGAGTTGTGCTGCAGTCCGGGCAGGCCGTTGGCGTTGGTGATGGCCTGCCGCAGCGTGAGAGTGCCCGTGATCGGGACCGGGTCTGCCGCATCGTCGACGACCCAGATTACCGGCTGGGCCCAGCAGGGGACCCCCAGCCCGACGACGGTTGCCAGGCAAACGAAGTGGCGAAGGAGTCTCATCGGATCACCTACCTTGCAGAGGCCCTGGCATGGCTACCGGCGACGAGCGCCGTCGGCGCCGCCGGCGAGGGAAGACAGGGGGAGTGGGGAGCATCGGCAGGGCGCTGGGGCTTGCGCGCTGAAGGGCCTGCGTTTCCGGCCCCGGAGAGGGGCCGCTGGAGCGCCGCGGAGGTCGGGGCGAGCAGTGCCGGGGCAAGCCGTGGCCGCCTGCCCCCGGCACTTCGCTAGCGCAACAATGTCAGCCGCTGGCCGGCCTGCTCGCGCTCGGTCTCCGCGCGGAGGAGATAGACGCCCGCCGCGAGGGCGCGACCGCTCTCGTCGCGGCCGTCCCAGGCGAAGTTCAGCTCGCCGCCGGCCGCGGGCCCGCTGTGCAGGGTGCGCAGGCGGCGGCCGTCGACGGCGTAGATGCCGACCTCCAGGCGCGCGCGCGGTCCGTCGAGGCTGAGGGCCAGGCGGGCGCGCTCGTCGAAGGGATTGGGGGTCGCCGGGGCGAGGCGCAGCCCTGCGGGCAGCGAGTCGACACCCGTGGTATCGCCGGTCTCCAGGCGCCAGAGCGCCTCGCCCGTCAGCACGTAGACCTCGCCCGCCGCATCCTCGCCAAAGGAGAGGATGTTGCCGAGCACCTGGCCCGTGAGGATCTGCGTCGCCGTGTCACTGCCCGGATCGTAGGCCCAGACGCGGCCCGTGCAGTAGTCGCCGAAGATGTAGAGCCCGGCCAGCTGGGGAATGCTGCCGCGGTAGCGATAGCCGCCCGTGATCGAGCAGTTGCCGCTCGAGTGGCCGTACTCGTGCACGGGCAGGACCAGGCTGCCGTCGTTGCAGTTGGAGGGCGGGTTGTAGCAGTGCGCGCCCTCCATCAAGCGCCAGCCGTAGTTCTCGCCGCCCGTGCTCGCGGCGGGTTGGAAGTCGACTTCCTCCCAGCTGCCCTGGCCGACGTCGGCGATCCAGAGGTCGCCCGTCGCGCGGTCGACGCTGAAGCGCCAGGGGTTGCGCAGGCCGTAGGCCCAGATCTCGTCTCGCCCGGGGACGCCGACGAAGGGATTGCCGGCCGGGATCCCGTAGGGGCTGCCGCTGTCGACGTCCAGGCGCAGCAGCTTGCCGAGCAGGGTGTTCAGGTTCTGCCCATTGTTGTTCGGATCGCCGCTCGAGCCGCCGTCGCCGACCGCGACATAGAGGTGGCCGTCGGGCGCGAAGGCCAGCATGCCGCCCTTGTGGTTGCTGAAGGGCTGCGTGATCTCGAGCAGCTCGAAGCGGCTGAGGGGATCGGCGACGTTCGGATTGCCGGCGCTCACGCGATAGCGCGCAACGAAGGTGCAGCGATTGCTCGCGTCGCAGACCGTGCCGTTGCTGCTGTGGTAGACGAAGAAGAGCCCGTTCGTCGCGTAGTCGGGGTGGAAGGCCAGGCCGAGCAGTCCCCCCTCGCCGCCGGCGAGGACCGCGTCCGTCAGGCCGCCAACCACGAGGGCGGCCTCGTAGGCCAGAGCCGGTTCGGAAAGCCCGATCATGGCAAGTGCGGCAAAGGCTGCAAAGGCACGGCGAGTCGGCATCATGGGCCTCCCTGTCTGGAAAATCTGACTAATGTCAAGATATCCAAACCAGAGGCCGGCGCCAGGACTCAGTTCACGGCGCCCAGGCGCCAGACCTTGCCGCCCCCCTCCATCACGTAGAGCTCGTTTCGATGGTCCTCTCCAAAGGAGGTCAGGGGGCCGAGGTCGCGGAGGATCTCGCGGCGCGGCCCGCCGTCCGGCGGCAGGGCCCAGACCTTCCCCGCGCACCAGGGGGCGAAGAGGTAGTGCCCGCGCAGGCCGGGCAGGGCCTGTCCGCGATAGACGTGGCCGCCCGTGATCGAGCAGCCCAGGTCGTGCGAGTACTCGTGGAAGGGGTCGACGAGCCCCGGCCGCTCGCAACCCGCGGGCGGGTCGTAGCAGTGAGCGCCCTCGCGCAGGCGCCAGCCGTAGTTCTGCCCGCCCTGGCCGGCGGGCTGGCGGTTCACCTCCTCCCAGGCCTTCTGGCCGACATCGGCGATCCAGAGCTCACCCGTGGCTGTGTCGAAGCTGAAGCGCCAGGGATTGCGCAGACCGTAGGCCCAGATCTCCGGCCGCGCGCCGGCGACGCCCACGAAGGGGTTGTCCGCGGGGATCCCATAGGCCGCCCCGGGCGGGATCCTGTCCAGATCCAGGCGCAGCAGCTTGCCGAGCAGCGTGCCGAGGTCCTGGGCGCGGTTCTCGGGATCCCCGGCCGAGCCGCCGTCGCCCATGCCGATGTACAGGGTGCCGTCCGGCCCGAAGTCCACCATGCCGCCGTTGTGGTTGGTGTAGGGCTGCTCGATGCGGAGGACGAGCCGCGCGCTCGCGGGATCCGCCGCGTCGGCGCTCGCCGCCCGGTACTCGACGATCCGCGTGTCGCCCGCGCGATCCGTGTAGTTCACCACGAAGCGGCGGTTCGCCGCGAAGCCGGGGTGGAAGGCGAGACCCAGCAGACCGCGCTCGCCGCCGCCGCGGGCGTCGGGGTCGAAGACCGCGGCGCTGAGGTCGAGGAAGGGTCGCGCCTGCAGCCGACCGCCGTTCAGGATCCGAATCCGCCCCGACTGCTCGACGATGTAGAAGCGCCCGCTGTCGCCGGGCGCCTGCGCCAGGTAGAGGGGCTTGTGCAGACCCTCGGCGAAGGGGATGGCGCGGCAGGCGTCGGGCGCAGGCCGCGAGCAGGCGGGTCCAGCGGCGACCAGCAGTCCGACGGCGAGCAGTGAGACGCGGTGCTGGGACATCATGGCACTCCTGGCTGTGGATCGAGGGCTGCGCGCAGGCAATCATGTCGGCGTCGCCCTGGCAAGCTCGACCCGCCGAAGCGATTGCCACCCGCCCTCGCGCCCGCTAGACTACGGCCTGCCCGTTCGCCACAGCGGGCCAACCCGGGAGGCCGGCATGCCGCGCAGGGCGCATCTGCACTTCTTCGCCACGGCCCTCGTCGCCTGGCTCCTGCTCGTCGCGCTGAGTTGCGACGAGGGCCGGGCGCCGACCGGGCTCGACCTGCCGCCCCTCGTGCCGATCGCCTTCACGGCCGGGCCGAGCGCGGCGCCGCAGGGCTTCTTCACCGGCCAGAGCACGGTGATCGGCCTGAGCGCCGTCCTCACGCTGCGCCCCGACTGGGCGATCGACGAGCTGCGCGCCTACCGCGTGGACGCCGCCGGGGACAGCCTCGAGCGCCTGGGCAGTCTCGCCGACGACGGCAACCTGCTCACGGGCGACGACATCGCCGGCGACGGCCGCTACGCCGGCCGCCTGCCCGCGCTCAGCTTCGACACCCCGCAGACGCTGCGGCTGCGCCTGCTCGCCCTGGCCAGCGGGGCCATGGGCGGCGAGGCCGCGCAGTGGTCGGCGATCCTCGAGCTGCCGGTGAGCGCGCCCGCCGAACAGGCGGAGCTGGACGCCCTCCTCGACCTGCTCGCGGCGGCCGAGGCCCAGTGGGCGGACCTCATCGAAGGCGGCATGGCCGATGCGGCGGCCAAGACCGAGGTCGCCGCCTGGCTCGCCGGGCAGCCAGGCGTCGCCGCGGGCTTCGTCGCGCCGGATGGCAACACCGTCTGGCTGCGCCAGGCGACGGGCCTCACGGCCGGCGTCTTCCTGCCGCTCTGGGCCGACGGACCCGTGCTCGGCGGCAGCGACGGCCGCCGTGGCCAGCCGCGCCCGGCAGCGCTGCGCACGCCGGCGCCGCGCGCGCCGCTCGCCGTCGCGGCACCGCGCGCTGGCGGGCAGCGCGCGGCGGCCGACCCCGACCGCGTCGGCTCGAACCTGGCGCTGGTCCTGAGCCCTTTCCATGCCTGGCTCGCGGGAGAGGGCGGCGATCCCGGCGACGCGGTCGCGGACCTGCTCGCCGAAGCCGAGTGCCCGCACTTCGCTGTCGAGCGCCGCCGCGACGGCGAGGCCGATCTCGCGGCATTCGCGAACCTGGCCGGGGCGGGCGCTGTCTGCCTCATCACGCACGGCGCCCAGCTCGACGGCGAGCGCGTCTGCCTGGCGAGCGGGGAGACGGTCACCCTGGACGGGCTGAACGCCCGGTACTGGGACCTGCTCGGCAGCGATCCGGCGCTCGCCCTGCTGCGCGTGGACGGCGAGACGCGCTTCGGCCTGCTGCCCGCCTTTCTCACCCGCTACGCGCAGGGCCTGCCCAACAGCCTCGTCGTCGTCGCCGCCTGCAGCGGGCTCGCGGGCGATGGGCTGCGATCGGCGCTGCTGGACGCGGGCGCGGGCGCCGTGGCCGGTTTCGACGACACGGTGGGCCTCGACTTCGCGGGCGGGGCGATCTTGGACTTCTGGACGGCGCTGCTGGCCGCGGGCGGCACGGCGGGCAGCGCGGCCGCGGCGGTCAGCCCGGCCGTGGATCCGGGCCACGCCCAGGCGGCCTTCCAGCTCGCGGGCCGGAACGCGCTCTACTTCGGCGCCGGTCTGAACAACGGCGACTTCGAGCTGGGACAGCTCGCGGGCTGGAGCCGCGCCGGTGACGCGCGCGTCGTCACCCAGCTCGGCGCCGCCCTGCCGCAGGGCGGCTTCATGGCCATCGTCTCCACGGGCCTGGGCAGCGCCGTCGACAGCGGCTCGCTGAGCCAGACCCTCTGCCTGCCGGAAGACGCGGACACGCTGCGCCTAGCCTGGAACCTCTTCTCCGAGGAGTTCCTCGAGTGGTGCGGCAGCATCAACCAGGACCGCTTCGACATCTGGCTGGTGGACGACGCGGGCGTCACGCATCCCCTCTTCCGCCGCCGCATCGACGACCTCTGCGACCAGGTGACCCCGGCCGGCATCGCCTTCGACCAGCAGCCGGCCGAGGACGACGCCGGCGTCTACACGACGGGCTGGCGCGAGCTGGCGGTGGGGATCGCCGCCCACGCGGGCCGGACCGTCACCCTGAACATCGCCGTCGGGGATATCGGCGACAGCTACTACGACACGGCCGTGCTGCTCGACGACATCGCGATCGATTAGAGGGTGCGCGCCTAGCGCACTTCGCAGTCGACGCCGGTCTCGCCTTCGCTGCGGGCGACGATCGCTGCGCCCACCGTGTCGCTGCAGACGTTCACCGCCGTGCGGTACATGTCCAGCGGCCGGTCGATGGCGAGCATGGCGCCGACGATCGTCTCCACCTCGGGACCGCGCAGGCCCACGGACTCCAGCACGATGAAGATCATCACGAGGCCCGCCGAGGGCACGGCAGCGGTGCCGATCGAGGCCAGCAGCGCCGTGAAGACGACGATCGCCTGCTGCGCGAAACCCAGCTCGAGGCCGAGCACCTGCGCGATGAAGAGCACGCCCGCGCACTCGTAGAGCGCGGTGCCGTCCATGTTGACGGTGGCGCCCATCGGCAGCACGAAGGAAGAGATCCGGTTGGAGACGCCCGCCTTCTGCTCGACGGCGCGCAGGGTGACGGGTAGGGTAGCGCCCGAGGAGGAGGTCGAGAAGGCCACGGTCAGCGGCTCGAGCATGTTGCGGTAGTGGATGCGCGGGTCGATGCGGCCCAGTAGCACGAGCAGCAGGGGCAGGACGAGGAAGAGGTGGATCGTCAGCCCGACGGCGATCGTGAGGGCGTAGAGGCCGAGGGCGCGGAAGGCGCCGGCCCCGGACTCGCCGACGAGGCGGGTGATGAGGCCGAGCACCCCCAGCGGCGCGAGGGCGATGATCCAGCTCGTCAGGCGCATCATCGCCGCGAAGCCGGCGTCGAAGAAGCCGCCGAGCGCCTGGCGCGGCGCCGCCGGCAGGCCGGCGATGGCGGCGCCGAGGAGGATGCAGAAGAAGATGATCGCCAGCATGTCGCCGCCGGCGAGGGCCGCGACCAGGTTCGCCGGGATCACCTGCTCGATGATCGCCAGCAGCGACTCGGGCTTCTCCAGCGTGGGCAGCGCACTGCGCGCGGCGCCCAGGAGATCCGCGCCCACGCCCGGGCGGATCAGGTTGACGAGCAGGAGCCCGAGCAGGATGGCGAGCAGGCTCGAGAGGATGTAGTAGCCGAAAGTCTTCGCGAAGAGGCGCCCGAGGCGGCCGCCCGCGCCGACCGAGGCGATGCCCGAGACGATCGAGAAGACGACCAGCGGGACGATGACCATCCGGAGCAGGCGAATGAAGAGCGTGCCCAGCCAGGCGACGGCAGGCACCACGCCCTCGCCGCCGATCGCGCCGAGCGCGGCGCCGAGGGCCATCGCGATGAAGATCTGCCAGTGGAGCTGGCGATACCAGGGTCCGTCGCGGCGCATGAGTGCGCAGCCTAGCTGAGCGGCCCCGGCGGCGCAACGCCTCGCTGCGGCGATCAGTCCTCGCCGAGCAGGTGGACGAAGAGCGTGGGGCTGGTCCGCGCGGTGATTGCGTAGCGGGGCAGGCTCATCGGGGAGCCGTCCTCGTTGCCGACGTGGCCGAAGCGCAGGCCGAAGCTGGCGGAGAAGCCGGCGGCGCGAGCGATCGAGTCGGTGCGCGCGGTGGCGCTGCCGTAGGGCCAGGCGAGGTAGCGCGGCTCGACGCCGAGGCGCTCCCTCAGCACGCGCCGGCTCTCGCGCAGGTCGGCGTCGACGCGCGCGAGGGCTTCGGGCGCTTCGAGCCAGTCGAGCACCTCGGCGACCGCGTAGTAGGCGTCCTCGTGCCAGGTCTTGTAGTGCAGCGCGTGGCTGTGGCTCTGGACATCGAAGTCGCCGCTGGCCGCCAGCTCGCGGATCTCCGCCCAGCTCATCACGTTCAGCTCGGGCGGCGTGCCCACGCCGTCCACCCAGCTGTCGACGATGAAGAGCACGCCCTTGAAGCCGTACTTGCGCAGCAGCGGCCACGCGATCGTGTGGATGCTGCGATCGCCGTCATCGAAGGTGAGGACGACCGCGCGCTCGGGCAGCGGCGCGCGCCCCTCGGCCACGGCGAGCAGCGCGTCGAGGTCCAGGCTCTGGTAGCCGCGCTGGGCGAGCAGCGCGAGCTGGCGCTCGAACTGGCCGGCAGGGGTCGTCCAGGTCTCGACGTCGTTGACGAGCGGCAGGCCGAGCAGCACGGCGCCGGCCGCGCGCAGCGCGCGCACGGGCGCCGGGTGATCGGAGAAGTAGTGGTAGCAGAGCACGGTGATGCCCTGGTCGGCGGCCGGCAGGTCGCGGCGGCTCACGGCGGGATCGCGATCGGAGTTGGGGACGACCGCCTCGGCGGGGTTCTCGCGGCGCGCGCAGCCGCCGGCGAGGGCGATCAGGCAGAGAGCGGCGAGCAGCGCCGGGGCGCCGAAGCGTCCGGCCGCGCTCATCGCAGGCCGATCCGCAACCCGGCGGCCCACCACTCGCGGCGATAGCCGGCCGCGCTGTCGAGGCGGCTCTTGCCGCTGCCGCCGGCGCCCCAGAGGCGCAAGCGCGGCGTCGGCCGCCAGCCCAGCTCGGCTTCCCAGTCGCCGATGCCGATTGCGTCGCGGTCCTTTTCCTTCTCGCTGCCGGCGCCGCCGGCCAGGCGGTAGTCGAAGCGCGGGCCGAGCTCGCCCAGCAGGCGCGCACGCAGGCCGGCGGCCTGCACGGCGTCGGGACTCCAGTAGCCGAGACCGCCGGGCTCTTCGAAGTCCAGCCAGCGCAGCTCGGGCTCCAGCTCCAGCTCGAGCCCGCGGCTCTGCCGCCAGTTCCAGCGCAGCGCGGCGCGCGCGCTGGCGCGGCGATTGCCGTCATCGACCTCGGCGAGGCCGCCGCCGACGACGAGGGTGAGGCCCCGGCCCAGCGTGAGATCGCAGCCGGCATTCACACCGCCCAGGTGATTCTCGGCGGCGAGGGCGAGGGGCGTGGGGCCGGCCTCGCGAAAGAGCGCCAGGTCCAGGCGCAGGCGCGGCTGGGGCCGCCAGGTGACGTTCAGCTCGCCCGTGGGCAGCCACTGGTCCTCGGCCTCGACGGTGGGCGGCGACTCGGGCGGAAAGGGCGGAACGAAGACGCTGAGCCCGGAGAGCCCCGCGCTCGCTGCCAGCGCCCAGCGCGCGTTCGGCCGCCAGTCCAGGCTGCCGCCCAGGCGCATGATGTCCCAGGCGAAGCCATAGCCCTCGAACTCGTCGTAGCCCGCGGCCAGGCCCCAGCCCAGGCGCGGCGCGAAGAAACCGCCCGCGCTGACTTCGCCCCAGGGGCGATCGGTGGGATCGCTGTCGTGGGTCTTGCCGCCGGCCAGCTGCACCCAGGGCGCCAGCTCGGCGCGAATTGCGTCGCGGATGGCGCGGCGCTCGCCCTCGATCGGCCAGCGCGCGCTCTCGATGATGGCCAGCGCGCGGTCCTCGCGGCCGCGCCAGCGTTCGGCCTGCGCGAGACCGAGATCGGCTTCCTCGTGCTGAGGGTGCGCCGCGAGGATCGCGCTGTAGGCCGTGGCCGCATCGTCGTGGCGACCCAGCCAGTTCAGGCAGCGGGCGCGGCCCAGCTGCCAGTCGAGATTCGCGCGATCGGCGGCCAGGGCCACGTTGAAGAGGGCGAGCGCCTCGTCCAGGCGATCGGACCAGAGGTGCTGATAAGCGCGCTCGCCGGCGAGGGGATCGGCCAGTGAGGGCTCCGCGTCCACGGCTGCCGCGTAGAGCGCGATCGCCTCGGCGTGACGGTCCGCGGCGGCGGCCTCGCGCGCGGCCGCGAGCAGGGAATCCGCCGGCGTCTCGGCGCGCGCGCCGCTCGCGGCGGCGAACACGAGGAGCAGCGCGAGGGCGGCTAGGCGTCGCGCACGGGCTTCCATCGCGTCACCCCCTTTCCGGGCGACAGGAAGAGACCCCGTGGCGCGGAGAGGAAGGTCACAACGGCCATCAGCATCCAGTAGATCATCGGGTAGAGCACGGCGACGCCGTAGTACCAGCCCAGGCGCTTGTCGTAGCGCCGATCGAGCAGCACGCCGGTGCCGAGCTGGGCCAGGCAGATCGTGGCGATGATCATACCCCACATGTTCGGGATCGGGCTCGCGCCGACGGGAGGGTAGCCCATCGCGTAGCTGAGGATCCAGATCGACGTGAGGATGACGAAGTCGTAGGCCCAGAGCATCGAGAGTAGGCTCTCCGAAAGCACGGGCCAGAGGCGGCGATGCCGCCAGGTGAGCGCTGCGCTGCCGTGCGCGCGGATCACCTGCGCGAGGCCGAGCGCCCAGCGCCGCCGCTGCCGCCAGAGCCCGCGCAGGCCGATCGGCACGTTCATCCAGACCACGGCGCGCGGCTCGTAGCGGATGTCCCAGTGGCGAAGCTGCAGGCGCCAGGTGAGGTCAATGTCCTCGGTCGCCATCTCCGGGTGGTAGAGGCCGACGTCGAGCAGCGCCCAGCGGTGGAAGGCGCCGACCACGCCGCTCATCGTCATGATGCGGCCGAAGATGCGCTGCGCCCGCCGCTGCAAGCTGATGATGCTCGTGAACTCGATCGTTTGCAGCATGGCGAGGAAGGTCTTGCGGTTGGCGACCCGCGGGTTGCCGGTGACGGCGCCCACGCGCGGCGCCTTGAAGTGGGGCACCATCACGCGCGCCAGCTCAGGCGCCGGCCGCGCGTCGGCGTCGATGACGATGATGATCTCACCGCGAGTGACGGGAATGGCGTCGTTCAATGCCATCGCCTTGCCCTCGTTGAAGGTCTTGCGCACGAGGCGGAAGCGCGGATCGGCGAGGAAGGGGCGCACGGCGGCAACGGTGGCGTCGGTCGAGGCGTCGTCGACGACGACGATCTCAAGGTCGGGATAGTCGATCTCGGCGCAGCCGGCGAGCGTGTTGGGCAGATCGGCCGCCTCGTTGAAGGCGGGGATGAGCACCGTCACCGGCGGTGGCGGGTCGGGCAGCGCGTAGAACTCGGCCTGCTCGCGCTCGGCGGCCGGCGTTTCCCGGCGTCCGAAGTAGAAGAGCGAGGTCACGATCCAGACGATCGAGGAGAAGACCGGGTACCAGGCAAAGAAGACCAGCGCCACGAAGTAGAGGCGCGAGTGCTCGATGGCGTCGAGGAGGTGGAGGAGGTCCATCTAGCGCGCCTCCTCGGAACCCGGGCTGAGGCGGCCCCAGGCGGCGTCGCCTGCCGCTGGGCGGTAACGCTTGCGCTCGCCCTCGAGCTCGATGATCAACTCGCGCGCGGCCTGCAGCGTGCGCAGGTCGGAGCCGGCCAGCGAGCGGCCCAGGAAGTCCTCGCGGAAGTCCTCGCCCGGATCCCGGCGCGTGCGGCGGCGACGCTTCTGCCGGGCCAATCGCAGGTTGTGCAGGATCCAGAGATAAACCAGCAGCGGCACCAGGACCAGGCTGATCACGATGAAGCCCAGGGCCGCGCGGAGGCCGCTGCTCATCGGCTGGCCGAGGACGAGGATCCAGTAGTTGACGAAGAGGATCCAGCTCGCCCCGGCAAAAAGGATGTGCGCAATCCGGCGGATCATCCGACTCCCGATTCCCCAGGCTTCCCTGGCCGGCCGCAGGCTTCCCCGGAAGGGAGAAGGTCGGCGAGAATCTAGGCAGGCGCGAAGGCGATTGCAATCGGAATGCCTGAGCACTTCCCAGCGCGTGATTTCCTTGACCGCAAGGGCGCGCGGGGCTACTCAGTGGCGGAACGCGACCGGTCGGTCGCCGCCGCACGGGGAGGCGCGCATGGATCTCGAGCTCGCGGGACGCATCGCCTGGGTCAGCGGCGCCTCCCGCGGCATCGGCTTCGCGATCGCGGAGGCGCTGGCGGCCGAGGGCGCGCGCTTGGCCATCGGCGCCCGCGACGTCGCCGGCCTCGCGCGCGCTGCCGCGGCGCTGGCGTCCCGCGCGAGCGCGCCGCCCTTCGCGCAGCCGCTCGATCTCGCCGAGGCCGAGTCGGTGGCCGCCTGGGCCGCTGCCTGCCGGGCGGGGCTCGGTCCCGCCGAGGTGCTCGTCGTCTGCAGCGGGGGACCGCCGGCCGGTCGCCACGCCGAGCTTGGCGACGCCGACTGGCGCCGCGCGGCCGAGCTGCTGCTGCACGGCCCGCGCGCGTTGATCGAGACCGCGCTTCCCGCGATGCAGGCGGCAGGCTGGGGGCGCATTCTCGTCGTCAGTTCGCTGGCGGTGCGCCAGCCGGTGGACGGGCTGATCCTCAGCAACAGCCTGCGCGCGGCGGTGCAGGGCTACCTGCGCACGCTGGCGAACGAGCTGGCGCCTGCGGGGATCACGGTGAACGGCCTGGCGCCCGGCTACACGCGAACCGAGCGGCTGACCGAGCTGGCCGCGCGCCAGGCGACGATGCGCGGGGTGAGCGAGCGCGAGATCGAGGCCGGCTGGCTAGCGGCGATTCCGGCCGGACGTCTCGGCGAGCCGCGCGAGATCGCGGCCGCAGCGGCCTTCCTTGCCGGGGAGCCGGCGGGTTACATTACCGGGCAGCTCCTCACCGTCGACGGCGGCGCCGTCCGGTCCTTGCTCTGAGCCAGCGGGGCCCAGCCCCGGGAAAGGTGTCCCCGTGATCGTCAAGCCTCGCTTCGCGCGCGCCCTGCTCGCGCTGCTGATCGCGCTCGGCGCGCGCAGCGCGCTGGCCATCGACACCTTCGAGTCCTATCCCATCGGGTTGCATGCAGCCGAAGCCTACCTGGTGCGCTACGGCCAGGGCGCGGACGACGACGCGCTGCGTGGCTACCTGGCGATCAACACCCTCGCGGTCGGTCTCACGGGTCGCTCGCACGTCTATGCCTGCACCGGTCTGTCCAGCACGGATCGCTACGAGGGCGGCCTCGAGTGGCTCACGGCCGGCTACTTCCAGACCCTGGTCGACCAGCAGGCCCTGGACGTCGACGGCTGGGCCGAGCTCGGTGCGCGCGGGCCGGGGCTTGAGACGGCGACGCGCGAGCTGGGCGTCGAGGTCAACTATGACGGCCCGCGCGGCGGGCTCTTCTTCCGCGGCACGCAGCGCTGGGAGCGCGACGGCGAGAACGAGGGCGGCGATCCGGTAGTCGGCCTGCGCCGCCGCTTCAGCTACGGCATCCACTTCAAGCTCGGGCCGGCCGCGCAGCTGCTCGCCGAGCTGCGCCAGGAGCGCCTCGCGGACTACCAGAGCCTGGAGAGCGGCAGCCGTACCGAGAGCTGGGCCCTCGGCTTCAACCGCAAGCTGAACCAGACCGCCGAGCTCATCCTCGAAGCGCGGGCGATGGAGCCGCCCGCGGACTCGGAGCTCGATCGGAGCTGGGATCTCACGCTCGGCTGGGTGGTGGTCTGGTAGATGAGCGAGCCCACCGGCCGCAAGCTGCGCTCCCTGCTCGGCGACTCCTTCTACGTCGCCTTCGGCTCCTATGCGACGCAGGGCTTCTCGCTGCTGATCAACCTGGTCCTCGTGCGCAAGCTGAGCTTGGCCAACTACGGCCTCTACTCGGTGATGCTGTCGACCTATGCGATGGGCACGCTGCTGCTTTCGCTGGGGGCCATGCCCATCGTGCAGCGCTATCTGCCCGAGCTGATCGCGACGGGCAACAAGCGCGGCGCGATCCAGCTCAAACGCATCGCGGCGGGGATCCATCTCGTGGCGGGATTGCTCATCGCCGGGATCTGCTGGGGTTTCCAGGAGCCGCTGGCCCGCTGGCTGAACGCGCCCGAGTTCCCGCAGCTCCTGCCCTTCTTCTTCCTCTTCATGCTGTTCAAGTTCGAAGCGAGCGTCTTCGAGGAGATGCTCACCGCGCACCGCAGCCAGAAGTACCGCAACCTGTCGCTGGCGGCCTTCCAGGCGGTGAAGTTCGCGCTGTACTGGCTGGCGCTGCCGCAGGACGGTTCGATCCAGACGGCGATGCTCTATCTCGTCCTGAGCAACGCGCTGCTCCTCGGGCTGATGATGGTCCGCGCGCTCGGCCTCGATCGCGAGCTGCAGGACGAGACCGACGCACCACTGCCCTGGCGACGCATGATTCGCTACGGACTCCTGCGCTACACGACGACGCTCACGGTGGTCGGCTTCTTCGCCGACATCGACATCTGGTTCATCACGCACTACCACGACACGGAGGCGGCCGGGCTCTACGGCTTCGCGACGAAGAACGTCCACATGCTCGCGAACCTGGTGCCGACGCACTTCCTGCTCACGGTGCTGGTGCCGGTCTACGTGCGCGAGTACACGAAGCGGCAGGACCCGCAGCAGCTCGTCCGGGTGTTCGCCTTCTTCAATAAGATCGTGACGGCGTTTCTGGCGCCGACCTTGGTCGGCTCGCTGCTCCTCGCGTCGCCGATCACGAGCCTCGTCTTCGACCCCAAGTTCCTGCCCTCGGTGCCGGCGTTTCGCGTGTTCTTCCTCGGCATGTTCGTCTTCTACTTCTGCAACACGAGCAGCTTCCTGCTCGTCGTGCTCGAGCGGCCGGAGATCACGCTCTACAGCCGCATCTTCGTGATCTACAACATCATCATGGACATCGTGCTGATCCCGCCCTACGGCATCATGGGCGCGGCGATCGCCACGGGCAGCGCGATGGCGATGGGCTACATCTTCAGCTACCTGATGCTCAAGCGCGTGATCAGCGTGCGCATCCCCTGGGGCGCCACCTTCCGCACCTTCGCCTATTCGGCGATCATGGGCCTGGCTGTCTGGCCCTTCCTTGCCCTGGGCTGGATCACCAGCGTTCCGCGCCTGCTCGCGGTGATCGGGCTGGGCGTGCTGATCTACGGGTTGCTGGCCTGGCGGCTGCCGGTCTTCAGCCGTGACGAACGCGAGCACCTGAACGGCGCGCTGCGGCGGCGCGTCTTTCCGGTGTAGCTGTCGCAGAAAGGCCGTGGAGGTGAGTGATCACATCGAAAGACTGCGGCGATTCGTCGAGAGCCGACTGGACGGGCACGAGGCGTTGCGGGTGCTCGAGGCGGGCTGCGGGAGCTGCAGTTGGTTCGATCTGCGTGATCGCGGCCGGATCGTCGGGATCGATATCTCTGCGAAGCAGCTCGCCCGCAATGCGCTGCTCCACGAAGCGGTGCAGGACGACCTCATGCAGCGCCGGTTCGCCCCGGCATCCTTCGATCTGATCGTCTGCCTCGATGTGCTGGAGCACCTGCCGCGTCCCCGAGCGGCCCTGGTCAATCTGTGCGAAGCGCTGGCCCCCGGCGGGCTCCTGGTGCTCAAGGTGCCCAATGCCCTCTCCTGGAAAGGGATCTTCACGAAGTGCACGCCCCATGGCCTGCACGTATGGGCCTACCGCCGATTCTTGTGGCGACCCCTCGCGGGCAGGGAGGACGTCGGCCCGTTCCGGACCCACATGCGGTGGGCGATCCGACCGCGTGGCCTGCGCCACTGGGCGAGAGAGTCCGGGCTGGGCATCGCCTACGAGGATTACTATGAGGCGTGGGCGCAGACGCGGTTGCGCCGGCGACTCGGTCCCCTGGACTGGGTGCTGAAGCTGCTCGATGGTCTTGGCCGCGCACTCAGCCTGGGCGAGCTGTCCTTGGCACGCAGCGAGTACGTGCTCGTCCTGGAACGGCGAAGGGGCTAGCCAGGGTCGAGCGAGAAGCACAACGGGCCGCGACGCCTGCGCGCCGCGGCCCGATGGCGTTCGCCGCGCTAGCGATACAGCGACTTGACGCTGCTGAAGTTCGTGCTCTCGGTGGGCACCGAGCACTCGGTGATGTCGATCGTCACGCTGTAGATCACGCCGCTGACGAGGATGGCCGCGTCGCGGTTGTAGACCTGGAGCTGATTGCTGCCGCAGTGCAGGAGCGCCGTGACGTCGATCGGCCCGGCCGTCGTCTGCGTCGCATAGCTGCCCGTGTTGATGCTCGGCGTCACCGCGACACCGTTGATGTAGACGCCGTCCAGGTTGGGCCCGCCGTAGATGCCGTCGCCGAGGGCGTCGTCACCCGCCCAGCAGAAGGTCATGACGGCGGACTCGATGCAGCAGGTCTGCACGTCGAAGGGCTGACAGTAGAGCGCCGAGGCCGGCGTGGCGACGGCGTCGGTGCCGATCCACTGCGCCTGAGGATCGCAGGCGAGCTGCGGGAGCCAGGCCGGGTGCGGCGCGATGACGACCGCGCTGCGGGGGCCGCAGGCGGCTGCGAAATCCGCCGCCGTGAAGAGACTGGCCGAGAGCGGGGTGGCGCCGAGGCCGACCAGCGCGCTGATCTGCGGATCGGCATTGCCGATCGCGGCATTGCCGCTGCGCAAGGAGACGAGTTCGGCGGCCGCCGGCAGTGCGAGCCCGGCGAGCAGTCCGAGGGCGAGGAGCGGCTGACGGAAGCTGCGAGGGGCGAAGGAGAACATGGCAGTCCTCGGTTGGGTTGGGGTAGCAGGCGGCAAGGTGGAACTGCACTCAGATACCCGATCTCGAGTTCTGAATTGCCTACATAGCGGACAAGTATGGCCGATATCGGAAACACGGTGCAAGGAAATTCCTGCCAAAAACCCCGCCTATTGCCTCAGCGCCGGCGGGCGAGGAGGATCGTCGCCGGGGAATTCGCGCTCCAGGGACTGCCGTCCCAGTCGCCGCAGGCCTCGTCGACGCTGAAGCCGGCCGCGGCGAGGGCGGCCTCCTGATCGGCGCGCGTGAGGGGCAGCAGGGGGATCGTGTCGCTGAGCGCCAGCGAGGGGCCGCTCAGCGAGAGCCGGAAGCCGAGCCGAGCGGGCGCGCGGCTGAAGTCGTAGTCCCGGCGAAAAACGAGCGTGCCGCCCGCGCCGTCGGGAATCCGCCGCTCGGGGAAGTCGCTGCGACCTGCAGCGAGCACGCGATCGAAGTTCACCGTCTGCGTGACGAGCAGCGCGCGCGGCGCGAGCAGGCCGGCCAGCGCGCCGAGTCCCGCCGCCAGCGCGCTGGGCGCGACGAGATGCGCCAGGGTGTTGCCCAGGCAGAGCGCGGCGCCGAAGGGCCCCGCGAGCACGAAGCCCGCGCTCTCGAGCGGGGCCACGATCACGGGCGTGCCGGCGCCGAGTCGCTCGCGAGCGCGCTCGGCGATCTGCGCGTCGGGCTCCAGGCCCACGGCCGCAAGACCCCAGTCACGCAGCAGCTCCAGATGCCGGCCGCTGCCGCAGCCCGCGTCGAGCACGCGCCGCGCGCCGGCCGCGCGCAGGCGCTCGCGCAGGAAGCTCGCCTGCATCTCGCCGACGGGGAAGAGCTGATCGTAGTGCGGCGCCAGGCGCCCGTAGATGTCCATGCGCCTAGAGTAGTAGGGTTGCGCCACGCGCCCTAGCCCTTTCCGCAGCGCGGCCGAACCTGCTAGCTTCTCCGCATGCCCAGGGCCCTTCCCCGCATCAAGCGCGAGCAGGTCGTCCGCCTCTGGCTCGCGCGCCAGGGGCTCGCCGCGCCCCGCGGCCGCCGCCTGACGCGCGCGCAGTTCCTCGCGCATCTCGACGGCTGCGGCGCACTGCAGCTCGACAGCGTCAACGCGCTCGCCCGCGCGCACCTGCTGACCCTCTGGAGTCGCTACGGGCAGTTCGCGCCGGCCACGGTGGACCGCTGGGTCTACAAGGAGCGCCTCGCCTACGAGTTCTGGGGCCACGAGGCGAGCCTGCTGCCGCTCTCCAGCCTGCCCCTCAGCCGCCGCTACATGCGCGACTGGGCGCCGCGCGGCCCGTGGTGGGAGGACCGCCGCGCGGGCGAGGCGATCCAGCGCCGCGTGCTGCGGCGCATCCGCGAGGAGGGTCCGCTCGAGAGCGCGCACTTCGAGGCAGCGCCCGACGAGGCGGGCGGTCCCTGGTGGGGCTGGAAGGACGCGAAGATGGCCCTCGAGTGGCACTGGCGGCGGGGGCGCCTGGCGGTCAGCGAGCGGCGGCACTTCCGGCGCGTCTACGACCTGGCCGAGCGCGTCTACCCGCCGGGGCCCACGGCCAGCCGGCGCGCCCACGCCGAGAGCTGGGCGCTGATCGGCCTCGGCGCGAACGGCGTCGCCACGGCGCGGCATCTGGACCACTACCTGTCGGCGCCGCGCCTCATGGCGCCCGAGCGCGCAGCGGTGC
>Ga0194127_10002729_pt1 | contig 23504 bp, 26 predicted proteins | sample TA2KigC100mmetaG_FD_148624 | JGI IMG/M metagenome (GOLD analysis project Ga0194127, IMG submission 148624) | Freshwater microbial communities from Lake Tanganyika, Tanzania - TA2015036 Kigoma Deep Cast 100m | ecosystem: Environmental > Aquatic > Freshwater > Lake | place: Tanzania: Lake...
CCCTGCCCATGATGCGCGCGCCGCGCAGCGGCTGGCTCGGCGCGTAGCGGGCGCGAAGCGTCATCAGGCCCGGCATCTCGTGCTCGGCGAGCCGGAGCTCCTTGCGGCCCCACTCGGCCAGGCCGAGGTCCGCGACCTTGTAGCGATCGCTCTGGTCCATGCGCGTCTCCTCCTACAGCCCGAGATCGCGCCGCAGGTCGTCGGCTCGGCTGGTCTTCTCCCAGGTGAATGCGTCGCCCGTGCGGCCGAAGTGGCCGTGGAACGAGGTCTGGCGGTAGATCGGGCGCAGCAGGTCGAGCGAGTCGATGATCCCGCGCGGGGTCAGGTCGAAGCGCTTGCGGATCGCCGCCTCGATCTTCTCGTCGTCGACGCGGCCGGTGCCGAACGTGTCGACGCGGATCGAGACCGGCTCGGCCACGCCGATCGCGTAGCTGACCTGGACCTCGAGTCGCTCCGCGGCTCCGGCCGCGACCAGGTTCTTGGCCACCCAGCGGCAGGCGTACGCCGCCGAGCGGTCGACCTTGCTCGGATCCTTTCCCGAGAACGCGCCGCCGCCGTGCCGGCCCATTCCTCCGTAGGTGTCGACGATGATCTTGCGGCCGGTCACGCCCGCGTCCGCGGCCGGACCGCCGATCACGAAGCGGCCGGTCGGGTTCACGAAGATGCGCGTGTTGGCGTCGAGCAGGTTCTTGGGGATCACCGGCCGGATGATGCTGTCGAGCACCTTCGACTTCAGCGGCTCCCACTCGATGTCCTCGTCGTGCTGCGTCGAGAGCACGACCGCCTCGATCCGGGCCGGGCCGCTCGCGCCGTACTCGACGGTGACCTGCGACTTCGCGTCCGGCCGCAGGAAGTCGAGCTCGCCCGACATGCGGCACTCGGCCTGCCGCGCCACGAGCTGATGCGCGAGCATGATCGGCAGCGGCATCAGCTCCTCGGTCTCCGTGCACGCGAAGCCGAACATCATCCCCTGGTCGCCAGCGCCCTGCTCCTTGAACAGGCCCTCGCCTTCCGTCACGCCCTGCGAGATGTCACGCGACTGCCCCTCGAGCGCGACCATGACCGAGCAGGTCTTCCCGTCGAGGCCGTAGGCCGCGTTGTCGTAGCCGATTTCGCAGACGGTCTCGCGCACGACCTCGGGGATGTTGACGCTCACGCCGCGACGGGCCGTGATCTCCCCGGCCACGCAGACGAAAGCGGTCTTGGTCAGGGTCTCGCAGGCGACCCGCGCCTTCGGATCCTGCGTGAGGTAGGCATCGAGGATCGCGTCCGAGACCTGGTCGGCGACCTTGTCCGGGTGCCCCATCGAGACCGATTCCGACGTGAACAGTCTGCGCGCCATGCTTTCCTTCCGCCCCCAATGACCAACGCGGGCGAATCCTAGCCTTGCAGCGCGCTTCGCTCAAACGCGACCGGGAAGCGCTCGCGCATCCGGTCCTCGACGAGCCGCCGGATCTCCTGCGCGCTGCCCAGGCGCAGCACCTCGGCGAGCAGGTCGCGGGCCTCGGCCGCGGTCGAGTCGCGCAGGATGCGCTTCAGCAGCGGGATCGCGAACGGCGCCATCGAGAGCTCTCCGATGCCCAGCGCGAGCAGCACCCAGCAGTGCATCGGCTCGCCGGCCATCTCGCCGCACATCCCCACCACGATCCCGGCCCGGCGCGCCGCCTGACCGATGCGCTGGATCATGCGCAGATGCGCCGGGTGCAGCGGCTCGTACAGGTAGGCGACGTGCTCGTTGCTGCGGTCGACGGCCAGCGTGTACTGGACCAGGTCGTTGGTTCCGATCGAGAGGAAATCCGCGAGCGGCGCGATCAGGTCCGCGATCATCGCGGCCGCCGGAGTCTCGATCATCACGCCCAGCGGAACGGCGCGGTCGAACGCCACCCCCTCGGACGCGAGCTCGGCCTTCACCTGCTCGAGCGTCTCGCGCGCGAACTCGACCTCGGCCTGGCTCGACACCATCGGAAGCAGGATCTTGAGCCGCCCCGACGAGCTGGCGCGAAGCAGCGCGCGGAGCTGGGTGCGGAACACGTCCGGCCGGCTGCGCGACATGCGCACGCCGCGCAGGCCGAGCGCGGGGTTCGGCTCCTCGGAGAGGTCCAGACCGGTCGGCACCTTCTCCCCGCCCAGGTCGAGCGTGCGGATCGTGGCCCCGTGCGGAGCGACCGCCTCGATGATCGCGGTGTAGGCCGCGCACTGCTCGTCCTCGTCCGGCAGGTCGTGGCGATTCAGGAACAGGAACTCGGTCCGGTACAGGCCGATTCCCTCCGCGCCGTAGCGCAGCGCCTCGCGCGCCTCGTCGATCTGGTCGACGTTCGCGAGCAGGCGCATCGCCACGCCGTCCTTCGTCTCGGCGGGCAGGTCGACGTAGCGCAAGAGCTCGCGCGAGACGACCAGCAGGTCGGCGATCCGCTTGCGGTACTCCGCGATCGTGTTCGCGTCCGGGTCCACGATCACGTTGCCGGTGTGGCCGTCGAGGATCAGCATCACGCCGTCGCGAAGCTCGCGCGCCAGCTCGTCGCCGACGCCGACCACCGCCGGGATTCCGAGGCTGCGCGCCATGATCGTGACGTGGGAGGTGCGCGACCCCGTCTCGGTCACGAAGCCCGCGACGCGGCCGCGCGTCACCTGCGCGACCTCGCCGGGGGAGAGGTCCTCGGCGACGACGATCACGCCCGGCGGAGCGTTGCTCAGGCCCTGCGGCTCGCGCCCCATCAGCGCCTCGAGCACGCGGCGCACCACGAATCCGATGTCGCTGGCGCGCTCGCGGATGTACGGATCGTGCATCGACTCGAACACCTGAGCGAGCCGGCGCCACTCGCGCTCGACCGCCCACTCGGCGTTCAGCCCGTGCTCGCGGATGTTCGCCTCCGCGGGCACGATCAGCGTCGGGTCCTCGAGGAAGAGGAACTGCGCGTCGAAGATCGTGCCGACGAGCCCGGTGCCGTGCATGCCGCGGCGGATCTCCTCGAGCTTGCCGCGCGTCTCGCCGAAGGCGCGGCGCAGCCGCTCGACCTCGCCGTCCGCCTGCTCCGGGGCGATCCGGTGCTCGGGGATCACGATCCGCTCGCGGCGCAGCACGTACGCGGGGCCGATTGCGATGCCGGGCGAGACGGGAATCCCGTTGCGCTGGGTTCGGCCGAGCGTCATTCGCCCTCCCCGAAGCGATCCTCCACCAGCCGGGCGAGCGCACCGACCGCGTCCTCCGCGTCGGGGCCTTCCGCGCCGATCTTCACGGAGGTTCCGAGCGAGGCTGCAAGCGTCACGAGCGCGATGATCGATTTGCCGTTCGCGCGCGTTCCGTCGCGCTCGAGCGACACGTCGCTCTTGAAGCGCTCGGCCACCTTCACGAAGGCCGCGGCCGCGCGCAGGTGGAGCCCGAGCTTGTTCCGGATCTCGCAGACCTGCTCGACTCGGCTCACGGGGCGCTCTTGCCGGGCTCTCGGTTTCCGAGCAGGTCGCTCGCGACCGAGATGTTCCGACGCCCGTAGTCACGCGCGAGCTCCGCGAGCTCGTGGATGCCGGTCCCGTCCTTCTGCCGCGCGACCTTCACGAGCATCGGCAGATTGACGCCGGTCACGACCTCGACCCGGCCTTCGTCGAGGAAGGCCAGCGAAAGATTCGAGGGCGTTCCCCCGAACATGTCCACCAGGACCAGCACGCCTCTCCCCTGGTCGACCTCGCGGATCGCCTTGTCGATCTGGGTGCGCATCTCCTCGGGCGCCGTGCTCGCGGGATCGAGTCCGATCGCGCGCACGTGCGGAGTCTCGCCCACGATGTGGCGCAGCGCGGCCACGAACTCGTCCGCCAGCCGGTAATGGGACAGAACCAGTACGCCGATCACGCCTCGCTCCTTCGGGCGCGAGCCACGTCTCTGTGGGTCACGCGGGCCTCAATCTTGCGCTCCCGGAGGTGTCGGTCCAGGGCACCGACCACGGCCACCGAGCGGTGCTGCCCTCCGGTGCAGCCGAGCGCGATGGTCAGGCGGGCCTTCCCCTCCTTCTCGTAGCGCGGGATCAGGAAATCGATGAACTCGCGCAGCTTCGCCATGAACTCGCCCGTGGACGGCGGGTCGAGCACGAAGGCGGCCACCTCGGGCTCGAGCCCGGTGTGGGCGCGAAGCGCGGGCTCGAAGTTCGGGTTGGGCAGGAAGCGCACGTCGATCAGCAGGTCGGCGGCCTCCGGGGCGCCGTGGCGGAAGCCGAACGAGACCAGCTCGATCTCCATCGCCGCGGCGCGCTCGCCCCCGGCGAAGTGGCGCAGGATCTGCCGCTTCAGGTCGTGCACGCTCATGCGTCCGGTGTCGACGACCAGGTCCGCCAGCCGCGCGATCGGAACCAGGAGTTCGCGCTCGCGCGAGATGTCCTCGTAGAGCGATCCGCTGCCGCGCGTGGGGTGGACGCGGCGGGTCTCCGAGAAGCGCTGCGCGAGCACCTCGTCGCTCGCCTCCAGGTAGAGCAGAAGCGTCGCGAGCCCGCTCGACTTAAGCCGCGCGTGGACGTCCGGAAACGCCGCCAGGAAGCTGCGCTCGCGCACGTCGACGGCGACCGCGAGCCGGTCGCTGCCCTCGCGAAACAGCTCGACGAAGGGCTCGAGCAGCACCACCGGCAGGTTGTCGACGCAGTAGAAGCCCAGATCCTCGAGCGCCTTCATCGCGGTGGTCCGGCCCGCGCCCGAGAGCCCCGAGACGATCACGAGCGTCGGCCCGAGACTCACGCCCCCTCCTTCCGAAGGATGGCGAAGACGCGCGCGTCGAGCTCTTCCGCGCCGCTCTTGCCGCGGCTCCGGAGCACGTGGTTGCGCGCGCCCACCTCGACCAGCGAGGCGATGTTCCGGCCCGGCGCGACCGGCAGGTGCAGAACCTCGACGCGGAAGCCGGCCACGTCCTCGGTGCGCCGCTCGAGCCCGATCCTCTCCACCTCGCCCGCTCCCCAGGATTCCAGCCGCACGACCAGCTCGATTCGCGCGCGGTCGGCGACCGAGCCGGGCCCGAACAGGCTCGGCACGTGCACGATGCCGATGCCGCGAAGCTCCAGGTAGTGCCTGACGAGCTCGGGGCTCCAGCCCGCCGGGCCGCCCGCCTCGTCGGGACCGATCAGGACCACGTCGTCCGCCACCAGGCGGTGTCCGCGCATGACCAGCTCGAGCGCGCACTCGCTCTTGCCGATCCCGCTGCCGCCGAGCAGGAGCACGCCGACACCCCCGACCTCGACCAGGCTTCCGTGCATTCGGGCCGGCGCGGATGGGGCGCTCGTCATGCTAGTGCCTCGACTCTTCCTCCTCGATCGCGCGGAAGAGCTCGTCGGTCGACGTCACCTCGCGCAGCCGCGCGCGGAAGCCGTCGATGCCGAGCAGGCGCGAGAGGCGCGCGAGAAGCAGAAGATGCGAGCTGCCCTCGCGACCGGGAGCGACGAGCAGGAAGAACAGGTGCGTCGGCCGGCCGTCGAGCGAATCGAAGTCGACCCCGCCGCGCGAGAGCCCGAAGACGGCGAGCACGCGGTCCAGCGCCTCGATCCGCGCGTGCGGAATCGCGATCCCGTCGCCCATCGCGGTCGTGCCCAGCTTCTCGCGCTCGAGCAGCATGGCGTAGAGCTCGCTGCGGTCCAGGCGAGGGATCGCGCCGGCCAGCGCGTCGGCGAGCTCGCGCAGGACCTCGGGCTTGGTCCGGCCACGGATGTCGACCCGGCAGGCGTCGCGCACGAGGATGTCGGTGAGCTTCATGGCGGAATCCTGGCGTTCGGGGCCGCGAATCTAGCTGATTTGGCGTCGCCTCGTGGAGGACAGGATGCGCAGCGCCTCGCGGTACTTGGTGACCGTGCGCCGCGCGATCTGGATGCTCGAGTCGGAGAGCATCTCGGCGATCTTCTGGTCCGAGAGGGGGTTCTTCGCGTCCTCGTTCTTGATGATCTGCAGGATCTTCTCCTTCACCGACTCCGAGGCGATCCCCTCGCCGTCCCCGGTCCGGATGCTCGAGTTGAAGAAGAACTTCAGCTCGAACAGACCGTGCGGCGTCTGCACGTACTTGGCGGTGGTCACGCGCGAGACGGTCGATTCGTGCATGCCGATGTCGTCGGCCACGTCTCGCAGGTTCAAGGGCCGCAGGTGCTCCGGCCCCTTGTCGAAGAACTGGCGCTGGAAGCGGATGATCGACTCCATCACGCGCACGATCGTGCGCTGGCGCTGATGAATCGACTTGATCAGCCAGATCGCCGAGCGGAGCTTCTCGCGCACGTACTCGCGCGTCTCCTTGCCGTCGCCGTCCTTGCGCGACAGCACGTCGCGGTAGGCCGCCGAGACGCGCAGCTTCGGCATTCCGTCCTCGTTCAGCACCACGTGGTACTCGTCGCCGATCTTGTGCACGTAGATGTCGGGCGTGATGTAGACCGGCTCGTCGCCGGCGTACTGGCGCCCGGGCCGCGGCTCGAAGCTCGCGATCAGCTTGGCCGCCTCGGCGACCTCCTCGACCGATACGTTCTCGAGCCGGGCGATGCCGCGGAAGTCGTGCTTCTGCAGCCCGTCGATGTGGCTCGATACGAGGCGCTGCGCCAGGCCGTCGCCGATGCCGGCGATGCGCATCTGGATCTGCAGGCACTCCTTGAGGCTTCGCGCGGCCACGCCGACCGGATCGAGCTCCTGCACGCGCGTGAGCACGCCCTCGACGGTCGCTTCGTCGCTGCCGACCTCGGCCGCGATCGCGTCGAGCGGCTCCTGCAGGTAACCGTCCTCGTTCAGGTTCCAGACGATCTGCATCGCGATCTCGCGCTCCAGATCGCTCATCTCCAGAAAGCCGATCTGCCAGACCAGGTGGTCGGTGAGCGAGGTCGCGGGCGTCAGGTTCGCGTCGAGCGCGGGGCGGTCGTCGTCGCCGCGCGACAGGCTCGTCTGCGGCCGCGACTCCATGTAGTTCTCCCAGTCGAGGTCGCCGACGATGTCGTCGGTGCTCGGCGTGGAGGTCTCGGTCTCGGGCGGCGCATCGGGCTTGGCGGTGTCGGAGAGCGCGAGCGCCGACTCGTTCTCGTCGCCGCCCACCTCGTGGACCGGCGTCTCCTCGTCGAGCGACTCCTCGAGCACCGGGTTCTCGACCAGCTCCTGCTGGATGGTGTTCACGAGCTCGAGCCGCGAGAGCTGAAGCAGCTTGATCGCCTGCTGCAGCTGGGGCGTCATCACCAGCGACTGCGAGAGGCGGATCGACTGCTTGAGCTCCAGGGCCATCGCTACAACCTGAAGTTCTGCCCGAGGTAGATCTCGCGAACCGTCGGATCCTCGGTGATCTCTGCGGGCGCTCCCTCGCGGATGATCCGCCCGTCCTTGATGATGTAGGCGCGATCGCAGATCGAGAGCGCCTCGCGCACGTTGTGGTCGGTGATCACGATCCCGATCCCGCGCTCGCGCAGCTGCGCGATGATCTTCTGGATGTCGATCACGGCGATCGGATCGATTCCGGAGAACGGCTCGTCGAGGAGCATGAAGCGCGGATCGAGCACGAGCGCGCGCGTGATCTCGACGCGACGGCGCTCGCCGCCGGAGAGCGTGCCGCCCTTCTGCTTGCGCTTGCCGACCAGGTCGAGCTCGGCCAGCAGGTCGTGCGCGCGCTTCTTTCGCTCGCGGCGCGAGGGCTCGAGCGTCTCGAGGATCGCCAGGACGTTCTCCTCCACGGTCAGCTTGCGGAAGATCGAAGGCTCCTGCGGCAGGTACGTGATTCCCTTCCGCGCCCGCATGTACATCGGCAGATCGGTGATTTCCTCCTCACCCAGGTAGACGCGGCCCGAGGTCGGCCGGACCCGCCCGACGATCATGTTGAAGGTGGTGGTCTTGCCGGCTCCGTTGGGGCCGAGCAGACCTACGACCTCGCCGGGCCCGACGGCGATGCTCACGTCGCGCACCGCTTCGCGCGCGCCGAACTTCTTGCACAGGTCACGGGCGTGCAGCGTGGGACTCATCCGCCGCCCGCGCCGGGCTCGCCGGGCTTCGGCGCCTCGGGCTTGGCTCCGGGGCGCTCGCGCACGCGGATCACGACGTCGCCGATCGCGCGCACGGTTCCCTTGCAGAGGTCGAAGTAGATCGCGTTCGCCTCGACGTCGTCGAGGCCGCGGCGCAGCGAGGCGCGGGTGCCCTCGCTCTTGCACTCCGCGGTGCAGGCCACGTTGTCCACCGAGGCCTCGGCGCAGCGAGCCTCGTTCGTGCCCTGCGTCATCACCACCGAGCCGCGCGCGGTGATGCGATCCGGTCGACCCGAGGCGTTCTTGGGATACACCGCCTGCAGCCAGTCGCACTCGAGCCGCATGTCGCCCTGGGTGGCGCGCACGCGCTTGCTGAAGACGACGCTCTCCTGGCCCGACTCGGTCTTCACGCCCTCCGCTTCGTCCGCCGTGATCACCAGCTCGGCGTCCGGCGTGAAGCGCAGTCCCAGTCGATCCGCGGCGTCGCTGGCCGACTTCGGCTCCTGCGCGCGCGCCGGGACGGCCAGCGCCAGAAGCGCGACGAGGATCGCGGTCGGGCGCATCATCGGTTCGCGACCTCCGCGCGGACCTGGCCGATCAGGCGCAGGCGGCGCTCCTCGAGGCCGAGTTCCATTCCGTTCGCTCGAACCAGAAGATCGGCGCGGCGCAGCTCCACCGGCGTCGCGCTCACAAGCTGCCGGCTCGCGGCGAGGTAGCGGAGCTGCTCGGTCGAGAAGCGCTCGCCCTCCTGAGCGGAGCCGCTCACTCCGCCCGAGAGCACGAAGTCGTCCTCGTCGAGCTCGAGCGCGCCGCTCGGAGCGGCGACCTCGATCGGTCCGCGCTCGTTCTCGGAGAACGAGAACTTCACCTGCTCCAGATCCGCGACCCTGGCGGCCAGATCGATCCGCGCGCGCTCCGCCGTGACCGAGAGCTCGCGTTGCTCGCCTCGGTAGCCCTCGAAGATCACGCCCTCGAGCTCGATGGGCGGAAGCTCCGGCGCGGCTCTCCGCGGCGCGTCGAAGCCCGGGAGCCCGGTGCCGCAGCCGAGGCAGACGACGAAGCAGAGAGCCACGGCCATCGGCCCGCTGCTTCCGACCCTCTCCCGCACCGCCGGTTCCGACTCACTCTGCACAAGCAAAAAGCATACCGCGGGAATCCAGCGTGCGCCGCTCGGCCTCAGTCCGCTTCGGGCTCGGAAGAACCGAGGTCTGGCTCCGGCGCCGGCTCCGCGCGCGAGTAGCGCAGCTCCGCTCCGTCGTCGGACTGGGTCTGTACACCAAACAGTGTGCGAAACGGCTCGTGCTGGCCGACCCACCACGCCGGATGGAAGATCAACGTGTCGAGAACGACGCCAAACGGATGCGCGGCGTAGGCGGCGATGCGAAGCGGGTGCCCGGCACGCCGCGGCTCGTAGCGCGTGGGGCCGGCCTGCGCCGGCAGCGAGAGACAGAGCAGCGAGAGCGCGATTGCGACCGCTCGAGCAGACATGCGTGGACTCCTCGGACTTGCGGGTCCCATCGGCACGGCTGCGCCAGAGCTTGGACCCGCGCCACCGGCAGAATCCCCCCGGCCGGGGCGTTCGTCAACCGAGACGGACACTTCGCCCCGGCAGGCGCGCATGCCTCAGGTCTCCAGCAACCCTTCCTGGGCCACCGTCGCAAAGCGCTCGCCGGCGCGCGTGTACATGGCGCCGATCGCCAGGCCCCGCCCCGCGTGCGCCGCCGGGCTGTGACAGTCGTAGGCGAACCAGTCGGAGATCCGCGGAGCCCCGTGCAGCCAGACCGCGTGGTCCAGGCTCGCCGGCGGATGCTCCGACCACTCGAGCGCGTGCGGGCGCCCCGCGCAGCGAAGCAACGCCCGATCGCTCGCGTAGACGAGCAGCGCCGCCTGGAGCAGCGGGTCGCTCGGAAGCTCGCCGCGCGCGCGCATCCAGATCGCGCGCGAAGGCGCCGAGCGCGCGCGAGGCGCGTCGCGTTCGGGCTCGACCACGCGAACGTCGAAGGCCTCGGCGCCGCCGCGGCGACGCGGCATGGCGACGAGTCGCGCGCGCACGTCCTCCCAATCCTCGAGCTGCTCGGGCGGCGGCAGAGCGGGTGCGGGATCCTGGTGGAAGACACCCTGCGACTTGCGCGAGAAGCTCGCGAGCATCTCGAAGATCGGCCGGGCGCCCTGCTCCGCGACCACGCGGCGGCTCGAGAAGCGCCGTCCGTCCCGGATCCGCTCGACGCGGTAGTCGATCGGAACGTCGCCGCGCCCCGCGCGCAGGAACCAGGCGTGTAGCGAGTGGAGCTCGCCCGAATCGACGCTCCGGCCCGCGGCCACCACAGACTGCGCCGCGACCAGGCCTCCGAAGAGTCGGCCTCGCGAGCGGCCGGCGGCCGCCGCGAAGCGATCCTCCGCCACGGCGGGCAGGTCGATCCGGCGCACGAGCCGCGCGATCGGCGTGTCGGCGCCCGCGCTCATCGGCTCTCGTAGCGGATCTCGAGCAGCGTGTAGCACGCGCGCCCGGCGGGGCGCTCGACCGCGATCTCGTCCCCCGCGGACTTGCCCAGCAACGCGCGCCCGATCGGAGACTCGACGCTGATCAGGTTGCGGTCCACGTCGCTCTCGTCCGGGCCGACCAGCCGATAACACAGCTCGGTGCCGGACTCGTCCTCGAGCGTCACCCAGGCTCCGAAGTAGACCCGGTCGCGCGCGACCAGACCCGGCTGCACGACCTCGAGCAGGTCGAAGCGCTTGCGCAGGAATTCGATCCGGCGGTCGATCTCGCGCAGGCGCTTCTTGCCGTAGATGTACTCCGCGTTCTCCGAGCGATCGCCCAGCGCTGCGGCGGCCGCCACCTCGCGCGTGACCCGCGGGCGCTCCACGCGCCAGAGCTGCTCGAGCTCCGCCTGAAGCTTTTTCGCGCCCTCCGGCGTGATGTGAACCTTGCGACCCCCCGCTTGCGCCACCGCGGCCATGATACGCGACGCGGGGCCGCGAGCTGTGCTCCAATCGCGAGATGACCACACTCCGCTTGTTCCCGCTCGGATTGGCGCTCGCCATCTGGCTGCTCTCGCCCGCCTCGCGCGCGGACGCTCCCGACTGGAGCGCGCTCGCGGACGAGAGCGTGATCGAGGTGCTGACCCACGACGCGGACGGCGACCTGCGCGAGACCAAGGTCTGGGTCGGCGTGGTCGACGGCGTGGGCTACGTGCGCACCAGCGACACGCGCTGGCGCGCGAACATCGAGCGCGACGCCGACGTCGTGGTGAGGATCGCGGAGCAGGAGTATCCGCTTCGCGCGGAGCTCGTGAGCGACACTGCGCTTCGCGCGCGCGTGAACGAGGTGTTCCGCGCCAAGTACGGCCTCACCGATCGGATTCTCGGCTGGTTCGGAAACGAGGGCGGCAAGTACCAGCTCGCGCTCTTGCCGCGGCCCGCGAGCCCGGAGAAGTGAGCGAGCCCGCGCCGATCCACGAAGCCGCGCGCGATCTGCCCCTGCTCGCGCGCGCGGACGTGTTGGTCGTCGGCGGCGGCACGTCCGGCGTCGCGGCGGCGGTCGCGGCGGCGCGCTCGGGGGCGCGCGTGGTGCTCGCCGAGGCCTCGAGCTCGCTCGGCGGGCTCGCGACGAACGGGTTGATCGCGCTTCTGCTCACGCTCGACGACGGGCGCGGCCGGCAGGTGATCGCGGGGCTGTGCCAGGAGCTGGTCGAGCGCATGAGCGCGGCTGGCGGCGCGTTCGCACCGCCGCGCGAGCACTGGGGCCGTTCCGATTCCGAGCTCGTGCAGCGCTACGCGCGGCTCGGTCTCGTCTGGGGCGGTGCGCGCGCCGAGCACGTGGTGCGCTACTCGGTCGCCTACGACCCCGAGATCATGCGCGAGGCGCTGAACGCGCTCGCGAGCGAGGCGGGCGTCGAGGTGCTGTTCCACGTCTGGGGCGCGCGCGCCCTGCTCGACGGGCCGCGCATCGCAGCCGTGGCGTTCGAGTCGCGCGCGGGACGCCAGGCGATCGCCGCGGACGTCGTGATCGACGCGACCGGCGACGGGCACGTGCTCGCATCGGCGGGCTGCGCCTTCGAGCTCGAGCGCGTGCACCCCTGGCTCTGGTTCCGGATCGGCGGCGTGAGCGACGTCGACGCCGCGATCGAGGCGGGTGCGCCGATCTTCCGCACCACGAATCCGGGCCAGGCCCTGCTCCCCTGGGGAAGCATGGCGCGGATCGACCGGCGCATCGACGCCACCGATCCGCGCGAGCTCAGCTATGCCGAGCTCGAGTGCCGCCGCCTGGTCATGGAGGAGTTCCGCGGGCTGCGCTCGCGCTTCGCGGAGCTTCGCGACGCGCACCTGTGTGAGATCGCGCGCCTGATCGGAATCACCGAGAGCCGGCGTCTGGTCGGGCGCCGGGTGCTGCGCCGCGAGGACCGCCAGAAGCCACAGCCCGACGCGATCGCGATCACCGGGCACTGGACCAAGTACGGCGCGGTCTACGCGATCCCGTACGGGTGCCTCGTGCCGAACGAGATCGAGAATCTGCTCGCCACCGGACGGTGTATCTCCGTCGACCACCAGACCCACAACGCGACCAAGGAGATCCCGCCCGCGCTCGCGACCGGCGAGGCCTCCGGCGTCGCGGCAGCGCTTGCGCTGGCCCACCGCGGGCGCGTCTTCGCGGTCGAGCCCGACGAGATCCGGACGCGGCTCCGCGAGCGCGGAGCGATGGTCGACTACGCCTTCTGAGGCATCACTCGCGAGAGCACGACGCCGCCGCCGGACCCGGTCTCCCCGTCGAGCGACTCGAGCAGGGGAAGCGCGGCGACGAGCTTCGCCAGCGCGCGGAGCTGCGACTCGCTGGCGTTGCGGAACGCCAGCCCCAGCCCGCGCGGACCGTGGTCCGCGACGACCTCGGCTTCGAGCGTGAGCGGAGCGCCCGAGTCGGCGCCGTACAGCCCGAGCGCGATGCGGATGCCCTTTCGGAGCCCCGGCTGGCGCGCGATGCGGATGCCCGAGACCGAGAGGTCGTGCCCGAGGACGACGCGCGGCGTGCCAGCGTCCGAGGCGGCGAGCGCCGCGATGCGGCGGCGGTAGGCGCGCCGCTCCGCGCGGCGACGCTCGCGCTCGCGAGGATTCGCAAGCGCCGAGATCCGGGTCGCCGGATGCGTGCCGCAGAGGATCGCGCCGAGCGCGGCGGCCGCTTCCGCGGTGAGCGGATCGAGCTCGACGCCGACCGAGCAGCCCATCTTTGCCGCGCGCCCCCCGCCGAGCTCCACGCGCGCCACGCGACCCGACAGACACTCGAGCCCGCCGCCGCAGAGCTCGAGCGGTAGCTCGAACTCGAGTCGATCGCCGACGGAGAACAACGCCTTCGTGCGCAGGCGTGCGCCGGTCCGCGACAGGTCCAGAAGCTTCGCGAACTCGACCTGCTTGCCGTGGCGCAGCGTCACCTCGACGCCGACCGGCAGCCGTGCGACCACGCGCTGCTCACGGCGGTCGTGGAGCAGCATCTCGATCAGCAGCCGCAGCGACTCCTGGTCGACGGCGCTGTTCACCAGGTAATGGACTCCGAGCTCGCGAAGCCGCGAGCGCAGCTCCTGGAAATCCTGACCGTGGACGCAGAGCCAGATCGGCGCCGCCGCGCCCGCCACGGCTGGAGCCGGCTCCGACAGGGCCTGCGCCCTGCGGCCGGTCGTGATCAGCAGATCGCGAGGCCGCGGGACGTCCGTCGGATCCGCGACGCGACGGCAGAGCGCGAAGTCCGCACCGAGCCGCTCCAGGATCACGCGAACGCGATCCAGCTCGCCGTCATCGAGCAGAACGACCGAAGGATGGCCGGCCACGTCCCGGTTTTCGGCCGGCGCGCGACCTCACTTGAAGGGTCGCGCGCGGCCGAGCCGGAACGCCGTGAGTCAGGCCGTGGTCATCTCTTTGATCAGCTGCGAGACCTTCTGGGCCTCGGGGCTCGGCGGGCCTGCCATCTGCATCTGCATCAGCTTGGCCATGTCGCCCTCGACCCGGATCTGACCGGACATGAACGCCGACATCACCGCCTGCTGGTTCTGGTCGATCAGCATCGCGCGGGCGGTGTCGAACGGGATCACGAGCTTCGTCGGCGCGTCGGCCGCATGACCCTTCACGAGTCGTCCGGCCTCCATGCGAAACGCCACCTCGCCGCTGGGGCCGCCGGTCACCTGCATGTTGATCTTCAGGTCCTTGATCGCCGGCGGAACCGGGGGGTTCACTTCGTTCTGGATCTTCTCCGTCTGGCTGAACCAGCCGTCGGAGAGGAAGGTCTCTGCCATCTGTGGATCTCCTCTGGGTTCGAAGCGGGGGAATTATCGACTCGGGCGGCCGGCCAAAGCAAATCTCGACGACGAGCGGTGGCTAGCGCAGCTGCGACGAGGAGTACTCGAGGATCCTGCGCGCGACGATCAGCTGGTTGATCTGCTGGGTGCCCTCGTAGATGTCGTTGATCTTCGCGTCGCGCATCCACTTCTCGACCAGCAGCTTCTTGGAATAGCCCGGCGGTCCGAGCAGCTCCACGGCTTTCTGCGTGATCTTGGTGACGACGAGACCCGCCTTCGCCTTGGCCATCGACGCCTCGAGGCTGTTGGGCCGACCGCGATTCATCATGCTCGCGGCGCGCCAGGTCAGAAGCCGCGCGGCCTGCAATTCGGCTTGCATGTCGATCACGTCGCGCTCGAGCGCGGTCTGCGAGCGCGGCGGCGAGTCGTAGCGGATCTCCACGCCCTGTCGCGCGAGCTCCTCGACCAGGAAGTCGAGCGCGGCTCGGCCCACGCCGACCGCCATCGCGGCCACGATCGGCCGACTGGCGTCGAAGGTCGCCATCGCGCCCTTGAAGCCCTTGTCGCCGGCGCGCGCGGGCTCGGCCTTCTTCTCCGCCTTCGCTCTACCGCCGAGCAGGTTCGCCGACGCGACGCGGCAGTCCTCGAAGACCAGCGTCGCGGTGTCGGAGGCGCGGATGCCGAGCTTCTTCTCGAGCCCGACCAGCTTCATGCCGGGGGTCTTCGCCGGCACCACGAACGACTTGATTCCGCCGCGCCCCAGCGTCTTGTCGACCGTCGCCCAGACGACCACGAATCCGCCCTCGATCTGCGAGGCGCCCTCGCCCGCGGTGCAGAAGATCTTCGTGCCGTTCAGCACCCACTCGTCGCGCTCCGCGTCGTAACGGGCGCTGGTCTGGATCGCCGCGGAGTCCGAGCCCGCGCTGGCCTCGGTGATCGCCATCGCGCCCCAGATCGGGTGCGGCGATTCGCGAAACGGCCGCAGGAAGCGTTCCTTCTGCTCGGGCGTTCCCGCCGCGGAGACGGCCGAGCCGCCCAGCGCCGCGGTCGGCATGCGCAGGTACAGCCCCGCGTCGCCGAAGCAAAGCTCTTCGGCCTGGATGCAGACCTGCACGAAGCCGTCGGTGGCGCCGCCCAGGCTCCCGGGCGCGCCCTTGCGACCCGTCTGCCAGTAGTAGTCGACCCACTCGGTGGGCAGCGCGTGCTCGTCCTCGTCGTAGCGGCGCGAGACGGGGCGCATCTGCTCGAGCGCCATGCGCCGGTAGAACTCCCGGGCCTTGCGGCTGTTCTCGGTCGGCTCGAAGTCGATCACGGACGTCCCCCTACACCAAACTGAGTGCTTCGAAGCAGGCGAAGCCGCGCGCGTTGCGCAGCAGCAGCTCGGGCAGGTACTCGCGGATGTAGCCGTGCCCGCCGAAGACCTGCACCGCGCCGTCCGTCACCTCGAGAGCGACGCGGCGCACCTGCTGCATCGCGAGCGTCGCCTCGCGGGTCGCGTCTTCGCCGCGATCGAGCCGCCAGGCCGCCTCCCAGACCAGGAGCCGCGCGCCGTCGATCTCGATCGCCATGTCGGCGAGCTTGAAGGCCATCGCCTGCTTGGTCGCGATCGGCGCGCCGAACGCGTGGCGCTCCTTCGCGTAGTCGCGCGCGAGCTCGAAGGCGGCGCTCGCCACGCCGACCGCGAGCGCGGCGAGCCCGACCCGTCCGCGCGCGACCAGCGCGCGCGCGGAGCCGTCAGGCGCGCCGTCCAGACGCGCCTCCGCGGGCAATTTCACGTCGTCGAGCGAGAGCTCCGCGGTCGGCAGCGCGCGAATGCCGAGGTACGCGTCCGGCGTGGCGCGCAAGCCAGCGGCTTCGCTCGGCACGACGAAGCCCGCGAGCGTCTCGTCGACGCTGGCGAGCACGAGCACGTGTCTCACGGTCTCGGGCCAGGGCACCAGGCACTTCGCGCCGTCGAGCCGCCAGCCGTCCGCGGTCCGGCGCGCCTGCGTGCGCGGACGGTACGGGTCGGAGTCGAAGCGCGGCTCCTGAAGCGCGAGCGTGCCGAGGGCGCCGGGGCTCGCGATCAGCGCGGGAAGCAGCCGCGCCTTCTGCGCCTCGCTGCCGAGGTCCGCGACCGGGTAGGCGAGAAGTCCGGGCGCCAGGATCGCGAGCGCGATCGACAGGTCTCCGTGCGCGAGCTCCTCGGCGACCAGCGCTCCGGTCAGCGCGCTGCGCTCCCCTCCGCCGCCGTACGCCTCGGGCAAGCCGTTCGCGATCAGGCCCAGCTCGTGCGCGCGCGCGAGCACATCCTCCGGGATCTTCCCGGACTCGTCTGCGTCGCGCGCCCGCGGGCGGATCTCTCCGCGCGCGAACTCCGCAACGGTGTCTCGGATCAAGGCCTGCTCTTCGGTGGGCTCGAAGTCGATCACGCTCGCGATTATGTCAGACTCGCGCCGTGGCGAAGCGCGCCAGCGACGAAGAGATCCGCGAGATCCTCGAGCAGACCCGGACGATCGCCCTGGTCGGAGCGAGTCCGCGGCCGGAGCGAGACAGCCACGAGGTCATGGCCTACCTGCAGTCGCGCGGCTACCGCGTGATCCCCGTGAATCCGGCCTGCGCCGGCCAGACGATCCTGAACGAGCGCGTGCGCGCGAGCCTCGCGGAGATCGACGAGCCGATCGACCTGGTCGACGTGTTCCGGAACTCGGAGGCCGCAGCGGCGGTGATCGACGAGGCGATCGCCGTGCGCGCGAAGGCGGTCTGGACCCAGCTCGGCGTCGTGAACGAGCCCGCCGCGGAGCGCGCGCGAAGCGCCGGACTCGCGGTGGTGATGGATCGCTGCCCGAAGCTCGAGATCCCTAGGCTTTCGATTCCGCCCAGACCTTGATCAGGTGGTGCGCGATCGCCATCGGCGGCGGCACGAAGAAGCCGACGTCGGCGCTCGGATCCTCGAGCGCACGCAGCACCGTCTCGCGCGGGAACCAGCGCACGTCCTCGAGCTCGCTCCGATCGACCGTGATCGCCTCGCCGAGCGCCTGGGCCATGCAGCCGATCATCAGCGAGGACGGAAACGGCCAGGGCTGCGACGCCTGGTAGCGGACCTCGCCGACCGGCACGCCGGCCTCCTCCATCACCTCGCGGCGCACCGCGTCCTCGAGCGTCTCGCCCGCCTCGACGAACCCCGCCAGCGCCGACCACATCTTCGCGGGCCAGCCGGCCTGGCGGCCGAGCAAACAGCGCGCGCCGTCGTGCACGAGCATGATCACCACCGGATCCGTGCGCGGGAAGTGCTGCGCGTCGCACTCGTCGCACTCGCGCAGGTAGCCGGCCTCCTTCACGGCGGTCGACTTGCCGCACACCGCGCAGAAGCGGTGCCGCGCGTGCCAGTCCAGCATCTGCCGGCCCTGCGCCACGATCGAGGCCTCGCCGGCCGGCAGGCTGGCAGCGATCATGCGCACGTCGGCGAAGTTCGCCTCGCCCGCGAGCCCGAGCTCCGTCACCGGATCGTGTAGGGGCGAGAGGTCCACCGCGAAGTGCGCCTGGCCGTCGCGCAGGCCCAGGTAGACCGGCCCGGTGCGCACGTCCATCATGGCGCGGATGCCCGGGTTCGCCCAGGCCAGCGCGGGCCCGGCCGCCTTGACCAGCACGTTCAGGCGGTGGAACGGCAGGAAGCGGCTGGACTCGTTCGAGAGCGCCGCGTCGAGCCAGGCGGCGTCGCGGCGCAGATGACTGGTCCGGTCCAGGGAGCTCGCGGCAAACACCAACGGTTTCGACATCGACGCCGGAGCGTACACGAACGCGCAGGGCCTGCGCAGAAGCGAACGCCCACGACTCCACGGTACGCACGGCTCAAACTCCGCCGCGTCCGCGCCGAAACGGAATGCCGAGGGGGAGGTCCGGGGGCCGCTCGAAGGCGGCAGGGAGTCGGTCGTGGCAACCAATGGCAAGCACAAGGCCCTCGAGCGGGAGTTCGAGGATCTGCTCCTCGACGTACTCGATCAGGACTACGACCTCGCGGTCCGCCGCCGCGACGACTCGCTCGAGAGGCGCCGCCGCGACCTGGCGACGCTCTCGTTCTCCTACCGCTGGTTCGGCGCGCGCGAGGCGCGCGCAGTGGTGCGCGTGGAGGGCTCGCGGGACTTCAAGGCGATCCTGCCGATCGACGCGAGCTCACCGGAGGACATGCGGCGCTCCGCCGAGGACTGCGAGTCACTGGTGCTGTTCCTGTCGGAGTGGCTCGAGCGCAAGCGCGAGGAGTCGCTGGAGGTCGCGGCCAGCGGGAAGATCCGCTGGGGTCGGCGCGAGGACGACTGAGCCCGGGCCAAGCCGTGTGGTATAGACTCCCGCGATGAGCGACGAGCGAGAGACCGCGCAGCCGATTCCCGCGGCACTTCTGGTCGCGATCGTCGCCTGCTTCTTCCTGTCGGGCGCGGCGAGCCTGGTGCTCGAGGTGGTCTGGTCGCGGCTGCTGCGCCTGGTGTTCGGCACCACGACGCTCGCGATCTCGACGATTCTGGTCGCGTACATGGCCGGGCTGGGCAAACGCGGGCTGATCGGCGGCCGCATCGCCCTGCGCATGCGCAACGGAGTTCGCGCGTACGGCGCGATCGAGATCGCGGTCGGGCTCTATGCGCTTTCGATGCCTCTGCTCTTCTCGTTCTTCCCCGACCTGGCGCGGGCGCTGCTCGCGGATCTCGCCTTCTGGCCCTCGGTGCTGGCCCGCTTCGCGCTCGCGTTCACGGTCCTCTGCGCGCCGACGATCGGAATGGGCCTGACCCTGCCGCTGCTCACGCGCGCGCTCGTCCGCGACGAGCGCGCCGGAGCGGGAATCGCCCTGCTCTACGGGCTGAACACGCTGGGCGCGGTGAGCGGCGTCTTCCTCGCGACGTTCCTCCTGCTGCCCTGGCTCGGGGTCACGGGCGCAAACCACGCCGGCGCGCTCGCCTACCTCGCGCTCGGCGTCGTGGCACTTCTGCTCTCGCGCTCGCCTTCGACGAGCTCCGCTCCGGTTCCCGCAGCCGCGCCGGTGCAAGAGCGACTGGCGCGCTGGAATCCCGCCCTGCTCGCCTACGGGACGATCGGCTTCACCTCGCTCGTCTACGAGGTCACCTGGACGCGCGCGCTCTCCATGGTGATGGGCTCGTCGATCTACGCCTTCGCCTGCATGCTCGCGTCGTTCCTGTTCGGGATCGCCGCGGGGTCGCTGCTGGCGCGCGGGCTCGTCGATCGGCTGCGCCGCCCGCTCCTCGTCTACGCGCTGGGGATCGCGGCGGTCGGACTGCTCTCGCTGGTCTCCCTTTCGCTGCTTCCGCTCCTGCCGGGCGCGTTCATGGCGTTGGTGCGGCGCTTCGGCGGCACGGCGGGGACGCTCGCGCTCTCGCAGTTCGCCGTGGCCTCCTGCGCGATGCTGCCGCCCGCGCTCGTGCTCGGGGCGCTCTTCCCGCTCCTCTCGCGCGCGCAGACCGCCGCAAGCGGCGCATCGCCGGCCGTCGGCGACGTGTACTTCGTGAACACGATCGGCTCCGCGCTCGGCGCGTTCAGCGCGGGCTTCGTGCTCCTGCCGTGGCTCGGGCTGCGCGGCACGGCGGCGGTCGCGATCGCCGTGAACGCGCTCGCCTGCGCCGGGCTGCTGTTCTGGCACGGACACGCGAGCGCGGTGCTGCGCCTCGCGCTCGGCGCGATCCCGCTCGCCTTCGCCGCCGTGATCCTGGTCTACCCGCCGCCGCTCGACACCCGGCCGCTCGCGATGGGCGGCTTCGTGCCCGAGGCCGTGTTCACGCAGGCGCACGACGTGGCGGAGCTATCGGGCGTCGAGGACGAGAAGGTCCTCTTCTACCGCGACGGTCTGTCCGCGACGGTGTCGGTGCACCGCTACCGCGGCGAGACCGCGTTGCACATCAACGGAAAGGCGGACGCCTCCTCGCGCGTGGACATGCCGACACAGGTGCTGCTCGCGCAGACGCCGCTGCTCTTCGGCAAGCCGGCAAAGAAGGTGCTCGTGGTCGGCTGGGCCTCGGGCGTGACGGTCGGATCGGTGCTGCGCCACCCGGTCGAGCGCCTCGACGCGGTCGAGCTCGAGCCCGCGATGCTCGAGGCGTCGCGCTTCTTCGACGAGCTGAACGGAAAGCCGCTCGACGACCCGCGCGTGCGCGTGATCGTCGACGACGCGCGCTCGTACCTGGCGAACACCCGCGAGAGGTACGACGTGATCATCTCGGAGCCCTCGAACCCGTGGCTCTCGGGCGTCGCGAACCTGTTCACGCGCGAGCACTTCCGGAAGGCGCGCGAAGCGCTCGCGCCGGGCGGCCGGCTGCTGCAGTGGCTGCCCCTGTACGCGACCGATCCGGACGTGCTGCGCGCGATCCTGGCCGCGCTGCGCAGCGAGTTCCCGTACGTCTACGGCTTCGTGCTCGACCGCGCGGTTCCCGACCTGATGCTTCTGGCGACGACCGAGCGGCTCGACCCGTCGGACGTGCCGAGCTTCGAGTCGCTCCCTCCCGCGGTGCGCTCGGATCTGTACCGCGTCGGCACGCGCTCGACCGCCGAGGTCTGGAGCCTGCTGCGGCTCCTGCCCGAGGACGTCGACGCGCTGATCGCGGGCTTTCCCGTCACCAACGGCGACGACAACCTGTTCGTCGAGCTGCGCACGCCGTGGCTGCTCTACGCCGACCAGTTCGCGGCGCCAGGCGAAGGTCCGATGGAGCGGACCTGGGCCGCGATCGACGCCTTCGGCCCCGCCAGCGCGCGCCTGCTCGAGTCCGCGCCCGCGGCGGCCGCGCGCCCGCGCGTCGGGGAGCTCGCGCTCTCGCACCTCGCGGTGCGCCACGACGACGTGGCCAGCGCCGCGCTCGCGGAGCTCGCGGGCGCGTCGGGCGAGGCGATCGCCGTGCGCCAGCTCCTCGCGCCGGCGAGCGATCCGGCCGAGTACGCGGCCGCACTCGACCGCGCTCTCGAGCTCGAGCCCGAGAGCTTCCCCGTGCGCGCGATCCGCGCGCGCGCGCGACTGCGCCAGGGCGAGCTCGAGTCCGCGCTCGCCGACGCCGACGCCGCGCTCGCGCTGCGGCCCGACGACCCCGCGACGCTCGTGCTTCGCGCCTCGATCCTGCTCCGCGCCGGCCGCGCGGAGGACGCGCGGCTCGCGCTCGAGCCGGTGCGAGCGACGGAGTACTGGCAGATGCAGCCGGCGCTCTGGCTTCTCGCCGGACAGGTGGAGCTCGCGCTGCTGCGCTTCGACGAGAGCCGCGCGTCGCTCGAGCGCTACGCGGAGTCCGAGCCCGGACTCGCGCTGGTCTGGCAGCTGCTCCAGAACGTCTACCTCGCGCTCGAGCTCGACGGCCTGGCCTACCGCGCGAAACACAACCTCGCCGTGAATCTGTACATGGTCGGCCTGGACGCCGAGCGAAGCGGCGACATCGCGCGCGCACGCGACGCGCTGCAGCGCGCGCTCGACGTCGCGCCCGACTACGAAGCCGCGAAGCAGGCGCTCGCGCGGCTCTCGAGCGGCTGAGACTGGCGACCCAGGCAGGATTCGAACCTGCCCTCCGTGCCAACGTAGCCGAGACACCCAGGGCTTCGGAATTCAGTGTCGAGGGCGATCGAGGGATCTACGATGGCGATCGCGATGGAAGTGCGCGACACGGAAGTGGTGGCGAAGGCGACACGGCGGCGGTTCACCGCCGACTACGAGCGGGAGGTGTTGCAGGAAGCGGATCGAGCGACGGCACCGGGGGAGATCGGCGCGCTGCTCCGGCGCAAGGGGTCGTACTCCTCGCATCTCGCGAGCTGACGAGCCGCACGGGAACACCCCGTTCGTGCGAATCTCGTCGGCATGCCGGCGTCGGTCGCCGTTGGCGCTTCCTTCCCTTCCGGCTCGGGCTGGATCGCGGCAGCGGGGCTGAGTTCGTCATGACGTCCGCTCTCGGCCGCCAGAACCCCTCTGATTTTTCGTATCCCCCGATCGGTCTGGCGTCTGAAGGCTGGACGTTGACGACAGCACCTCGGTGGCGCCAGCGCCGCGTTCGAAGTAGTCACGGCGTTCAAGCAGCACGAGGGCCGCGGCCAGACCGGCGAAGATCACGCTGTCCCAGGGCTGGGCATCGGGCCACGCCGGCCCGTTGACCTGGAAGTGGAAGAGCGCCGCCACCAGCAGGCTACCCCGCGCTGCATTGAACATCGGCGTGAGGATCAGCGACAGCGCCACGCATCCAAGGAAGAACCCCGGCAGCGACCAGTTGCTCTGCGGCGTGCCGCTCAGAAAGAACGCCGGCACATGCCACAGCGCCCAGATCACGCCCAACCACAGCCCGGCCCAGAACGGCGCAAGCTGGCGCTGCAGCAGCGGCAGCGCCAGGCCGCGCCAGCCGATCTCCTCGACCGGGCCGATGGCGAGCGTCGTCAGCAAGGCCGGCAACAGCAGCCACCAGGGATCGAATGGAAACGGCGCCCCGATCGTGCCCTTGATCGCCGCGCCGGCATACGACACCAGCGGCAGCCCCACGATCAACAGCAGCCACCAGCCCCAGGGCATCCGCCACACCAGCATGCGGCGCAGGAAGGGACCGAGACCTGCGAAGCCGTGGTGATGCACGACAAGGCTCAGCGCCGAGAGCGCCGGGGCATACACAGCGAGGATGAACAGCGGGTTCGTGTAGCCCAGCTTGCCGAACATGGCCTCGGCCTGCGCCGTGAACAGCACGAACAGGACCAGAACGCCCCAGGAGATCGCGAAAGTCAGGATGAAGAAGATGAACAGGGTGCGACGCGTCATGCGGTTCCTTCATCGATCTTCCGGGCCATTCGCGCTTCCTTCCCCGTTGGCTCGGGCTGGATCGCAGCAGCGGGGCTGAGTTTGTCATGACGTCCGCTCTCGGCCGCCAGAACCCCTCTGATTTTTCCGATCCCCCGACCCGACGGCCTATTTCAGCTTCACGACGCTCACGACCGTGGGCTGCGGCGACGTGACGCCGCAGATTCCGCTCGCGCTCGAGCTCTCGCCACACCCCGACGCAAAGGGGTGACGAAGTCCGCGATGCCGGCGCGTGCCGGACCCGAGGTCTCGAGCTCGTTCACGGCGCTCGGTCTGCCGGGAGCGCCGAGCGGCGCGCTGGCGCGCGACGTCCGGCTCGCGCGGCTGCGGCCATCCCGTCGACGGGTATCCAAGTGCGCTTCGTTGACCGTACCCCGAAGGGACGGCTAGCCCGCATTTCTCACCACGGTGATCCGTAGGTGGTCGCGGTGCGCTGCGAGGGCGTCGGCGGTGGTGGCTCGGCGGCCGAGGGCCAGCGGCGGCCTTCGAGGGGGG
>Ga0194127_10002730_pt1 | contig 23486 bp, 20 predicted proteins | sample TA2KigC100mmetaG_FD_148624 | JGI IMG/M metagenome (GOLD analysis project Ga0194127, IMG submission 148624) | Freshwater microbial communities from Lake Tanganyika, Tanzania - TA2015036 Kigoma Deep Cast 100m | ecosystem: Environmental > Aquatic > Freshwater > Lake | place: Tanzania: Lake...
TTGAAGCTATATAGGTAGGCAGAATACCACCGTAACTTGTTCCATGAATTAAATCGCAATCTCTAGCTTTTATAATAACTACTGGAATTGAAAATATTTGAAACCAGAATCTTCTCATAAATCCGGGAACCGGAATTCGAATCAGTTTAGATTTATCTAATTCAAGCGAAAAATTATTTTTACTCCAAGGTTTAGTTGTTATTACAATATAGTCTTGGCCACTATTCTTTATACCTTCAACGATTTTTCCAATTACGAACTCAGCTCCACCAATATTTGGAGGAAAGGAATCGGTAACAAAACAAATTTTCATTTACTAAATCCTTGAGTTAAATTTTTCTTTTTCCAGTAATATTGATATAATTTTAGAAACGGTGGCAACTTCATAATTCTTCCTAGACTATCTTTTATCCATATATATAGAAAATGAACATATACTATACGATGTGGAAAATATTTTTTTCTTATCTGGAGAGTTTCGAATAATGCTTTGTTTTTATTTTTGTATGATATGCCGTCAAGTCTTCTGTTTGAAAGTATTAACGGAATTTGTTGAAACTTTACACCTCTTAAATAATACCTTAGCAATAATTCATAATCCATTGCATATTTATACTTTGTTAGAAATAAACCGTTTAGTTCATATATTTCTTTTTTGATAAAAACAGATGAATGATGAACTGAAGTCTCCCTTTCAATCCTATTTATATCAGGAGTAGCAACATTTATAATTTTATCTTTTTTCCAAAATCTTGAAGCTCCGCAAAAGACATCAATTTGTGGATTTTTAAATGCTTCTACTACGATTTCCAAAGCATTTTTCTCATACCAATCATCATAATGTAATAACCCAATAATCTCTCCCTTGACTTTCAATATTCCTTTATTTAAGGCATCACTAATTCCATTATCGGGTTCACTTACCCAGCTTGTTAATTTATTTTCATACTTTTTAATAATATCAAGAGTTCCATCTTTTGAAGCGCCATCAATAATAATATATTCATAGTTGCTATAAGTTTGTGATATAACACTCTTTATTGCGCCTTCGAGATACTCTTTACCATTTAATACTGCGGTGATTATGCTAACTAAAGGTTTCTGTTTCATTATTAAAGTTGTAGTCAAAAATTTCGATTTATTATCTATAATATAGTTATAAAGTTAAGACCTTAAAACAAACAGTGCGTTATTCTATCTTACATTTTAGTTGAATGGACTTCTATAATAGGTAAAAAAATATTAAGTAAATAGTCAGTTTTATAAACAATTTTCTTATCTACTAATACTTTGCATTAATGAAGAAATTGCATCTAACACTTCAATAAACTATGTTAAGTTAATAGTTCTCGTGAGATTGTTTTTCATATTTGTGTAATAGAAGAGTATTATGAAACAAAAAAAGAAATTTATCAAATATTTTATTTTGATTATAACCTCTTTCATTCTGCTAATATTTTTATTCTTTGTTTACTCATATATACAAGGCGGAAAAGAAAATTATGTCCCTCCTAAACAAGAAGTATCAAGTGATATAGAACAAGTAAAAAGTGACCTCATAAAACTATCAAGTTCTATTGAATCATATTATACGATTAACTTATCATATCCTGATTCCCTTTCAGAATTAATTCCCGAGTTTATCGATAAACTTCCCATGGATCCCTTGACTGAAAAAAACTATAATTTGAAAGTTTATTCTGATACTCTTTTCGAAGTAAGTGTTATTGATGCAAGCTTGTATAAATTGAAGGAAATAAAGGTGCGAAATGGTAAGGTTATTCAGAACTGATATTTTCGTAGTCGTAGTTTATTTAATCTTTTCACAATCATTCAATATATTAAGTTATGCGCAAGACAATGATTTAGAAAAAAACATCTCAAAAGCTTTAAGTAAAGAAGTTCATAGTAAAAACATTACTGTTAAAGTATCAACCGATTCAAAGGACACTAAAAAAATTGTAAATCTTATTATTAAATTTGACGAAATAAAGTTAGGGGAAATTCGAGCGGACTTTCTTACCATTCAACTTAAACAACCGATCATTGACAACAAGCTTCTTCAAAACTGGAATAAATTCAAACTAATCTCAGCGAAAGAAAAAAAAGTTAACATTCTTTTGTCTATTAATTCACTTCAAAACTATTTATTGGTTAGAGCTAAAGAGTTTGGCAAGAAAAATGTGAACATCAATTTAAAATTTTCCCCACCTTATATCGAATGCTTTTATGATGTCCCAAAAGACGAGATCTCATCAGAGTCTATAGGATTATTGAGTAAATTTATTCCTGGTGATAAATTAGAGGGTTATGCTGCATTTACTTTCACTATAAAGAATAATGAGTTATCAGCTCATTCTTCAAAAGTTATTCTTAATCACTTTTTATTACCAGCACCTTTATTAAAAATTTTTGAGAATCGGTTTAATCCTTTCGAAAATATTCCCACTCTGGAATTAATGCAATACCATATAAATAAAATAAATGTTCAATCGAAATATTTACTACTAAGTAATTAAATATGGGAATTACGGATTATACTACTCCTTTTTAATAATTGGTTTGTTTTGTTTCATAATTACTTCAATAAAACTATAATAAAACCGTCTGTCATAAGTTCCAAAAAGCAAGCCATAACATAATAAGAATAAAATTCCAAGTATCGGATCTAATATGTAGAAGTAACCAGTCTCTTTATCATCAAGCACCCAATTACCAAATTTCTCAGGAATTCTTTCGAGATAAAAAATTGTTTTCCCGTCTTTCTCAGAAAATCCCCCTGGCTCTATTTCATGCGTTGCTCTAAAATTAATATTACTTGACAGCAAACTAAATATTATTGTTATTCCCACTATTACAATAAGAAGTGTTTTTATTGGAATAGTGAACTTTTTAATATTTTCGTCAATTTTAGGTTCTCTACTAAAACCGTAATAGATAAGTATGCCTATAGAGGCTCCAACTTGATTCAAGAAAAAATCATTGAAATCAAGATAATGAGATGAGGTTTTTGTAAGGTACAAATACTGATACGTCTCATCAACTACTCCAAGAAAAGTACCGATCAACAATATTTTTAAAATCAAAAATTTATCTTTTTCCTGATCTAAAGATTTTGAAAGAAGTATACCTAATATAGCATATTGAGGGAAGTGAACAATTTCAATAGGAGCAGTTATTAAATACCTATAAGAAAGTAAAACAGAAATAATTACATAAAGCCAAAAAACAAATGTTTTTTTTCTTTCTTTACCTTTAACAAATCTTATGAAGATAAAAACAATAAGAACTAATGAAAGAAAACCCGCAAAATGGTATACATATTCTCTCGGTAAAAATTTGCCCCAAGGGGTTTCCATCCAATCAGTAAGGATTTCAGTTATAACAATATGATATTGGCTGCAAAATGCCCAATAAATAATTGCTACAATAAATATTAGCGGTTTAGAAAATTTTATATTCATGTAAGAAAGTAATCTTTTTATGAGTATTAAAAAAAATTAAAATAAAAATCCAAGATTATTCATTTGTGTACATAATTGATATTAAAGACTCTTAAATTAAGTATGCGGGGATCCCCTGGCACAACAGTATTATTCGATAAAGGAATAAGTTTTAAAATATTAATCCCGCTTTTTAAAATGTTTTTATAGTTTCTCAAATCTATTTCTAGAGTCTTTCTGGATAACAATTTATTCTTATTCAGCAATTTATCATTAAGCATTACATCAAGCGCTAATGAATCACCGCCGCAACTCGGGCCAGGTTCAAGGTCAAGTTTTATTATTCCTAAATTTTTATCGGAATTCATAAAAATAATCTCTGCCGGTTTCTTTCCCACCCATTGAAATGACTCTCCTTTGAAAACCTCAAACGGATACCAACCCTTCCCAAGATTAATTTGATTCAGATCACTAATAATGGTTTTAGGTATAGACTCGGCACCTTTAAATGAAATATTAAAAACTCTGTAATTCAATATTCTAGGGTCCGAAGTACCCTTTATGTTTTCTGTCTCAGTTATAAGCTTTAAGATTATCGGTTCATTGTTATTTTTATATATATTTTCAGGTAATTGTACTTCAACATTTTTTCTGCCAGTAACAATTTCCTCCTTAATTAACTGTCTTCCGCTATAAAATTTTAACTTTAATGGTTTATTTCCACAGCCAGGGCCAGGTTCAAGATTAAGTTGAACAATATTTTGTTTATCATCAATATTATTCAACACAATCTCTGATGACTCTTTACCAACCCAATGAAATGATTCATTATTAAAAGTTTCAAATGGATACCACCCACCGTCCAGACTTATTTTATCTGAATATTTTTTATTAACAATGGATTTTTGCTGTAATTCTGTTTCTTTCAAAGAAATATTGAAAACACGATAATTTAATATTCTGGGATCTGAGGTTATTCTAGCATTCTCTGTTTCTGATAATAATGTTAATATTATTTGATCTTGTTTATTCTTAGAAATTTCATCTGGCAATTCTATGTAAATATTTTTTCTGCCTGTAACAATTTCTTCTTTAATAAATTTATCTTTGATGTAAATTTTTAATTTGAGCGGTTTTCCTCCGCTAGCTGGTCCAGGCTCAAGGTTTACAACTGCGATATTATTTTTATTTTCAATATTATCTAATACAATTTCGGCCGATCCAACTCCTACCCAGCGCATAGGTTGGCTATTATAATATTCTAATTCATACCAACCTAAGCCAAGTTTGATATTTTTAAACTCTTCAATGGAAATTATATCAGACGAAGTCAGATTGTTCATTGATATTAAATCTCGAAACTTTTCAAAGAGCGACAAATAAGGTTTTCTATTAAGTATTTGTTTAACAATTGGAGTGTAGGATTTGTCATCACCAATTATTTCTGCGGATAATAAAAGATAATTCAAATATCTTTCTTCCAATGGCAAAAGTGACTTGCCTAAAAGCTTTTCGCCGTTGACATTCTCGCCAACAAAGTTTAGAAGTAAATTACCATTTTTTGTATAAAACTCTTTAAGTGAAAGATTGATCATTGTTTGAGGTGAAGAAATATTAAATTTTTTTTGAAAACCAGTGTCATCATAAATCGAAAGCACAAAATTGGAGAAATCGATACTAGGGCCGGGCTCTAAAATAATCCTTAAAAATTTAGCCTCATTAGTGAGATTTCTAATATTTATTTTAAAATCATAATTTGTTATTGCAGTTAATATTCTAACTGGTATAGTAGAATATTCTTTGTTTTTCAAAAAATTTCTTCCTTCATAAGGATTATTAGTAAGTTCGATGTCCCAATATACTTTACGAAATTTTTGAATCTCCCTCGCTGTTTCAATCAACTGTTCATTATTGTTGTAAACAGTGTACGAATTAAATTTAGAAAAGGACCCGTATAACATGAACCTAATTATTAAATTTGTTTGATTGGGGTTATCACAAATATTTACACCAAGTTTTGGGAGTACTTGCTTTAGGTAATGATAAAGGGACTCATTATGATTTATATCCAGAAATACTCTATTTCCATTATTTATAATATAATTAATAATTGAAGTCAAATTTACTGTCTCAAGAAAAGGGGAACTAAATACTCTATTATTAATCGGGAGATAATCAATTACAAAAAAAGCATTGTCCCACTTTGTGTATTCTCCTTTTACAGACTCATAAATTGAATAACCGGATCTTCTCCTTATAAACCAAAGAGATTTTGTTGGATCAGGGTTAATTTTAATGCCTCTATTTTCCAATTTCTTACTGATCAAATAATACAAATCAGGCTCAGAAATATCTAAATATGCTTCTTTAGAAATATTGGAGGCTCGAATGTGTTCAATTAAATCCACTATAAAATTATTGTAAACGAAATCCATATTACTAAGATCATTTCCAATCCAGTTAATATTAATCCCATTATAATTGTTAGGCTCATACGAATAGGAAGTTTCGATAGACATATCATTCACTTTCGAATTTTCCTGAAGACTTAACAAGCCATTATCATATAAAGTATTAACTTTATCTACAGAATTATATAAAGCATTCCCAACATTTTTTAATTTAACCAAATATTCTGCATCGGTTTTTATGGGGACAAGGCCAATATTACGCTCTGCAAACAACCAAACAAAGACTAGTTTATTAATCTCATTTGGAATATCTAAATAAGACTTTGACAACAATTTAGGTGAGACATTACTAAAAAAGTTGGCAATTATTTCTTTCTTATGGTATGGACGGTTGTAGAAGTCTATTGCAAGGAAAATATTCCATATTAAATTTAAGGAACCAAGTATGATAAAACTAAATAACACAATTTTTCTTTTCCACTTAGTCCAATGAGAAGAATCTTCAATCAACCAAAGTAATAAAGCAATTATAACCAAAAACATATGTATATATAAAAATTTATACATATAATAAGAACTCCCCCATACATATCGCATGATAATAAAATATGGAACGAATAGAGTTCCGTAAACGGCTAAGAATTGACGTTCCTTAATCCTTAGACATTTTAGACTTGTTAGAAAAGCTAATAAAGTAATAAATAGAGCAGCCAACAAGGAAATGGAATTAATGATATCATTTTTAATAAATAAAGGCAAAATTGACGTGGTTCCTGTTGAACCTGGAGGATAAATACCCCAAAAAACCATAAACATTTCTTTAAAAAGAGCAATCTTCCAACTAACATTTGTTCTTGTCAGAGCCCTCATCCTATACGGTTCAAAATAATTCCAAACATAGATTAAGAAAATAACAATGCAAACGATAAGCATCGTAAAGAATAATAATATTTGTAAAAATTTTAAATTTTTTAATTTTTCCGATAACTTTGAGTGACTTGAAATACCGAAAAAACGGATTATTTTATCCCAAAGCCTGAAATAGATAAATATTCGATCATTTAAACTCAACAAAACCAATGGAATTAGAACATAATTTATTGGTCCAGGATATGTGTTTTGAAGAAAATAGTATATCGTTGCCACTAAAACCAACCAAACCCAATTTAATTCATGTCTAAGCCATAGTAATATAATTCCAATAAAAATAGGAATTACAGAAACATACATTATGGACCCTATGTGTCCAGTCATAAAGGTTGAAAAGTAGAAACTTGCTGCAACACTCCAGAAAGAAATCCAGAGAGCAGTTTTGCTCTTACTTTTAAATACATATCTGACCAGCCAGTAAATACCCCAACTGGTTAACAAAAGACATAATATTTGTTGTAATATAAATCCATCTAAACCGCTTAAATTCAATAAGGATCGCCAAAAAGCTTGACTGCTATATTGATACTTAATAACTGCATGAAATTGAACCGAGCCAGCGATATCATAAAATATTAATTTAGTTGGCGTGTTTGTTAAATATGCATTTCCACCATATACTGCATCAAAATAATCTTCATTTCCTGAATGAAAATAATGATTCTCCCCAATAATTATATACTGCCAAGAACTCAGAATTAAAATTGCTATTAGCACAAATAAAATTTTATAACTAACGTTTTTAAGGAATTGAGTTATAAGTAAAAATGGTGACTTATATTTTATTTTTTCAAAAATTATATACACTATATTTATAAGTGTCGCGGTTGTAACTGATAGGAATAAACTGATATTAGAGTTTTCAAAAATAAAATACGATTGATAAAACAATATCTGAATAAAAACATAACCAACAACTGGCATTGTTAAAGTTATTACTTCTTTTCTTTCGGTGTTTAATGAACTACTAAGAAAACCAATAATTCCATAACCAGCGAAAGTAACCAATAAAATCATCAGAACTATATGAATAACTATAAGCATTCTAAAGATTCCTCAAATTTCATAAAAATAAAAAAAATAAATTATGTCAGCTACTTATAGACATGTTTAAGAATATCGATCGGTTTTTATAAACAAATAACATTAAACCAAGTAATAAATAAAATGTAAAAAACATATATTTTACTAAAAAACTCTCAACAAAATAATACTCCGATAATACTAACCCGACAAACATTATAAAAGAAATGATAATTCTTGAAAAATTATAATTCACACTAATCAATCTCTTATTTATTATAAATCCTATAATTGCACGAAGCAGAAATGAAGAGCTCGTGGCAATCGCTGCGCCAATTGCTCCAATTCTAGGAATTAATAGTATATTAAGAATAATATTCAGAATCACAGCAGGTACAAGGCTTAATAAAGCAATTTGTGGTTTCCCTTTAGCTGTTACTATTGTTCCAACTGATGAAATTGTTGCAAATGGCAATATTCCAATTACTAAGGGTAAAAGTATTTCTTTGACTTTAAGATAAAACTGCGGCAAAAGAAACAATATTATATTATCAATATTTATGAGCATAAAAAAGGATATTGTTGATACAATAAAGAATGTGAAGTCGATAGATTTAGAATATAATTTATTAATTGTATTCAAATCATTTTCGCTATATGACCTCACCATTTTAGGATATGTAACCGCGGATACACTATCTCCAATAGAAATAAGTACAAATCCAAAAATAATAGCATAATTATATAATGCTAAATATTTTTTATCCATGAAATAATTTATGAAAAAAATATCGATATAATTATCCAGTACCATTAGAGTGGTCCCTAAATAGATTAATAGTGAGAACTTCGTAAGTATTTTCATCATAGGAAAAGTTTTTTCACTAAACTCTATTTTGACATATTTGAGGATGTAATAATACGTTCCTATCATTAATGAGATATTTGAAAAATATAACGCTAATATAATTCCATAAATACCAGAACCCCTTCGAACAAGTATATAAACAAGTACAATCAGAAGGAAATTAGAAATAAAGAGAACAATAAAAATTTTTTTAAATTCTAATTCGTTTCTAAGTACCGCGGAAAGATAATTAGCAATTAAAAAAAATAAAATTAAGGGTGGAAAGAAAAAATAATATTGTAATGTTGGTAATTTTAGTATGATTGAAATACTTTCCGAAAAAAATGTGAAGAAAATGATAGATATTATTCCAAGAAATAGAATTAAAATTAGTCCTGCAGAAAAAACAAGGTTTTTATCTTTTATTCCTTTGAAATCACCAAGAAACTTAATTACACCGGAATGAATTTCTAAATTAAAAAAAATAGTGCCATATTGAATGATCATCATATGTGCTAAAAAAACCCCCAATTCTGTGGGAGTCAGTAAATTTCCGAGAACAATTGTGAGAATTACAAATGAGCCGCGTCGAAGGAAAAGATTTAAAAAGCTATAGAAATAATTAGCCATATGTTGTAGTAACTTAATTATTTATTAACATCAAATAATCCCTTAACGATTTCTCAACGATAAACTCTTGATGCCACTGTTTTCCTTTTTCTCCCAATTTTATATAATAATTTGGATTATTAGAATAACTTACAAGAGCTTTTGTTATATCTTCAGCGCTGTTGACATTTATTGTTGGATATAATTCAGGAAACATTTTTTGATGAATTTCATCTTCTCTATACTGCATTGTTGGAATCCCCATAGCTAAAAATTCAAAAAGTACTCCTCCCGTCATCCAACTAACACCAAAATCAACCGCCCCTATATCCGCAAAACTTATTCCAATCATTATTTCCTTTCTTTCCATTTTAGGGAACCATTTGACATTTTTTTCAATACCTAAATGTTTAATTAATTTTTTACTCGAATCAACATCAGTTCCATATTCAAAAAGTACTAAGCAAGAATTTGGGGTTCCTTCGATGTTTAAAAATTCTGCAAAACCTTTTATCAATTTTTCATTTCCCTTATATGTCCATCTATTTGGAACATGCTTCCATTGATGTCTTGTATGATGAAAAATGAGTAGTTCAAAATCCCTTCTTAATTTTCTAAAATTTTCAAAGCTTTCTGATTGATTGTAATAATTTGAAATTGATGTGGGATTATATTGCGGTGTATATACCATTGGAATGAATATCTTTTTAATTCTATCACTAACAGTTATTTTTTCAGCAATATTTTCAAATTCTGGTAAAACTCCTGTTAAACATATGTACCGACTCTCCTGAATCCCTTGAAATTGATGATAGTTTCTTTTGGCAGTTTGGATTGGTCGGTAATAATTTTCAATATTAGAAAATCTCCAAAATGGCATCTCATAAAGATCACTACCATACGGGGCGAAAACGTCTAGAATTCTAGAGATCTTTTTCAAATATGCGGGTGCTGAACCACATCCGAAAACGTAATCATATTTCATTAGATCATTATTTATTTGGATTTTGGGAACATCACAAAAATTATGCTTCCCCCAAGAAAGAAATCTTGTATAACTTAAATAATCTTTTGAAAAAGTGTCAGCTTTAGGGGAAAAATGTTCAAATTCAGATTTCATAATTAATAATTCTGCATCTAAACCCATGTCCCTAAAATATCTGACTAATGAAAAAAAGTTATTATTCATATTACAAATAAGTGCTATCTTCATCACATCTACCTTTCAAATCTATTTATAAGCTAAGACTTCGTGGATCATCGGTTTTCTCATATATGATCGTGGATAAAAAGATCGAATGCTTACTCTTTTATTATTTTCATTGATTGTGCCTTCCGGGGCAAATTTGAAGTTTTTAAAACCAACTTTTTGCAAAAGAGGTTTTATAATTTCCTTTGTGATTATTAGTTGTTTGTTTTGTTCATAATGATTCGTAATGATATAATGAATGGTATGTGAAATTGTATCAATTGCCATCTTACGAGGATTATAATTTTCCGACTTATTTTTTTCTTCCAACAAACATTTTATATACCAACCTACATCATTGAAAGTAAAATATAATTTTCCACCCGGTTTTAAAATTCTATAAAATTCTTTTAGTGTTTTATTGTAATCAGTTAAAAATAAGACCCCATAAGAAAAGATTGCATCATAAGTATTATCCTTTACATTTATACTACTAACAGAATCATTAAATAGCGTAACGTTTTTAATCTGTAGGTTCTTTAACATCCTAGAAACTGTATCTATCCTTTTATCGCATATTTCTAATCCGTCGACAAATGAATTATTCAGTGCCAGGGGAATTAACCATTGCCCGAAACCAAATCCAGCGTCCAAAATTTTGTACATTCCTAAAAAACCAATCGCTTTAATTCTGTTTTCATAAACACATAAATCATCATTCCATACTCTATTAAAAAACTCTAAATCATTTCCTGTAAGAATATTTTTGTTCGCTAAAGCTATTCTTTTGATTTCTGAATTATTCATGATTATCCTATTTTTTTAGTAATTATTAACTTTTGCAAATAAATCTGATAGAAAATTGCGAATCCCATATTTAGTTTTATTTCGATACTCAGAAAGTTTCGTCAAATCATTTAAGTAAGGTTTAGCCATTAAATACCTTTCAATGCTATCTGTATTTAAATAGATATGAATTGGATGAAGACCTATAACTATCAATCCTTTGCTTTCCAAAAGTGAGTTTATTTTGACCTCCATATTATAATGTAGATGCACATCATCCTCCCAACAAAATGGAATTTTTAATAAATCTTTTTTCCAGTAGTACCAAGGTTTAAGTTGAATACCTGATTGTATTGGAATAAAAGTATTAACATCATATTTAAACCCTTGTCTCACTAACTCATCTAGGATTGGTGTGCTTTGAGTCAACGAATGCGATCGAGTTGAAACTGCATTTGGATATATCTCTTTTATTTTTTTTATTCTAAGTATATAATTATCATCTTTATTATGACCTCCTTCTAGTAAAGAATTAAAATTTGGATGGCACCCAACTTCATAATTATTATTGTTTAATAATTTTTGCATTGAATTACTCCAATGTGTAGCGAAGAAAGTTGCTCGAGCTTCATATTCATCAAGAAATCCAATAGATTCTAATATAACTTCTTCTGATGCCCAATCAGTATCTACTGTTATGAAAATTTTATCATCCCAGTTTGAGTTTTCAAACAATGTTATGTTTTTGATTAATTCAAAAGTCTTCAACACGAACTCTTTCAATAATTAGTTTTTTACCATCAATTGTTTTTAAATATGCCCCTGGATAAGGTTTTGTCTGTGCTCTTATAAAATTATATAATTCTTTTGCGTTTTTAGATAAGTCTATCTCGCCGTCTTTAGGCTCCCTTTGCGAAAAAATTTGAATCAGGTTTTTATTTTGTGGTTTTAATTTTAAGCAGTCAATGTTTTTTAATGAACTTAATAAAATTCTTTTTGAGGCCTTAATTGCTTTTCTATATACATGTTCGATATAGTCATCCTTCCCAATATTAAATTTAAATTGAGCTATAATATCTCCATCATCCACCCCTTCGCTCAATTTGAACAATGTTACACCTGTTTCTTTTTCTCCATTAATAATAGCCCAAACCAAGGGAGCTCCCCCACCATATTGGGGTAGTAAAGAAGCATGTATTCCCCAAGCACCATACTTCGCTAAATTTCTAATCGATTCTGGGACTTTATAATACCATCCAATGGTAAGAATTAGATCAGGTTGGAATAAACTTATAATTTCCTTATAATCTAACAATTTTTTCCCTGTAACCGAGTTCACTTCATAATTTGGAATTTTATTTTCCTGAGCAAGGGTTTTCAAATCTGCATAATTGTAATTTCTAACAAGACTTTGTCTATATGAAATTATAAAATATTCAGGAATATAGAAAATAGCGGAAATATTAATTCCATTTTTCAATAAATGGTTGATAATTTCTTCACTAAATTTTGTGGCCCCTAAAAAGATTATTTTCATTTTATCCCAAAAATATTTTACACCAAAGTTCAAAATTTAAAAAAGACCAAATTAATAATCGGTGGTTCATTCTTTTTTCGATATGTTCAGTAGCAATTTTTTCGATAAATTTTTGGTTAATAAACTCAGAAGAAACAGTTTTTTTATTGAACAATAATTCTTTAACATATTGTGCATTTTCTCCTCTATACCAACTTTCATCAGGTGATGAAAATCCTTGTTTCTTACGGTTAATTATCTTATCAGGAATCAATCCCGACATTGCTTGTCTTAAGACGTTTTTTCCGTCATCATATTCTCTATATACTTTTCTTTTATCTCTAAATTCATTTTCATCTATGCGTTTCATTTTTTCAAGGTTGGCTAACTTATATTTCACAGGTATTTTTTGTGCAAAGTTAACTAATTCATTATCTAAAAAAGGAAACCTCTCTTCTAGACCATGAGCCATCGAAAGTTTATCACCAACTATTAGCAATCCAGGTAAAAATGTTTTTATTTCAAAATAGAGTGAGTTTTGTATATGGTCCTCAGGAGTATTATATTTTAAATTATTGTTGAAAGTAAATACTCTTTCAAAAATTTTTCTGGGTTCATTAAGATCAATCGAAGAATATATATTGTTATTAAATAATTCATACTTCTCTTCATCTTTTACTAATCTTTGCCAAAAATTATAGTACTGATCAAAATAATCTTGCTTCGAAATTGAATTAAACACTCTATAGTAACGCCAAGGATAACCACCATACAGCTCGTCCCCACCTGTACCCTGTAAACATACTTTTACAAATTTAGAGGCCAGTCGTGATATGTAGTAATTTGGGTAAGACATCCCAACACGCAAATCTTCAATATGATATACAACTTTGGGTAATGACCAACTTAAATCACCAGCATTTATAACTTGTTCAAAATGCTCTGTTTTAAAGTAATTCGCAGTCAATTCTGCATCTCGTCTCTCGTCATAGTTAGCTTCTACACCACTTACCTCAGACATATCAAATCCGCAAGTAAAAGTACTTAAACGCTTTATATGTTGAGACGCAATTGCAGTTATCGAACCAGAATCCATTCCCCCTGATAAATAAGAGCCAACTGGCACATCGGAAATCATTTGCCTTGTTACTGCTTGTTTGAATAATTCTAAAGTTCCCTCTCGCGCATCTTCAAAAGTCATTTTATCATCAGGATTTGAAAAATCATAATCCCACCAAGCGGAGAGTATTAGACTTTCAGATTTCTTATCAACTCTTGCAGTATTTGCCTGAGGAAAAAGATAGATGCCCTTGAAAAAAGTCTGAAATGTGAAATTATTCTGGAATGTGAAATATTCATTTAATGCATAATAATTCATTTCCATTTTATAATCGGGATGCTCAACTATCGCCTTTATCTCAGAAGCAAATACGATCGCTTTTCCATTGAACCAATAATAAAGCGGCTTAACACCAAATCTATCTCGGCTTAAATAAAGTGCTTTCTCCTTTTTGTTCCAAGCCCCGATTGCGAACATACCGTTAAATCTTTCAAAAATTTTTACTCCATATTCAGATAAACCCTCAGCAATAACCTCTGTATCTGTTTCAGTTACAAAAGTATGACCTTTTGCTTTAAGTTCTTGTTTCAGCTCTAAAAAATTATATATACACCCATTAAAAACTATAGTCCAAGTACCGTCTTTAGAGGTCATAGGCTGGTTGCCTCTTGCACTCGTATCTAAAATCGCCAGTCTCTTATGGGCCAACGCAATTCCTTCACTAACATAGAACCCTTCACCGTCCGGACCGCGATGCGCAATTTTATTCCCCATTTTCTTTATTTGAGATAATGGGAAAGGCTTTCCATCTAAATTAAAAACTCCAACTATCCCGCACATTATATTTTAAAATTTTTTATTGAGTTAATAATATAATTAAACTCTTCCTCTTTCATTGTAGGATACAATGGTAAAGCTATGGAACATTGATCAGCAATTAAAGAGTTATAAAAATCTTCTGGTTTTATTCCATATTTTTCAGAGTAAAACTTAAGCATATGAACTGCGTGGGTTCCCGGCCTTGTTGAAATTCCTTTTTCCATTAAATATTCCATGAAATTGTTTCTACTTCTATTTATTTCATTAATATTTTCATTAATCATATTTAGATTATTAAATAAACAAACGTATGCTTGAAACCCATGTACAAAAATTCCATTATAGATTGGAATCTTCAACCAGTTCAATTGCTCTAATTCTTGATCATACCTTTTTGCCCAGTAAGTTCTTAACCCATGTATTTCATGAGCTCTATCCATTTGAGTGCTACCGATAGATGCTTGAATATCTGTCATTCTATAGTTAAAGCCCAGATATGGAAACTCTGGCAATAAATATGGCTTGTTACCTAAATGTCTTTGTAGATCAGAAACGCTCGCGCCATGATCTCTCATTGCTCTAAGTTTATCTGCCAAAGCATCATCATTTGTCGTAATCATTCCCCCTTCTCCGGTAGTTATTGCTTTTCTAGGATGGAAACTAAAGCAGCCTGTATTTCCAAAATTTCCGACATGTATTCCATCATATTTAGCTGCAAATCCACATGCAGCATCTTCAATAATAAATAATTTATATTTATCTGCGATATCAATAATTTTTTTAATTTCTGCTGATAAACCAAATAGATGTACCGGTATAATTGCCTTTGTTCTTTCTGTAATGAGAGATTCAATTTTACAGAAATCTATGTTGTATGTTTCTAAATCTATATCGCAAAAAATTGGTTTTGCTCCTAGACTTTCCACCGAATTTGCTGTAGCAACCCAGGTAAATGATGGAATTATTACTTCATCACCAGAGTTAATACCCAAAGTAGCTAAAGATAAATGCAATGCTGTTGTACAATTTGACACAGCAATACTATGTTTTGCCCCTGTGAAATTACTCCACTTAGTTTCAAATTCTTTTACAAATGGTCCCTGAACTACCCAGCCTGATTCTAAAGGCTTTAAAATATTAACATACTCATTTTCAGTAAACACGGTTTTAGCTATTGGAATTTTCATTTATATTTTCAATTCATAATTAATGATTGTTATTTCGCTCTCCATTCAATTAATTTCTTTAATCCATCTTCAAGTTCATTTTTGTACTTAAATCCTAATTCAATTTCAGCTTTTTTTCTAGAGCCAATTCTATTCTGAACAAATTGTCTTGCATCATCCTGCGAATATGGCTTGTAAGTTACTTGTAATTTTGAATTCTTTAACAATAGAATTGTATCGCATAATTCTTTAATTGTTGTTTGTTTTTCTGTACCTACATTGTAGAATCCAAAATTAACATCTGATATTAATGCTTGAACATTTGCTAGAGCCACATCTTCAACATATATAAAATCATAAGCTTGGCTCCCATCCCCATTGATAATAGGTGTTTCATTTGCTTCAATTTTATTTAACATAATTGGTATTACTCCAGTATATGCTGCATGCTGATCCTGATGTGGTCCGTAAACATTCATATATCTCAAACCAATTACCGGTAAACCATATCTATCATTAAAAGCAGTGCACATTGCTTCTCCTGCAATTTTTGTAGCCCCGTAGAAGTTTCTATTATTAAAAGGGTGATTCTCAGTCATTGGTAATTCAACAGCATCGCCATAAACAGAAGCGGACGAAGAGTATATTAGTTTTTTAATTTTATTATTTACACAAGACTCTAATACATTATAGGTCCCTTCAATATTTACATTAAATGCCGTTCTAGGAAAATCTTTACAATGCAATAGCCACATTGCCGCTAAATGAAAAACATAATCTACACCCTTCATTGCATCATTCAATAAATCTGTATCTCTAATATCTCCTCCATTTTTATATAAAACACATCTTTTATCACTTAACGAGCTTACTAGATTATTTAGTTTTCCTCTTGTAAAATTATCATAAATAATAACTTCTTTTACACTATGCTTTAACAATTCTGAAACGACAAAACTACCTATGAATCCAGCTCCTCCTAAAACTAAAATGCGTGAATCATCTAATTGATACATGTGTCACCTATATTAATAATTCATTAATGACTTATAAACTTTAAAATGTTCTTCTGATGTTCTTTCCCAAGAATAATTTTCTTTTTTAAAACATTCTATTGCTTTGTAAGTATATTGCTTTAGTGGATATTCCCCTTTCACACATTTGATTAAAATTTCCGATAGAATTATTTTATCTCCCGGTGGAAATAATATTCCTGATTCTTTATCTGTAATTATTTCTGAAATTCCTTCAATTTTTGTTCCTATTACAGGCAAATAATTAGAAATTGCCTCTAAAATTACATTAGGTCTTCCCTCGCCATAACTTGGTAAAATAAGAGCATCAGCTTTCTTCATTTCTCCTATGACTTCACTATGCGAAATTAGCCCTTTTATGGAAATAATATTGGATTTTTTTTTTGCCCACTTATGTAGATCAACGATTAAGTCGCCGTTACCCACTAAAGTTAATTTTGCTTTTTGCCCTGATTGAATTAATTTTTCAAAAGCCCATTGTAAATCCAATATTCCTTTTTCTACAACTAAATTACCAACATATAGAAATGAAAAAACCTTATTATTCCTAATTATTAATTGTTCTGAACATTTAAATTCGTCTATTCCATTAGGTATATGTATTGCATTAACTAGTGGAAAATCTTCATGAATTTTTTCTTTAAAAGAATTGCTTACAACTACAACTATATCAGAATATTTGAACACAAATTTTGTTAATATCTTCCCGAAAGCAGTATTGGCTATTCGAGTAACATCACTCCCTCTAACGCTGACAACTAATGGTTTTTTATAAATTATCTTTGGTAATATCCCAAATATTCCAGTTGGAATCCACTGGACATGTACAATGTCATTTTTTCTTGAATATATCAGAGCCTTAATCAACATTGCTACAAAAAAAAAGGGTAATTCCCATAGTGCAAACCAGTTTCGTTTTAATTCTTGAGGCAATCCTCTCGCACTATAAAACAACTTCTCTAAGCGCCGGAAAAAATATCTCACCCGCACAATATTATATTGCTGGAAATCAACAAATTCTTCTCTATGAGAAGGGACCAATATAGTTAATTTAACTTTTAGACTCAGCTGATCAACTAATTTTTTAATGAAAATTCCCGAATTATCTCCTTTTATAACTGGAAATCCGGTTGTGATCATACAAACAGATATTTGATTCGAATTCTTATTCATTATGACTAGTGTAAATATTTTTTAAATCGCCGTTGCCAATTAAAGTAAGGCTAACCTTATAACCGTATGATACTAATTTTTCGAATGCCCATTTTAAATCCAATATCCCTTTTTCTATTACAAGATTTCCAACGTAAAGAATATTAGATATTTCATTTTTTACTCTCTTTTCAATAAGATCATCCGCAATTTTATCTACACCGTTTGGAATATATTCAACTTTTAAAAATGGGAATTGATCTTCTAATTGTTTTTTAAATGACTTATTAACAACAACTGCAATATTGCAAAATTTAAAAATCATCTTAGCAATTATTTTATCAAACCAGTGAGAATCCATTCTATTAACATCGCTGCCTCGAATAGTAATAATAAGCGGCTTATTCCAAAGTATTTTGGGAATAATACCAAAAATTCCCATTGGCAACCAATGTGCATGAATTATATCAAAGTTTCTTGAATGTTTTAATGTATAAATGGACATAGAAATTAAAAAAAAAGGTAGCTGCCATAAAATTAACGGATTGCGAGTTATCTCTTGTGGGAGACCGCGAGCACTATAAAAAAGATTCTCACATTTACGAAAAAAATACTTTACTCTAATAACTTCATATTTTGAAAAAGCCAAAAAATTTTCTTTATGCGAAGGAACTAAGATTTTTAATTTAACCTTTTCATCAAATTTATCAACTAAATTTTTAATAAATATTCCGGAATTATCCCCAGCAATAACTGGAAAACCTGTTGTAACCATACATACCGATAAAGAATCAGTTGATTTTTTCATGACTTATAATAATTGCTCAATAGATATTGAAATACAATCCTAACCAAAGCATCAATTTCTCTATTAAGACTTATATAGTTTCATTAACCCAATACAATTTGTTTTAGGTGTTGTACTAAACTCAGAAAATATTTTTTGTACGGCGTTTTTCATCCAATCTCCACTTCTTCTCGAATGCAATTTTTGCATCATAGAAAGCTTATCCAATTGCGGCGCATTAACCATTTCATATGGATGAAAATAATATAACGCGTCATGACTTTTTAAATTATACTTAAGAGCAAAGCTGCTCCACCAAACCCCAATTACTCTTGTCATAATTCCAGTTGCAGCGGGTAATTTAATAAATGGAAAAACAGGGATAGGTATTTCAAACAACGGGCCGTTACCAGGCTCAAAAGAATCTTTTGATAAAAAAAACGGATAAGCAGGCAACAATTTTGATCTTCCGAATTTACCCATCAATTTACGAGAAGGACAAACCGAAGAATCGTATTCAAATCCTAATTCGGTTAAAATAGGTACTATCCAATCTTCAATCACCAAATTGGGTGCTCTGTAACCAATCACTTTTTGTCCGCTCAAATCTTCCAATATTTTTTTTGCATCTGTCAAATCCGTTTTAAATGATTCGGGCGAATAATTCCACAAATCAATATGAAATTTACCGTGACAGGAAATTTCATGTCCGTTTTTTGAAATTTCTTTAACGAGATGCGGATAATAACCTGCGACTTCTCCAAGAATAAAAAATGTTGCTTTAATGTCAAACTCATCCAGTAATTCAAGAATATACATCGTTGGTTTATCTATATCACCTTTAGGTTTTTCAAGGTTGTATACTTCGCGAAAAAAACTCAAAGTATCCGGATACCTGGATATTTTTGAACCCGTCACCCATCGAGCGTGGTACCATTCGTCAAGATCAACAGAAATGACTAATTTATTTTTACTTTTATTCACTATTCCTTTTCCCTTTCAAATCGGAATTGTAAAACATATCGAACCACATTGCAAAGAAAATACTTTGCAATCCTGTTACACCTGTAAAAATAAAAGCCAGACTATTCATTTCAGGAAGTGTATTAAAAGCGAAAAAGAAATAAAGCAATCTTATACCAAGAAGGAATGAAGAAAATATTAAAACAATTCCTAAAGAATAAAACAAAACAAGCGGGTGGAAATCCCGTATTACATATTTTGCAACCAGCCTCCAGCAAAATAATTTTAGCAACAGCCAGCTTATTGTAAATAAAACTTTCCAAATTTTTATTCCCGATTTTTCTCCGACATTATAAACCGGTTTTACCTCAACGTCTCTCACTCTGAAATTATATATATTAAGCCGTACTAATAAATCATTCGGTTGTCCGTATCTTTTGTACATAGATTCCCAATTAAGCAGCTGCAAAGCTTTTTTATTAATCGCCGTATAACCGGATTGAGAATCGGCAATGTGCCAATAACCGGAAGCAATTTTTGTAAGGAAAGATAATATTGAATTTCCGAAATACCTTATCTTTGGAATTTTTTTGAACGCTTCTCCCGTAATTAGCCTGTTGCCTTTTGAAAAGTCGACTTCACCTTTAACAACCGGGTCCAACAAAGCGGGCAAGTCGCCGGGATCCATTTGTGCGTCACCTGCCATTACAACCGCGATGTCGATATCGTTATCCCTTGCCCATTTATATCCTGTTGCGATAGCTCCGCCAACCCCCTGATTCTTTTTATGTTTAAGTAAAATAATTTTTTTGTTTTGGGGCATAAATTCTTCAACAACTTTTACAGTATTATCTTTGCTTTTATCGTCCACTATTACAATATAGTCCACAAATTCGGGCATGGTTAAAATTACTTTACCGATTTGAGTTTCCTCGTTATGCGAAGGGACGACGGCGCATATTTTTTTAGTTAAATACATAACATCACTTCATAAATGATAAATGTTGTAATTTAATTCTAATTGTAAAAAACTAATTTATTTTGATAGCAGTTTTAAAAATGGGTGCACGGTTTCAGGATGATCAGTTACTTTTGCTCTTCTAATATTGTAGACCATTTTTATTGATTCTCTTGCATCAGAAATTCCGAATCCTTTGCCATTTAAAATATTTCTGTAAACTTTAGTGTGCAGGTCTTCAAAACCTTGAGTGAAATTAACTTCTTGATCATCAATTACAATAGATCTGTAAGTGTTCTTTCCGGCAGAGGCTGTATCCCTTGGAATATCATTTCGGTCTGTTGAAAGAAACCAGGAAACATTTGCGTTTTTTAATTCAAGAAATCCACTCATTTTATCCGGCTGAATTAGGTGAATTTCATTTCTAATTTCTTGACCGAATAGCCAGGTTAGCATATCAAAAAAATGTACACCGATATTTGTTGCGATGCCGCCGGACTTTTCGAAATTGCCTTTCCATGAATAATGGTACCAGGGTCCCCTTGCCGTAATATAAGTCAACATTACATTATGTTTAGAATTACCTGCCGAGTTGATTAAATCGTTTTTAAGATTAATAATAGAATCGTGTACTCTAAGCTGCAGCACTGTATAGACTTTCTTACCCGTTTCATTTTCAATTTCTTCCAACGCATCAAGATTCCACGGGTTGATTACGATTGGTTTTTCGCAAATTGCGTTGGCGCCGATACGAAGAGAAAATCTTATATGAGCGTCGTGAAGATGGTTGGGTGAACAAATACTTATATAGTCAATTTTATGGTTCTCACTTATTCTTTTTGCTTTTTCGAGATGCCTGTCAAATCTTTCGAATTCGGTAAAAAAACTAACATCGTTAAAATACTGGTCCAGTACTCCAACCGAATCATGTGGATCCGTTGCCGCAATCAAGTTATTATTAGTTTCTTTTATTGCTTTAAGATGCCTTGGAGCTATATAACCGGCAGCTCCAATTAACGCAAAATTTTTCATTAATAGTTTAGGAAATGAATTAATATTACGAATATACCTAAAATTCTAGTTTTATTAATACCTGTCGGAAAATATTATTGAGTTAATATCAGCCCGCTTTTTTTGCAATATAAATATTATTAAGTCCCCACATAAATTTTTCTTTTTTAATGAGTTGAAGAGGCAGTGTATTGAGGTATTTTTTTATTTCAGTTATTGGCATGCAATACTCTTCTCCGTCTTCCATTCCGCGTTCATTATCCATATCGATTTTACCAATAATTGCCAATGAAAACTTCCTCCATTTATGGCTGAATAGCTGTGTCCACTTTTCACCCTCAGTCATAATCAATTTTCCACCCGGTTTTAATACTCTTGCAAACTCTTTAAACTCTTTTTCCCTTTTGCTTTTGGGTATATGCCCGCCAACTGCAATTAAAGTCACTGTGTCGAAAGATTCATCTTCAAAAGGTAAAACACTAGGATCATCTATTATTTTCTCAACACCTTCATAAGCAAAAAAATCTATTCCCACACCTCTTTCTAAACCGATATAATTCTTAATAAACAAATTACCTCTTCCACAGCCAACATCAAGAACTTTTCCTACACAGTGTGGAGCTACTTTCTCAAACCTTTCATCTCTCAAAGAAGTTAGAAAAAAGTAGCTATTTTCAGGTAAGAAAAGTGCTCTAACTGGAAATAAGAAAAAATTAATAATTTTCTTAAATGATTTTTTTTTCATCGTTTAAGATCTTTAGTTAAAAATAATGTGACAATAAAAGCAATAACTCCAGTTACTATTATCGAAAATACATTTGCATCAATAAATGATATAAGAACAGCATTTTCAGAAGAGATTGAAATTTGTGAAAGAAAAAAAATAAATACCGCTTCACGTGTTCCTAAACCACTAATTGAAATTGGAATCAAAGAGATTAAGCCAGCTAGAGTTGAGCATAGGCCTAAATAAATAAAAGAAACTTCAATATTAAATCCAATCGCGATAATATTAATTTGTATGAAATAAAATAGATAAGCTACAATTGAATAGAAAAGCATTTTGAAAAATGTAGTCGAAAAAATAATAATAAAATCAGCTTTAAAAACACTCCATTCATGAACAACATTATTATATTTTTCTTTTGGTAGAAAAAATATTAATAGCTTTTTAATTACTTGCCAAAATCTTTTTTTAAAAAAAAGTAATGAACCAAGAATAAAAGTAATAGCCATGATAAAGATATAGATTATATTAAGATTAGATTTGAAGAAAGAAAAAAAATATACTAATGAAATAATTCCAAAAAAAACCATCATTAATATATCATACAGCCTATCGAGAACAATAGTGACAGAACTTTTTGTCAACGTATGATTATCTTTTTGCAGATATAATATTTTGCTTAATTCCCCTAACTTCCCTGGAGTTATAAGCCCCCAGAAAGAAGCAATTACATTAATTGCGAACACTTTTCTAAATGGATATAATATACCATGCTTATCCAAAGCAGTTTTCCATCTTAATGATTTCAATAAAATCATAAAAAATAGACTTATAGCATAAGCAATACACCATTCCCACCTAAAAGAAATTAACTGTTTGCTAATAATGTCATAATCTAGATTGATAAGAATGTAAATAAATATTAGAACACCAATAAATTGAGCAATGATAAGTGAAAATTTTTTATCTATGTTAAATTTCATAATTAAAATAGATTTTTTTATTAATAGCTAAAAATGATATTCTAAGGGATCATTTTTCTAATCTTCGGTCCA
>Ga0194127_10002739_pt1 | contig 23436 bp, 14 predicted proteins | sample TA2KigC100mmetaG_FD_148624 | JGI IMG/M metagenome (GOLD analysis project Ga0194127, IMG submission 148624) | Freshwater microbial communities from Lake Tanganyika, Tanzania - TA2015036 Kigoma Deep Cast 100m | ecosystem: Environmental > Aquatic > Freshwater > Lake | place: Tanzania: Lake...
CCCCCCACGACCTTGCCGACAGCTTCGAGCGACTGCTCCAGTCGAGGCATGCCGAAGTGGAGAGGGTGGTCACGCACATCGAGCCGGCCCGTGAGGAGGCCGCCGATGTCGCCGAGGCGCCGCAGGTGGCGCTGATCGAGCGTATCGTCCGGGACGTGGTGCACGCGGATCCCACGGCCCTGGAGCACCGCGATCTCCGTGTGAGCGCCTGCGGGTCCAGCCTCGACCTTTCATTCACCTGCGTGGTACCGGCCGATTCCAGCGTCTCGGCTGCCCACCGTTGCACCGAGCGGGTGGAGACCGCAATTCGCGCCAGCATCGACCGGGTCGGCTCGGTCAGCATCCACGTGGAGCCCGAGGAGTAACCCGGATCGTCCGCCTGCATCGAGCGGGCGAGGACGCAAGCCGCCAGACGTCCGGTGGATGCGGTCGTAACGGCGAAGCAATTCCGGGCAGCCTCCTTACTTGAGGACCGCCAGCCGTTCGACCTCGACCTTCCGGTAGACTGCTTCCGGCGGAAGCGGGCTGCCCTGCCAGGAGAGCAGGCGGGAGAGGGGGATGCCGAACAGGTGCTCGTTCTCGGCCAGGAACGGTCGGATCAGCTCCCAGTCCGCGGAGGAGAGGTCCGCAAACCGGCCGCCGTTGAGTTGCGTCCCGTCCACCGCTCGGGCCGGATCCCGAAGGTAGATGGCCCCTCCGGATGCCAGGGAGAAGAGGTTGCCTCCGGGGTAGGGGGTGGGCAGCTCATGGAGCTGTCCGTTCTCGTCGAAAGCGATCCCGTTGAGGATGGCAAATCCCCCGCCGGCCAGCGGGTCGCCGGCCATGAAGCTCTCCGCCAGGTAGTCCAGGCAGGTCCCGTTGATGACGACCCGAGGCTTCCCCACGGCGTTGATCAACGGCCGCCCGGCAGCGGAGCCGAGCACGTACACGCTCCCGCCCTTGGCGCCATAGAGGAACGTCTGGCCGACATCTCCGTGGATGACGAGCTTGCCTCTCTTGAGGATCTGGCCGACCTGGTCCTGGGCATCGCCGTGGACGATCAGCTCGGCGCCGTCCATGCCGGAGGCGATGTAGTCCCCGGGGTCGCCGAACAGCTCGATCCGGGCATCGTCGGTGGCCGGCCCGAGCCCGCAGCCGGCGAAGCGACCGCCCCTCAGGTCGAACAGGATGAAGCGGCGCCAGCCGAGGGCGTGGGCCTTCACCAGGAGGCGGGCGGCACACAGCTCCCCCTCGGGCTCGAAACCGGAGGCATCGATCACCAGCGAGGTTTCTCCCGTGTGCGGCGCCCGCAGGGAGACGGCGGTCGTGGAGTCGACCCTGCGGTGCGTGGATTCAGCGCCAGTCTGCAACCCGGGGAGGGACCGGAACAGCGAGAACAGCACGCGGTCCACGGCAGCAAGTTGGGCCGAGCGCTTCTTCGGCCCTGAATCCAGGCGGCGGTCCCGCAGGAGAGCGAGCATCCGGACGGCATCCTCGACGCTCGGCTTCCCGTCCCCGGCCCGGCAGGAAGCCTCGCCTGCGACCGCCGGCATTCCGGCGGACGGCGCCTTGCCGCAGTCTGCGTGCACCCCCGTGCGCACCGAGCAGGCCAGGTTGACGCACCACTGCGACAACGAGTCGGTCGACGCCGCAGTCACGGCGGGGTGGGCCCTGGCGAGCCATTCCTCGGGCTCGCAGTCGAGCGGCGGAGGCATCCCGTCGGCCACCGCATCCGGACGCTGGATCACGAAGACCTCGGTGCCGAACTTGTCCCGGCAGTCGAGCGTGGTCGAGTCGGTCCCGCGCTCCACGGTGAAAGCAAAGGAACCGCCGTCCGTGTAGGAACCGCCGCGGGCATTCCAATAGAGGTCGGCCACGGGCTGGAAGCGCGAATCCTCGGCGGAGATGCTGGCCAGGCATGCGTTGATGGCCTGGCGCTCCGATGCGATGAGGCCGATGCGGACCGGGGCCGGCCCCTGTGAGGTGTACAGTGCGAACACCTGGGGACGCAGCATGGACGTGTCGGTGATTCCGAGGAGCTGCCAGCGCCTTTCCTCGGGCCGGCTGCGGGCCAGGATGAAGAACCACGGGCCGTCGGGGCTCCCTTGCAGGTGGGTCTGCTGGATCGCCCGGTACAGCTCCTGCTTCTCCGGGGGAAGCTGGGCGAAGTCCCGTTCCGTGGTCGGTGCCAGCGCCTCGATGACGACCTCCAGCGGGTAACCGTAGATGCGGTCCCAGAGGTCGAAGAGGAGCGCGCTTACCTCCGTGTCGGTCAGAAAGAGCGGAGCGATGTTGCGCTGGCGCAGGTATTCGGTCACCCGGTGGTAGTTGGCGAAGTCACCGTTGTGCACCAGGGCCTCGTTCATGCCGACGAACGGGTGCGCCCCGCCCGGGTGCCAGACCCGGCCCTTGGTCGGGTAGCGCTGGTGTGCGATCCAGACGTGCGCGGTCATGTCATTCATGCGGTAGTACTCGATCGCCTGCTCCGCGTAGCCGACGATCTTGGCCACGAGCATGTCCCGGCCGTGGCTGGTGACGAACGCCCGCTTGTTGCCGAGGCTGGAGTAGAAGCGCTGGTTGAGGCGGAAGCTGTTCTGGTAGATGTACTCGTCCTCCACCGACCGGGCGGGAACGTGGCGCAGGGCATTGCGCTCGGAGAACTCGGCGAGGATCTCCGGCCGGACGCGGCAGAAGTAGCGGACCAGGGCGGGAGGCGCGACCTCGATGCCCGACACGGCCCTCCAGTCCGGAAGCGCTTCGACCTCGTACGCTCGGGTGACGTCGAGCCGCCCCTCGATGCACTCCCGCTCGACCGCCCCGCGTGCCCCGCGATCCAGGTATGCGACCTGGAGGAGGTAGTGGGTCCTCAGGATCTCGGCTGATACCCCCATCTGCACCGGGTCCAACCCTGCGGCCGCGATGCCTCCGCCCTTCCCGTTGCCCCGGTTGTGCATCTGCCGGCTGGCGGTGAGCATGTGCCGCCCCGCTATCGGCTGGTCCGAGGCCAGCCCGATGACGCCGCACCCCCCTTCTGCCGCGTCCGGGCAGCGAGGGGCCGTCGCATGGTCGACGAGAACGGAGCGGGAATCGAGCAATGCCCTTCGGTCTTCGGTTCTCATCTCGGGCTACTCCAGGTACAGGAGGAGGTCGGTTCGGCCGCGCAGCTCGGATACGGCCCTCAGGCCGGCAGCATCGAGGATGGCGGCGAGCTGACGTCTCCAGCTCAGGTACAGGTTTGCGATGTTCGAGGCCGAGGCTTCGACTTCGACGAGCTTGCTCTTCTCCGGGTCGGTGGTGGTGAGCCCGTACGGGCAGCCGAGCCCCTGCTCGCAGCTTCCCAGGCGGGTGCAGCCGATGGCCGCGAGCTCTGCGGTTCCGATGACGCATCCGTCCGCCCCCAGCGCAATGGCCTTGGCCACGTCGTACGCGGTTCGGATGCCTCCGGAGGCGATGAGGGTGACCTGGTCGCGCAGCCCCTCGTCCAGCAGGAAGCGATGGACCTTCGGGACGGCGTACTCAATCGGCATGGCGATGTTCTTCTTGGCAATCTCCGGGGCAGCCCCCGTGCCACCGTAGGCGCCATCCAGGTGCACGACATGGGCCCCGGCGAAGTAGGAGCCGACCGCGACCATGTCCACGTCGGAGGGGGTGGAAACCTTCACGCTGACGAGCGCGGTCGGGTTGACCATCTTCACCCAGTCGATGTGCTTCCGGTGGTCCTCGACCGAATAGACGCTGTGGAACGGGAACGGGCTGAACAGGGAGGTTCCCTGGACGGCCTCGCGCTCCCGTGCGACGGGCTCGGTGTTCTTGTTCCCGAGGAGATGGCCGCCGAGCCCCGGCTTGGCCCCCTGGGCGTACTTGAACTCGACCATGCGGGCCCTCTGGATGGAGGCCTCGCTGACGCCGAACAGGCCGGTTGCCACCTGCGTGATCACGTGGTCGGCATAGGGGATGAGTGCCTCGGGGTAGCCGCCTTCTCCGGTCGACATGAAGGTCCCGAGCCGCTGTGCGGCCATGGCGCGGGCGAGCATGACCGGGACGCCGACGCTTCCGAACGACATGCCGGCCCCGTACCAGGGGACGGGGAGCGTGATGAGCGGCCGTTCGTCCCCGCGGCGGTTGAGCGGAATGGAGAGGTCGAACCGGTCGGGGTCGGCCAGGCAGCGGCTCTCTCCCGAGGCCAAAGCAGCGAGCTGCTCGTGCCATCCGTCGTCAAGCTCGAAGGCGAAGGCCAGCCGGTCGAAGCCGCCGCCGGAGGCGCCGACGCGGAACTCGAGCTCGCCGTGCGGGCGGCCGTGGCGGGCCTGTTCCCGGGTCGAGAGCCCCAGGGCCTGGGTCCAGCGCATGTCCCCTTCGGTCCCGGCCCCTTCCTTCAGGCGGCGGTAGGCGCCGAGCGGGGCCGCTGCCTGGAAGCTCCGGCGGAAGGCCTTGCTCTCGACGTCATCGAAGATGAGACGGCCGGTTTCTCCGCGAAGCCGGCGCACCTCGCGCATCCCCATGGCCCCCATGGCTTCGAGGAGCTGGTCCCGCCACGCTGCCATGAGGTTGACGAGGCGTTGGGCTCCCCACTCGACGTCGACCCCGTTCTCCTCGGTGTGGCACTGGATCCGGTCGGCCCAGAGTGCGCACCCCCAGGCCACCTGGGGGACCAGGTCGAGCACGGCGACGTCCGCACCGCAGGCCACGATCTTGGGCAGGTGCTCGGCCGCGGCGATGCCGCCGCTGACGAGGAACGAGAGGCTGTCGCGCCAGCGGCAGCGGACCGCATGGGTGTGCACGGCCCGGAGCGACTCGGGGAGCGGCCGTCCGGCCGAGTCGCGGCCTTCGATGTCTGCGAACAGGTGGAAGATGCGCACCCCCCTGCGGATGAGGCGCTCGACTTCGGCCGGGCTGTCCGGGCCGAGGCGTCGCCTCAGTGCGACGAGGGCATTGGGGAACAGGGTCACTGCCCGTTCGAACCGCTCCAGGTCCCAGGGTTCCTCCTCGATCTCCACGTAGACCGGGCCCGAGGCCGCCAGCGACTCGAGGAGGCCGGGCTGGTCGAAGTCCGCGGCGCACAGGCGGAGGGCGAGCTTCTCGCCCCCGCCCCCTTTCAGGGTATCCGTGGTGCGAATGAACAGGGTGGACAGGTGGTCGGCAGCCAGGGTCAAGGCCTGGTTGGGGCCATCGCCGGGCAGCTCCATCGGGAGAGGGCCGAACGCGACCGGGAAGGGGAGGTCGAGAGTCGGAGGCATGCGGGAGAGCAGGCGCCTTTCCGAGTCGAACTCGAGCATCTCGGGTGCTCCGCCCAGCACCACCCGGGTGGAGATGGTCTCCCGTCCGTGGATTCCGTCCCGGGTGGGGCGGACGATCTCCGACATGTCGAGCCAGATCGAGTCGAAGCCGGGCCCGGAGAACGGGCCGCCGTAGCCGGCGCCGCTGATGGGGATGCGGCCGGTCTCGGCCATGAACCAGGTCTGCGTGATGATCTCCGCGGTCCAGTAGGAATCCCCCCGGTCGGAGCGGCCGGGGAAGACGCGGTGGCCGTACTTCACGTACAGGTCGGTCTCGTCCTTCTGGAAGCGTGCGGGGCACACGAACGGCGCCGGGGCGGGAGCGGTCCGGATGTGGTACCTGGGCATCGGGTCACCTGGGGCTGGATGTCGGTGGAATCGTGCGGTCGGCAGCGGGGGCCGGGCCCGCGATCTCCTCGGCCACTTCGAGCAGAGGCCGTCGCTCGCTTCGGGCCTGTCTCTCGAGGCGCTGGTGCGCTTCGAGCTCACTGACCCCCTCGCGCTGCATGATCAGCCCCTTGGCCCGCTGGATGGTCCGCTGCTCGGACAGGGCGGCATTGGCGTCGGCCGCGACCCGGGCGGTCCTGGCCTGCTCCTCGAAGCGGCCCAGGGCAACCTCGATCATGGCGAACAGCTCCGCTTCCCGCAACGGCTTGACCAGGTAGCCCTGGATCGGCAGCCGGGCAGCCTTCTCGACGAGCTCCCGCTCTCCATAGGCGGTCAGGAACAGGATGGGAAGCGGCGATCGGTCGTACAGGCGGCGGGCCGTCTCCATACCGTCCATGCGGGGCATGCGGATGTCGAGGATGGCGATGTCCGGTGTGCGGCTTTCGGCCAGGTCGAGCGCGGTCTGGCCGTCCTCTGCCGCGTAGACCGTATGTCCCGCCTCCTCGAGGATGAGCTTGAGGCCCATCCGGATGAGCGATTCGTCCTCGGCTATCAGGACGTGCAGCGGCTTCATGAGCTTCCTCCTGCGCTATCGGCCGGCGGTACCGGGGCCGACCGGTGCCGGAAACCGCACCACGGCCCGCGTACCTTCGGGCGCCGATGTCAACTCGAACTGTCCCTTCAGATCATGCGAGACCAGCGTCTGGACCAGCTCGATTCCCAGCCCCTTGCGCTCCGAACGCGTCCCCGCGCTGCCCACGCCGTCATCCACGACGTGCACCTCGTGGGTCGATGCTCCCGGCTGGACGAGGATTCGGATCCTCCCCGTCTCGCGGCCGGGGAAAGCGTGCTTGACCGCGTTCTGGACGAACTCGCCGACGGCAAGGGCAAGCGACGTGGCCATGCGGGACGGCAGCGCCAGGGGCTCCCCGACGACCTCGATGCACACCTCCTTGCCCGCAACGAGCTGGGTCGCGCTGGCCGCGACCCGCTCGAGCACCTGGCGGACGTCGACGAGGGACAGCCCCTGCTCGCTCATCGTCTCGTGCACCGCAGCGATGGTGAGGATGCGCGCCATGGCCCCCGCAAGGATGCCCCGCGTCCCTTCGTCCTTGGACGAGCCCATCTGGAGGCGCAGCAGCATGGCCACGCTCTGCAGGTTGTTCTTGACCCGGTGGTGCATCTCCCGGACGACCGCGGTGCTGATGACGAGCCTGGCGTTCTCGATGGCCAGCGCGGTCTGGTTCGCCAGAGTGGAGAACAGGTCGATCTCCGTGGGGGCGAAATCGTGGGGCGACTCGGTGTAGCAGGAGAGCACGCCCACGATCCGCTGGCGCACGACGAGCGGCACGCCCAGGAACGAGACGAGCCCTTCGGCTTCGGCAAGCCTGCGGTTGACGTAGCGCGGATCCTGCCGGACATCGGCCACGGCCACGGGCCTGGCTTCACGGGCCACCTCTCCGACAAGACCTTCCCCGATGTCGAATGACTGGCGCTCTCTGGCCGCGGCCGCGGTGTTGTGGCCCGCACGCAGGGTCAGGCACCCGGTCGCCTCGTCCAGCAGGTGCAGGACGACCGACCGGACCGCCATGACCCGGGCTGCCATCTGCGCCACCACGCCAAGCATGTCGTCCAGGTAGAGCGGTGACACGATGGTGCGGCTCACCTCGACGAGCCCCTCCAGCTCCCGGATCTGCCGGCGCATCCGGTCATACAGCATGGCCTTCTCCAGCGCACCGGCGGCCAGGTTGCCGATCATGGACAGCAGCTCCACCTCCTCGGTGGAGAACTCGTGCGGTTGCGCGGTCTGGACGTTCATGGCGCCGATGACCCGCCCCTGCAACGCCAGAGGGACGGCCAGGAGCGAGCGAAGCCCCTCCTCGTCCGTCTCGGGGAGCAGCTTGAACCGGGGATCCAGGAGTACGTCGGTGACCGCGACCGGAAGGCCGTGCGTCACGGTCCAGCCGGTCAGTCCCTCGCCCCCATCGAGCCCGGCGACGCCGATGGCCGCCTTGGCCAACCCCGTGGTGGCCTTGAGCACGAGGCGCCGGGACCCCTCCTCCGGCCTCTGCGCATCGCAACCCTCCCGCCTCTGTGCATGGCCACCCTCCCGGGAGACGCCGTCCTGGACCGGTCCTGTTCCGGTACCCGGCTCGTCCCGTCGGCTGCCGCCCCGCCTCTCCTGGAGCAGGTAGATGGAGCAGGATGCGACTCCCATGACCTCGGACGTGACCCGGGTGATGACCTCCAGCGTGGCCTCCAGGTCCCAGGTCGAGGCCAGCGCAGCGGAGATCTCGCCCACGGCCTGCAGCTGCCGGGTCTTGAGCACGAGCTCCTGGCGCAGCGTGTCCACCGACTCCTCCCGGCCGTTTCCCGCCCCCGGACGCACGGGAGCACCGCTCTCACTTCCGCTACCTCCCGCGCCCGAACGCACGGCATCCCTGTCATCACCGTTCTTCATGTCGGAAAAACTGAGGGCAAACGGGAACATTGTCAAGTTACTTCGGTGCAGGGGCTGATCCCGAAAACCCTTGCCTCGCGCCCGCTGTATGTGTATACACGGGTTCCCGAAACAACCGGAGGGAGATGGGACCCTCCAAAGCCATAAGGGGTGCAGCATGAAGCGTTTCGTTCAGCTCTTCGTTCTTCCGCTCGCAGCGGTCGCGTTGCTGGCGGCCTGCGGCAGCGAATCCACGGTACTCCTGCCCGATGAGGACATCGTCACCGGCAAGGACCAGACCGTCGGACCGGACAACGTCGTGGAGCAGCCGTGCCTGGACACGGACGGCGACGGCTATGCCGTTGGCGCCGGATGCCCGGTCGGGATCAAGCTCGACTGCGACGACAAGGTCGCCACGGTGTATCCCGGGGCTCCGGAGACCTGCGGCAACGGCCAGGACGAGAACTGCGACGGACAGGATGACGTGTGCCCCAGCCCGTGTGTCGACCTGGACAAGGACGGGGCCATGGGCAAGTCGACCGACTGCCCGACCGGGACCGACTGCGACGACTACAACAACACGGTGAAGCCGGGGGGGACCGACTCGTGCGGCAACGGCGTGGACGAGAACTGCGACGGCAAGGACGACGTCTGCCCGGCCCAGTGCAAGGACAGCGACCTGGACGGCTACATGGCCCCGGCCGCGGACTGCCCGACCGGCAACGACTGCGATGACAAGAACAACACGATCCACCCGAACGGCGTGGAGGTGTGCGGCAACGACATCGACGAGAACTGCGACGGGAAGAAGGACCAGTGCCCGCCCGAGTGCAAGGACAGCGACAACGACGGCTACGGCGTGGGCCCGGATTGCGACGGGTACGACTGCAACGACGGCAACGCCGCGGTGAATCCCAAGGCCAAGGAAGTGTGCGGCAACGGGCTGGACGATGACTGTGTGGATGGCGACGCGACCTGCCCGCCCACCTGCGACGACCTCGATCAGGACGGCTTCGGCGTCGGCGGCGCCTGCCCCGTCGTGGACTGCAACGATGCGGACAAGACCGTGTTCCCCGGGGCCAAGGAGGTTTGCGGCAACGGAAAGGACGAGGACTGCAACGGCCAGGACCTGCCGTGCACCTGCCTGGACAACGACGGTGACGGCTACGGCCAGGGGGACGTCTGCACGGGCCCGGATTGCAACGACAGCGATCCGGCCATCAATCCGCTGGCCAAGGAAGTGTGCGGCAACGACGTCGACGAGAACTGCGACGGGAAGAAGGACGAGTGTCCGTTCAACTGCGTCGACGGGGACAAGGACGGCTACGGGATCGGGGCGGACTGCAAGGGACCGGATTGCGACGACAAGAACTCCGAGGTCAATCCTGCGGCCCAGGAGATCTGCGACAACGGCAAGGACGAGAACTGCGACGGCAAGGACGCGGTCTGCCCGCCGCCCAACTGCGAAGACGACTATGACTGCCCCAAGGAGCAGCTCTGCGACCAGGCGAGCGGGACGTGCCGGACCGCCAAGGTGTGGGAGTGGTGGGCCCCGACCTTCTACGTCGATACCGACCCCGCCGGCGCCGGCCTCGACGTGTTCCGGGCCGTGAACTTCGACGGCGACTGGAACGCGGTCAACAACGTGGCCAACCTCGGCAAGGGGCACAAGAAGGGCACGGTGTACTACTCGTTCGTCAAGACATCGAGTCACTGGTACCTCGGCTACTACGTCTTCTTCCCCCGGCGGTGGACCAAGTGGCCGCTCGGAGCCAACTACGAGAACACGATGCGCGGCGTCCTGCTCGTGGTGCAGCAGGACGGCAGCAGCTACGGCAAGCTGGTCATGATGGAGACCATGACCGAGGACACCTTCTTCCAGTACACGCCGCCCAACAGCCCCCTCAAGGGCTCGGCCTCCATCGACGGAGACATCAACTGGGACCTCTTCTTCCCCACCGACCACCACCCCATCGTGTACGTGCACGGGGAGGACCACGGCATCTGGGGCGATGCGTACCTGTGGAACGACGTGTCCAACTGGGACGTGAACGGGTTCCCCGGCGGCACCGGGGTGGTCTACCGCTTCGGGAACGTTGCGGAGAGCCCCGTCCTGGACAACGACGAGGTGTACTACGAGATGCCCGCTCTGAACGATACCCTCTGGCCCAAGAAGCTCGAGATCGGTGCGGGCAAGCTCTTCGACGCGTTCGGCCATTTCCACTACAGCGGCTCGACCTCCTCGAAGTCGGTGGCACCCTGGCGGTTCGTCGACGGCAACTACCCCCTCGACCCGGAGGGAGAGATTCTCTGGAACCCCGTCGACTTCGTCCGGCGGCACTTCAACTCCGGCTGGGGGACCTTCTCGTTCACCTATGTGTACAACCCCTACGTCGTGAAGGTCACGGTGAAGGACCTCGGAGTCTACGTGACGGGCGACCCGTTCAACGGCAACGCGGATCCCTTCATCAACCTGTACATGCACGACGGCGGCGGATGGGAGCAGCTCATGCTCAGCAACTTCTACGGGTTGCAGAACAACTGGTACAAGAACGACGTGGCGCCGGGGACGATCCTCGACCTCGCAGTCGAGCTGGGGCGCAACTACTTCTACGGGTTCGCGTACCCGAACAAGCCGTACTTCGGCATCCAGGTCCGGGACTACGACGGCGGCTGGAGCGGAGACGACTGGCTCATGGCCCAGGAGAAGACGCAGTACTACGACTACACCGGGTCCAAGCTGCTCGACTGGGATGAATCGGACTCCGTGATCGTGGTTGAACTGCCCTGATTCCGAGCGAAACCTCTCGGGCGGGGAACGGGACTCGTTCGCCCCGCCCGGGAGATCCCCTCTACGCCATGGAGGCCAGCCTCCCATGAAGAACGTGACAGCGATGGTCCTTGCCGGTGGCCGCGGAGTGCGCATGCACTCGGCCTCCACCAAGATGCTGATGCCGATCCTGGGGCGCCCCATGGTGGTGTTCCCCGCTGCGATTGCCGTGGAGTGCGTGGACGGGCCCGTGGTCGTGGTCAGCGGGGAGTACCTTCCCGACGTCGAGGCCGCGGTGCGGGCATCCCTGCCCGCTGAGCCCCGATTCCGTTTCGCACGCCAGGACCAGCCGCTCGGGACCGCGGATGCGGTGCGGGCCGGTCTCGTCGCTCTGGAGGGCGTCGAGGGGTGGCTGCTCATCCTGAACGGGGACGTTCCCGCGCTGACCCGTGGGCTCATCTGCCGACTGGAGAAGCTGGCCGAGGAGCGGAAGGCGGACGTGGCGTTCGTAGGGTTCAGGACAGCGGAACCGTTCGGCTACGGGCGTGTGCTGTTCGATGACTCGGGAGTGATCCAGGCCATCCGGGAGCAGAAGGAGCTCAAGGAAGAGGAGAAGTCGCTCGATATCGTCAACGCAGGCATCTACCTGGTGAAGCTCGCGTACCTGAGGGACTTCCTGGGGCAGGTGAAACCTGCGGAGCACCAGCGGGAGTACCTGCTGACCGACCTCGTGGAGCACGTGGTGTCGGGCGGCGGTCTTGCGGAGATGCTCTTGGTGCGGGATGCCGGAGAGGTCGAGGGGGTGAACAACCGGGCCGAGCTGGCATCGGTCACGCACCGGATCCGGTCCGAACGGAACCACGCGCTCATGCTGGCCGGCGTCGGGATGCCCCACCCGGAGAGCGTGGACGTGGAGTTCGGCGTGGAGGTGGGGCCGGATGTCCTGCTCGAGGCCAACGTGGCACTTCGGGGGCGCACGAAGGTCGCCCCGGGCTGCCGAATCGGCGACGGCTCGATCCTCGAGGACACTCAGCTCGCCGAGGGAGTGAAGGTGCTCCCGTACTGTGTGCTCGAGTCGTCCGAGATCGGCCCCGGGTGCGCAGTGGGGCCTTTTGCGCACACGCGGCCCGGAACCGTGCTCCGCAAGGGGGCCAGGATCGGCAACTTCGTCGAGACCAAGAAGACCGTGCTCGGCGAGGGAAGCAAGGCCAACCACCTCTCGTATCTCGGGGATGCCGACATCGGGAAGGCCGTGAACGTCGGGGCCGGCACGATCACCTGCAACTACGACGGGTACAGCAAGTTCAAGACCGTGATCGAAGACGGGGTCTTCATCGGCAGCGATACGCAGCTCGTCGCGCCGGTCACGGTCGGCAGGGAAGCGGTCATCGCAGCCGGCACCACCGTGACTCACGATGTGCCGGCCGGTGCGCTGGCGATCAGCCGTGTGGACCAGGCCAACCGCGAAGGATACTCCGCACAGCGCAAGCTGCGGAAGGCGAAGAAGGACGGGAAGTAGATGAGGAAGGGCCGCAAGAGGAACCGGAAGGGAAAGACCCCCCCCGTCTCCACCCGGAGCGTGAGCGACGGGCTGCAAGGCACCGGCCCCAGCCCCACCCGGAGCGTAAGCGACGGGCTGCAAGGCACCGGCCCCAGCCCCACCCGGAGCGTGAGCGACGGGCTGCAAGGCACCGGAACGGCAGAGAGAAGGAGGTGGATGGCATGTGCGGAATCGTAGGTGTCGTCGGGAAGCAGCCGTGCATCGAGATCCTCCTGGACGGATTGCGCCGTCTCGAGTACCGGGGCTATGACTCTGCGGGAGTGGCGACCATCTCCGGGGGGGAGTTCACGATCCTGCGAAGTGCGGGGAAGCTCTCGCGGCTGGCCTCGCTCGTGGCGCAGAAGGCACCGGAGGGCACCGTGGGGATCGGGCACACGCGGTGGGCCACACACGGGCGACCCAGCGAGGCCAATGCCCATCCGCACCGCTTCCGGGACACGGTCGTCGTGCACAACGGGATCATCGAGAACTACGCGGCACTCAAGCGTGAGCTGCAGGCCCAGGGGCACGAGTTCACCTCGGAGACCGATTCCGAGATCATCGCCCACCTGGTCCAGCGGGCCATGGAGCGGGAGGGGGACCTGGTGCGCGCGGTGCGCGACGCACTCCTCGAGCTGCACGGGTCGTTTGCGGTCGCGGTGCTCGATCTTCGCGCTCCGGACCGCATGGTGGCCGCCCGGCGCATGTCGCCGCTGGTCATCGGGCTGGGAGATGGGGAGAGCTACCTGGCGTCGGACGTCCCGGCACTGCTGCAGGTGACGCGGCGGTTCCAGTTCCTCGAGGACGGCGACCTGGCGCTGCTGACGCGCGAGGGGGTGAGCATCCACTCGGTCGAGACGATGGAGGCGGTGAGCCGGGAGGTCCGGACCGTCTCCTGGACGCCGGCCATGGCGGAGAAGGGCGGATACAAGCACTTCATGCTCAAGGAGATCCACGAGCAGCCCCGCTCGGTGTCGGACACGCTACGCCCGCGGCTGGGGCTGACCCGGGGAGAGGTGGTGCTCGACGAGTTGGGGCCGGTGGAGCAGAGGCTCCAGGCGCTGACCCGGGTTACGCTGCTGGCCTGCGGGACGTCGTTCCACGCCGGGCTCGTCGGCCGGATGCTCATCGAGGATCTCGCCCGCCTCCCGTGCGACGTGGAGGTGGCCTCGGAGTTCCGCTACCGGAATCCGCTGGTCGGTTCCTCCCACCTGGTCGTGGCCATCTCGCAGTCCGGAGAGACCGCGGACACCATAGCAGCCGTCCAGGAGGCGCGCTCCAAGGGGGCCACCATCCTGTCGGTGTGCAACGTTGTCGACTCGACGCTCGCCCGCATGGCGGATGCCGTGCTGTACACCTACGCCGGACCGGAGATCGGCGTGGCCTCGACCAAGGCGTTCACCTGCCAGATGGCGGTGCTCGCGCTGCTCGCGGTCTGGCTCGGGCGCAGGTTGGGGCGGCTCGACGCAGACCGGGCCGCGACCCTGGTGCAAGGGCTCACCGAGCTCCCGGTCCAGATGGAGAAAGTGCTCGAACGGAATCCCCACATCCTCGAAGTCGCACGCAAGCACCAGCGCGTCCGCTCCATGCTGTACCTGGGGAGGAACGTGTCGCACCCCATCGCGCTGGAAGGGGCACTCAAGCTCAAGGAGCTCTCCTACGTGCATGCGGAAGGCTACCCGGCCGGCGAGATGAAGCACGGTCCGATTGCGCTTGTCGACGACTCGGTCCCCAGCCTCTTCGTGGTCCCCAACGGCCCGACGTGGGAGAAGACCCTGTCCAACATGGAGGAGATCCGCAGCCGCAGCGGTCCCGTGATTGCCGTGCTCACCGAAGGAAACCGCCAGGTTGCGGACCTGGCGGGTGACCGTTTCGAGATTCCGTCGTGCCTGCCGGAGCTCTCTCCGTTCCTGACCGTGCTGCCGCTCCAGCTTTTCGCCTACCACGTGGCCGACCTCAAGGGGACCGACGTGGACCAACCGAGGAACCTGGCCAAGAGCGTGACGGTGGAGTGACAGATTGGACCCGATCCTGGAGCCGCTCAACGAGGTGCAGCGGGAGATCGTGACGTCGTGCGACGGGCCGATGCTCGTGCTGGCAGGGGCCGGGAGCGGGAAGACCCGGGCGGTGACGCACAAGATCTCGTGGCTCCTGTCCCGCCTCGGGTACATGCCCTGGCGCGTGCTGGCCATGACGTTCACCAACAAGGCAGCGGGGGAGATGCGGGACCGGGTGAAGAAGCTCGTGGGGATTCCCGCGGAAGGGCTCGAGATGGGGACGTTCCACTCCATGTGCGCCCGGATGCTCCGCCGCCACGCAGACCGGCTCGGCTATACCTCGCGTTTCCTCATCTTCGATGCCGACGACTCGGCCGTGCTCATGCGCCAGGTCGTCGACGAGCTCGGCCTGGACCGCAAGCGTTTCGCTCCCAGGGCGCTGTGCGGAGCGTACGACACGCTTCGGAGTCACAACCGGCCGGTCGACAAGTGGGTGGCCGGCTCGAGGCACGAGGGAGACTGGCGCCAACGTGCGGCACAGGCGTTCCTGAGGTACGAGCAGCACAAGCGCCGGCTCGATGCCATGGATTTCACCGACCTCATGGAGCGGATGCTCCAGCTTCTGTGCGAGCACGATGACGTGCGCGACCTCTACCGGGAGCGGTACCAGTACGTGCTCGTGGACGAGATGCAGGATACCAACGAGGTTCAGCTCCGGCTCCTGGAGCAGCTCGTCGGCGCCCACCAGCGGATCTGCGCGGTGGGGGATGACGACCAGTCCATCTACGGGTGGCGGGGGGCCCGGGTAGAGAACATGCTCGACTTCGAGAAGTCGTTCCCCGGGGCCCGTATCCTGCGGATGGAGCAGAACTACCGGTCCACCAGGACGATCATCGAGGCCGCACACGAGGTCATCGCGAACAACCGCCGCCGCCACGTGAAGAAGCTCTGGACCGAGAACGGGGACGGCGACGGCCTGGTGCTCGTGACCGCTGACTCCGAGGGGGACGAGGCCCGGCGGATCTCGCTGCAGGTCCGCAAGGAGCAGGAGCGGGGGACCGCGCTGCGGAAGATGGCGGTGTTCTTCCGGACCAATGCCCAGTCGCGCAGCTTCGAAGAAGAGCTTGCGCGGCAGGGGCTGCCCCACGTCGTGGTCGGCGGTATGCGGTTCTACGAGCGGGCCGAGGTGAAGGACACGCTGGCCTACCTGCGCCTGGTCGTGAACGAGCGGGACGACGTCAGCTTCGTACGGGTGGCCAACAAGCCGGCAAGGGGAATCGGAGACAATGCGATCGAGAAGCTGCGGCAGGCGGCAGCCACGCTGGACCGTCCGCTCCTCGCCACGGCCCGTGAGCTGGCAGAGGGCCAGGAGCCCGAGCGATGGGTGAAGGCGCTGGCCGGCTTCGTGCGGCTCATCGATCGATGGAAGGAGCTGGCGCCGAAGCTGTCGGTGGCAGCCCTGGCGCAGGAGGTGCTCAAGAGCTCCGGCTACGTGGAGAAGCTGTCCGCGCTCGACCGGATCGAGGCGGAGAGCCGCCTGGGGAACCTGGATCAGCTCATCACGGCCATGACCGAGTTCCAGCGGATCCACGAGAGCGGAACGCTCATCGACTACCTGGAGCAGGTGGCACTGATCACCGATATCGACCTGTGGCAGGAAGAGCAGGACCGTCTGCCGCTGATGACGGTGCACGCGGCCAAGGGGCTCGAGTTCGACGTAGTGTTCGCCAGCGGGATGGAGGAGGGGCTCTTTCCGTACGAGAGCCACGTCTCGCAGTCCGAGGTCGAGGAGGAGCGGCGGCTGTTCTACGTGGCGCTGACTCGTGCCCGGCAGCGGGTCGTCGTGAGCTGGGCCCGCAGCCGCGCCCGTTTCGGCGAATGGAGCTTCAGCAAGATCTCCCGGTTCGTGGGCGAGATTCCGGACAGCCTCATCGAGCGGGAGGACGCCCCCGCACGGCGCAGCTTCGCGGCCGTGATGGGGGGGAAGAGGCCCCCGGCCCCCGACCCCGCTCGGGCCAGGCCGCGTCGGGCAAGGCCCGCCGCGCCGCCCCCACCCTCCTTCGCCGAGGCTTCGGAGGGCAGGCGTGGGGCGGCCGCAGGACCAGCGGCCTCGAAAGCAGCAGCCTCCCAGGGGAGCGGCGAGAGGCCCCCAGCCCCCGACCCCGCTCGGGCCAGGCCGCGTCGGTCAAGGCCCGCCGCGCCGCCCCCACCCTCCTTCGCCGAGGCTTCGGAGGGCAGGCGTGGGGCGGCCGCAGGACCAACGGCCTCGGAAGCCGCGGCCTCCCCCGGCCAGTCCCGAGCCGAGTCGAGGGATGGGGGAGACGCGCCCAAGGCGCGGCGGGGGCACCGCACCGGCACGGCCTCCCCAGGCCCCTCCTGGACCGGGAAGCAGGTCCGGCACCGGACCCACGGCCCGGGCCGGGTCCTGGCCGTGATCGGCTCCGGAGAGAAGGCCCTGGTCGTCGTGCGCTTCGAGGAATCGTCGGTCGTAACCACAGTCCCTGCGGGCTCGCTGCAACTTCTCCCTTGAATCCAGAGCAGGCGTGCGTAGAATCCCGCCGACGTGTTGAACCCCATTTCGGAGGATTGAGAATGAGAAGAGTAGCGGTTGCGGCAATCCTGGCGCTTTCAGTGATCCTGTTCCAGTTTGCAGCCCTTGCCTGCGACATGCCGTGCGGGGACGATTGCCCCTTCAAGACAGGCAAAGCCAAGATGACGTACCTCGAGAACGGCGACGGCTCGTTCTTCGTGACCATCGACATCACGGGCAAGCCGGAGGAGATCAAGGCCGCCCAGGACAAGATTGCCGACAAGATCGACTCGTGCGCCAAGGGGACCTGCGGTTGCGGGGACGACCACAAGGCCAACTGCCCCTGGAGCGTTCCGGGCCTCAAGTTCGACGTGAAGAAGGTCGAGAAGGGCATCACCGTCGACGTGACCGGCGGCTGCCCGGGCAAGCGCGCCATGTTCAAGTCCCGCCTCGAGTCCAAGATCACCGGCAAGCCGGTCGAGGCCCCGGCAGGCGGCTGCGGCGGCTGCCCCGGCAAGGCCAGGTAGGGGCAGGCCCCCGTGCCTGCCCCCGGGTCTGGATCATTCCTGGGCAATCCATTATAGTACCTTTCGCTGTTCTCGCAGGAGGTGCGTGATGAGAAGGGCGACGACGGGGCTGGTTGCGGTGTTGGCAATGGTCGTCTTCATGGGAGTGGCTTCCGCCCAGGACAAGCCGGCGGATCGGGTAGACATCAACACGGCCACGGCAGCGGACATCATGAAGGTCCACGGCATCGGCAAGAAGATGGCGGCGCGGATTATCGAGTACCGGCAGGAGAAGGGGCGGTTCGAGCACATCCGCGACCTGACCCAGATCAAGGGGATCGGAGAGGCCACATTTGCAAAGCTCGTGTGCGCGTTCTACGTGGTCGAGGAAGGGCCCCAGACCTGCGTGCCGTACGTGGGCAAGGGGAAGAAGGGGGGGAAGAAGGGGCTGGCTCCGGGCCAGAAGGTGAATCTCAACACAGCGACAGCGGCCGACCTGATGCAGCTCAACGGGATCGGCCAGAAGAAGGCGCAGACGATCATCGAGCACCGGCAGAAGCACGGCTACTTCGACTCGGTCAAAGACCTGGACGACATCAAGGGGTTCGGGAAGAAGACCATCGAGCGGCTGGCCCCGGACCTGGAGGTCATGGTCGACGTCAACAAGGCCGACGCAACGACCCTCTGGGCGCTCGGCTTCACCAATGCCGACGAGATCATCAAGCTGCGGGATTCCGTGGGCGGTTTTGCGGAGATCGACGACCTGGCCCAGGTTCCGGGCATCGACAAGGCGGCGCTCGAGAAAGCCGAAGACATCCTGGTATTCGGGAAGAGGGAGTAGGGCTACCTTCGGTTCATCTTTCCGAGGGGGGGCTCGACCTGCATGCCCGCTACAAAGCCGGGCTTGAAGTTCACGAACACGTCCCCGTTCACCTCGTTCCAGAACGACTCGTCGATGCCGAAGTCCTGTCGGGCCGATGACCAGCCCAGGTTGAGGGTGGGGCCGACGTAGAACGACACGACGTCGAACAGGCGCAGGCCGATGCTGGCCCGGACGCTCGCCACTCCGTCAGCGGCCTCGATCGGACGGTCCGATGCGAGGAGCTGCTGGTACAGGCCGTCCACCTCGAGCCACCAGCGCCGGGACAGGTCGAAGTGGCCGCCCAGCCCCCAGAACACAAGGCCGTAGCGGGCGTGCGCCTTGTCGGAAACCGATTCCATGTCTTCCGAGTTGTGATACCCGCCGCCAAGGATGCTGTAGGCATGCCGGCTGCCCATCTTGAGCCCGACGTTGAGAATCGCGATGTCGCTGACCCAGACCGACGGCGTGAACAGCCCGTTGCCGGCGAAGTTGATGATCCCGATCGGGGTCCCGTCGTTCTCCGCAGCCACGTTGATCAGGCCGAGCTGCACCCCCTTGACCGCGCCTCCGTAGTTGAACAGGCCGGCCTGCATTCCCGACGTCGTGCCCTTCGAGATGTTGAGCAGACCCAGCTGGGTCCCGGACAACGCTCCGGAGTAGTTGGCCACGCCGCTCCACTGGAGGCCGTCGATGCCTGCTGCAGCGACGTTGGCGAACGCACTGGTCTGAAAGCCGTGGGCGGTCCCGCCCGTGACGCAGGCGAACATGGCCCCCTGCATTCCAAACAGGTCCCGTCCCGCGGCCGACCCGAACACCGCGAGCTGGAGACCCCGGAAGTCGCGGCCCACGATGCTGGCGCCCGTGGATGCCTGGATCCCCCAGCCGTCCCCCCGCCGGATCGAGGCGATACCCGACAGCTCGATGCCCCCGAGCGACCCGCCGTACCCCACCAGGGCATTGAGCGCGACGACGTTGTGGACCCGGCCGTCCACCGGGTTCATCCCGACACCCGGGACGATGTTCGCAGCAAACGGAATGGTCCGGAAACCTGCCTGGGCGCCGGGAACGGTGACTCCGAGGATCGGCACTTGTCCTTTGGCCACAGCGACCTCGGCGTCGGTGGGGCGCAGCTCTCCCACAGCCAGCAGAACCTCCGCTCCCTCCAGCATCGCGATCCGCCCTTCAGACAGGCTTTCCCCCTGCTGCAGAGCCACGGTGTACTCGCCCGGCTCGAGGCCGATGCCGATCTCCTGGTCGCCCGCCTTGTTCACCTCGGCCACGAGCCGCCCTTCCTCGTCCCGCAGGAAGAGCCGTCCCTCCACCCCCTCGGGCAGCACCAGTCGGGACGAGGTGGCCCGCAGGTCGGTCAGCACCAGGTCGCCGGCGCCGGAGAGATGGAAGTCGTAGCTGGGATGTTGCGGGCCCGCCAGGGTCGACTGCGTGCGGGCAAGCGTCTCCTGGAATGCGTACTGGTAGGCCTCGGTCAGGGTGACGCGCTTGTCGCGATTCACGTCGGCAGCACCTCGCAGCCCCGAGACCATGAAGTGCGTGAAGAAGGAGGCCTCGACCTGGTCCGATTCCTGTGCGGCCTCGTCCGCGGACGTGGACGTGAGGAAGGCGTGGCCCGAGACCTTGGTCGACTCGTCCACCTGGAACGGGGCATGGAACTTCCCCCCCTTGGAACGGGTGAGCGCACCGGACGCGCAGGAATCCAGGATGGCCACGCGCACGTCCGCGGGCAGGTCGGTGAGCGCCTTCTTCAGGTCGGCATAGGGAAATCGTTCCCCTGCCAGGAGCAACCCCTGCTCGTCGGAGTGGCCCGAGTAGTAGAACACGAACTCGATTCGGAGGCCCGGTTTCCGGGCTTCGGCCAGCAGCGTTTCCTCCAGTTCGAGGGCCCGCACCAGCGCGCTCTTCTTCGCCCCGAGCAGGAGGTTGGCATCTGCCGTCTCGATGCCGCCGAGCTGGCGGAGAACTCGGTGCATGGCCCTTGCATCGGAGTGGGCGTAGGCCAGGGGGACGCGGCCGAAGCCCCCGTCGTTCGCTCCGACGACCAGGGCCATGCGGCGCACCGGAGGCGGGCTCTTGGCGAATGCCCCGAGCGGAATCGCCAGGAGGCCGGCGACAATCACGATGATTCCGAGCGGCCTCCCGGGAACCGACAGCAGAGCCACCACTCGGAGAAAGGAAGCGGTCATCGGATTTCTCCAGGCTTGCGGAGCAGAACCGACTTCTGGACCAGCGTCGCCCTCAACGGAAGCGGGCGTGCCGGATCGGCGCCGAGGATGCGGGCAATCTCCAGGATCTCCGCAACCGGCACCGGTGCCTGGGAGGTCACCAGGATGAAGCGCTCGAACCCCGGGGCATCGTCGAGCTCATAGGAGCGGGGCAGCGGCACGGCACCGCCGGGAGCAAGGGTCGTGTCCCCGCCCTCGGCGGGCGGGTAGTGCAGCGTCACGGTCCCACGGCCGTCGATGGACAGGATCATGCCGTAGGGGGCCCCTGCCGCCACGTACTCGAGCTGGAGCACGTCGCCGGCGGAAGCCGAGTCCCCGTCGGAAAGTAGCTCCACCCCCAATGCCCTGGGATTGTCCTCGGAATCAGGAGTCGAGTCGGCCTCGTGCCCCCCGTCCCCGGCGGTCACGCGATGGAGCAGCAGCAGCGATTCCCCCTTGAGACGAGTGCCGGGATCCACCATCTTCGGCCCGTGCGTCTCCTGCGGTCCGGACCGATATCCGGGGCCCTGTCGCTCCGGACCGACGTCGCGGGCGACCCAGACGATGATTGACGCAGCGACCACCGCCGTGGCCGCGATGGGCAGCATCCAGCCGATCGGCCGGCGACGGGGGCCCTCGGCTTCTCGCCGGGAAACCTGCGCCGCAATCACTCGGGGAGGGTAGTCCCGCAGGATCGACTCGTTCGACGTGCGCAGCGCCTCGAGCCGGGCCCGGACGCCCGGGTCGCTCTGCTCCAGCGCTGCGATCTCGTCGGCCTGATCCGGAGGCAGCTCCCCGAGCAGGTACTGTTCGAGCCGAAGATCCGGGATTCGTCGGTCCATGGTCATACCCCCGCAAGCCCGGCAAGGCGATCCTTGAGGGGACGGAGCCTCTTGCGCACGCCGGACACGGACAGGCCGACCTCCCCGGCCACCTCTTCCAACGTCAGGCCGTCCACCAGGTGGAGCAGCGCGATCTCCCGTGTCGACACGGGGTCGCGGGCGAACAGCCGGTCGATGAGGTTGCGGGCCAGCACCCGGGGCTCCGACTCGTCGAGCGCGGCGATTCGGCCGAGCAGGTCGTCGTCGGCATCCTCGGGATGGCGGCGCTGCGTCCGGATGCGGTTGAGGCAGACGTTGGTCGCAATGCGGTACAGCAGACTGGAAGGTGCCGTTCCCTCCAGCTGCTCCAGGTGCCGAAGCACCTGCACGAACGTGTCCTGCATCGCGTCCACGGCCAGCTCCTCCCGCTTGAGCAGACTGCGGCAGCGGCGGAGCACCATCGGCCCGTACCGGCGGTAGTACTCTTCAACGTCCACGGGCACCGCTGCCTCTCTCCCCCCTCCTCCACCGGATGCAACACCGGCAGCACGAGGAAGTGTCACCGTTGGCCTGCAACCGGCAGCGATCCTACACAGCAGGCGGGGCATGTCAAACCGGACCTCACAGCCCCGCCGGATGATTGACGGTCAAGGCGACCATGTTTAGTCGTTGGGCGGGATGGAGGGGCACTTCACGGGGTTGCCCTTGTTGTCGAGCAGCTTGATCTCGTCGGCAGGACAGGTGACGGGGATGTCGATTCCAAGGGTCTGGCCGGCCAGCCAGGACAGGACGAAGTCGGCCTGCGTGGCAACTACCTCTCCGTGGGAGGCGTCCGGGTCGAAGCACTGGGTCATGGGGACCTTGTCCTCGACCAGCCGATCCAGCGCGCACTGGAAGCGGTCCGGCGGGATGGTCGTGTCCTTGCCTCCGTAGATCACGAGAAGCGGCACCTTGGCAGCACCGCCCACCAGGTGCGGGCGATCCTCGATGTAGCGCTTCATCCACGTCTCGCAGATGGACTTGGCAGGTTCCGCATCCGAGCAGGCGGCACCGGCGCCGGCCGAGGCCATGACCGCCATGTAGAAGGCGGGGTCGAACACGTCGAGGAGCGTCTTTCCCAGCGTCTCCAGGATCGGGTAGTTGTCGGACCAGCAGTCGGTCTGGACGAACTGCTTGATCGCATCCCGGTTGGCCTCGGGGAACATCTCCAGTGCGGCCTCGGGGCCGTCGAGCAGCTCCGCATGGGTGTAGTGGTACCAGATGGTGACCGCGTTGACCACGGGGGCGGTCTTGATCGGATAGGAATCCGCCAGGATGAACACCGCACCCCAGGAACGCTGGGAAAGCCAGAGCGGAGCATGTGCGACCACGGCCTTGATTGTGCCATCGGCCCCGTAGGAGTCCAACGCAGCCAGAGCGCTCAGCGCGGTGTGGCCACCCTGCGAATGGCCGGTCAGCACGATCTCGTCGGTGACCCGGGACGGTACCAGCTTTCGCAGCGCACGGGCACCGTCGAGGGTGGACTTCGAGACGTCAGCGGCCGATGCATAGGCACTGGGGGGATTGCCTTCGGCCCCGAAGTTCGCGTAGCCGGCCAGGTCGGGAACGATCACGGGGAACCCGAAGCCGACGAGCGGGTAGACCTGGCGGATGAAGTCATCCCGCACCGACTGCGCGGCCGGGTCATCCACGGACGGAGCGCACTTGGCAGCCTGCCCGCGGCTCCCATGGGAGGCAACCACGAGGGGCAGCTTCTCGGCCGGAGGGGCATCGGGGAGGTAGACCAGTGCCGAAGAGTAGCCCGGCTGGCCGTTCCCGCGCTCGGTCCGATACAGCACGCGGTACACGCGGGCCGAGCTGCGGACGAGCTTGCCAGCGTTGCCCGCCTTCTGCAGCTCGCCCCTGATGTCATCGATGGTCAGCGCACCGTCCGCTGCACAGCGGATCACGGCCCCCTTCTGCTCGGGGAGCTCTCCCGGGTCGCCGTACACGGAATCGATGATGTCCGCACATGCGGCCTCGAGCTCGACCGGGTCGAAGGGCTCGATGTTCAGGTCATAGACGATGTCGGGCTCGGGCTCGGACGTGTCGGCCGTGTCGGAACCGGCCCCC